>Ga0307495_10000011_pt1 | contig 13389 bp, 13 predicted proteins | sample 7_S_MG_FD_201367 | JGI IMG/M metagenome (GOLD analysis project Ga0307495, IMG submission 201367) | Soil microbial communities from Populus trichocarpa stands in riparian zone in the Pacific Northwest, United States - 7_S | ecosystem: Environmental > Terrestrial > Soil > Riparian zone > Trees... | reverse complement strand
CATTGTCGGCGCAATTCGAGCATACCGTCGGTGTCACCAATGACGGCGTCGAGGTTTTCACGTTTTCCCCGGCGGGACTGCACAAACCGCCATACAAGCGCTGAGCGCTTCACCCGGAGGCCACAAAACCTTGTTCCTGTAGGAATTGTATTTTTCTTGACTACAATCTTAACGCGTATATACGCGCAAGTACACGTGCATGAAAAAGCCCCACAAAACGGGCGCACGGCCGGCGTTTCCGAGACGCGCCCCCACTTCTACGGCCATCGCGAAAGGCTGCGCGGCCGCTTCCGCGAGGCAGGCGCCGATTCCGTGAGCGACTATGAATTGCTGGAACTCGTGCTGTTCCGCGCCATTCCGCAACGCGATGTGAAGCTGCTCGCCAAGGACCTGATCGCCAGGTTCGGATCATTTCCTGAAGTGATCTCGGCGCCGCCGGCCCGGCTCGCCGAAACTAAAGGAATCGGCGAAGCCGTCATTACCGAGCTCAAGGTCGTCCACGCCGCGGCAAGCCGGCTGGCGCGCGTCAGGTCAAAAAACGGCCGGTGCTGTCGTCCTGGGCGAGGACGATTATCGACGTGGCCCGGCCGCTCGGATCGCGGTGCATGATCACATCGTGGTCGGCAAGGAAGGTCACGCAAGTTTCAAGAGCCTGCGGGTGATCTGACGGCTACTGGCGCACGAGCGTCATCTGATCGGAACTCTCCGGTACGCGCCGCCAGACTGTGTTGTCGATTTCCTCGAAGCGCCATGGGTTGCCGCGCGCAGGCACTAGCATCAACTGGTCGCGATCGACGCGCCATTGCGTAAAATTGAGGCGGGCAATGGCCGAGTCGCAACCGGGCTTTACCGCAACGGCAAAACCGTCGCTGGCCTTTGCCATCGCAAGCGTTAGCGTACAGACCGGCGGACCGGACTTACGCACGATGGCCCAATCGCCTGCGAGTTGCTCCGGCGGTTTTGGGGGCGCGCCGGCGGCCGCCGCATTCTGCAGAAACAGGACGCCAACTCCGGGCGTCGGCGCTTCGAAGATTCCATCTTCGACTTCGCTGAACTCCACGATCGTCTTGCCGCGCGCATCGGTGAAATAGAGCAGATCATTTTCCGGAAACTTCCACGCCGTGATATCGCGCACCAGCGGGAAAATATTGACGCAGTTGGCGTCGAACTCGATCTTGAGGCCGCCGGGGGATAGATCGCTTTTGAGGGTGGCCGTGCAGGTCCTGTCCCGATCGGCATTGGAAAATTCCCAACTGCCGATCACCCGCCTCGCCGAGTCGCTGAGTGGTGCCGGTGTCTGCGCAAACGCAACACCAGCAAGGCAGATAACTCCAAGACCAATCAGAAGACGGGTCATGTTTAAACTATAACACCTGTGCAACCGGGCCGCCCACTAACGTTTCCGTGGCCCTGGCGTTTCGGGAACCGGTGTGAGTGCCGGCTTACCGGCTGCCCAGGCCAGAATATTATCGACTACAAGCTGATCCATCGCTGCCCGCGTCGCCTCGGTTGACGAGCCGAGATGCGGGAACAGCACGATGTGATCCATATCGATCAGTTCCTTCGGAACATTGGGCTCGTTGGCGAACACATCGAGTCCGGCGGAATAGATCGTTCGATTCCGCAGTGCCTCGATCAGGGCCGGCTCATCGACCACAGAACCGCGCGCCATGTTGATCAGCACGCCGCGCGGGCCGAGCGCCTTGAGCACTTCGGCATTGATCATGTTTTTGGTGCTCGCGCCCCCGGGCACGATTACCATCAGCGTATCGACGTCCTCGGCCATATCGATGAGTTTCGGATAATACTTATAGTCGACACCCGCTTGCGGGTTGCGGCTGTGATAGACGACCGACACACCGAATGCTTCGAGCCTGCGCGCAATCGCTTTGCCGATGCGGCCCATGCCGACCATTCCGACGGTCCGATCGCGCAGCGTGGCCTTGGTGAGCGGATAGTGCGCGTCTTTCCACTTGCCAGCGCGCAGATAGCGCTCCGACTGCGGCAGCTCGCGCACTGTGCAAAGCAGCAGACCTAAAGCGGTATCCGCCACTTCCTCGTTGAGAACCTCGGGCGTGTTGGTGACGACAATACCGTGCTCACCGGCCCATTTGGCGTCGATGTGATCGTAACCAACGCCGAAACTCGAAACCTGTTCGAGATTGGGAAATTGCTGTAGAAAATTCCCATCGACTTTATTGGCGGTGTAGGCAATCGCAATCGCCTTGATCTTCTTGCCAACGTCTTTGACGAAAGCGTCCTTGTCCTTGGCGTCAAGCCAGTGGTGAAGTGTCACCTTGCCTTCAAAGCCCTTCATCATCACGGGCTTCTTGGCACCGACCATCAAAACATCCGGCTTATCGCCAGCCATTCGTGTTCTCCTTGCTTAAACCAGCGCCGTCACCGGCGCCTCGACGAATTTCTTGAATGCTGCCAACAATTCGGCACCCAGTGCACCATCCACGACGCGATGATCGCACGACAATGTAACGGTCATCTGGTCGATGAATTTCACGCCGCCGTCGTCACCCTCAATGGGCGCGCGTCGCGTGCTGCCGACCGCCAGTATCGTTGCCTGGGGCGGATTTATGATGGCGGAAAACTCGCGCACCCCGTACATGCCGAGATTGGAGATGGCACTCGAGCCGCCCTGATATTCGTTCGGCCTGAGCTTCTTTTGACGTGCGCGGCCCGCGAGATCGCGCATCTCCGTTGAAATAGCCGTAAGCGATTTTGCTTCGGCGTTGCGGATAACCGGCGTTATCAGCCCGCCTTCAAACGCGACCGCAATCCCGATATCGGAATTACGGAAACGCAGGATACGATCGCCTGCCCACACGGCGTTCGCCGCCGGAATACGCTGCAACGCCGCAGCCCAGGCTTTGATGACGAAATCATTGAGCGAAAGCTTGAATGCGGGATCGCCTTCTTTACTTTTCGGCGCAGCGGCGTTCGCTTCCTCGCGCATTGCAATCAGGCGACCTACAGCAAGGTCAGCGGTCAAATAGAAATGGGGAATGCTTTGCTTGGCCTCGACTAGGCGCGTCGCAATGGTACGGCGCATGGAGTCGAGAGGGATCTCTTCATAGGCAACCCCCTCGTACAGCGCCTTTATCTGCGCGGCGCTGACTCCACCCGCGATTGCCGAAATTGCCGAACCGGGCGCGGCCCGCTCCACATCGCGTGCAACAATGCGACCATGCGGGCCCGAGCCCGAGACGCGTGACAGATCGATGCCACGTTCGCCGGCAAGCCGCCGCGCCAGGGGCGTAACTGCGGTTCCGCCGGCCAGTCTGCCGGGCCCATAATTGCGCTCAGGCGTCCGCACTTCGCGAAAAGGATCCATCGGTGCGGTTCGCGGGACCGGCGCCGCCTGCGCGACTGCCTCTGCCGCCACAGGTGCAGGGCGCGCTGGAGCCGCCGGGGCTTCGGCCGGCGCGGGTGCCGCCGGCCGACCTTGCGCGGCGCCGGGACCTAAAATCACAGCCACCACAGCCCCGACCTTGGCGACCTCACCCACGTTGAACCGAATTTCGGCGAGCGTGCCGGTTGTGGTCGACGGCACCTCCATCGAGGTCTTATCGGTTTCGATTTCGAAAAGGTTATCGCCCGGCTTCACCGCATCGCCGGCCGCCTTGAACCATTTCGTGATCTTACCCTCGGCGACGGTTTCGCCGAGCTGCGGCATCAGAACGTCCACGCGCTTTTATCCCTTCCCTGTCATCACCGAACCGGCGCGCAGCGCCCCGACCTCACCAACTCACAGACACGTATTGTGTCTCGAGAAATTCCATCATGCCTTCGTGCGCACCTTCGCGACCGAGGCCGGACTGCTTTGTGCCGCCAAACGGCGCCGCGGGATCGGAGACGAGTCCCCGGTTGAGACCAATCATTCCGAAATCGAGTTTCTCGGAAACGCGCATGCCACGGCCGAGATCCTTTGTGTAAAGATAGGCGACGAGGCCGTATTCGGTATCGTTGGCGCGCTTGACCGCCTCGTCTTCAGTCTTGAATGTCTGGATGGAAGCTACGGGTCCGAAAATTTCCTCGTTCAGCATCTTAGCTGAATCCGGAACATTGGTGAGCACGGTTGCCGGATAGAAGAATCCTGGCCCTTCGGGCATTTTTCCGCCGACCAACACCTTGGCGCCCTTCTTGACGGCGTCGTCGACCAACTCGATCACCTTGTCGCGGCCATCCTTGTTCACGAGCGGGCCGAGATTGACGCCCTCATCGAGGCCATTGCCCATTTTCAGCGAACCCATCTTGGCGGTCAGCTTCATGGCAAATTCGTCGTGCACCTTTTCGTGCACGTAAAAACGGTTAGCCGCAGTGCAGGCTTCACCCATGTTCCGCATTTTCGCGATCATGGCGCCGTCGATAGCGGCGTCGATATCGGCATCCTCGAATACGATAAATGGCGCGTTGCCGCCGAGCTCCATCGCCGGCTTGACGATATTGTCGGCCGCTTCGTGCAGCAGCTTGCGGCCGACTTCGGTCGAACCGGTGAATGAGACAACGCGCACGCGCGGGTCGTGCAGCATGGCGCCGACGACCTTACCCGACGAGCGCGAGGGAATGACGTTGACCACGCCCGCGGGAACGCCTGCTTCCTCCAGGGCCGGCATCAGCGCCAGCATGGTGAGCGGCGTGTCCGAGGCAGGCTTGAGAACGACGGGACATCCAGCCGCAAGCGCGGGTCCGATCTTGCGGGTGGCCATCGCCGCCGGGAAATTCCACGGGGTTACCAGCACGGCGATACCGGCCGGCTTGTGGTGCACAAAAATTCGCGCGCCTGATGCCGGCGCACGCGATACCTCGCCGATATTGCGCACCGCTTCCTCGGCATACCAGCGGAAAAATTCGGCCGAATAGGCCACCTCTCCGCGCGAATCCGACAGGGCTTTGCCGTTCTCGAGCGTGATCAGTTTTGCGAAACGTTCGGCATCCCGCATGATCAGCTCGTAGGCTTTGCGCAGAATCTCGGCGCGCTCGCGCGGCTTGCGTCCAGCCCAGGCTTCAAAAGCATCCTCGGCAGCATCAAGCGCGGCCTTTGCGTCATCGACCGTTGCGCTGGCAACCGAGGCAATCTTCCGTTCGGTCGCCGGATCAATCACGTCAAAGCGGCCGCCATCGGAGGATTTGCGCCATTTGCCCCCAATCCAGAGATCGGTTGGAACGTTGGCGAGAAGATTTTCGTACATGGAACTTCCCTTTACTCTCGATGTCTTGCCGACCTCCCCCGGCCATCTCGTCTGGGCGTGGCCTTTCAGGTGGGGCCGCCGGCACAAGTCCGGCGACGACGGCGGCTAACTCTGCAGGCTCCGCCTGACGGTTTCAGCAATTCGGTCTGGCGTCGGCAGGATGATGTCTTCGAGGATATCGGCGGCCGGCAGCGGAATGTGCGGTGTCGTAATACGAACGGGCGGACCATCAAGGTCATAGAACGCTTCATCCGCCACAATCGAAACGATCTCGGCACCCCAGCCGCATAGCCGCGGATTTTCCTCGACCGTGAAGAGTCGGTGCGTCCTGGCAACCGAACCTAATATGGTTTGCGTATCGAGCGGCACCAATGACCGCACGTCGACGACTTCGCAATCAATACCATGTTCTGCCTTGAGCTTCTCCGCGGCTTCGAGTGCGCGCGGTACCATCAACGCCAATGCGCAGATCGTCGCATCTTTGCCGGAGCGCAGAACTTTGGCTGTCCCCAGCGTGTCGACGATCTCGCCGTCCGGAACCTCGCCCTTCGTCGGATAAAGCGACTTGTGCTCGAGAAAAATTACCGGATCAGGATCGCGCACGGACGCGGCCAAGAGCCCAATGACATCGCGCGGGTTCGAGGGCGCCACCACCTTGAGTCCCGGGATCATCATGCACCAGTTCTCGACGCTCTGGCTGTGTTGCGCACCAAACCGCGAACCCGCACCATTTCCCGTACGCACCACCAGCGGGCACTTGACCTGACCGTTCGACATGTAACGGCTTTTGGGAAATTCGTTGGCGATGTAGTCGAAGCACACGGCGAAGAAATCCGAGAACATGATCTCGGCGATCGGCTTCAGGCCGGTCATCGCCGCACCCATCGCAGCGCCCAGAATGGCCTGCTCGGAAATCGGCGTGTCACGCACGCGCAATGGTCCAAATTGCTCGTAGAGCCCAACGGTCGCTTTGAACACGCCACCAGCCTTGGCCACGTCCTCTCCAAGAAACACGACATCGGGATCCCGACTCATTTCCTGCGCGATGCCGCGGATGACCGCGTCGCGATAAGTCAGTTCCGCCATGCCCAACCTCCATCGGCGTAGACGTCGGTGGCGATAATATCGAGCGGCGGCGGTGGCGCGGCCTTGCAGGCTTCTGTTGCGTCGTCGACGACCTTGCGCACCTGCGCATCGATGTCTGCGATCACCCTTTCCGCAACGCCGAATTGCAACAACCGCTCGCGATAGATCTTGATCGGGTCGCGCAACTTCCAACGGTCGAGCTCGCCCTCGGGCCGGTACTTTGCCGGGTCGGCGCGGGAGTGCCCGCTGTGACGATAGGTGAGACACTCGATGAGCGACGGTCCTTCGCCCGCGCGCGCTTTATCGAACGCAATCTGCGCGGCGCGATAGACGACATCGGCATCGTTACCATCGATCAGGATGCGCTCCAGCCCGTAAGCAGAGGCACGATCCGCCGCCGGCTGCGGCACGGCCGTCACATCACCGATCGGCGTGTACTCCATGTAGAGATTGTTTTCGCAGACGAAAATCACTGGCAGCTTCCACACCGCGGCAAAATTGAGCGCCTCGTGAAAAGCGCCGATATTTGTCGTGCCGTCGCCAAAGAAGCAGACCGATACGTCCTTATCGCCCTTGTATTGAGCGCGCCACGCGGCGCCACAGGCGATGGGAAGATGAGCGCCGATGATGGCGTATGAACCCATCACGCCATGATCGACCGAGGTCAGGTGCATCGAGCCACCTTTGCCGCGCATCAGCCCGTTGTCGCGCTGCATCAGTTCGCCCAGGACTTTTTCCACCGGCACGCCACGAGCCAAGGTATGTGCGTGACCGCGATAGGTGCAGAACGAGAGATCACCCGGCTTCATTGCGCCGGCGAACCCGGCTGCCACCGCTTCCTGGCCGAGAGAAAGATGGCTGGTTCCTTTGACCAGGTTCTGCAGGAACAGATCGTAGGCGCGCTGTTCCGCCTCCCGGAGGACAACCTGCGTCCGGTACAATTCGAGCCGTTTCTGCTCGCCGATATCGTCATTCAGTCCGGAGCCGGCTTTCGCCTGCGCACGGTCCTTTGCTGTGGCCATGAAAATCCTCGAAAATCCTTGATAAGCGGGGGCAACTTAGCGCCCCGCATGACGCTTAGGCAACCGGTGCCGAAGGCTCCGCTTTGCCCAGTTTGCGTTCACGGTTGAGCAGATATAGGCCGGACGAAACCACAACCAGTCCCCCGATGATGGTCCAGTGGTTGGGCAGATCGCCGAACACCAGGAACCCCAGCGTCGTCGTCCAGACGATCTGCGTGTAAATGAAAGGCGCCAAGGTCGACGCCGGCGCCAGTCGGTGGCCGAGGATCAGGAGATAGTGCCCTCCGCTCCCGAGCGCACCGATGAGCACCATAAGCGCCACGACAAGAGCGCTGTTCGGCGGCGTCCAGACGAACGGGATGATCGGGAGCATCGCTACGGCACCGACCAGATTTGAATAGAACAACGTTGTTTCGCTGGTGTCGGTGCGCGCCAGTACGCGTGTCGTGATCACGTAAAGCGCGTAACAGATGGCGCCGCAGAATGTGAGCAGCGCCGCCGGATGAATCCCGCCAAAGCCGGGGCGCACCACCAGCAAAACCCCGAAGAAGCCGACGCCGATTGCCGTCCACCGTCGCCAGCCGACCCATTCGCCGAGCAATGGACCGCTGAACAAGGCAACCAGAAACGGCGTCGAGAACAGGATCGCAAGTGCTTCATCAAGTTGAAGATAGCGCAAAGCAAAAAAGCTCAGTGCGGTGGATCCGAGCAGCAATGCCGATCGACCGACCTGCAAGAACGGTCGCGTTGTCGTCATCATTTTCGGTCGGGTGATCGGATTGAGAAAAATAAGTGCCAACAGGAAGGCGCCGAAGTAGCGGGCCCAGACGACCTGCAAAGGGTCCATGTACCGCAGCAGATATTTTCCGGTGGCATCGAGACAGGAAAACGTCGCGACCGCCCCGCACATCAGCGCAATGCCGGTCAAGCGCTGACGTCGCTGCTGTAGTGGATCGCTCAATAGGTCGCCCGCCCACCCGAAATATCGAAGACCGCGCCAGTGGTGAACGAACAATCGCTCGAGGCGCAAAACGCGGCCAGGCCCGCGATTTCCTCCACGGTGACGAAACGTCCGCGAGGAATTTTTGAGAGCATGAAGTCGATATGCTCTTGCGTCATCTGATCGAAGATCGCGGTTTTCGCAGCGGCCGGCGTAATGCAGTTGACGGAAATGTCGTATGACGCAAGTTCCTTGCCGAGCGATTTGGTGAGCGCGATAAGCCCGGCCTTCGAAGCCGAATAGGCCGGCGCGTTCGGATTGCCCTCTTTGCCGGCAATGGAGGCGATATTGACGACACGGCCGTAATTTTGCGCGATCATCGCCGGTGCCAAGGCACGACAACAGTGAAATGGTCCATCCAGATTGATGGAAAGAACACTGCACCATGCGTCCAGTGGATATTCCCAGGTCTTCGTGTTGGGTCCGGCAATGCCGGCATTGTTCACGAGGACATCAATGCGGGTCAGCGCTTTGATCGTCTCGTCGCGCGCTCGCTCCACATCGAAATAGTCGGTGACGTCAACGGCAAATGAAACGACGCGACCCCGTTTTTGTAATTCAGTCGCTGTCTTTTTTGCCAGCGCGATATCGCGGTCCCAGATTGCGACGGTTGCTCCCGAGTCGATGAAGCGCTCGACGATTGCGCGGCCAATGCCTTGAGCGCCGCCAGTGACGACTGCATTGCGTCCACTGAGATCGATTTTATTGGTCATGGCCGCCTCCCGCAGAAGGATTAGCGAAGACAGCGCCCCATGGCGAGTAACGAATATGCGGGTGTGTAATGCGTAAAGCCTTGCACGGCCAAACGACCTGTAATAAAGACAACGACGTGGGGCCAACGGCGGTCGCCCCGCATTTTCAAGGCACGCGAGCCCAAGCACCGTCTCCTCCGATAGCGGAGGGGACCTTTGCTGCTTGTGGACATGCGATCGCGTAAGCGCCATTCGGCGAAGGCCGGGGACAATGCCGCCTCCCCGTCAGATGACATTCATCCAAGCGCTGCGTTCCTTTCGCTTCGGGAGCGACGACTATGGATGGACTGAATCTCGTGCTTTTTCTCATCGCGGCTTTTTTCGGTGGCCTGACATCCGGCGTATCCGGCTTTGCCATGGGACTCGTCGTGTCAGGTGTCTGGCTGCACATCATTTCGCCTGCTCAGAACGCACTTCTGATCGTACTGTGCGGTCTCGTCACGCAAGGTTCCGGCATCTGGCGAGTCCGCAACGCCGTGAACTGGCGAACCGTGGCGCCATTCATCATTGGCGGAGCAATGGGCGTTCCCGCCGGCACAGCGCTCCTGAAAACGGTTGATCAAGGGACGCTTCGGCTCACCATCGGTATCTTGTTGATCCTCTACAGCCTCTACAACCTGATCAGGCCTGCCGTTAAACAGGTTCACGGCGGCGTCACGGCTGACCTTGGCGTTGGTGTTGCGAACGGCCTCATCGGTGGATTGACCGGCTTGGGCGGCATTGCGGTCACCATCTGGTGTCAGCTCCGTGGCGGACCCAAGGACTCGCAGCGCGCGATCTTTCAGCCGGTGATGTTCGCGACCTTCGTGATGAGCGCAATCTCGCTCGCGGTGGCCGGCGCCTTCAGTGTTGAAACGCTCAAGCTCTACGTGCTTGCGCTCCCCGCGCTTATTCTCGGCATTTGGTGTGGCCTACGCCTTTATGGAAAGCTCAACGATGCCGCATTCCGCAAGATGATCCTGCTGCTGTTGCTCTTTTCGGGAGTGGCGTTGATCGCGCCGATGCGTTGAACTAGTATTGACATGTGGGGCCTGCGACGGTCGCCCCGCCCTCCAAGGCTTTGTGAGCCCAAGCACCGTCTCCTTCGTTCACGGAGGGGACTCATGCTGTCTCCAGACTATTCCATCTCTCCGCAAGATCTCTGGAACGCGATCGCGACGCAAATGGCGCCGCAGATCATCGACGTTCGAAGGCATGACGCCTTCGAACAATCGCCACACTTGTTACCGGGCGCACTCTGGCGCGACGCCGGTAAGGCCGAGCAATGGGAACACGATTTCGATCCGACGCGACCGATCATCGCTGCCTGCAAGGCGGGCCATGAAATGAGCCAAGCCACCGTGGCGCAGCTGCGTGCCGATGGCATCGACGCACGCGTATTGGAAGGCGGCTACGAAGGTTGGACAAAGGCAGGCCTGCCCTTTGTCGCCAAAATGGAGCTTGAGCGAATCGCTCCACGCCGGCCGAGCATTTGGGTGACAAGGCGCCGTCCGAAGATCGACCGCATCGCCTGTCCATGGCTGATCCGCCGTTTCCTCGATCCGCAAGCGCGCATTATGTTCGTCGATCCTGATCAGGTGAACAATGTCGCTCGCGAAAGCGGCGGTGTGCCGTTCGACATCAAGGATGTCGAACTCAGTCACGTCGGCGAACGCTGCTCGTTCGATACAATGCTTCAACTGTTCGGGCTGGAGGGCGAACCGTCTCTGGCGCGGCTCGCCTTGATAGTGCGGGGCGCCGATACGGCGCGGCCCGATATTGCCGCGGAAGCCGCCGGCTTGCATGCCGTTTCGCTGGGCTTGTCAGCGCTCGCAGGCGATGACGATCACGGACTGCTCAAGCGCGGTTTCGTCGTCTACGATGCCCTCTTCGCGTGGCTGCGCTTTGCCGCCGAAGAGCGACACAATTGGCCGGCCAAAGCCGCATGACGGAAATGTTGGCGACCCAAACGACTGCCCGGCCCAGCTTTGGCGAAGCTTTCCTCGTTTGGCTGAAAATCGGCTGCATCAATTTCGGCGGACCGGCCGGGCAGATCGCGTTGATGCATCGCATCGTGGTCGATGAGAAAAAGTGGGTCGATGAAGCGCGCTTCCTGCACGCTTTGAATTTCTGCATGTTGCTGCCGGGGCCGGAGGCACAGAAGTTAGCCACTTATCTGGGCTGGCTGATGCACGGCGTTCGCGGCGGTCTTGCGGCCGGGATTCTGTTCGTGGTGCCGGGCGCGCTCGTGATGTTGGGCCTGAGCCTAATGTATGCGCTCGGCCGCGGAATTTCGGCGATAGACGGCGCGTTGTTTGGCATCAAAGCCGCAGTCCTTGTGATTGTCATCGAGGCGCTGATCCGCATCGGCAGGCGCGCGCTGAAGACGCCCCTTTTGCTGTCGTTGGCCGCTGCTGCTTTTGTTGGCATCTTTTTTCTGGCACTACCCTTCCCACTGATTGTCGCAGCTGCCGCTCTCGTCGGCTATTTTGTCGCGCGCCGGGCTCCGGGTCAGCTTGGGCTTGCGGCAAAACCCGAAAGTGTGGCGCCTCCGGCGGAAGACCGCTGGCGTCAGTTTGCCATCGCTTCCATCGTTGGCCTCATTGTGTGGTGCGTGCCAATCGCGCTTGCCGCGCTCATCCTTGGCCCCAAACACGTCCTTGTCAGCATCGGCATCTTCTTCTCGAAGCTCGCCGTCGTCAGTTTCGGCGGCGCCTATGCCTTGCTGGCCTATATGGCTCAGGAAGCGGTGCAGACGTATGGCTGGATGACCCCGCCGGAAATGGTCGATGGTCTGGGTCTCGCAGAAACGACACCCGGACCACTCATCCTTGTTACGCAATTTGTCGGCTTCCTCGCCGCTTTCCGCGACGCGGCCCCGTTCTCACCCACCACCGCCGGAGTCCTGGGTGCGGCGATGACGACATGGGTCACCTTTGTACCGTCGATGCTCTGGATCTTCGCCGGCGCACCATTTGTCGAGCCGCTGCGCGCCAACCGCCAACTCTCCGGCGCGCTCGCGGCGATCACGGCGGCGGTGGTTGGCGTGATACTGAATTTGTCGGTGTGGTTCGCACTGCATGTATTGTTCGGCAAGGTCACCGAAATGCGGACGGGCCCGCTGCGCTGGTATTCATTCGACCCCCTCGCTCTCGACCTCCGTGCAAGCGTATTGGCCGCCATCGCGGCAGTGCTGGCATTCGGTCTGCACCGCAGTCTGATCGAAGTGGTGGTGGCGATGGCGGCGCTGGGCGCGCTCGTTCAACTTCTTATTGGAGCCTAGCGTTCGCGATCGATCGCGCTCTCATGCCAGCGCCGCAGCGCAAGATACGAAATCGCCGATAGCGTAAAGAAAATCGTGACGCCGGCAAGCGACAATAAAAGCAACGCAGCAAACATACGCGGGATGTTGAGTCGATAACCGGATTCGGCAATGCGATAGGCGAGTCCCGAACCAGCCCCCGCTGACCCTGCGGCAATCTCGGCCACAACCGCGCCGATGAGCGACAGGCCGCCGGCGATGCGCAGGCCCGCGAGTATTTGCGGGAGGGCCGATGGCAGCTTCAGATTCCACAGCACCTGCCAGCGCGATGCTTTGTAGAGCTCGAAAAGCGCCAGAAGGTTGTGATCGACCGAGTTCAACCCGAGCGTCGCGTTGGCCAGAACCGGGAAGAACGCAACGATCCATGCGCAGGCGAGCACTGCGAGCGGCTGCGGCAGATAGATTAGCAGAAGCGGTGCGATGGCGACGATCGGCGTGACCTGAAGAATGACGGCGTATGGATAAAACGAATATTCCACCAGTCGCCATTGGTTGAACGCGATCGCCAGCAAGATGCCGCCAATTGCGGCGAGCGCGAAACCCTCGAAAGTGAGCCTTAGCGTCACCAACAACGAGTGCCACAAGAGACCGGCATCCGAGATCAGCGTCGTCAGCACGAGCCCGGGACTGGGCAACACGTACGGCGGAATCGCAAACGCGCGCACCAGCAGCTCCCAGCACAGGATGACGAGAGCAAGTACGACAATTGGCAATCCGATGCGGAGAAGGCGCTGGTTCATGGCACAGTCCCAACCCGCATAGCCTTGCCTAACGCGTCAGCTACCTCGCGGCAGAACCCAGCATACTCCGGTGAAGTCCGGAACCGTTCGTCACGTGGATACGGCGCGTCGATGGCAATCTGCGTAAAGACCCGACCAGGGCGCGACGTCATCACAACGATGCGTTGCGACAGGTAGACCGACTCGAACACCGAATGGGTCACGAAGATCACCGTGCCGCCCAGGGCCTGCCAGACCGCCAAAAGATCGTTGTTGAGCTTGAAGCGTGTGATTTCGTCAAGCGC
>Ga0307495_10000010_pt1 | contig 13683 bp, 13 predicted proteins | sample 7_S_MG_FD_201367 | JGI IMG/M metagenome (GOLD analysis project Ga0307495, IMG submission 201367) | Soil microbial communities from Populus trichocarpa stands in riparian zone in the Pacific Northwest, United States - 7_S | ecosystem: Environmental > Terrestrial > Soil > Riparian zone > Trees... | reverse complement strand
CGCGCCTTCTCCCGTGCCGATCTTCGAGAGGTCGAAGCGATCGAAATCGTGTGGCGAGCCGTGGTACGCGCGGATGAACTTGCGGACCTGTCCGAGCAGGCCGCCGACTGGCCCTGTCTCCAGCGGAGCCATCAGCGCCGTGATCTGCGAGTCCGGTTTGTCCATGCCGGTGGCCCATGCGGCCCAGCGCAGTGCGCGCGTCGCGGCGCTGTCAGTGACACTGGCCGTGTCGGGCTTGGCCCAGTCCGGACGCGAATCGGCGATGACGGCGCGGGGCATCAGATCACCGGCGCGGACGTTTCAGGAAGGCTTCGCCGGACCGGATGACGTCATCGACGCCCAGTTCTTCGACGGTCGGCGGATCGTATTTCGGATGGCGCGTCGGCGCGACTGGCGCGGCCGGCGCAACCGGCGCGGCGCTCGCCCCCGGATCCGATCGGATCGTCGCGCTGACGTCCGCGTTGCCGCTGGGTTCGCCGCCGGGCATGTCCTCCGGACGCTCGAAGGGATATTTGTGAACGCGCTCGATCGTGTCGCGGAATTCCGGCAACCGCTTTTGCAATTCTTCGATCTGGCCGTAGAGGAATGCATCGGTCGCGAGCGGGTTGGTGAGGTGTTGCCGCACGTCCTGAATGAATTGGTAGTTGCGCGACTGGTTCGCGTACGGCGTCGAGCCGAGCACTTGCACGAGGCTGGCGAGCTGAAACCGCTTCCGCGTGGAGGCATCCGCGCCGAGCAGGGTGGGATCAATGCCCGCCGTGTAGAGCGGGAACAGCGCGCGGTTCGTCAGCGCGTTGGTCACTTGATTCTTCGCCGGATCGAGCAGCGCCTTGAGATCGCGAACCACCGCCCACGTGTTGTCGATCGCGCGCAGTTGCGTTTCTTCCGACACGTTGGGCGCGCTCTTGACCGGCGCGTCGCGAATGCGGCCCTGCGCGTCCACCGTCTGGCCCGGCACGAGCTGCGGTTGCAGCTTCTCCAGCCCCTTGCGGCGGAGGTCCGAATCTTTCACCGCCTGCGCCGCATCGCTCAGTTGCGCTTCGATCGGCACTTGCGCGGCGGCTTGCGCGGCCGGCGACGCGGCGGCTTCGTACTCGCCCATCTTCAGGCCACGTGATTTCATGTACTCGGCGAACGCGTTGCGCTGCGCGTTGGTGCGCGCGGCATCGCCGATCTCGGTGCGCTGCGTCGTCGCGGCGGCGTCGAGCGCATCCTGCACTTGCTGGGTGCGGGCTTGCGCGTCGTCGCCGGTGAACGGGTCCGCGCTCGCCTCCCGCTGCAGTTGCGCGAGCCGCACCCGATCGGTGATCAGATTCGCCAGCGGCAACTGACTCGTGAACCGACGCCCCGGTTCGCCGGGCACGAAACCTTCCATCGGAACCACGGCCGCGCCTTCTTCGTTCGGCAGGCGATCGGCCAGCTCCCCGATCTCGTTGCCCCGCCGCTGCGCGAGCTGCAGCGCGCCGGACGGATCGCCCATGCCGGACTCGCTGTCCGCCGGATTGGATCCGAAGCCGAAATGCGCGCGGAGAATGCGCGCGGCTTCGGCGGCACTCGGCGCGTCGCCCGGTCGCACCACACCGCTGTAGGGATAGAACTGATCGGGCATGGCTTAACTCCCAAAGAGCCGTTTGACGGCGGCGGCGTGCGAGCCCGGTTTCTGCAGCGCGCGCGTGCGCAGATGAGCGGTGGCGGTCGCTTTGCCGAGCGGCGGCGGCATCCCGACGTGCGCGGCGAGAATGCCTTCCCCGTTCGCGGCGGCGGGGGTCACCGTCTGACTCGGCACATGCACGCTGCGCCCGCCGGGACGTTTTTGCGGTTTCATGATCACGCGCCACCGCCTGCCGCCAGCCGGCGCAGGACGTCGAGACTGAACGGGTCGCCCGGCGGCGACGGCGACGCCGTGATCGCGTCGGAGGCCGGCACGCGGCCCACCGGCCCGCCCCGCCCTTTTGTGGCACGTTGTTTCAGGGTGGTGGTCGGCGTCGGCGCGGCGGTTTTCGCGGCCCACCGCGCTTGGAAGGCGTCCTGATCTTCCGGCATCGGCAGCGGTCCCCGGTTCGGCATCGTGACGCGCGGCATGGTGACGGTCGGCGTCGAGACGTCGTACGGCGTCGCGGGCTGCAGCGTGAGCTGGCCGCTGTGCGTCGGATCCGCGTACCTCTCGGTGGGCAGGCTGCCGCCGCCGACGAAGCGGGTGCCCTTCAGCGATTGGATCAGCGGAACCCACTGCCGGTTGTAGCCGACTGGTCCCGTCGCCGCGTCTTGTCGCGCGTCGTTGAACGAGGCATTGACGCGCGCGGCGATGTCGGTGGCGCTCATCGGCTGCGACGGATCCAACGCGCTCGTCGCGCGGTACTGCCGGACGTCTTCGTCGTACGCGTCCATCAGCTCGCGATCGGTGGCCGGCATCGTCGGCGCAGGCTTCGTGCGGTGCAGGAGCGTGCTGACGGCGTTCGGATCGACAAGGGCCGCCATGTCAGTACAGCTTCGACAGCAACGCGTCGGTCGCGTTGAGTCGTCCGGTGCCGGCCGAGAGCGTTTGCCCGCGCTGCGTGACGCGACCGAGATAGCCCGTCTTCCACGCATCGAGCGCCCGATCGGCGGCCGAGTTGCCCGCGCCGATGTCTTGCCCGCGTTCGGTGATGCCGCCCTGATACTGCACGTTGGCGGCTTCGAGCGCGCGATTCGCCGCGCCTTCCGACGTCGTGATGTCCTGTCCGCGTTGTTCGATATCGCCTTGGTACCCGAGCTTGGCGAAATCGCTGAGGCGCTGCCCTTCCTGAATGGCCTGCTCGCGCGTCGTGTCGCCGAGCTGCTGTTGCCCTTTCATGAGCACGTTCGCGCTGCCTTTGGCTTCGAGGCCCGCGCCGAGCAGGCCGCGCGCCGCCAGTGCGCTGCGCAGCGCCGCCAGCGATCCACTCGTCTCCTGCCCGACCTGATCTTTCGCGCGATTGAAGACGGCGGCTTGCGCGGCCGAGGTGTCTGGCGCTTGCACGTGCGGAATCGCGGCCGGCGATCCGCCGCCACCGCCGCCCGTGCCGCCACCCCCGCCGCCGCCGTACGTGACCAGCGGCGGCGTGCCGGTGCCGGATCCGCTGCTGCCGCCGGCATAGTCGAACGGGACATCCCCGGCCCCGCCCCCGGTGCCGCCGGTGCCGCCCGTGAGATCTTTCAGCAGATCGTCTTGAATGGTCTGCGCGCGCGTGCGTTGCGCCAAGACGTCAGTGGCCGATCCGAGGATCGGCACGTACTTCATTTGCACTTTGTCGTACGTGTAGCCGGGCGGCGCGGACTTTTCGAGATTCGCCGCCGCGTCAGCCGGCGAGCGGCCGACCGGCCCCGGAATTTGCCACCACGGAGTGGGAATGCCAACACCGCCTGCCATGACCGTCTACCTTTCTTGCCGATGCCGAATGACGCGCCAGCCCGTCACCGCCGCGAGGACAAAACAGACGACGCCCATCATCAACAACGCGCTGATCACGAAGTCATCACTCAGGCCACTCATACACGTCGCTCCTTACCCGAGAGTGTATTCGTCGCCGTCGATCGTCAGCACGATCACGTTCGTCGTGCCAGCGAGCGCCTGAATCACTTCGGCCGCCTCCAGCACGTAGTAGCAGAAGTGATCGAGGATTTGCCCGGCGGCAATCGAGAAGCCGTCGAACACCCGCGTCGCCGCCCCGTCCGCGCCGATCGAGAGCGTGAACGTGACCGACACCCCCGAGGGGTTCTGCGCATGGATGTGACGCACGATCGCTTTCGTGACGGCCGGGACGGTGTACTTCGTCGCCGCCGCGTTGGTGACGAGCGCGGGACCGTGCAGACGTTTCGGGGTGCGAGGCATGGTTAGGGCTCTCCGTTCGCGTCGGGAATCGTCAGGGTGAACGTGTCGTCGTTCAACAGAAAGCGTGGCGTCTGGGGATCGAGGCCCAGCTCCGTCAGCAACGCCGTTTGTTTCGTGTTCGCGGCGATGAGCGCCTCTTGCGCCTGACTGGCGATCACGGCGCACCGCTGCGTCTCGCTGCAGAGCGCCCGCAGTTTCCAGTAGATCACCGGGTCGAAGGTGCGCGTCACGACGGCACGCCTTTCAACGTCGCCAGTTCGGCACGGAGTGCGGCGATCTCCTGTTCATGCTGTTGCCAGCCCGCGATCAGGTCGGGCACGAATTTGCTGTAATCGGTCATCCACGGACGGAGCAGGGTGACGCCATCCGGGGCCAGATCATCGGTGCCTTCGGCGACGGCGCGGGGGAACCACGCGTGCGCCTCCTGCGCAAAGACGCCCCGATCCCGCACGCCGTCCGCCTTCCAGATGAAATCGTGAATGACGATCGCACGCAAGCTCGTCAGGTCCGTCGCCCGTCCGAGATCCTCTTTGGCGCGTTGGTCGGACATATTTTGGTACGCCACCTGTGTCTGGCTGGTCTGCGAGATCGCGCCGATCGCCGTCTGGGCCGCGTTAATGAACGTCTCGTAGACCATGCCGGCCGATCCGTTCGTGTTGCGGATGGCGAGCCCGTAGGAACGAACCGCCGTATCGCCTTCCAAGTAAAAGAAGGTATTGACGGACGGCGTGCCCGAGGGGAAGTTGACATACACCGGGCCTTGCGCTTTGAGCGTGGTACACGTCAGCGCGTTGGTGGCGATGCTACTGGGATTGAACGGGCCGTTCAGGACGAGCGTGCCGCACGTCACCGTCCCGTTGCCGCTGCCGACGTTCAGACTGCTCCCGTAGATCGCGCCGGTCGCACTGAACACCCCCCCCGTGATGAGGTCGCCCGTCACATACAGGCCCGCGTTGCTGAACAACCCGTAGCTCGCGTGCGAGCCGAGGTACCAACTGCTTTGCGCGCCCGCGACATCGACGCGCCCCGGATAGATCACGCCGACCGAGGCGATCGTGGACTGGAAGTTCGCCGCGCCCCGCACGGTCAGGTCGGCCAGACTCGTCCCGACGTACTGGGCGTAGTAACTGGCCGCGCTCACCGTCGCCCAATTGGAGTTGTCGCCGAGGACCACTTCCAAGGCCGCGCCGGTATTCCGCAAGGCCGGAAACGACGCGGACAGTCCGGCTGTACTGCCCACTTGGAGACGCCCCGCCACCATCGCGTGTCCCCCGATCGACACGTTCCCGGTGCGCCCCAAGGTGAGGGGCTCACCCTGCACCGCCGAGAGCGAATCGTTCAGGGCTTGGATGCGGAACAGGCCATCAGTAAAATTGGCGAAGCGCCACCCTTTCGCATCCACGGGACTTCCCGTGTCCCAAAAATAGAGCATGGCACTCGCCCCCCGAATCCACGTCCCACTGGCGAGCGTTTGCGCGACGAACGCGTTGTCGATCGTTTTCAGCGCCACGTTCGCCGACAGCCGCGCATCGGCAATCGTGCCGGACGTGATCACACTCCCCGCGAGCGCGACAATCGCATCGGCCCCGCCCGTCTCATGGGTGGCGTGATGCGCAGCGGGAATGCCCGCCGGCCCTTGCGCCCCCGGCGGGCCGGGCGGTCCCGCCGTCGCTCCCGGTCCCGGTGTGAGCACATCCCAACTCATGATCAGATCACCTTAGCTGACGGGAAACGTCCAGACACCACGCACAATCGCCGTGGCCCCGGCGTTCCAGAGCGCCCCCGTGATATTCGAGAACGCCCGCACGTAGCGTGTCCCGGCGACCGGCCCCCCGGACGACAACACGATGGGCACGCCGGGATTCAAGCTTTGGATCGGGACCGACGTGGTGACGGCGCACGTATAGGGCAGCGTCACGCGCAGTTCGATATCCGGTGTCCCGCCAATCGTCGTGCTCGACACGTTCACGCTGTAGGTGATCGTCATCCCCGAGATCCGATAGCTCTGGTCGGTCACGCTGATGCCGGGCACGGTCCACGTCATGCCGCCGCTGCCGGTGAAGTTGGCCGCGTTGTAGGGTTGCAGTAGCCACGGGCCTTGCTCATGGCTGAGCAAGATCCAGAAATTGCCGTCGTAGGCAAACGTCGCTTGTCCCCCGGTGCCGATGGGCGTGGGTCCGCTCGTGACCAGCGGGAGGAGCTTCGTGCCCACGGCTGCGCTGCCGTCGTTGAAGAAGACGTAGACGACGCTGGGGCTGGCGTTCCTGAACGTGACGAGGTAGCCCCGGATCCCACCGACCAGCCCCGCGAGGAGGACATCCCCAGAGCCCGCAAACTGGATGATCGTGTTGGGGCCGAGCGCGGGCGCGAAGGCGCTCTGCACGCCCGTGACGAACGAGGTGATCATCGTCGTCGGGATCCCGGCGAGCGTGGGATAGAGGTTGGTCCCGATGAACGGCATCCCGTCCGCGCCGTCGTCGCCGCCGCCATCGAGGCCGGGTGGTCCCGGTGCGCCGGCCGCACCCGCTGGTCCGGTCGCGCCCACGGGTCCCGTCAGGCCCATCGGTCCGTCGTCACCGGGATCGCCGGGCGGGCCGATCGGCCCCGTGGTGCCCGTCGCCCCGGTTGCGCCGGTCGCGCCCGCTGGTCCCGCTGGTCCCGGTGGGCCGGCCGGTCCGATGCCGCCGCCGCCGCCACCCGTGGCGACGAAGACGATTTGCATTTGTTGCTGCGGCAGCGCCGAGCCCGAGTCCGCCACCCATGCCACCGGGAATTCCACGTAGCCGCTTTTCCCGATCGCGGCCCCGGTCGTCGTGAAGCGCGCGAAGCGCGTGTGATCGTCCTTGTCCTGCACGTAGAGCGTCGTGCCACTCGGTTGCAGCAGCAACAGCGTCCGCATGTCCAAGCCGTCGAGCGTGAGATCGCGGATCCACACCTTCGTGACCGCCGAGTACGGATAGCCGGCATTGAAGCGGATCTGACTGCCGGTCGGCGGTTCCGTCGTCGTGCTGCTGAACGAATAGCCGAGGAAGACCGCCGCGTCGCTGGCCGCCGCGTCATCGACGGCGGCTTGCCCGCCGAAATCGCGGAACAGCGTTTCGAACATCTGATCGGCGTTCGTCATCTGCTTGGCGAGCGCCGTGTTCACGCCGGGCGCGAGCGTCGGTTGCGCCGACCACGCGAGCCGGTACGGTTGGGGGCGCTTCATCGGCGTCCCCCTTCATGTACGTCATCGATCTCGAAGCCGTAGATCGCGACGGGCTCATCGACCGTCGTGTGTTTCAAATTCATCTGCGCGAGTTTGCCGAAGCCGAGTCGTCGCAGCCGCTGCCGGCCGCGCGTCATGTCGTAGGCGATCGGCGCTTGCGCGGGCGCGTCGAGATAGCCCACCTTCGGCGTGACGGTGATCGTGCCGGCGTCCTGCACCGCGCCCAACACCGAGAGCTGTCCGAAGTACTGATCGCGATCCGGCGACGAACCGGGATAGAACTTGGTGTCCACGTCAAAATCGATCCCGAACGGCACGCCGGCCACGTTGTGATCGGTGGCAGCCGGGTGATCGCCCTGATCGTAGACGCCGCCATCGGCCCCGCCGACCGTGGGGATCTGGCGATTGCGCACCGACCGCATGAACGCGCTCGTCGCGCGGAACGCGTCGATGCGGTGGGGACCGTCCCACGTGCGTTCGTTCAGATCGAATTCGACAAACTGCAGCACGCCGTCCGGGGCGTAGAGGAACAGGCGGTACTTGATCCGGTTCGTCGTGTCGATGTGGCCGAAGGCGTCCGGGAACCGTTGGCGATCGAAGTAGTCGCCGGTGGTGAACCAACTGCGCACGCGGCCCCGGCCGGCGACGCCATCCGAAATGCACACGATGCCGTTGTCGTCCCACTGGTACACGCCGTCGTACCAGACGAAGTACACGACGTCGCGATACACGGCCTCAGACTCCTGCGCCAACACGCCACACTGATCGCTCAGGAGAATGACGCGGAGATCGATCGAGCCGTCCGTACTTTCTTCGCCGGTGCCGGTGATCGCCGACACGCGATTCAAGCGGCCGACGCCCAAGGATTCCCGGCGCGGCAGGAACGCCGTCACCCCGGCGAGATCCGATCCCATGCGCGGAATCAGGAGCCCGTTCAGCACGGGCCACGCGTACAGTAGGCCCGTCTCGGTGTAGCGTACCGTGTCGATCTCGATGTCGCCCACGCCAAACAACCGATCGCGGAATTCGGCGATGAGCGTCAAGCGTGGCGGCGTGCCGAGCGCGGGCGCAGCGGTTTCACTCAGCGCCGCATCGGGCAGATCATCCTGCACGCTGGTCAGCACGTTGCCGTCGAGATCGATCCATTCGAACAACGTCGCGCCGTTGCTCGTGACGCGATAGCAGCGGCGCGCCGAGATCGGTTCCGTGGACAGGTCGAGGCCCGAGTACTGGAGATCCTGACTCGCGATCGTGACATTGACGGACGACGCGGGCGAATAATCGCTTTCGCTGATCACCGCGCCGTTGTCGTCGCGGATGATGAAGGTATAGCGGCCATAGTTGTACGTGCCGCTCAACGTGCCGGTGGGCACGCCGGCCAGAATCGGCGCGAGCCGGGGCGCGAGCGGCGTCAGCGGGCGCACGGTGCCGGACGCATCGATCAGCAGCGGCCGGGACGGCGTGTTGACCAGCACGACGTAGTGGCCGTACACCACCCACCGGGGCGGCACGTCGGTGCGCAGCGTGATGCCGGGCGGCAGCGGGACCGGCGTGAGCGCGCCCGTCTCGTCCACGAATTGCAGCGTGTTGCCGGCTTGCACCACCGTGAGGCCCATCAGTTCACCACCACGCCGAAGGCCGGCGTCAGCGTCCGATCCGTCTCCGGAAGCTGCGGCGTCAGGTTCGTCCACGTGATGCCGTCGTCGCTGGCGACGATCGCCGCCGTCAGGCCGAGCCCGCCGCCGATGGCGTAGAGCGTGCCGGCATCCACGACCAGCCCAATGAACGGGCGCAGCGTCCCCGCCGCCCCGGTGTACGCCGCCGTCCACGTCACGCCATCGACCGACGTGTAGATCGCGGCGATGGCCGGCGTGTCCGCGTTCCAGAAGGACGCGTACAGTTTGTTCTTGAACAGGGCGAGCGCCAGAAACCCGTTCAGCGCCGTCGCCGCCCCGCCGGTCCCAGTGAACGCCGTGCTGTAGCTGCCCGCGCTGGCGCGCGCGAGCAGTTTGGCGAAGGTGCCGGCCGCCGCCGTCGCGCCCACATACAACGTGCCCTGCAGGGAGGCGAGCGACGCGACGCCGGCCATGCTGTCGGTCGCCAGATCGCGATCGACGGTCCACGTCGTGTCGAGATCGGGACGCAGTGTGAAGACTTTGCCGGCCGACGTGTCGCCGCGATGCGAGCCACACCACAACGCACTGTTGTGAAACGCCAGCGCGTACGGGAGATGGCCGGCGGGGAACGCGTCGCCGATCGGCGTGAGCGAAGCCGCGTTGATGTCGAGCGCGAAGATGCGGCCGGTCCACGTCGCCGACGTCGTGCCGGCGTCCCACGTCGAGAGGTACACGGTGCCGTTGGCGGTCAGCAGCGCGACGATGCCGCGCGCCACGCCGGCCGACGTCGGCGGGATCCGCACCAGCTCGCGATCGTAGACGCCATCGAAGATCCGCAGCGGCGGCGCGTCGGTACCGACGACGTACCCCGACGCGGCGTAGATCAACCGGTTGTGAAACACGGTGGCGCTGCCCGGCGATCCGCCGAGCATCCCCGCCGCGCCGGTCGCGAAGCCGACGATATCGTTCCACGCGCGCGGATTCGCCGGCCGGCTGTCGCCGATCGCGGTGACGTTGCCCCGGAACCCGGCATCGGAGAGGTACCACCCGTGCGGCGGCACGACGACGGGCGGCGGGCCATCACTGATCGGCGGGCCGGGCGGCGGGGTGATCGGCGGCACACCGGGCGGCACGACCGGGACGCCGCCATCGGTGGAAGGCGTCCAACTGCCGCCGTACGGGGAGCCCGCGAGGACGAACAGGTCATAGACGCGGCCGGCCACATTCAGGAGCGCGCCCACCGTGACGTAGTTGAGGCCGCCGCCGATGATCGCGGCGGTGACGAGCCCCGATCCGATCTGCGTCGAGTCCAAGCCGCTGTGCGACGGATCGCGGAAATAGGAGGCGAGCGTGTGCGCGATGCCGAACGCGAACAGCGGCGACGTGTTATTGAGATTGACGGCGACGTTGCGACTCGACAGCCCGTCGCCGGTGTAGGTCACGCAATCGACCATGCCCGACGCCCCGGTCCCGTCCACCTTGCGCCACGCGGAGTACGCCATCTGCGGGGCGCGATAGTGCGCGGTGGGTTGCGTGGTGATCGTGCCCGTGGCAAACGTCAGCGCCGCTGCGACGTCGGCCCCGGTCAGCGGATTGGCGGTGTCGGTCGGATTGCCCGGCCCCTTGTACAAGAACCCGGTGATCGCGCTGCCGAGATCTTCACGGGCGGTGAACACGCAGACGGGCGTGAACGCCGGATCCTGCAGCGCGTTGGCCGCGCTCGCCGTCGCCGCATCCCACGCGGCGGCCCCGTTGAGACAGAACCGACTGTCCGGATCGGAGAACGCCACCCACTGATAGACGACGCCGGTTTGATTCGCGTTGGCCGCCGCGCCCGACACGTGAAATGACGTGTTCGCCCCACTCGCCGGATACGGCAACGGGAAATTGATATCGATCGGCCCCGCGATGATGCCGCCGATGTTTTGATGCACGGCGCACTCGGAGGACCACCAGTACCCGGTGACGTTCAGACTGACCGCGCGCACCCAGAGCCACTGAAACGGGACGCCGACCGAGACGTCTTGTCCCACGCCGTTGCCCACGTACGTGCCCTGCCGCGCCGACGCCCACGCCATCGTCTCCTGTGGCGAGAGGACGGCGGCGATCTCCGGGTACGGCGCGTTGTGGATCCCGGTGCGCGGCGCGGGAGGCCGCGTCGGCGTGACGGTCGGATCGACATCTTCCGGTCCCCACACGCCGACGTACTCGACGCTGCCCAGCAGCGCCGCGAGAATCATCGTCGTGCCCCCGGCATCTTTATCGATCGTCAGATCGATCGTGGTGGTGTCGGTGAGTGGCGGGCCGCCGGCTGCGACGGTGAACAGTTGCCCGCCGAACGTACTCACCGCGCCGGCCACGGTGCCCGTGCTCTGGACGATCGCGCCGCCGTTGCGGCGGTACCCGACCTTGGGCGGCGTGGACGCGGGCCATTGTTTCGGCCATGTCTGCACCAGCACACTGACGAGGCCGAGTTGCGGCGGATTGACGAAATCCGTCGTCACCACGAGCTGCGTGCCGGCGGCGCTGGCCGACATCTGATTGACCGTCCCCGCGCCGGGCGGGTTGCCGGCCAAGCCGCGATAGTCGCCGGTCCACGCGCCCGCCGCGCTGATGCCGGTCGGATTCAGGACGCGGAGATGCGTGCCGTTGACGAAATCGAGACTGGTGGGCGGGGTGGGCGCGGCCAGCGAGACGTTGATCCAATCATCGACGTCGTATTTGTATTGCGTCGGCGTCAGGCCACCGATCGCAAACGTCTGCGCGGATCCGACCGTCGAATTCTGATGCAAGCCCCCGTTCAGGCCGAGCCCGCTGCCGGTGCCCACTGGAACGGCCACGCTGAACGCCGTCACACCGTTGATCAGCAGCGACACTTGCCCGAGGACGAGCGGCGGGCCGGTGACTTTCCAGTTGATGATCAGATCGATCTTCGCCCACGTGGTCAGGGCGAGCGGCGCGGACGTGCCGAGCACGGTGCCGGGCACGCCGGCATTCCCCACGTTGCGGAAGACGAGCGCCCCCGCCGGGTTGATCGTCAGGTACGCCGCGTTGGTGCCTTCGAAGTTATCTTTGCAGCTCCAGACGGCGACTTCGCCTTGATTCGGGCGCACCCACGGGCGCAGATAGAACCGTTCCCACGAACAGAACGGCAGCGTGCCGGATCCCGGCGGGGCCGTCGTCCACTGCGTCATGTCGCCGCCGCCGCCGCCGGGCATTTGCGTGAAGCCGTAGCCGTCCGTCGTGCGCGATCCAGCGGGCGAACACGAGGTGTGTGAATTGGCGCTGTTCGCACTGGCGGCGCTGCCCAGCTCGAAGCCGCAGGCCCACCGCCGCGCGAGCAGTGCGCCGGGCGACGCCGGGGGCGAGACGTAGTACGGAAAAATCGAGCCCTGCCACTTCCACTCGGTCAGATCCCAATTCGTGTTGGGCGGCGACAGGATGCTAAAGAAGATGTTCGGATCGATGAAGCCGCCATCCACACTCTTGTCGAGCAGCGCGATGTTGGCGTTGCTGCCGTCCGGATAGACGATGAACCAACAGCCCGAGGGATCGGGTTGCACCGTGGGCGTGTAATTGACCGTCAGCCCTTGCGACGCCGCGAGGTGCTGCGGCCCCGCTGACACCACGCCACTCGGATTCGCCGCGAGCCATGCGGCGGCCAGCGCGGCATCCGTCGTGTACAGGACGTAGTAGATCAGGAGCGGGGCGGGCGAGATCGGGGGCATGGGTTACTCGGTGAGCGGTCCCCGTCCGATGTAGAAGCGGCGCAGGCTGCCATCCCCGCCATCGCCCCCATCGCCCCCGCTGCCGAGACTCGGCACGCCGATGCCGCCGAGAATCGGTCCCGGCGCGGCGCTCGCGTTCACCGGATCGAAGCCCGGCCGCTGCGAGAGCACGCCGAGTTGCGCGTGCAGCGCGTTCTGCAGCTTGAGACATTCGTGATCATCGATCGACCACGGATCGGTGTCGGTGTTCACCCCGAGTCGCCCGATGCCGTACACCTTCATCGTGCCCATCACCAGCACCACTTCGTCAGCAGGAGGAACGCCACGAGGCACACCCACGGTGTCGCGTCCACCCAATTTCGATCCGTGTGCGTACGCATGTCAGTCCCAGCCGCGCACGCGTCCGTCACCGGACAAGCCCCCGCCGAACAATTCATCGAAGACGCCTTGCACGATCACGGGCTCCTGTTCCTGACGCGGTTCGCTGATGATCATCACGCCCTGTTTTTCCGTCGAGTAGACGGCCAGCCACGTGGGATCGGGCGTGAACGGGCCATCGCCGCCGGTCTGTTTGCCGAGCGCGTACGCCGCCGTCCACGCCAGCAGCGCGTGATCGCTTTCGCCGGGGATCGGATTCATCGTGTCGCCGTCCATCGTGCCGGGCAGCGTGGGCACGTAGACGAAGCGTAGGAGCACAGTGGCCGTCAGTTTCGGCGCGATGTACACCGCCGGGGCCATCACCGGCGAGCCCGCGTTGACGATGGCGTAGAAGACGTCACCGGGCGACGTGGCGTCGAACGGATCCCGGCCCAGCGCGCGCAGAAAGTCGGTGGACGTGTAGCGACGCGGCACGAACCGCAGCCGCGTGCCACTGGACAACGACGTGTCACGAGGCTGGATCATCAGCACACGCAGCACGTCGGGCGGCACGCCGGTCAGTTGGTCGGCCATGCTGTCGTAGCGCACGTTGGTCACGTCGATTTTCAGGAAATGTTCCTGATGCAGATCGACCAGCGCGCGCCACAGGTCGCGACACCCGGCGATCGTGTGCGCCAGCAGCTCGCCATCGGTCCAGAACAGATCCGGGCTGATCGCGCCGGTCTGCACGAGCGGCGCAAGGATCTGCGTGCGCGTCCGCGCGACGATGGCTTTCAGGGGCGTCGGCATCTCAGCTCCAGATCAGTCGCAGGCCCGTGACCACGGCTGCCGCGTTCACGATGAAATTGACGACGCCCGCGCCGAGCGAGAGCGTGCAAGGGTCCGTCAGGTGGAGCAGCACGC
>Ga0307495_10000009_pt1 | contig 14929 bp, 21 predicted proteins | sample 7_S_MG_FD_201367 | JGI IMG/M metagenome (GOLD analysis project Ga0307495, IMG submission 201367) | Soil microbial communities from Populus trichocarpa stands in riparian zone in the Pacific Northwest, United States - 7_S | ecosystem: Environmental > Terrestrial > Soil > Riparian zone > Trees... | reverse complement strand
CAGGAGGCGGGTCGGTCGCAATCCTACTGCTGAGGCGGCCCCAAGAACCTGTCGCGCGCCGGGACCAGGCGGCGGCCGACGGCGTCCCGCGGGTTGGCGACCGGCGTGACGTGCTGGTGCGCATACGCGGTCAGCACCACCTGAAGGGCCCCGGCGGCGGCGTCCACCCAGTGCGCGGCCGGGCCGGTCAGCACGCCGGAGCCTTGCAGCACCACCAGCACGCCGAGGGCGGTCGTGGCCCACACGACCAGCGTGGCGATCGGGAAGCGGCGGAACGGGTTCACCCCTGCCACCTCACGCCCATCTGAGACCACGTCTTCGGGCCGACCACGCCGTCCACCGCGATGGTGCGCAGGCGCTGGTACCACTCGACGCCCGACTTCGTGCCCGGCCCGAAGTCGCCGTCCGCCGGACCGGCCTGCTTCGGGCCGATGAACCGCTGCACGAACGCCACATCCGCGCCGCTCATGTGCGGGCTCTGGAGCTGGAGGGCGCGGGAGCCAGGGGTGTGCCCGCTCGGCGGGGGCGGCGGGGGCGGCGGCGTCGGACCGCACACGTTGAACGTGGGGGCGCTGTTCTGCGCGGCCAGGTTGTACCCGGTGCAGGTCGCACCGTTACCGTTTGAGGACCCGTGCTTGCCGGAGATGTGTACGTGGTTAGTGTGCGGATCGGAGCCGGTGTACCTACGCGCCTGCCAGCCGACCGACACCGACCAGATCACCCGATTGTGGATGACGTACTGAAGGTCGTCCGGATGGGCCAGGGCCTCCTTGACCACGGCCGCCGCCCGCACCCCGGTCACCATCGGGTCGATGGCGTGGACCACCCCGTGGATGTCCGGGTTGTGGTCGGAGCATTCAGCCTGATGTGAGGCGTCGCCGATCCAGCCGACCTGCACGCCGGTTCCCCAGCAATGCCAGATGTTGTGTCGGCGCACGTCCAGGTTATGCGCCAGCGACGCCGAGAGGGCCGCCGGGACCGCGAACATGCTCAGGTCGAACGGTTCGGCCACGCCGTCGGGATAGTCCGCGAACGGGTCGAACAGGGGCGCATCCGCGCCGACATACAGCTCGTACCGGCCGCCACCCTCATCGGTGGTCGGCCCCGTGAAGTCGGCCAACGTGACCGCGCTAATACTGTCGTCAGGCATACTTCTCCTCCTCGTGTGTCTGCCCCCACCGTACGTCATTCGCCGCTGCGCAGGATCGCGTCGATCACTGGACCGAAGCGATCGTCCAGCCGCAGCCTTCCCAGGGACGACGTCACAGCGTCCACGCGCGGGCCGAAGGCTTCCGCCTTGCGCTGCTGCCGCTGCGCCAGGTCGCGTAGCTCCTCAGCCGCCAGTACGGCCTCCTGGGACTCATCGATCTTCCTGCGCCACAGCCACCACGTCACGAGACACCACTCCGCCTTTGAGTGTGTTCCCGGGTGGCCCACTCGCCCAACGCCTTCAGGACCTTGTCCTGCTTCTCCGCGAGCGCCATCAGTTTGGCCACCGAGTCCACGAGCGATTCAATGCTCTTAGTATTGGCGGCCACGCCGGACTCCGCGACCTCTGCGCGCTTTTCGGTATTTTTGTGCATCAGGTCGGCGACTCGGCTAGAAAGGATCTTTCCCCTGAGGAGGGAGGAAAAGACCGATATGAGGGCCGAGACCAAGACGCCAATCAGGTACCACGGCAGACTTTGTGCGTTCACCAAGGTCATCTCGCCCCGATCTTCCAACTGCCTTTACGGATCATCCTTTCATAAAGGTCTGACCTATTAGGCGACGGACGGCAGAGCCACCATTGCCAAGCTCAGCGTCGGCGGCAGCACGGTGTCCGTGTTGAACGGCCCGGCAGGCGTGCCCGTCCAGAACGCTTTCAGCTCCAGGAAGTCGCCCGCCGCGAGCTTCCACATCGAAATCCCCGAAGCCCACTGCTGACCGGTAACCGCGCTCGTCGGATTCCACTTCGTGCCCTGCACGTTCGGCGAGCCCGTCGCCCCATTCAAAGCGATGGTCACCTGGATCGCACCACCCGTGCCGAGCGCCGAGCCGAGATTCAGCCCCAGAAAGCCGGACGCCAGCACCACGCACGCCGTCGGCGCGGTCAGCCTGGTCGGGGTTCCAGCAGCAAACCACGACCCGTTAGCCAGCGGACTATTCACCCCGTTGTTGGCCACGACGGTGTCGAAGGAGACGGCCGTCAGCGTGCCCTTGGTGATGCTCTGCGCCGCCGCCCGCGACACCACCACCGACGAAAACCGGGAGAAAGTGGAGCCCAGGGTCGCCGTGTTCACTAGGTTCTGATCGATGTCCTGCGCCATCGACTGGACATCCGGCGCGGCCACCACATCACTAGCGAACGGATACCGCATCCGCAGGTAAGGCGTCTTACGCATCGTCACGTCAGGTCACCGGCCCAAGACTCATGCCCCAGAAGCGCGACCCGGACTGAACCGCCTTCTGAGTGCTCCCGTTGAGGATGAGCGCGCACGCGGCGGCACCCCGATAGAGAGCAGCAGCCGTGCAGAAGTTGAGCCACTCCCCGCCAGTGTTGGTGTCGTCATTGCGCTGGTAGAAGAAGCTGCTCGACGAAACGCCGCTGACCTGATCGGTCGTGTCGACCTCGATCCGGGCCATGTTCATGTCGCCCACCACGGCCGCCCCGGTCGGCACCACCAGCAGCGTGCAGCCGAATAGCCACCACGACGGTTGCTGGCTGTTCGGCTGTCTCCACGAGGCGGCCCCGGCCGTCAACCCGCCCGTATTGTCCCATTCGACCGCACCCATGATCAACGACTGCGAGCCCGACGTGAACCCAGACCCATTCGAGGTCTGTCGGCCGACGAACGAGGGGCGGCCCAGAAATGCTCGGAACGGTGCCTGGTCAGCGCGTAGACCTACATCGATCGCCGTAGCGAGCCGGAAGGCGTCCTGCACGTCCGCGAAGTCAGACGGGAGCGGGTACGGATAACCCTCGTTGACAGTTGATCCACTCATGCGAAATAGTCCGAAATCTTGATGGCGGTCAGAGCCATGTATGTGACCGTATACGTAGTGGCGACGTTATTCGCGTTGAACGACACGGAGCACCTGACCGGCGTCGTCGGATCGGTAGACGTGACCAGCTTGGACGCGTGCCCGCATCCGCCAACGCCCTGATCGTTGGTCTGCGCCGCGTTGGACCGCATGTCTATCAGAACTTCGGTTCCGCCGATGAGATCTATACCGATGTAATCGCTGGCCGCCTCCTTCAGCTGTATCTCGAAGGTGACCAACCAGATTCCGGTAGAAAGGTAGACGGCGGCATTGTCGAAGGCAAGATTGGTGGGCGTGCTGACATCGAATTCCGTCGTCGAATACGTCAGGGGAACGAATATGCCTGCCGTGTTAATCGTCAGATTGCTGTTACTGACCCGCACGCGCGGAAAGAGGCCCGCGAGGGCGGCCAGCGGGTCCAGCGTCGCCACCACCGTATCGGCAGCCACGGCCAGCGACTGCAACGCCGTTTGCTTCGGGAACACGACGGCCGGGTCGGCGCACATCGTGTCCGTCGTGGCGGGCATCGGCAGGTTGTACGAGACCGCTGCGAGGTTCTGGAGCTTTCCCGTGATCGTGCCCAGCACCGTCGACTCGTCGCGGGCCATGATGCCCGCCAGGGTGCCCGACGTGAACTGGGTGAATGACGAGTCAGTGGCGGTCGCCATCCAGCCGCCCGGCTGCGCCGTGTTAGCCGCCCACAGTTTCAACGTCATGACGTTGGCCTGAAGGGCCTGGCTCCAGGTGTTCACATACCGCAGGTTGTAGACCGCATTCGCGACGTACGTCACCCCGGTAACCAGCGTCGTCGAGATTGTCGACAGGGCGGCGGCAACGTTCTTGGAGAACCGCAGCGAGACCGCGCCGCCCGTTGCGACCATCATGGTCCCGTTGTAGTAGTTGCTGGCGTCACGCAACTTACCGACGACACCGACGGTGGCGAGGTTCGTCGTCGGAATGGCGGACAGAGCCACCTGCACGGTGATGTCGATGTCGGAGGTCTGGCGGTCGACATACCCGATGTTGTCGCCGACGGCGGACACGGCGATACTGGCCGTGCTCGGCGCTACAGAGAACTGCGTGGCAGTTCCACTCAGCGTGTACGCCTGACCCGAGGTGGCCGTGCCGAGACCGTTGGAGACGGTTCGGTTGAACGTGTCGCTGTATCCGGTGGTGACCACTTCCGCCCCCTCTCAGGCTATTACACAGTCAATCGGGTAGGAGCAGCAGAACTGGAGAGTCCCGGAGACGGTCGCATTGTCGAGCCGCAGATTGCCATTCGAATCGACGCGCAGATTAGGGCGGGTTCCCGCCTGGCTGCAAATCATGCCCGAAACCTCCCCGGGCGGGGCCGGAACGCCCGATACGATGATCGATCCGCCACCGACGATGGCCGCGTTGGTGATCTGCCCGACGAGCTGCACCACAGAGGCGGTCTGCCGGTACTGACCGATCGGGAAGCCGGTGCCCCGATCCGTCCAGCCAGTCTGATATCCCAGTGCCGCCATGGAATGCCAGGAGTTCGCGGGCGATGCGGGACCCAGGATCAGCCATGACGAATCCTGGCGGAACACGGCGACCGTGTCGCCCACCAGCGGCGCGTACGAGGTCAGCACACCGACGCCCGCGGTGAACCGGCCGCCCGCCACCGAGATGGTGACCGCGGAGCCGGACACGGCGGTCACGGTGGCTGTGCGCATTCCGTTGGGGATGCCGACGGTCTTCTGCGTCTGGTGCGCCAGCCGGGTCGTCACGAGGTCACCGGGGAGTACGCGCGCAGACTCAATGACATGTCCCCAGTCTCGCGCAACGGCAGGGTGAACCCGACGACCACCTGCGTGCTGGCCGCCCCCTCGGCGGTCATGTCGATCAGGTCCCCCAGCTCTAGGGAGGCGTCGGGGACGACCGACACGGGGTCCCAGGTTTGGGTGATGGCGGTCGCCGCGTTCAGGGCACTGTGCGCGGCGGCGAGGCACTGCGACTGCGACAGGGCCGCCTGGTTTTGGATCAAGAGCGGCTTACGGCCGAAGTTGCCCAGGTAGTTGGTGGGGCTGCCCGTGGCCAGGTCGCGCACCGTGGCGAACACGGGGGCCGTCCCATCCTGCCTCTCCGAGGCGAACACGACCGCATTGTAAACGCCGGTGCGTGACACTGTGATCGTCCAGTCCGAGACGGCATTGTTGGCCCCCGCTGCCGCGCCGGTGCCGTCCGACAGCGTCACCTGCGCCACCTGCCCCGGGTTCGTCCACGGGACGAGTCGCTGCACGAACGATCCGTCGGCCAGCGGATACCACAGCATCGCGATAGTGGCGCTCATGTCGTCGAGGGCCTGCGCCCTGTCGTTCTGCCACGCCAGCGGCGGAATCTTCGTGGCGGTCAGGTCGGATGTGCCGAACACGGCGTCGGACAACGCGTCACGCACCAGCCGCCGGAATTCGGTGGTGATCGTGTTGGTGGGCACCGAGGATTGCGGAACCTCAAACTGTGCGTCCACCACATCGGCGGCAAGATCGTTGGCGGCTACGCTGATCGACCCGTTGCGGGTCATCTGCACCTGCTCGATGCGGCCGTAGAAGACGGGGAACTTGACGACCGAGCCGTCCCCGTACGTGATGCCCCGGTAGGCGGCGAGCCGGTTGCCGAACGGTGTCAGCAGCCCGCCTGTGTCAACGCTGCCGCTAGGAAGCAGCGGGAACCAGGACCGGTCTACCGACAGGCTCAGAACGCGCGCCACACGGCTGTTGAGGGTGGCGCGCACACTGCCGTCGATGAACGGCAGGTCAGATTGCAGTACGGTCCCGTCGCGGGCCAGCACATCCACCCGGCTGTAGACGACATGCGGGCGCGTCAACGCGTCCCGGTACTGGGCATCAAGGCCCCCCGCCCACACCATCAGCCTGCCAGCCCGTCAAGGACCTGAATCCAGGTCAGCCCGGCACCGTTGACCGCCGACCAAGACGCATACCGGTTGCAGGTGTCTGACCAGCGAGCCCCGACGGTGCCCTGCATCGGGCCACCCGGCGCGCTGACCGCGGAGAACGGCAGCGAGAACACGCGGATCGGGAACCGGTGGTCCGGCAGCACGCGGGACTTCGTGTCCGAGCCGACCGATAGGTACCGGTCGGGGATGCCGTACTCGTCGGGCACCTGAAAGAGCAGCGGCGACCCCGGCGCTAGGAGCGCGTCGAGGCGGTCCCGATCCTGGAAGGTGCGCGACACCAGCGTCAGGGTGCTCGTGATCGAGCTGCGCACCTTCGACACGGCCAGCGGATTCGCCTGGTTGTTGATGTTGAAGACGGCGGCGTTGGCCGACTGCGCCTCAGCATCCATGCTCTGGAAGAAGACACCCTCACTCGGCGTACACAACGGGTTCGGGTCGAACGCGAAATCGACTCGCACATTGCTGCCGGGCCGCAGCGGGTCTTTGAGCTGGCAGGCCCCCAGCGACGGCACCAGGATGCCGCCTGAAGTGGCCGACCCGGCGGCGTTCGTCACAACAAACGAACTCATGCTCGTGATGGTCGTCGCGGCCGGAGTGCCGCTTACTGCGATCAGCGCCTGCACGGACACCGTGTTGGCGGGGGCGGTGCCGCTGACCGTCACGGTCGTCGCGGCGAACACGGTAGCCGTCGTGGTGACACTGCTGATGATCGCCCCGGCGGCATTCCAGAACGTCAAACCGACGATGACCGACTCTGAGATGGTGGCCGAGACGACGGCCGTGCCGGTGAACACCGCGCCCGGGGTCGCGGGGATCTCCTCCGCGCGGATCGTCGGGTTCGCCCGGGTGCCGTCCGTGAAGAACGACAGGAAGTTCGTCCCGGACGTGTTGGCGGTCATCCGGATCGAAATCGCCGGGACGACGGTGGAATACCACGGGTCGGAAAAGCCGCTACTAAACGCTGAATTGGCGTTCAATGTGACCGCCGGAGCCGTGGCGGTGTAGTAGAACGCGTTGTCCAAGGGGACCTCAGTGTCGTACAAGACCGCCTTGTATCCGGCCTGCATCGGCACGTACGGCAACCCGGCAATCGTGGTCGATGAGCCGTGACCCCGAACCGCCGTGCCCGCCCCGGTGATCGGGTCGACGCGGGTCACGTAGGCGTACGGGGCGTCAATGTCGGAGAAGTCGAGATCAAGGCGAACCTGAGACTTCGCGTTGTCGGCGGTGGCGACGATCGTGGACATCCGTCACCTCGTCCCGTAGGCCAGCTCGTTTGCCTGGTCGTTCATCTTCTTGTCGATCTGCACGTTGAGGATATCCGTGATCTCCCGGGTGCCCAGGTACACCTTGACCAGCGTGGACCCCATGTTGCCCATCTTGCTACCGAGGATGTCCAGCAAGCCTGTCCTCTTGGCGACCGCTGCCGCCCTGGCAGGGTCACTCATCGGGATGACCGCCTCCGGCCCGGCCTCACCGACAACGGCCAAGGTCGGGGCGTTGACCAGGCCGCCGGACGCCAGCATCGGCAGGTGCGGCAAGCCGATATGCACGAAGCTGGCCACCTGGTCGATGCCGGAGTTGAACCCGGAGATCACGGCGTTGATCCCGGCCTTGAGGCCGCCGAGGATGGAATGCCCGATGTTGTTGAAGAAGCCCGAGATTCGGCCGGGGAGCCTGCTCACGAAGGAGATCACAGCCTCGGCCCCGGAGACGACTTCCCGCCGCGCCCAGTTCCACGCGTCACGGAACGCCCCGCCGATGATGCCGGGGAGCCTTCCTACGAAGCTGGCGAGCCTGCTAGGGAGCTGGGTGAAGATGAACACCACGGCGGCGACCCCCGCGTGCAGGACCGCCTCGCCGGTCGACAGGGCCAGGTGCCACAAGTCGACGAACAGGTGCCCGATGGCTTTGATCGCATCCCAAATCCAGCCGGGCAGCTTGATGAAGAACGCGAGGGTCAACCCGACCCCGATACCGATTGCCTCGCCCGCCGCGTGCAGGGCGTCAAGGAACAGATGCCCGAGCATCCCCGGAAGGGCGCTCAGCGCCGCCCAGATCTTCCCGGGGAGGCTGGAGAAGAAGTTCGGCAGGGTGACCGTGAACCAGTTGCCGATGTCCTTGCCGACCGAGACGATCCAATGCCAGATGTCCGCGAAGAACGACGAGATGGCCCCCCAGGCGGACTTCAGTGCGGCCGTGACCACACCCCAGTTCTTGTAGATCAGGTATGCGCCCGCCGCGATGGCAGCGATGGCCAGGATGATCCACGTGACCGGGTCGAGCGCGTCCACGATCGCCTCATAGATAGCCACGCCCATGAGGGCCGTCTTGTAGATCCCCCAGGCGGCTGCCGCCGCGCCCAGCAGGGCCGGATGTTGGGCCAGAGTGTTGGCGATGGCCACCAGGAACGGCGTGATCTTCACCAGGGCATCCGCGAGGCCGCCCGCGAGGATGCCCGCGAACTGGACGACCACCGGCAGCAGCGGGCCAAGCACCTGCTGCATGGTGCTCAGTGCGGTGTTCATCAGCCGGAAGATGTTCGCCAGCGCCTCTTTGCCCTGCGCGGTGCGGAAGAACGCCGCAAGTTGCCCGATCAGGGTGGACAGGAACCCGAGGGCTTGCCCCCCGTCCGCCTGGAGGGCTGAGATGAGCGACGTGACAAGATCAAAAACGTTGCCGATAAGGCCACCCACCTGCCGAAGGACCACCAGCGCGTCATCAAAGAACTTCGACAACGCCCCCGAACTGGCCGCCTGCGAGATGAACTGCGAGAACGTACCTAGCAGCCGCGCGAACCCGCCGGACAGGGTGGCGAACAACGGCCCGACCGCAGCACCGATCGTTAGGAACGCCGACGCGAGCTGTCCCACCACCGGGATGAACGGCTTGATCGCCTGGTGCGCTGCGATGAAGATCGACGCAAGGTTCTCCTTACCGCTGCCGAAAGCCTTCAGCAGATTCCGGCCCATCTGACCCAGGTCGGCGGAGAGCTGATGCAGCCCGGTGCGTAGCGTTGGCAGCAGCGTGTTCGTGACCTTGGTGAGAACACCCTGGAGCTGCACGAAGAAGGTTTGCTGCACGTCCTGCTGTAGCTGGTGAAGCGCCGGATGCAGCTTTTGGATCTCCCCGACGAAGGAGCGCGCCGACGGGGAGAGCTTCTGCATTGCCGCGTCGAACTGCTTCGCCTTCGTCGGGTCGAATGCGGTCTTCAGGGCCGCCCCGACGCCGGAGGTCGCCATCTTCAGGACGGCCATTGCGCCGACCGCCGTGAAGATGGCGGCCGGGATGGTGGCACCTAGGGCGACGGCGGCCGGGGCGAGGGCGGCTGCGGCTTCCACGCCCAAACCGATCAGGACGGGCAGGAAGGCCGCTGTGATGCCGCCGATCGTGGCCGACAGTCCCTTGCCGAAGCTGTTGCCGCCCTTCTTGCCTTCCTTCTCCATATTCTTTTCGATCTTGGAGTCGACGCCCTTAGCGACCTCGTCGGCAGCCGACTCCCCGGCCTTCTCTGCCGACTTGTCCAACTCGTCGAACTTCAGACCCTTGGTCTGCTCGTCGAGCGCCTTCTTGATCTCCTGCCGCAGACCCGGCGTGAACTTCGACAGGTCGGCAAACACCTGCACCAGTGCCCGACCCAGAACTCCCGCCATGGTCAGGATCCTACGGGTGCGGGAGGTTGGGCCTGCCCCATCAACGCCACGAACGCCGCCTCGGCCGCCCGCTGGTCGTACATGTCCTCCGTTTTCACGCCCTCCACCCCGATCGGCGGCAGACGCAGCTCAATGTCGAACCTGTTGCGTTCCTTCTCGTCCATCGTGCGCACGCAGATCACGTAGATAGCGTTCAGGGCCGCCCCGAGGCTCACCGCGCCCAGGTCCACGCCGAGGCGGGTCAGCTCCCCGCCGATGATGTGCCAGGACGCCCCGGAGGAGCGGATCAGCCGGTCCGCCTCCCACCACGGCCGCCCAGCGGCGGCCGTCAGCAGCTCACGGGACCGCCGCGCGATCAGCTCGGCATCCACCGTCCCGTCCAGCAGCAGATCAGTCACCCGCTCCTCCGCGTCGCCGTCCATAAGTCCCGGGATCAGCGGCAACGGCACATCCTCGTCGAGGATGGCCACGAACCAATCGACCGCCGGGCGGGCGGGAACCGTGAAGGTCCGCCCGCCCAGGTCCACCTCCAGCGCCCAGATCTTGAGGGCGGCGAGGGCGTCGGCAGCCATCAGAAGAACGGATTCTCTGGGCTCGAATCGATACTCTCGGCGAGGGCCGCACCGCGACCGACTTCCCACCCATAAGCGCGGGCGTTCTGGTCGGCGCGGCGCATGGCGTTGCCGTGGTCGACTGCGTCCCGGTAGCCCTCCCTGTAGGCGACCTGCCGCAAGTGATCGTGCCGCCAGAAGTGGAACGGCAGCCACACAGCCAGGATCACGTACGCGCCGAGCTGGAGCGGCCATGGCACGTACCGGGCCAGGTACTCCGTCCACGGGATCGTCCACCCCGCCGGATGCCACAACCCAGCCACGCACTCCATGACGATCGCCGTCAGGGTGACCCCGAGGAACACGATCGTCCAGGCCAGCCGCGCCCGCTTCAGGCCCGTCAACTCGCGGCCTCCGCCCAGTCCGCGATACGGACGGCGAGCGACTGATCGGGCGCTCCCGCGTCCCGCTCGGCGATGGCCTGGCGCAGGTAGCAGGCCAGATCCAGGGCCTCTTCGTAGGCGTCCCGGAGAGCGTCGCGGCCGTTGAACGGCTGCAACGCCGTGCCGTACCGCTGGATACCGACCTGAAGACGAGTCTCCAGGTCGGCCATGACCATGCCCTGCACCGACGGTGCGGCGTTGGGCGTCGGCATCGGCTGTTCCTCCGGGGCGGTCACGCGACACCTCCGTGATGTGAGCAGGCACCCTGCCTGTGTGCGGCGTGAGATGTCGAACCATCACGGCAGAGGAACCCAGAGGCCGTCGTCGGAGTAGCGGCCGGTACGGGCACTGCCGGGGTATGGACCGGCGGGTGAGTGGCCAACAGAGGCAGGAGCGCTGCCAGGATGGCCAGGACGGCACGGACGAACGCGTTCACTTTCGCCGCCGGACCGGTGCTGCCATCTTGGCCGGTGCCGCCGTGCCGTTGAACTTTTCGCCCGCCACGCGGATTGACGCGAAGACCTCCTCGGCCGTGACCTCGCCGTCGATCATCGCGTCTTCGAGCCAGTCCTTGTCGTCGTCCTTGACGACCATGCCGTCCACGATCTTGCCGAGGGTGCCCAGGTTCCGGATGAGGCGTTCTCGCACCTCGTCGGACAACTCCTCAACGTTTTCGATCTTGGGGAGGCCCCGGCTGATCCGAGCCAACACGACCATCGAGCCGTCGGTCGGCTTGCGCATCTCGATCTCGCGGCCCGCCAACTCCACCAGCACCGTCAACTCGGTCACGACGTGAACCCCTTCGCGGACCCCCACGCCTTCAGCGCCTTGGCGGCCTGAACGATGTGCGGCACCACGTGGTGGTCGGCCACGAACTCCGCCGAGTCCGCCCAGAGCTGGACGTCGGCCGGGTCGGCCGGGCCGGGAGTCGGCTCGGGGGCGGGCTGGGACTTGGCCGTCCAGAAGTAGACGTCGCCCTGCTGCTGGCGCAACGTCCACCAGTCCGTCGCGCGCAGGTACCAGCGGCCCTGCGCACCCCACGATGCACCCCACGAGTTGTCGCCGCCAACCAGCAGTACGCCCGTACCGTTTCCCGGCGCGTCGGCGGCCACGATCTCGTCGGTCACCAGCTCGTGGCCGCCCGCAAGGCCGGACTTGACGTCGACCTCGATCAGACCGTCCGAGCCGACCGTGAACATGCTGCCGAACCAGGGGATGCCGGTGACTCCGGGCCGGTCCATCAGGGCCTGGAGCGACGAGTCCAAGTCGAGGGCGGCCTGATAGCCGGACGCGATACCCGCCGCGACCGCCATCTTCGACGAGGTCAGGCCGTCCGAGCCGGTGTCGTCCGGCTCCCACGTGCCCGGGTAGTCGTCGTTCGCGGTGTTGTCGTGGTACCAGGCCTGCGCGCCGGTCTCGTCCGGCGTGTACCGCCAGTTGATCGAGCCGGGGGCGTAGAACGGCTCGTGGTAGGCGCACGACGTCGAGGCGTTGCCGGTGCACGAGCCGATCTGGCCCTGATCCAGCACGGCGATGTGCTGGGCGTGCCGAACCGACGTGACGGGCACACTGTGCGGCTGGAGCGCGTACGCCTTCGACCGGCTGTCCAGGTAGACGTGCCGCCCGAGCAGCGGATGCATCGGCAACCGCTCCCGGTAGATGTCAAAGAAGTTCATGTGTTTCTCCTCCTACGTGTCGCCGCCGCCACCCGCGTCTGCGGCGGCAGCGGACTGCATGACGTAACCCTCGCTGGTCGCAACCTCGCGTAGCGCGTCCCGCAACCACGGGCGTCCCCGCCGGGCCGGTTGCGACACCCACTTGCGCACCATCGGCTGGCCGTGCCAGACGAACGCGAGGGCCTGCTTGTCCTTGGGCCGGATGACGATCGCGCGGCGGCCCTCGTGCACAGCCAGCGCGTATTTGACCTTGGTGAACACTTCGCCCGTGACCCGGTTCGAAGACTGCTTGATCCGGAACTGGTGAGACGCCCGCAGGTTGCCGGTATCGACGGGCGTCAGCACCCGGCAGCGGTTGAACACCTTCAGCGTGACCTTCGTGACGTCCTTGCCCGCGAGATCGTGCAGGACGCTCTTGATGACCTCGCCGTACAGGTCAACTCGGACCGACTTCACCCCGGACATCCGCGACCTCCTCCGCCACATCCCGAAGATAGCCGCTCCCCACATGCTGCGCGGCCCACGGATCGTCCGCGTTCAGCGTGAACCGCTCACCGACGTCCAGGCCGCTGAAGCTCACCAGCACCTCGAACATGCGCAACTCGACCACGACCTTGCCCACGATTGCCTCCCTCAGCAGTCCGCGCACGGCGCGGGCACCGACACGGTCACCAGCATTTTACCGCCGGTGCAGCCGCCCTCCACGGGCAGCGGCGTCCACTCACCGACCGCCCGCCGCTGTGTCGGCCGCCAGCAGCACGCCGCCGAGCGGCGCATCAACGTCTGGTGCTGCATCTGCGTCGAGAAGGCGGTAGACCAGTCCGTCGTGTTGGGCGGGTCGCGGTTCTCGAAGCTGTCATTCGAGTCGGACCAGGGCATACAGAATGCGACACCCATCTCCAGCACCACGGCGTACGCCAGCGGACCGCACGGCAGCCACGTGATATCCGGGGCCGGGAAGCTGTCCCACGACGGGTAGATGTTGGCGATCCGTATCCAGGCCAGCCCGGCACAGCACTCGTCGATGTTCTCGCCGATCAGCGGGCCTGTCTCCTGCCCGACCCGTAGCTGAATGTATTTGGGCGGGCTGGTCAGCGTGGCTAGCTGCGTGGTGAAGCACGTCAGCAGCTCTTGCGCGACCGGCGTGCCGATCGGGTCCGTGACGGTCATGGCCAGGTGGTGATGCGGTTGGGAGACTGGTCGAGGGAGAACACTTTCGGCGACTGGAAGAGGCGGCCCGGGTTGAACTGCACCACCACCTGATCCACCTCGTTCAGGCCGGTCAAACCCCGGTCCAGGTACGTGTTCACGCCGGGGAACTGGATGGAGACACCCGACCGGGTCAGGGACTGCATTCGCTGCGGCAGGCGGCAGGGCTGACCGGCGATGGCCTTGCCGATCTCGCAGGCCAGCAGGCTAGCGGCGTCTAGCGCCTCATCAGGCACCGAACGGCCGAACACGCCCGTGACACTCCAGGTGTCCGTCACACCCAAGTTCTTGTCCAGGTCCTGGCATTGCGGCCAGCAGGCACCATCGGTGCGGACCAGGAGATACCCGTTGTCGATCCGGTATGCACTCGGGTTGACGGTGGCCCCGTCGATAATCACGGAGGTGATTGAGACAGTTTTGGGTAGCTCCACCTCGCAGGTGGCACCACAGCAGTTGACGCCCGCGCACCCGGAGTTGTGCCACACGCCGTTCTGGATGTAGAGCGGGTAGTAGCTGTTGCCCTCGTCGGTACCCCACGGGTTGATCAAGTTGACCGGGTAGGTCTGATACAGCGGCGGCAGCAAGGGGGCGTTGCACGGCCTGAGTGTGAGCGTGACGGTTCCGAACTGCCTTCCGGTCAACGAGTACAGCGTGAACGCGGCTAGCCGTAGGGCGAGCTGCTGCTGCGCCGGAGACAGGGCCGCCCACGTCGTCGAGCAGGACGGGAAGTTCGTGACGGTCCAGCCATCCGGCACCGCGCTCGTCATCAGCTACCCACCACCTCGTCAGTGCCCGCCCAGCGGAACTCGGACACGGGCGCGTGACGGGAGCAGGTCACACAGTACGTCGCACCGTAGAAACTGGGACTCCGGGCGTACGTTTCGGCCAGCGCCTGGCCCATGGTCGTCACCGACCCGCAGCCGACATGCTGATAGGACCGGCGAAGCGGGCGCACGAACCCCTTGCTGCGCTCCTCCTGCGACAAGACAAGGTATGCCTCAGCCTGCGCAACGCGCGCGCCTTCCGGGTCGACGCCGTGCGTCAGGCCAGGGTCCGACGGGTCGTCGGTAAGCCTGGCCATCCTCAGTGCCGCCCCATGATCGACACCGAGAACGTCACCGACGTCGGCGCACCCGCGAGGACCCAGCGGATTCGGCCCTGATCGGTGAGGACGGCGTGCTGCGTCAGCGTGTTCGGCGCGGCGAACGTCGCGAACCCCGGACCGATGTCGATACCCCAGTTCGTGGCCGAGCCGATTGTGCCGGTGGTCAGGATCTGCGACCAGTCCCCGTTGGCGGTCAGCCTCTCCAGGATGAACGTGATGCTCGGCGAGGTGCCGCCCGCGAAGCTGACCACGTTCAGGTCCCAGGCCAGGTTTTCCAGCTCGGCGGTGCTGAACTGGCGGGGGCTGGTCGACGCGTCGTAGGCGGCC
>Ga0307495_10000008_pt1 | contig 17817 bp, 15 predicted proteins | sample 7_S_MG_FD_201367 | JGI IMG/M metagenome (GOLD analysis project Ga0307495, IMG submission 201367) | Soil microbial communities from Populus trichocarpa stands in riparian zone in the Pacific Northwest, United States - 7_S | ecosystem: Environmental > Terrestrial > Soil > Riparian zone > Trees... | reverse complement strand
CGGTTTGTAGGTTTCGACCCGCTCCACGGCATGCGGCGAGAGGATAAGCATTCCGTGCGCGCCTTCGCCGCCGAGCGCCTTCTGCCAGGAGAACGTGACTACATCGAGCTTCGGCCAATCGAGCCTTTGCGCGAAAGCGGCTGACGTCGCATCGCAGATGGTGAGACCCTGTCGGCCCGATGCGATCCAATCGCCGTTCGGCACCCGCACGCCTGACGTCGTGCCATTCCAGGTGAATACCACATCATTCGAAAAATCGACTTTGCCCAGGTCCGGCAGTTCGCCGTAGGGCGCGTTGATGACGGTGACGTCTTTGAGCTTCAGCTGCTTTTTAACGTCGGTTACCCAACCTTCGCCGAATGATTCCCACGCCAGCATTGTTACAGGGCGCGCACCTAGTAACGACCAAAGCGCCATCTCCACGGCGCCGGTATCGGACGCCGGCACGATGCCGATGCGGTAGTCCGCCGGCACTTCGAGGACCTCGCGTGTGAGATCAACGGCGCGCTTGAGCTTCGCGCGGCCGGCTTTTGACCGGTGCGAACGTCCGAGAACCGCGTCCGTGAGGGTTTGGAGGCTCCAGCCAGGGCGCTTTGCGCAGGGGCCGGACGAGAAGTGCGGGGTCGTCGGCCGCACACCGGGCTTGGTCGCCGTCATTGTCTATCCTTCCAGATAGGCGCCCCTCGTTGGGGAGGGGTGTCCCACTGGCGGAAATAGGCGACTTCGCCACCGAGGTCAACTCTCGTGGTTCGGTCAAAAGGTCTGAGCGAAACGATCGGCTAGAATTTTACGCCGATGGCGAGTTGGCCAGTGTTTACTTGGGACAACGTACTGCCCACCGAAGCAAACGCGATATATTCCCATTCCGCACGGACGAAGACCCCGGGCGTGATCAGCCAATCCACGCCAAGACCAGTCAAAAATCCGGCACTGAAGGCGTTATCCTCACCGATACCTGTAGAGGGATTGAAATAGTTGAAGCGCCCGATCGCCCCGCCGAGCAAGGCGTAAGGCAGGAATGTGCCGATCGCATATCCCGCGCGTGCGCGGATCGGCACGTAGTCGACAAGCTTGAATTGTTGAGTGACGCCGTCGTCGAAACCCAGGACCGACGCATATTTGTAGCCAACATCAAAACCAATGACGAGTTGATCCCACTGAAAATTATAGCCGACAAAACCGCCGCATGACGGACCATTGGTGAATTGCGAGGACAACAGCTTCATATTGCTGTAACCGCCTTGAATACCGGCCTGCCAGCCATCCCAACGGGCAAAGCCCGGCGCCAATGTGCCGCGCAAAGCCGGAGGTTCGCCTGGCCAATCCGCCGAATGCGCCCCATCGATGCCGGCAACCAACCAGCATTCTTAATCACCGCTTAACCTTGTTTATTAACCACGCTCGTTAACAAACCGGTTAGCTTGCGAGAAACGCCTGTGGCGCAGGCAGATGTCGCCCGCACGAGAACTTTGTCGCTTAAGAAATGGTTTAATTTCGGGCGTTTGCGCCTATAGGGACTAATCAGGCGGCGACTTCGCTCAATGCTTCGACCACATCATCGACGACCGATTCGACCAAGCTTCTGTCGTCGCCCTCTCCCATCACTCGGATGACCGGTTCGGTTCCCGAGGGACGCACGATCAGGCGGCCGCCTAGCCCAAGCTTGCGTTCGGCGCTTGCGATAACCGAGCGCACTTGTGCGTCTTCGAGCGGCTTGCCCTTCTGATATCGAACATTCTTGAGGATCTGGGGCAACGGCTCGAAGCGGTGGCAGAGTGCCGACACCGGCTTGTCGCCGCGCTTGACCACCGCCAGCACCTGCAAGGCGGCAATCAACCCGTCGCCGGTCGTCGTATAATCCGAGAGAATGATGTGACCTGAGGGTTCGCCACCGACGTTGTAGCCATGAGTCCGCATTTGCTCGAGCACATAGCGGTCGCCGACAGGTGTGCGCACCAGTTCGAGGCCCAAACTCCCAAGGTGGCGCTCAAGTCCGAGATTGGACATCACTGTTGCGACCACGCCGGGGCGCTGAAGCCGGCCGTCTTCCTTCCAGCTTTCCGCAATGACTGCGAGCAGCTGATCGCCGTCGACCACGTGGCCGCGTTCGTCCACGATCAGCACACGATCGGCGTCACCGTCGAGCGCGATCCCGATATCGGCGCGCATCTCCCGCACCTTGCGGCAAAGCGCGGCCAGGTCGGTGGAACCGCAATCCTTGTTGATGTTGAAGCCGTCGGGATCAACGCCAATGGAGATTACGTCCGCGCCGAGTTCCCACAGTGTGCCGGGCGCAACTTTATATGCGGCGCCATTTGCGCAATCGATGACCAAGCGGAGACCTTCAAACGACACTGCCTTGGGTAAGGTCAGCTTAGCGAATTCGATATATCGATCCTGCACACCATCGATGCGCTTGGCGCGCCCGAGGTCGTCGCTTTTGGCGAGGTTCTTGCCGAGATCGGAATCAATCAGTTCTTCGATCTTGCTTTCGGTCTTGTCGCTGAGCTTGTGGCCGTCCGGCCCGAAGAGCTTGATTCCGTTGTCGTCGAAAGGATTGTGCGACGCCGAGATCATGACACCGAGATCGGCGCGCATCGAGCGCGCCAGCATCCCGATTGCCGGCGTGGGAATCGGACCGGTGAGCAGGACGTCCATGCCCACCGACGTGAAACCGGCCACCAAAGCCGTCTCGATCATGTACCCGGAGAGGCGCGTATCCTTGCCGATCAGGACGCGATGCTTGTGATCGCCGTTTCTGAAGACCAGCCCGGCGGCCTGACCGACTTTCAACGCAAGCTCCGGCGTAATCACCCGATTGGCCCGGCCGCGGATTCCGTCGGTGCCGAAATAACGACGCGCCATACAACTATCCCCGACGCATTCAGTTAGGCTTGATGCCCCCCGGCCGGATGTAGCGATCGGCCAGTCACTCTAGCGAGCGCATACTAATGTCAGTGCCGCCATTTTACTTCAAAAATCGTGACCGATAATTTCCGTCGGCATTAACCCTAAAAGCACCCAAAAACGGCCATTTCACCGCGAGAGTGGCCGGTGTGCTACCCGATGAAACCATCGAACGCCAAGGCTGGTCCCCATGAAGCCCATTACCTGCATCGAAGACCTGCGTGACATTGCCCGGCGCAAGGTTCCCAAAGCCTTCTTCGATTACGTCGACAGCGGCTCCTACAACGAGGAGACGTTGCGGGCGAACCGAGCCGACCTTGAAACGATCAAGCTGCGCCAGCGTGTGATGGTCGACGTCTCCGAGCGAAGCCTGGCCACCACCATCATTGGCCAGACGATCAATGCACCAATCGCGCTGGCGCCCATCGGACTGTGCGGCATGCAGCACGGCGACGGCGAAATTCTGTCCGCGCAGGCGGCCGAAGAGGCCAATATCCCTTTCACCCTGTCGACCATGTCGATCAATTCCATCGAGCAGGTCGCAGAGGCGACCAAAAAACCATTCTGGTTTCAGCTTTACGTCATCCGCGATCGTGGCTTCTCCCGTGATATTCTCGCGCGCGCCGCCGCCGCCAAATGCAGCGTACTCGTCCTCACCGTCGATCTTCAGGTGCTCGGCCAGCGGCACCGCGATATCCGCAATGGCATGACAGTGCCTCCTGAAATTCGGCTGAAGAACGTCCTGGACATCGCCACCAAACCTGGCTGGGCCCTGAGTATCCTTAGAAGCAAGAGTAAGAACTTCGGCAATCTCGCCGGACACGTCAAAGGCATGGAGGATGTCACATCGCTGGCGCAGTGGACCAACGAGCAATTCGACCCCGCGTTGAACTGGAAAGACGTCGAGTGGATCAAGAAAGTCTGGCCGGGCAAGCTCATCATCAAAGGCATTCTCGACGTTGATGATGCGAGAACCGCGGTCAAACTGGGCGCAGATGCCGTCGTTGTGTCGAACCATGGCGGGCGCCAGCTCGATGGGGCACCGTCATCCATCTCGGCGCTTCCCGCGATCGCACAGGCGGTCGGATCCGAAACAGAAGTGTTGTTCGATGGCGGCATCCGCACCGGTGCCGACCTGTTACGCGCACTCGCTTTGGGAGCGCGTGCCTGCATGATTGGCCGAGCATTCGTCTATGGGCTGGGCGCGCACGGAAAGGAAGGCGTCGCCAAGGCGATCGAAATCCTTCACAAGGAGCTCAGTGTCGCGATGGCGCTCACCGGCACCACGCGCGTGGCCGATATCGGGCCGCAAGTGCTGGTCGGCGGCAAGACAAACAAGCCGGCGTGAAACAACGAATTACCCCTAGTCTTCCTTCAATCCGTAGGCCAAGGCGTTTCCGGTTGCGCCGTAATATTTGAACGGCAGGAACTTGCCTGTCATGGCGATCTTGACCCGGTCGCCTTTGGGGTCGGGTTGACGATCAATCGTCATGTCGAAATCGATGGCCGACATGATGCCGTCGCCGAACTCCTCTTCAATCAACGCCTTCCAAGCCGGTCCATTGACCATTACCAGTTCATAAAAACGGTAGATCAACGGATCCGTCGGCGGCATCGACGTGCCGGTACCGCGCATCGGAACTTCGTTGAGCAGAGTCTGCTCGCTCTTGCTCAGGCCGAACAGTTTGGCGGCGGCGGCGGCCATCGGCTTGGTCATCTTCTGCTGGCCAAGCACGCCACCTGTAATCATCACCGGCGACATGCCTCCGATCTGCTCGCAGATGTATTTCCATGTCCACCCCTTCTCGCGTTTGATGTCGAGAAGCTTCTCGGTGAGATCAGCCCGGTTCATGATGGTTTCCTCCTCTACAAAGGATTAGTGCGCAGCGAACTGCTGGCCGCGGTTCGGTTTCGCAGATGTATCGTAAGTTCTGGCAATCGCGGGCTCCGGCAGCCCGGGACACACCACCGCCACGTTTCGCGGATCATAAGTGCCGCGTGTCTCGTTTATAAACGTACGGCTGCGGCTGACCAGAAAATCGATGATGTGGTTGCGCGTTGCGTAATAGAGCGGATGCTTGTGAAATTCGTTCCGTGTTCGCTCCCTCGGCAAAGGATTTTCTACGATCTCCGCCAGTACCGCTCCGGGTCCGTTTGTCATCAATACGATTTTATCCGCGAGATAAATGGCTTCGTCCACGTCATGCGTGATCATGAACACGGTCTGTCCGGTTTCCTGACAGACACGACGAACCTCATCTTGCAGCGTCCCACGGGTCAGCGCATCCAGCGCGGAGAACGGCTCATCCATGAGCATGATTTTCGGTTCTATCGAGAGAGCGCGAGCGATGCCGACGCGCTGCTTCATGCCACCGGAAAGTTCGGCTGGTCGCTTGTGCTCCGCTCCCTTGAGCCCGACGAGGTCGATGAATTTCTGCGCGTACGCCGCTACCTGCACCGAGGACCAGTTGCGCCATTTCGATGACACCGCGTAGGCGACGTTTCCGATGACCGTACGCCATGGCAGAAGCGCATGGCTCTGAAAGATCACCGCACGGTCGAGACTCGGGCCTTCGATCGCCTGCCCATCCACGATCACCGTGCCATTCGAAGGCGCATCAAGCCCGGCAAGGATGTTCAATACCGTCGTCTTGCCGCAACCTGAATGGCCGATCATGCATACGAATTCGCCGCGCAACATCGAAAGCCACAAGTCTTCGAACACCGTGGTCGTGCCGACACCAGGCACTGGAAACCGTCGCGCGATGCCTTCTATGGAGATGAATCGATCCGACATGGCTCACTCAGGAAACGTGACCAGACGCGTGAGCCGCGCAAGAACGAAGTCGAGCAGCATGCCGACAAGGCCAATCGCCAGGATCGCCGTGATCACGTTGGTGATCGATAAATTATTCCACTCATTCCAGACGAAGTAGCCAATGCCCGTGCCCCCGACCAGCATTTCGGCGGCGACAATGACCAGCCAGGCGATTCCGATCGAGATTCGCATGCCAGTCAGAATTGTCGGGGCCGCCGCTGGCAGGATGATCGTGAAAGCGCGGCGCAAGGTACCGACTTCGAGTGTCTTTGCGACGTTCAGCCATTCGCGCCGCACGGATGCAACGCCGAACGCGGTATTGATCATTGTCGGCCACAACGAACAGATGAAGATCACGAAAATTGCTGACAGACTCGAGTCCTTGATCGTGTAAAGCGCTAGCGGCATCCAGGCGAGCGGCGAAATGGGTTTGAGCACCTGAATGAAGGGATCGAGCGCTTTGCTCATCAGCGGGGACATGCCAATCAGGAACCCGACCGGTATCGCCACCAGCATCGCAAGCAGATATCCGATGAGGACCCGCGCGATCGAAAAGGCAAGTTGAATGCCGACACCCTTGTCGTTCGGCCCGTTGTCATAGAACGGCCGGCGCAGGTGTTCCCAAAGCTTTACCCCGACGTCGATCGGTCCAGGCATCGCCGATTTGCCCTGGGTCGCAGTGGCGCCCATCAGCTTGGCGTACTCCGGATCCATATGTTGCGCCGTCCCTGAACCGCGCGTAGCCAAATGCCATGCCAGCAGGAAACTGAACAACAGCGCGAATGAAACGACGGCCGCGCGCCCGGTCAGCGATGCCATCTTCATTCAGACAACCTTCTTGATCTTGAAGCCCTTAAGGTACTCCTCAGGTTTGGCCGGATCGAATGTCTTGCCCATGACCACAAAGGCTTTCGACGTCGTCGTGGGCGGGGTCAGCCCCACATCTTTCATCAGTTTGGCCGTATCGGTCGCAAGAAAAACCTCCTGCGCGATCTGAGCGTAATCCACGTCGCCTTTAATCTGCCCCCAGCGTTTCATTTGCGTCATGATCCAGACCGCAAAAGATTGCCAGGGGAATGGATCGAAATCGATGCGGTCGGGGACGTTCTTCACATTGCCGAGGCCGTCGGCATAGGTGCCCGTCAGAACCTGTTCGACCACGGTAACCGGCTGGTTGAGATAGTTGGCCGGAGCGATTGCTTCCGCGATTTGCTTGCGATTTTCCGGCTTGTGGGCGAAGGCGGTCGCATCGATGAGCGCCTTGAGCAGTGCGACATATGTGTTCGGACTCTCGGTGACGAACTCCTTCGATGCCGCGAAGGCGCAGCACGGATGCCGGTCCCAGATTTCTTTTGACAGCATGTGTATGAAGCCGACGCCATCATAGACGGCGCGCTGATTGACCGGATCGGGCGCAAGGAATCCGTCGATATTATCGGCGCGGAGATTGGCGACCATCTCGGGCGGCGGCACCGCGCGGATCTGGATATCCTGATCGGGATCGATGCCATGCTCGGCGACGTAATAGCGCAGCAGATAGTTATGCATGGAGTAGTCGAAAGGCACCGCAAACTTCATGCCCTTCCAGTCTTTCGGGTCGCGCTTGTCCTTGTGCTTGATCGCGAGTGTGATCGCCTGACCGTTGATGTTTTCCACCGCTGGCATCGTGTACGGGATCGGCTTCGAACCGACGCCCATGGTGATGGCAAGCGGCATCGGCGAAAGCATATGCGCGGCGTCGTATTCCTTGTTGATCGTCTTGTCGCGGATAACGGCCCAGCCCGCGGTTTTGATGACCTCGACGTTCAATCCTTGCTTTTCATAGAAGCCCATCGGCCTCGCCATGATGATCGGCGTAGCGCAGGTAATTGGGATAAAGCCGACCTTGAGATCCTTCTTTTCGATCGGTCCTCCAGCCGCGAAGATTTCGGTCGCGGTCTTGAGTGGAAAGAATTGCGACAGCGCGGCGAGCGCCGTCGATGCGCCTAGCGACTGCAGAAAGGCGCGGCGGCCTTTGTCGGCCGGAAACATCGTGCGCATCACCGCGGAGGCGACGACTTGCTGATAGCGTTTGTCCTCACTTTCGACGGCTACGCACTGCAGTTGTCTCGCGGCGTCGCGCTCATGCTCGGCCTGGCTGACATGGCGACCGCATGCGCAGCCGCTGCCATTCAGAGACCGCGACGGGTCGAATGGATTGTCGAATGTGGACATAGCTACGCCCTCCGTTAGACCGGACTCGGACCCGGTAATTGGCCTTGGATGTGCAATCGACGTGCCAAGCCAGTGCCAAATCAGGCGGCAGTTTGTTCGGGCTGGTACGCTGTTATTCTGGGCTAGCGGGAAGCCGCACCCACGAAATTGCTCGATTCCTGGGCAAACGCTTCAATCTTCGGCAAGTTGAGGGTAGCCCTCTTAATTTGCGCGCGGCCTGAACAGGTATATTCGAGGTTCGGCATGCAAGACGCGGCACATGCACTGACGAAACAATTTCTTGCCTGGGTATCGGAGGCGCCGCGCAGCTATGCGGACGCTGAAGCCTGGCGACGAAGTTGCCCTCACTTGTCGGTTTGGGAAGACGCCATTGCTAATGGGCTGATTCAGTTCAAGAACGGCAGCGCCATGAAAGACGCGCAGATTTTGCTGACCGCTCGCGGTCGCTCTTTTCTCAAAATGAATTGATCACTTTCGGACGCAGTTGAGGAAATTAAAAACACCGTGAGGGGTTTGGCACATGATTTGTTTGTGCAGGACTCGCCATGAACCAACCCGCCGATCCCCGACTCGTCTGGATGGCCACCGTGCTGGCGGCGGCAGTCTTCATCCTCTACGTCACGCACATCTAGGCTTGGGGCTCTCTCGTCGCGCATAACCCCATTCCCTTGCGGCTTGACGGGGCTTGTGTACTTGACCACATTAGAACAAAACATGAACACAAGTGCTCAGGCGGCCCAGCTTCTGGGCCGAATAACTTCGTATCTTCAAAGATTTGTCGATGGACAAGCAACTTCGTCAGCACCTTCTGGCCCTGCAAAAAGCCCCCGGGATGGTGGATCGCCCCAGCCCCCTGCCACTTGGCATTCCCGCCATCGACAAGGTGCTTGGCGGCGGACTGATGCGCGGCGCACTGCACGAAATCGCGTCAGCCGGTGAAATCCATCTTCCGGCTGCGGCCGGATTTGCCTTGGGGCTGGCTGTCTCTGCTCCCTCTCCTCGGATGTTGTGGATCACAGAGGACATGGGGCTCGCCGAAAGCGGCGCACCGCATGGTGCCGGCATCGATGCTTTCGGTTTCGCGCCTGAACGGCTGGTGACGGTTTCAACCGTGCATCGCCGCGACCTGTTGTGGGCGATGGAAGAGGCACTGCGTTGTCGCGCCGTCGGCGCCGTGATCGGAGAAATGCGTGCCGGCGAAATCGGCACGGTGGCGGTGCGACGCCTTTCGCTCGCAGCAGCGGAGAGCGGCACACTCGCACTCCTTTTGCGCGCCGCGACACCAAACGATGCATCCACTGCCACCACCCGCTGGGTTGTCGGGGCTGCCTCTTCCATCATTCCGGGGCGCGAGCAGAGCGAACGGACATTCGGGCCATCCCGGAACGACAGGGAAATAAGATCACGCTTTACCACCCACCTTGTTCGCAATCGTCACGGCCCGACCGGATCCTGGATTCTTGAATGGAGCGACAACGATGAGCGATTCATTCTCACAACGCTTGCTCAGTCTGTGGCTGCGCCGATTTTCAACCGATCGCATCGCCAGGTCGCGTAAGTCATCTGCGCCACTTGTCGTCACCAACAGACGCGGCAATTCCGAAATTCTTATTGCCGTCGATGACGCGGCCGAACGACTCGGCCTGTCTCCGGGCCTCGCATTGGCACAGGCCCGCGCGATGCATCCCGGCATCGATACGGTGCCCGAAGATACTGAGGCCGATGCCGCCCTGCTCGAGTCCGTTGCCGACTGGTGCCTGCGTTACACGCCGCTGGTGGCCTGCGATGCACCCGACGGCTTGCTACTCGACACCAGTGGTTGCGCGCATCTTTACGGTGGCGAGCGCGAACTCGTCGCTGACCTCAGCGGTCGGCTAGAAAATGCCGACTTTGGCTATTCGCTTGCCATTGCCGGCACCATCGGCGCTGCGTGGGCCGCCGCACATTATGGCGAACCGGCAAGCCATGCCTGTGGCGAGGAACGTGCAATCCTCGCGCCATTGCCTCTGTCCGCATTGCGGCTACCGACAACGACGGTTGCGGGTCTCGCCCGCGTCGGCCTGAAATATATCGGCGATATTATCGATCTGCCGCGAGCGCCGTTGACCGCACGTTTCGGATCCGGAGTGCTGCGCCAACTCGACCGTGCCTTGGGTCATGAGCACGAACCACTGACCCCACGGCTTCCGGTGGCACCTTATGTAGCCGAACAACGTTTTGCTGAGCCGATTGCCCGCGAGGAAGACGTTCTAGCAATTACCGGACGGCTGGCGCGACGGCTGCAATTCGCCCTGGAACGGCGAGGCGATGGCGCCCGCCGCATCGAACTGGCCTTGTTCCGCACCGACGGCGTGGTACGCCGCATCGCCGCCGGTACTTCCCGGCCGTTGCGCAATCCGGACGATATCCGTGAACTATTCGTAGAGCGGCTCGTTGCACTTGCAGATGCATTCGATCCCGGCTTCGGCTTCGACATGGCAAGGCTGTCGGTTGTTGTCGCCGAACCCTGTCCGCCCGAACAGATCGGCATAGCCGGCGGCGAGGATGCACCCGAGTTTTGTCGTCTTGTCGATCGTCTGAGCGCCCGTTTGGGAGCACGTCGCGTGCGCCGACTGGTCGCTCAGGACAGCCACATTCCTGAACTGGCCGAGACCGTCCTTCCTGCGCAGGCCGTTAACGGTGATGCCGGCTGGAGTGGGTTTCGACAATACCGCGAGGAAACAAAGCTCCCACCGCGCCCGCTTCGGTTGTTGACCCGGCCGGAGCCAATCGAAGCCTTAGCGGAAGTCCCGGACGGCCCGCCGCTGCGTTTCCGATGGCGGCGGGCCTTGCATGAGGTGATTGCCGCCGAAGGTCCCGAGCGTATCGAGGGCGCCTGGTGGAGCGAGCATGGCGGGCCTGCACGCGATTATTTCCGTGTGGAAGACAAAAGCGGCCTGCGCTTCTGGCTGTTTCGTTCCGGGCTCTACCGCGACCTCGCACAAGGCGCGGGCGCGCCAACATGGTTCCTGCATGGGACATTCGCATGAGAGGTGAAGCCAAAGAACAAAGCTAGAAAGTCTGTGTTCGTATGCGTTATCTCGAATTCGCCGTTGCCTCAAATTTCTCTTTCCTTCGCGGAGCCTCGCACCCCGAAGACCTAATGGTGCAGGCTGTGCATACCGGTCTCGCGGGGATCGGATTATGCGACCGCAATTCCGTTGCCGGCGTCGTGCGCGCACATCTGGCAAGGCGCGAGCAGAACCTGCCGCTACGCTACCATCCCGGTGCGCGACTTGTGTTCGCCGACGGCACGCCTGACATCCTCGCCTATCCACGCGATCGTGCCGGTTGGGGAAGACTTACCCGACTGCTGACCGTCGGCAATCTGCGCGCCGAGAAAGGCACCTGCACTCTTTATATCGATGACCTGCTGGCACATGCCTTCGGGCTCGAGCTGATCGCGATGTCGGGAAGCGCCCCGTTTCTCGCACGCCTGCGTGAAACTGCGCCGCATCGCGTCCGCCTTGCTGCCTCCATGATTTACCGCGGCCGCGACGGCGCGCGCCTTGTTCGGTTGAAAGATCATGCGCGCACTGCTGGCGTCCCGCTGATCGCAATCAATGATGTGCTCTATCATCACCCCGACCGGCGGGCGCTCGCCGACGTGCTTACCTGCATTCGCGAGAAGACCACTATTGATCGGGCCGGGCGCAAGCTCGCCGTGAATGCCGAGCGTCATCTGAAACCGCCGGACGAAATGATGCGGCTGTTTCGCGACGCGCCGGAAGCGGTTGATGAAACTCTGGCGCTCAGCGATGCACTTTCATTCTCGCTCGACGAGCTGCGCTATGAATATCCCGATGAGCAAGTGGATGGTTTCGACAATGCCCAGGATGCGTTGACACACTTCACCTACGAGGGCGCTAACCGCCGCTATCCGCAAGGCATTCCCGACAAAGTGCGGGCCAATCTCGAGTACGAACTCAAGTTGATCGCGCAACTGCAATATGCGCCTTATTTTCTGACCGTCCACGACATCGTCAACTTTGCTCGCTCAAGAAATATTCTCTGTCAGGGCCGCGGCTCGGCCGCCAATTCCGCCGTTTGTTATTGCCTCGGCGTAACCGAAGTCGATCCCCAACGGGGGGACCTCCTGTTCGAACGCTTCATCTCGTCCGAGCGGCGCGAACCGCCCGACATTGATGTCGATTTTGAGCACGAGCGGCGTGAAGAGGTCATTCAATATATCTACGGCAAGTACGGGCGTGAACGCGCCGGCATCGCCGCAACCGTGATTTCCTATCGCGGCCGTTCGGCGATCCGCGAGGTCGGCAAGGCCTTCGGTCTTTCCGAGGACACTATCGGCGCATTGTCGTCTTCTATCTGGGGCGGCGGCGCCGGTTCGGTATCGAAAGATGCTGTCACCCGCACCGGTCTCGATCCGCAAAGTCGACGCATGCGCCAGATCCTCACTCTCGCGCAGGAAATCAATGGCTTCCCACGCCATCTCTCCCAACATGTCGGTGGCTTTGTCATGACCCGCAGCCGACTCGACGAAGTCATGCCGATCGGCAATGCGGCGATGGATGACCGTACCTTCGTCGAATGGGACAAGGATGATCTCGATGCCCTTGGCATTCTGAAAATCGATGTCCTCGGTCTCGGCATGCTGTCTTGCCTACGCAAGGCGCTTGATCTGGTGGATGAGCACTATGGCGAGCGCTACACGCTTGCCACCATCCCGCCCGAGGACCCCGCCGTTTACCACATGCTGTGCCGCGCGGATTCGCTCGGTGTGTTCCAGGTGGAAAGCCGCGCGCAGATGACCATGTTGCCGCGACTTGCGCCGAGAAGTTTTTATGACCTCGTAATCGAAGTGGCGATCGTGCGACCAGGACCGATCCAGGGCGACATGGTGCATCCCTATTTACGCCGCCGACGCGGACAGGAGCCGATCTCCTATCCGTCAAAAAAATTGGAAGCTGTTCTATCGAAGACCCTGGGTGTACCGCTGTTCCAGGAGCAAGCGATGAAGATTGCCATTGTCGCCGCAGGCTTCACGCCATCGGAGGCCGACCGGCTGCGCCGCGCCATGGCGACCTTCAAGCGTGTCGGCACCATCGGCACTTTCCAGCGCAAGATGATCGACGGGATGCTGGCCAATGGCTACGAACGCGAATTCGCGGAGCGCTGCTTCCAGCAGATCGAAGGTTTCGGCGAATACGGTTTTCCGGAAAGCCACGCGGCGAGCTTCGCGCTCCTAGTTTATGCTTCGGCCTGGCTCAAATGCCGCTATCCGGATGCCTTTGCCGCGGCACTGCTGAACGCGCAGCCGATGGGTTTTTACGCCCCAGCACAGATCGTGCGTGATGCGCGGGAACATGGCGTTGAAGTGCGACCGCCTGATATCAATCATTCGTGCTGGGATTCGACGCTCGAACCGGGCCCCCGTGCAGCCGAACGTCTGCATGAACTGCATCGCGAGATGCGGGACGACATCCACACAATGCACGCGGTGCGTCTTGGCCTGCGCGAGATCAAAGGGCTGAGCGAGGAAGACGGTAAATTGATCGTTGAACGGCGGATGCGATCATCATCGTCGGACGAGTCGAAAATTTCCATCGCCTACGACTCCATGCGCGATGTCTGGTTGCGCACCGGGTTTTCTCTGCGCGTTCTGGAAAGACTGGCCGATGCGGATGCTTTCGGCTCGCTCGGTTGTCTTACTCGCCGTGAAGCACTTTGGGCAGCCAAAGCGCTGGGCCGTGTCGGAGATCGTGACGACGATCTGCCGTTGTTCACCAGCCGCGGCGGCGCACCGGCACGCATTGTCTCGCAAGAGCCCGAAGTACGCCTGCCACCTATGCCGATCGGCGAAGAAGTCATCAATGATTACCGTTTCCTACACTTGTCGCTGCGCGCACATCCGGCGCAATTCCTGCGGCCCGACCTGGATGCCCGCGGCATCAAGCAAAATGACGCCTTGCGCCGCACCCCTTCAGGCATGCGCGCCCGCATTTCAGGGCTTGTCACCTGCCGGCAAAGGCCCGGCTCGGCCAATGGCGTCGTATTCATGACGATCGAAGATGAAACAGCGGTCGCCAACGTGATCGTATGGCCGAAAGTATTCGAACGCTTGCGGCCGATCGTCCTAAGCGCGCGTTACGTGGCGGTTATCGGTGTTGTGCAGGAGGAAAGCGGTGTCATCCATGTCGTCGCCGACCAGCTGGAGGATCTCACGCATTTTCTCGCGCGGCTGGCCGAACACGGCGCGGACATTGACGGACTGGCTCGCTGCGACGAAGTGCGCCGGCCCATCGAAGAACAACGTGAAGCGCGAATTGCCGGCGGCCGCCATAACCGTCTTGTCCAGCTCATGCGCGAAATGCCTGAGCTTGCGGGGGATCTCGGTGTCTCCGCACGCGGCTCGGCGCATGCGCCGGCGCGGCGTGCGCGCATCAACTGAAAACGACTCAACCTACATCGGCGGCGCCACGCCGCGTCCGACATTGACGCGCGCCGTCATCAGGGTGCCGTCGGCCTGTCGGGTTGCCGCCGGAATATAGATGCTGGCGCCCGGTTTCAGCTCTTCTCTATTGCCAGGCATGTAGCTCACGATCACCGTCTGAGGCGTGACATCGATTTTCTTGGAGCCTTCTTTGTAGTTGAGCGTCAGGGTCGTGCCTTCCTCGCTCATAACAGTTCCGGTCGTGGTACTTTTTCCCATGCTATTGACCGTTCCATTCGTCATCGTGCTTTGCGGTTTGTAGTCGTAAGGCCTGTCGCCTTCGCCGGTCCCGCGCATTTCCTCTGGAAAAATGTGAACTTCGACGGCCTTCCAGGTGCCGTCCGGCTGCGGCATAGCCGTCGATCCGACGAATGAATTCGGCTTGATGTCGGCGAGCGACGCTTTTACAAGCGCGACAACCTTGCCTTCGTCGGCCAGTTTTATCTTCAGCGTATCCCCTTCCCTCGATTTGACGGACATCATGGCTCCGTCAATCTGCTCGATCGTGCCACGCACACGCAACGGCTTGTCCTGCGCAAATGCCGTGACAGGAGCCAACAGAACAGCGCATGTCGCGCCAATTATCGTCAGTGCTTTCACGCGACTCCTCCTCTTCTAACAACTGCGCCGCCTCAGGCGGCGGCGCGGTAACAATGAAAAACGATATCGACGCACCTCACATCGCGGGCGTCAGGCTGCGGCCAACATAGAGCGTCTTGGCAAGAATCGAGCCGTCAGGTTGCTTGTCGGACGCCATGATGATGATCTGAGCACCCGGCTTGAGCTCATCTTTGTTACCCGGCGCAACCGCGGTGATCGCCGTCGCCGGCGTGACGATAATTTTCTTTTCACCTTCCTTATATTTCACCATGATCGCCTGACCGTCTTTGTCAGTAACATTGCTTTCGACATAGGCGTTCGTCATCGTGCTTCCGGGCTTTGCATCCCAACCGAAGTGGCGATCGGCGACGACGCCGCGCTGCGCGGGTAAGAAGATGTGAACCGAAAACGCCTCGATGCTTCCGTCCGGCCGCGGCATGCCAGCAACGCCGATAAAACTATCGTTCTTGACGTCAGCAAGCGAAGCTTTGACCAGCGCGGCCACCCGCGCATCGTCGGCAACCTTGACGTCGAGCATTGAGCCATCGCGCATCTTCAATGAGAGCGTGCTGCCATCGGCCTTCTCGATCTGGCCGCGGATACGAGCCGGCTGTTGCGCGGAGACAGCTGTCGTGAAGAGCAAAGCAATTACGGCGGCACCGAGCGCCCGCCACGTCATATTCAGGTTGAACATTATAATTTCCTCCCCGCTTCCGGTTACGGCACAAAAGATGGCCTCAATCAGGCGGATAACCCCGATATAGTGGTCTTATTCCGCGCGTCGGTACGCTCACGTTTTCTTGAGGAGATCGGCCTCGACCAACGCGCGCAGTTCCGGCGTTACCTCTGGTCTAATTCCGAACCAGAGCTCAAAACCACGAACCGCCTGGCGCAATAACATGCCGAGCCCGTCGGCCGAACGCAGTCCACGCGCGCGGGCCGAGGCCAGCAGTCCTGTTACCAGCGGCGCATAGACAATATCTGCTACTACCATTGATGCAGGGCAGCGCAGATTAAAATCGAGCGGTGGCTGACCGACCATGCCTAGCGTCGTCGTATTGACAAGCAGTCCCGCGTCCCCAAGCAGCCCCGTCGTTTCATCCCAGCCGGCAACCTGCACGGCCGAGCCGAATTTCTTGCGTAGGGCCTGGGCCTTTTCCTTCGTTCGGTTGATGACGTAGATTCGCCCGACCTCGCGTGTAACCAGCGCGTAGACAACCGCGCGCGCTCCGCCACCTGCCCCGAGCACTACCGCAGTAGAGAGGCCACGATCCCAGCCGGGGGTAACAGCATCGAGATTTGCTAGAAAGCCTTCGACGTCAGTATTGGTCGAGCGAAGCCTGCCATCCTTGTACCAGAGCGCGTTGGCAGCGCCGACCGCGCGCGCCCGTTCGTCCGGCTCGGACAATTTTAGCGCCGGCTCTTTATGCGGCACCGTAATATTGGCGCCGATATACCCGTGCTCGTGCAGGTGAGTGACGAACTCAGCGAATTTATCGGGCGGCACGGCCTCGCGCCGATATTCGGCATCGAGTTTATGCTGCTTGATCCAGTAGTTGTGGATGAGCGGGGAACGCGAATGGCCCGCGGGCCAAGCAATGACGCAAACCGCTTTCTGTTCTTTACCCATTACTCGACTACGTTATGTTGCGGCGTCCGGTGCATTTAGTCCGGACCGCGGGACCCGTCAACGTTTGTCGGTTTATCCACTTCCGCGGCGTTTTGTGCCTTTTGGAACGATCATGAAAGCTGTTTTCCTGGACTGCAACGACCAGTTGGCACCCGTGTGGGCGCGAGTTGTGCGCCCGGACGATCCGCCGATTGATGTCAACCGTAAGGCATTTGCGCGCGACGAACTGCCAAAAATTATCGGCGGCTACGAGATCGCAATCGATGACCATTCCTACATGCCTACACCGCTCGTAGCGCAATGCCCTGAGCTCAAGCACATCGTCTTCCTCGGCACCGGGCCGGCCAGCTACATGAATGTCGGCGAGTTAAACGAGCGTGGCATAAAGGTTCACATCATTAAGGGTTACGGAGACACCGCGGTTGCCGAGCATACGATTGCGCTGCTGTGGGCCTGTGCCCGCGATCTCGCACGCATGGATCGAGAGGTGCGTAGCGGAGTCTGGACACCGCATGAAGGAGTGCAACTTCTTGGCAAGAAGTTGGGGGTGATCGGGCTCGGCGGTATCGGCCGCGAAGTCGCGCGCATCGGCAAAGGCATGGGAATGAACGTTGTCGGCTGGAATCGCACCAAGCAAGGCGAGATTGACGTGCCGTTGGTCGACATCGACACGCTGCTCTCTCGCGCCGACGTCGTATCGATGAATTTGACTCTCGGCGACGAGACGCGCGGCTTCCTTTCCGCCGACCGAATTGCCCGGATGAAGAAGGGAGTCATATATGTCAATACTGCGCGCGGCGCCTTGGCGGACGAGGCCGCACTGATTGCCGCGCTGAAATGCGGCCACATACGTCACGCAGGGCTTGATGTGTTTCACAACGAGCCGCTCCCGGCAGATCATCCTATCGCGAAGCTCGAGAATGTGACGCTGTCGGCGCACGCGGCGTTCCGCACGCCGGAGGCTTCCGAAACGCTGCTACGTCGCGCGATCGATATCGTAAAGCGAATTAGTGCCTGAATTTCGCGTCACGCGGACGTATCGCGAGCGGAAGCCCTCATTGACCTGTTCGCGTTCGCGGTCACAATAAGAAAAAAGACGGCGCTCGGTCAAAAACGCGCGCCAACAGCGGGGAGGATAAGTGAAACCGGCGCCATTTG
>Ga0307495_10000007_pt1 | contig 23546 bp, 23 predicted proteins | sample 7_S_MG_FD_201367 | JGI IMG/M metagenome (GOLD analysis project Ga0307495, IMG submission 201367) | Soil microbial communities from Populus trichocarpa stands in riparian zone in the Pacific Northwest, United States - 7_S | ecosystem: Environmental > Terrestrial > Soil > Riparian zone > Trees... | reverse complement strand
CGGTACGCGAGGCACCAACCGAATCCGGTCGCATACACCCGATCAGCCAGGTCACCGACGAGTTGACCGCGATATTCGCTGACATGGGCTTTGCTGTCGCCGAAGGTCCCGATATCGAGACGGATGACTACAACTTTACCAAATTGAATTTCCCGGAAGGCCATCCGGCGCGGGAAATGCACGACACGTTTTATTTCCCGCCAAAGCCCGACGGCTCGCGGATGCTGCTGCGTACGCACACTTCACCGGTGCAGGTACGCACAATGCTCAGCAAAAAGCCGCCGATTCGCGTGATCTGTCCGGGCCGCACCTATCGCAGCGACTCAGACCAGACGCATACGCCGATGTTCCATCAGGTCGAGGGGCTGGTCATCGACAAGGGATCGCATCTCGGTCACCTTAAATGGATCCTCGAGGAATTCTGCAAGGCCTTCTTCGAGGTCGACAGCGTAAAAATGCGTTTCCGGCCGTCGTTCTTTCCGTTTACCGAGCCTTCGCTCGAAGTCGATATCCAGTGCAAGCGGGACAAAGGCGAAATCCGTTTCGGCGAAGGCGAAGACTGGCTGGAGATCCTCGGTTGCGGGATGGTGCATCCGAACGTGCTGCGCAATTGCGGCCTCGATCCTGACGAATGTCAAGGTTTTGCCTGGGGATTGGGCATCGACCGCATCGCGATGCTCAAGTACGGCATGAGCGATCTGCGTGCCTTCTTTGAAGCAGACGTGCGCTGGCTCGCCCACTACGGTTTCCGCCCGCTCGACTTTCCGACGCTCGCGGGAGGCCTCAGCTCATGACGACATCGACGCCCGCGCGATCGCCGCTTGACCGCGCCTTTTTCGCGCTTGTAACGCGGGGCTGGGACGCGAGCAGAATCAAAAACTATGAAGACAACTTGCGGGCGCGCGACAAAGCTATGTCGGGCGAGGCCACACGCACCTTCGCCTCTATCGATGCAAAAGCGACAGGTCTCCTCACGCACACTTCGATGATGATAGCCGGACTCGGGCTGATCGCCCCGCTCGTTGCCGAAAGCGATCTGGAAATTGGCATCGTTGTCGCCGAGATTTCAATTTATTTGTTAATCGCGCTCGGCTGCTTGCGCTGTATTTCCGTATTTCAGGCTTTCGAAGTCAGTAATGCGTGCGACGGCATTCACGAACTGATCCATCGTGAACTGATCATCCGGTCAGAACTTTACAGCCTGTGCATCCGCGCTGCGATCGTCTTTACGATTGTGGTCGTTGTGGTGCTACCAGTTCTCTTTTTTTACTCGCCGGGAAAACCAGCATGAAATTCACGATGCCCTGGCTCAAGGAACATCTCGACACCGACGCGTCCCTGATCGAGATCGTCGACAAGCTCACCATGATCGGGCTCGAGGTCGAGAATGTCCAAGACACGGCAAGTCTGCTCAAGCCGTTTGTCATTGCGTCGGTCATCTCCGCGGAAAAACACCCCAACGCGGACCGTCTACGGGTCTGCATGGTCGACATCGGCGACGGTACGCCGATTCAGGTCGTCTGCGGCGCTCCCAACGCGCGCGCCCGCATGAAGGGCGTCTTCTCGGCGCCCGGTACTTTCATCCCGGGCAAGAACATGACGCTCGCGGTCGGCACGATTCGTGGAGTGGAAAGCCGCGGCATGCTGTGTTCCCCGGCAGAGCTGTTGATCTCTGATGACCACGACGGGATCATCGACTTGCCAGCCGATGCGCCAGTCGGCAAATCCTACGTCGAATGGGCGGGCGCGGGCGATCCCGTCATCGAGATCAACCTTACGCCCAATCGGCCGGATTGTACCGGCGTTTCTGGCATCGCTCGCGATCTCGGAGCGACATCCATAGGCACATACAAAGACAAAATCGCGAAGCCGGTAAAGGGAACGTTCCCCTGCCCGGTCAAGGTGACGCTCGATTTCGGGAAAACGCCGTCGCTGTGCCCGGCTTTCGGCCTGCGGCTCGTGCGTGGCGTCAAAAACGGGCCCTCGCCCGCCTGGCTGCAGAAGCGGCTAACCGCAATCGGATTGCGGCCCATCAACACGCTCGTCGACATAACCAATTTCGTGACCTTTGATCGTGGACGACCGTTGCATGTGTTCGACGCGGCACAGGTGCATGGCAACCTGACTGTTCGTCGCGCGAGGAATGGCGAGAAGCTGCTCGCCCTCGACGGCAAGACTTATGCGCTTGATGAGAGCGTTTGCGTCATCGCCGATGAAAATGCCGTTGAGTCCCTTGCCGGCATCATGGGCGGCGAGGCGACCGGTTGTTCGGAATCCACCACGGACGTCCTCATCGAATCTGCGCTGTGGGACGAACTCAATATTGCCCAGACCGGACGAAAGCTCGGAATCAATTCGGACGCGCGCTATCGCTTCGAACGTGGTGTCGACCCAGCATTCATGCTGCCGGGTCTGGATCTTGCAACACAAATGGTGCTCGACCTGTGCGGAGGCCAGCCATCCGAGGTCGTCATTGCTGGCGATCCGACACCGAAAGAAAAGGTCATCGATTTTCCCTTGAGCGAACTGTCGCGGCTTGCCGGCCTGAAAATGCAGCTGGCGGACATTCGCCGTCTGCTGGAAAAGCTCGGATTTTTCGCCGCCGGTCAGGGCGAGCGCATGAAAGTGGCTGTGCCTTCCTGGCGGCCGGACGTACACGGTCGTGCCGATATCGTCGAGGAAATCGTGCGCATCGTCGGCGTCGATCGCGTGCCGTCGACGCCGTTCGCCCGCGAACATGCGCGCAAACCGGTGCTGACCGTGATGCAGAATCGGACCCGCAAGGCCAAACGGGCGCTTGCGGCACGCGGACTGGTTGAAGCCGTCACCTGGTCGTTCATATCGAAGCAGGGGGCCGAATTGTTCGGCGGTGGTAAGCCCGAATTGTCTCTTGCCAATCCGATCGCTGCCGAATTGTCCGATATGCGCCCGAGCCTCATTCCGGGTCTGATCATGGCGGCGCAACGCAATGCCGATCGGGGCCATGTCGATGTCGCGTTGTTCGAAGTCGGACAGATTTTCAAGGGCGACAGGCCGGAGGACCAACTGACTGCCGGCAGCGGGTTGCGGCGTGCGCTGGCCAAGCCGTCCGGCAGCGGACGTTATTGGTCGGATAAAGCAGGTCCGGTCGACGCTTTCGATGCAAAGGCGGACGCCTTCGCTGTACTTTCCGCGGGGGGCAGTCCGATGCAGGCCCTGCAAGTCCTGCCGGGTGGCCCGCCTTGGTTTCATCCGGGTCGCAGCGGCACGATCCAGATCGGACCGCAGAACATCCTCGGTCATTTCGGTGAATTGCACCCTCGGGCCATCGCCGCCCTGAAGGCAGAGGGGCCGATGGTGGCGTTCGAGGTCGTTCTGGAAAAGATTCCGGAGCCGAAGCTACGCGCCACGCGTGCCAAACATTTACTCGAACTGTCGCCATTCCAGCCCGTCGAAAGAGATTTCGCTTTTGTGGTGGACAGCGCAGTGAAAGCTGCGGACATTGTCCGCGCCGCGCAAAATGCCGACAAGAAACTGATCAGCGACGTCATCGTATTCGACGTCTATGAAGGCAAAGGGATCGAGCCCGGCAAAAAGTCGATCGCTATTGCCGTGACCATTCAGCCACGCGAAAAGACAATGACCGACGCCGAGATCGAGGCCCTGTCAGCGAAAGTTGTGGCCGAAGTCACGAAGCGCACTGGCGGCGTATTGCGCGCCTGACGATCTTGAGCGCTAGCGATGACGCCTGCGCGGACGTTGCGCCGGCTTTTCTTCTTCCGGACTTTTCAACGCGCCCATTTGTCGTAACGCTGCTTCCGCCGTGCGCTGACCTGATTCCCAGGCGCCGTTGACCGTCCCCCACTGCGTTTCATGCAAAGCTTCACCGGCCAGCCAGACGCGACCGGCAAAAGGCTCCGCTAAAATTTTTCGCGCGCCGGCGCTGCCCGGCGCAGCCGCTGACATCGCTCCCAAAGCGAACGGATCCTCGTTCCACCGGGTGGCGTAGCTCCGCTTGATCGCGTTTTTGGCGGTTGAGCCGAACAGCGATGTAATCCATTCGCGAGCAAACTCGATCATTGCCGCTTCGCCTTTTGTCGATAAGTCGCGGCCGAATTCACCCGCAACCTCGACCAGATGCAGGCTGGTGCCTGACACGTTGGCAAGCAGGGCGGCCGTACGACGCCCCGAGGATTTATCGAACACTAGATCGTCGCGCTGCAGGTTCATCGGGTTGCGCGGGATATCGAGCGCAATGTGATCGTAACTGCCGAGTGACAGCGCCGCGGCGGCATCGAGCTGGCGGCGGGCGATTTCGGGCTTGAACGCAATCTTGCCGGACGTAAGCACATTTGTCGACACGGTAACGATCGCGCCGCGCGCCCGCACCGAACCTTTGGCGGTTACGACATCGACGCCGTTTCGATCCCACTCGATACGCGTGACGGGTGTCGACAGACGAATCGGAAGGCCGGCCGCGAGTTTCGCGATCAGCGCGCCGTAGCCTTGCCGGCAAAAAGCATCGTTTTCGCGTTCCGGCACCCGTGCAAGATCGGCTGCGGAAACTGATGCGAGATCCTTGCCGCAGGCGAAGGGCCCGAGCATGAATTCGATGGTCGGTCGCCAGTCACCAAGATCGGCGGGAAGAGTGCGCGCAGCCGGACCGTCCGCTCTACTCCGACCCGTCTCGACGATCGCACGACGCGCCCGCACCAGGGAGGTCACGAAGGCCTCCATCTCGGAGTCGCGCGCATTGCGCGGACCGATGCGGACCGCCTGCCCTCGTGGCGCGGAATAGATGTCGAGCGCCGTCGCCTGCGCCGACCCTGTCATCAGACTGCCGTCAGGCCGATGAATCCAGTGCGCGCCGAGGTCAAATGGGACGCCAAAGATGGCGGAATCGGTAACGCAGCGTCCGCCAATCCGATCACTCGCCTCAAGCAGCACGAATCGGCGGTTGGCAGCGGCGATCCGCCGCGCCGCGGAAATGCCAGCCGCGCCGGCTCCGATGATCGCCACATCGACGTCGGTGCCGCCCTGCGCGCGCACGACCGACGGCGCCGCGACCATGGCCGCGGAGACTGCGAGGAAGGAACGTCGGCTGAGCCCCGACATGGTGTCCAATCGCTTGCTTGAGGCTGACAGGATGCCTGAACCCGCCTCCAGCAGCAAATTTTATGGCTAACGATTCGTAAGTTCCGGCGCGGATCACTCGTCAGAATTAAATGAACCAAATTGCAATGAGTTCTCACTTAAATTTCAGCACGCGGGACAATTGCCGCAGAGGCAAGACTTGCGCGCCAAGAAGTGGCGCCGGGGATCGAGTATGAGCTGGGTGGTTGATGGGGTCGGACGCCTTCTGGCCCACTATCTGGAAAAACCCGTACAAGGCTACGAGCCTTTTACGCCATCGGACCCCGACGCGTTGCGCGCGACGCTGCAACCCGGCGACGTGCTGCTGGTCGAGGGAAACAACCACATCTCCGGCGTCATCAAGTATCTCACCCAGTCCACGTGGTCGCACGCCGCGCTGTATGTCGGCCCCATCGGGGACCGCGCCACTGCTGACGGCGAGCCGCTGGTCTTGGTCGAAGCGAACATCGGACAAGGCGTCGTCGCCGCGCCTCTGTCAAAATATGCCCGCTTCCACACCCGTATCTGCCGTCCGACGCAGCTCGATGACGAAGATCGCGCACGCGTCTGCGCCTATGCAGCCGAGCGAATTGGCTTCGACTACGACCTGAAGAATATCATCGACCTCATGCGCTACCTTTTCCCAATGCCGGTGCCGCAACGTTGGCGGCGCCGCATGATGGCGCTTGGCTCCGGTCATCCCACACGCATCATCTGCTCGGCACTCATTGCACAGGCCTTCGAAGCCGTGGGTTATCCGATCCTACCGAAGATCACGCGGCTCGACAGTGAAGCTGCCCGGCGGGAAATTTTGGAAATACGGCATTCGTCGCTCTACGCACCACGAGATTTCGACATTTCGCCCTATTTCGAAGTGGTAAAGCCAACTATTGTGCGTGGCTTCAACTACAAGGCGATCGCCTGGGCCGATGTCGCGGCGCCCGATACCGACGAGATTGTCGGGCTTGTACCTGCGGACGAAGATAGACTCTCGCCGGTCGCGTAGACGTTGCCCTTGCTTGCCGCGGTGACCGGCATTACGTCTGCCAGCATGATCGATGCCGCCATCAAAGCTTTCTCGCAAATGTTCGCACCAGCCTTGCGCTCCGTGTTGCTCAAGGCCGTCGGACTCGCGCTCATTCTACTCGTGACCATTGGCGTTGTATTGCAGCGTGTGCTGGCCCGCTGGGCGGAAACCGGCGCAACCTGGGCCGAGCAAACGGCAGGCGTAGCGCCCCACGCCGTCTGGACTGCGCTCGCCTGGGTGCTGTCAATCCTTGCCAGCCTGGTCATCATCACAGGCGCTCTCTTTCTCATGCCCGCCGTGACCGCACTTGTCGGAAGCTTTTTTGTCGACGTGGTCGGCGAAGCTGTCGAGCGGGAACATTATCCGCTAGAACCAGCCGGTCGCGCTTTGCCGTTTCTCCCAGCTTTGGTTGAAGGCCTAAAAATCGCCGCGCTGGCGCTCCTGGTCTATCTGTGCGCTTTGCCATTCGTGCTGTTCGCCGGGCTCGGCTTCGTCATTCTGTTTCTGGCGAATGCCTATCTGCTTGGTCGGGAATATTTTGAACTGGCCGCAATGCGTTTTCGTCCTCGGGACGAAGCCAAAGCTATGCGTAAGACCAACGCGGCCTATCTTTTCACCGCCGGTATGTTTATTGCCGCGTTTGTATCGATCCCCATCATGAACCTCGCGACGCCAATTTTTGCGATGGCCTTCATGGTTCACGTGCACAAGAAGCTGTCCGGGGCGCGAGCGGAACTTATCGAAGCACGCCGCTGATTGTCAGGTCTTCGTCCGCAGATCGATCACCCTTTTGGCTTTGCCGACGGAGCGTTCGATGGTGCCGGGCTTCACCGTACGCACGGCTGAGGTCACTCCGATCGAAGCCTTGATGTGATGTGCGAGATCGCGGTCGCATGCGGTGAAGACCTCGTCATCCGAATCCGATCGCGCCTCCACGACAACGGTGATTTCATCGAGCCGTTCATTGCGTCGCAACTCGATCACAAAATGTGGCGCCAACCGCGTGTCCTTGAGAATGATCTCCTCAATCTGGCTGGGGAACACATTTACACCGCGCACGATCATCATGTCGTCGGAGCGACCTGTAACTTTCTCCATCCTCCGCATCGAGCGGGCGGTGCCCGGCAAAAGGCGAGAAAGATCGCGCGTGCGATAACGTACGATCGGCATTGCCTCCTTGGTCAGCGTGGTGAACACGAGCTCCCCGACCTCGCCATCCGGTAAAATCTTTCCGGTCGCAGGGTCGATGACCTCCGGGTAAAAGTGATCCTCCCAGATGTGCGGACCGTCTTTGCTCTCGATGCATTCACAGGAGACGCCGGGTCCGATGATCTCGGACAGCCCGTAATTGTCGATGGCGTGCAGGTCGAAAGCATCCTCGATCTCTGTCCGCATAGCATTGGTCCACGGCTCCGCGCCGCACATCGCAATCTTGAGCGAGCTTTGCCGGGGATCGACGCCTTGGGCATGGAATTCATCGAGAACTGCAAGCATGTAGCTGGGGGTGACGAAAATGACGTCCGGCTTGAAATCAGCGATCAACCGCACCTGCCGCTCGGTCATGCCACCCGACACCGGCACGACCGTCATGCCCAGCCGTTCAGCGCCGTAGTGAAACCCGATGCCGCCAGTGAAGAGGCCGTAACCGTACGAATTCTGCACCAGCATCCCGGACCGGCATCCCGCCGCGCGCATGCAGCGCGCCATTAGGTCGGCCCAGGTGTCGAGATCGCGCCGGCTGTAGCCGACGACCGTAGGCTTCCCCGTAGTACCGGACGACGCATGCACGCGCAGCACCTGTTCGCGCGGAATAGCGAACATGCCGAATGGATAATGGGCGCGCAGATCATCCTTGCGCGTGAAGGGGAACTTTCTCAGATCATCCAGAGACTTCAGATCGTCGGGATGGACGCCCGCCGTGTCGAAGGCCTTCTTGTAGTGCGCGACATTGCCGTAGGCATGACTGAGCGTCGACTTCAGCCGCTTGAGCTGAAGCGCGCCAATCTCATCGCGCGAAGCGATCTCAATCGGCTCGAAGGTCTCCCGGCGCGGCGCAAGATTAGCTCCCTTGAGCTGCAGATGCGGCATACGTCTCCCCTGAAATGCCTGTTTCAGATTTTCCGCCGCGCGGCGTTCCAATGTTTTTCAAGATTTGCAATGAGCGCCGGACTGAAATGGCAATAGGCCTGTTCGCGGCAATACACGGCCATGTAGCGGCGGAAGGAATCAAGCGGTTCTTCGCCGACACGAAAGGCACGCCGGTTGCCCGCCGCGCTCACAACGCCCGAGCCGGTGAAATCCTCAACCACGCGCGCGATCGCCGCATCCATATCACCGGGCGGCACGATGAGATCGCATATCATCCGCCCCTCGGCGCTGTCGCACTCAAAGCGCCGACCCATCAGAATCGCCTGCCGCGCTGCGCGCGCGCCGACAAAGCGCGTCAAACGTAAATTCGCCGCTCCCGGAATGATGCCTTCCTTGCGCGCCGGCAACGTCATGTAGGCATCGCTACCGGCCACGACATAGTCCATTGCCAAGAGGTACTGGCAGCCGCCGCCGATCGCGAAAACGTCGACGCCGGCGACCCAAGGTTTCTCGCGCGTACCGCCGTATACCTCGTCCGGATTTGCGTCGGTGATTGCCAGCCCCCGCAGCATCTTGTTCACGATGCCCATATCGCGACGGATGTACCAAAGATACGGAATCTTGCCGCGATAGAGATGCGTGAGGTTGATTCCAGCCGAAAAAATCCTACGACCGCGATATTTAGGGTGATCGACAACGTCGCCGCGCAAAACGCAGATTTCACTCGCCGGATCGAGCATGGCGATGTCGGCAGCGGTTTCCGTATCGTCGAGTGTGTCGTCGTCTTCCGCGTTGAGGAATCGCGGATTGCAGACGGTTACGACCGCGGCCTTGCCCTGACGCTCGATTTTGGTCGGACCGAAATTGATCGCCCCGTGCGTGGCAAATTCGTCGCTGCGCTCGATCGCTTCCGGTTTCGGAAGCAGCATCGACTTGCAGAGGTGCATTCCGGCGGCAGGAACGGCAAGCACCTGAGCGAGAAAAATACCCTGGTCGACTTCGACACCGTCTTTATCGGATTGCATCAATGTGCATTCGGCATCGACCTGCTTGCGCGTGGGCGTCAGCCCTGGAACGAGCTTTCCAGCGTCATAGGCAAGGTCGTCAATGCGTACAAACTTGGCGAGATTTCCGGTGAGCTTGCGATAGACCGTGTCGGCGTGCCGCTGAAGGAAACCCTCCCGCGCGCGCCGGCAGGACGAAATGATGATGTCGGCTGCGCGTTTTTGTTCGACGTTGCGTTGGGGCTTACTGGGAAGCTTCGCGATCAGGTTAGCACCGGTGCGCCAGTATTTGGCGCTCGCTGCGGCGTCGCGCTTGAAACTCCCGGTGACGCGAAAACCGGACTTGTGCCATGCGACGGCCGAATTTATCGGAAGGCCGGCGCGCTCGAAGCAGGCCCTAGGGTCAGCGGGCGCGACACCTGTGCTCCTGCCGGTTCTGCTGCCTTCCATATGCACTCTCCCAAGACGACCTTATGTGATCGTTTTTCCCGGCCATTCACACAGGTCGCTGATGATGCACTTTTCGCACAGCGGCTTGCGCGCCACGCAAGTGTAACGCCCGTGCAGAATAAGCCAATGGTGGGCGTGGCGCTTGTACGCGGCCGGAACGACTTGATCCAATTTCGTTTCGACCTCGAACGGCGTCTTGCCGGTGGCCATTCCGGTACGGTTGCCGACGCGAAAGATGTGCGTGTCGACGGCAATGGTGGGTTCGCCGAAGGCGATGTTAAGCACGACGTTCGCGGTCTTGCGGCCGACGCCGGGCAATTCTTCCAAAGCTTCGCGCGACCGCGGTACCTGTCCGCCATGTTCCGTGACAAGCTTCCGCGACAGTGCAATCACGTTCTTTGCCTTCGTCCGGAATAGGCCAATGGTCTTTATCAGCTCGCGCACACGAGTTTCGCCAAGCGCCACCATCTTCTCGGGTGTATCGGCGAGTGCAAAGAGCGCAGGGGTTGCCTTGTTGACGCCGGCATCGGTGGCCTGCGCTGAAAGCACAACGGCCACCAGGAGCGTAAATGAATTGAGGTGCTGGAGTTCTCCCTTCGGCTCCGGATTGGCGGCCTTGAAGCGGCGGAACGCCTCCTCAATCTCCGCAATGGTCCATTGTGGAAGTACGCCTATAGCGGCTTTTGCGTCGGCCGCTACGCGCTTTGGCGTTGACTTGACCTTCGCACGCTTTCGCGTCTTGGGTATTGGCGCTTTGGCCGGACGTTTGCGCGCAGGTCTTTTTGCCATGTTTTTGGTATACTGAGGACAATGGTCACCGACAACGCCGACGACCTCGAACCCACGATCTTTTCAGCGACGTTGACACCGCATCGCTCGCTCAATCGCGTCGGGTTTCTCATCCTGATGCTGCTGTTCGGAAGCGTCAGTTTCATTACCGGCATTCTTTTTCTGGTGGTCGGAGCCTGGCCGGTCCTCGGTTTCTTCGGTCTTGACGTGTTGTTGCTGTATTGGGCGTTCCGACTCAACTATCGCCACGCGAAAGCTTATGAGCAGGTGATAGTTACGTCCTCCGTGCTCAAGGTCCGCAAGGTCAGCCATCTCGGCCGCGTGAGAGAGTGGGTGCTCAATCCGCTCTGGGTCAAACTCGACAAGGTTGAAAGCGAAGAGTTCGGAATAGATCGGTTGTTTCTGATCTCGCGTGGGAAGAAGCTGTCTATCGCAAGCTTTCTGAGTCCCGACGAGAAGGCAGGTTTCGCCAGGGAACTCATGAAAGCGCTCAACGAAGCTCGTCGCGGACCAACAAGAACCGTGTTTAGTTAGCCAGAAATCGGGTGGTTTGGAGCTCTCGGTTCTCCTAGATACCGGTCATGAACATGAACCTTGCAAAGTCAGCGCTGACCGAACGCTTCGCCGAATTCGCCCCACTCTCGACCGCGGCGGCCGACTACGATGTCGTGCGCCGCGCCATCGCTCACATTCGCGGAAACTGGCAGTCTCAGCCGGAGATCGATGTGATTGCAGATGCGGCCGGAGTATCTGCAACCGATCTGCACCATCTGTTCCGCCGCTGGTGCGGGCTGACGCCGAAAGCCTTCCTTCAGGCCCTGACGCTCAACAGCGCGCGGGAACTGTTGCGTTCTTCGGCGAGCATTCTCGACACGGCGTACGAAGTCGGCCTGTCCGGCCCCGGAAGGCTTCACGATCTGTTTGTCACGCATGAGGCGATGTCGCCAGGTGAATGGAAGACAGGGGGCGAAGGCCTGACCATCACCTACGGATTTCACCCCTGCCCATTCGGGATGGCACTTGTGATGACGACGCCGCGAGGCCTCGCGGGCCTTGCACTTGCCGATGCCGGCAAGGAACGGGCAGCACTCACGGATATGCGGGGCCGCTGGCCGAAAGCTCACTATGTCGAGGACTTCGCAGCGACCGCCGCCACCGCACGACGCATCTTTGATCAGGCACTATGGCGTAGGGACCGGCCGCTGCGCGTTGTCCTAATCGGTACGGATTTCGAAGTTCGCGTCTGGGAAAAATTGCTCGATATCCCGATGGGCGCGGTCACCACGTATTCGGACCTCGCCGCCAGCGCTGGTTCGCCAAAAGCGGCGCGCGCCGTCGGCGCCGCCGTCGGCAAAAACCCGATCTGCTTCGTAATCCCGTGCCACCGGGTCATCGGTAAGAGCGGCGACCTGACCGGCTACCATTGGGGCATAACGCGAAAGCGGGCCATGCTCGGTTGGGAGGCGGGGATGACGACAGCCGCATAGGCTAAGCGGCCAGGTCGAGTTTCGAAGCCACCGTCGAATCGGCATTGAGCCGGTAGATCATCGGAACTCCGGTCTCGAGATTCAATTTCGTGATGCTATCTGGCGTGTGCTTGTCGAGCACCATCACAAGCGCGCGCAGCGAGTTGCCGTGCGCCGCGACGAGAACATGCTCGCCGCGCATGACCCGCGGCAGAATCTCCGTGATGTAGTAAGGCAAGGCGCGCGCGAGCGTGTCCTTCAGGCTCTCGCCACCGGGCGGCGCGACGTCGTAGGAACGGCGCCAGATATGCACCTGCTCCTCACCCCATTTTTTTCGGGCGTCGTCCTTGTTGAGTCCCACAAGCTCGCCATAGTCGCGTTCGTTGAGGGCCTGGTTCTTGAAAACCGGAATGGAAGTCTGGCCCAGCTCCGTAAGCATCAGGTCTAGCGTGCGCTGCGCGCGCTTGAGCACCGATGTGAAGGCGACGTCGAATTTTATCCCTTGCGCCTTCAACTTGCGGCCCGCTTCGCGCGCTTCCGCAATACCCTTTTCGGTCAGGTCGACATCGCGCCAGCCGGTGAAAAGATTTTTCAGATTCCAGTCGCTTTGGCCATGACGCACGAGCACAAGAAGGCGGTCAGTCATACTCAGAAGTCCTTCAATCCTAAGACATCCATCATCGAATAGAGCCCGGGCTTCTGATTGTGTGCCCAACGCGCCGCGTGCAAGGCACCGCGCGCGAAAATCATCCGATCTTCTGCCTTGTGTGTCAGCTCCAGACGTTCTGCCGGTCCGGCAAAGATAACGTTGTGCTCGCCCACCACGCTGCCGCCGCGCAAAGTAGCGAAGCCGATATCGCCGGACATGCGCGCGCCAGTGTGGCCTTCGCGGCTCTTGACCGACTGTTTGTCGAGTTCAATCCCCCGCCCCTCCGCGGCCGCCCGACCAAGCAGCAAGGCTGTACCCGATGGAGCATCGACCTTCTGATTGTGATGCATCTCCAGAATTTCGATGTCGAACGATCCGTCAAGCGTCTTCGCCACCCGCTTGGTGAGGGCAGCCAGCAAATTGACGCCGAGACTCATGTTGCCCGACTTGACGATCACTGCGGTTTTTGCCGCTTCCTTGATCTTCGCCTCGTCGGCTGTGCTCAAGCCTGTGGTTCCGATTATGTGAACCTTGCCACCCTTTGCCGCGAGTGCAGCAAAGGCAACGCTCGCGACCGGCGCGGTGAAATCGATAATCCCGTCAGCCTTCAACAGCAGCGACGCCGCATCCCCTGCCAGCTTGATGCCGTTCTCGGGCAAGCCAGCAAGCGTGCCGGAGTCCCAGCCGATCAACGGTGAACGCGCATCTTCCAGAGCGCCCGCAAGCGCGAGGTCCTTGCTGTCTGTAATTGCCTTGACCAGCGTGCGGCCCATCCGCCCGCCGGCCCCGGCGACCACGAGCCTCATTTCCGACATGGATCCAACTCCAGAAACGCGAGCGTGGGTATAGCGTGACGGATCGCGAAAAGCACCAAGTGTTCTTACGGTTGCGGGCCGTCATAGCCCTCCAGCACGACAATATCCGCGACCGATGCGGGATTCGCGCAGCTTTTTCACAGCCGCGTATTCTGGCGACCGATAGCAGGCGAGCGCTGCCTCAAAACTCGGGAATTCAATGAGAACCACTCGCGAGCGAAATTTGCCTTCAACCATTTCCGACTTTCCGCCGCGCGTCAGGAATTTGCCGCCGTACTTGTTGAACGGCACCGCATTGGCCATAGCGTATTTCTTGTATTCGTCGAGATTTGAAATATCGACGTTCGCAACCCAATAACCTTTAAGCATCCATCGTCCTCTTAAATCGCTGCATCGATTTCCGCGACAATCGCATCGGCGGCCGATCTTGGGTCCGCCGTCTCCACCACTGGCCGACCCACCACAAGATAGTCGGCGCCAGCCTTGATCGCTCGGGCCGGCGTGACGATCCGCTTCTGGTCGCCGGCATCGCCGCCTGCAGGCCGGATACCGGGTGTCACGAGCACCATTCCGGCACCAGCGATGTCGCGCAGGGCCGTAACCTCCTCGGCGGAGCAAACCAATCCGTCGATACCGATATCGCGGGCCTGCGCCGCACGCGCGGAGGCAAGTTCCTTGACATCCATCTCGTAGCCCGCGGCAGCAAGATCCGCATCGTCATATGACGTGAGCACAGTCACCGCCAGGATACGCAATTTCGATCCGCGCCTGCCCTCGATCGCCGCCTTCATCGTTTGCGGATAGGCATGCACAGTGAGGAATGTCGCGCCAAGTTGAGCAACGCTCTCGACGCCCTTGGCGACGGTATTGCCTATATCGTGAAGTTTTAAATCAAGGAAAACCTGCTTGCCAGCCGCGATCAATTCCTTGGCGAACGGCAACCCCCCGGCGAAAGCGAGCTGATACCCAATCTTGTAGAAGCGCACGGAGTCGCCGAGCTGCGTTACCATGGTCTCGGCTTTTGCCGCCGACGGCACGTCGAGAGCAACGATCAGCCTTTCGCGTGATTCGAGCGCCATGTCATGCTCCATGTGCCATGAGCCGCGACATCTCCACGAGACGTTCAAGCTGTGCACGAAAGAGATTGGCGACGCCGGTGTCAGCGATGTTGTCCATCTCGTCGAAGGCTGAGTCGGCACGCGGGATCGCCAACTGCTCCGGTATCACCAGTGCGCCGCATCCGAGCTCGAGAATTTGGCGCAAAGCCATCAGCGAGCGCAATCCGCCCGCGTGCCCAGGAGATGCCGAAGCGATCGCGAATGCGCGCCCCTTGAAGGCAGCATAAGTCGGATCGCCTCGCTCGCGCACGCGCGATACCCAGTCGATGGCATTTTTCAGGATGGGCGTTACCGATGCGCTGTACTCGGGGCTGGCAATGAAAATACCCTGATGCGCCATAATCATCTGCTTTAGCGTCAGGGCATTGGCGGGTTGCCCGGTACGCGCGTCGAGATCGGCCTCATAGAGCGGCAGAGGATAATCGGCGAGCGAAATGCGGGTCACATCGACGTCGAGCAGCGTGAGTTCTTTCGCAGCCAGTGCGGCTAGCCTGACATTGTGCGAGCCGGCGCGCGTCGACCCGGGCAGAACGAGAATTTTGGGGATCGGCATCAACGGCTCCGCTTTCGCGGGCCATGACACCACACCGTCAGCGGCCGCGATAGACCCACACGCGCGCCGGCGGCAGGTTCATCCAGATCATTTCCGACGCTTGCGCGCGCATGCCCGGCAGCTTTTTCGGAATTGGCGGGAGCATCGCATAAGTGAATTGCACGAATGGCGCGCCGGGAGCGAGCAGTGTCATGGCATCGGAAATCAGACGCAGCCGTGTGCGCAGCGGCTTGGTGACAAGCGGCAGTCCCGAAACCACCGCAGCAGCCGGCTCATCAACGTAATTTTCCAGCAGTCGACGCAAGCGGTACGCGTCGCCCTGCACGACGGTCGCCGCCGGATAACGCGTACGCAACAATCTGCAAAAATCAGGATTGAATTCGACAAGAATCAACCGCGCGGGGTCGATGCCGTGGCGAACGAGGGCCGCGGTGACCGGACCGGTGCCCGGACCAAGTTCAATGATCGGACCTTGCGCTTGCGGATCGACGCAACGCGCCATAGCGCGCGCAAGGATCTTGCTCGATGGCATGACTGCGCCGGTTGACAACGGCTTCTCTATCCACGAGCGAATGAATTGCACCTCGTCGTCGAGACGCAGACTCTTTTTTTCGACACGGGCGAATGAAGGTGAAGTCATTGATGCGAGGTCACGCGTACACGCGGCGAGCCCAGCCGCAACATAAACGGGTATAGGGACCGACGCGGAGGGTCAAGATGGTCGCCCCGATTGGCTGCTCCGGCTGGCAAGACCGTCAATAAACTCTTTGACTCGACTGAAGAAACTGGCCGATTCCGGCTGGGTCTCGTCAGACGACAGCTTTTCGAACTCCGCCAGCAATTCACGTTGGCGTTTCGTGAGATTTTGCGGCGTTTCCACCGCTACCTGAACGTACATGTCGCCTGTTTGTTTCGACCTCAGGACCGGCATACCTTTTCCGGCCAGTCGGAAACGGCGTCCGGTCTGTGTCCCCCCCGGAACCTTGACCCGCACATTGCTGCCATCAATCGCCGGGACCTCGAACTCCCCGCCCAATGCCGCGCTCGCCATGGAGATCGGCACACGGCAATGCAGGTCCGCGCCATCGCGCTGGAAGAACTCGTGCGCTGCCACTTCGAGGAAAATATAGAGATCGCCTGGCGGTCCGCCCCGCAAGCCCGCCTCACCTTCGCCGGCGAGCCGAATGCGGGTCCCATCTTCCACGCCTGTCGGGATATTCACCGAAAGAGTGCGCTCGCGGGTCACCCGCCCTCCGCCACTGCACACTTTGCACGGATCGTCGATAACCTGGCCGCGGCCATGACAGGTCGGGCAGGTGCGTTCGAGCGTGAAGAAGCCCTGCGCATGTCGAATTCTGCCCGCGCCGCCACAGCTTGAGCACGGTTTTGGCTTGGTGCCGGCCTTGGCCCCGCTTCCTGAGCAGGCCTCGCAGGTCACCGACGTCGGAATGCGGATTTGCGCCGTTTTACCGGTAAAGGCCTCGTCGAGGCTGATTTCCATATTGTAGCGCAGGTCAGAACCGCGCTCGCGACCGGACCCACGGCCGCGCGTGGATCCCATTCCAAAGATGCCTTCAAAAATGTCGGCAAACGCCGAACCGAAGTCGGCACCGAAACCGTGGCCGCCCACGCTACCGTGCTCGAAAGCCGCATGACCGAAACGGTCATAGGCAGCGCGCTTGTCGCCGTCCCTTAGGACGTCATAGGCCTCGTTGATCTCCTTGAAACGATGCTCGCATTCCTTGTCACCCGGATTGCGGTCCGGATGATGCTGCATCGCAAGCTTGCGGAACGCCGCTTTCAGCTCAATCTCGGTGGAGGTGCGGGAAACACCGAGGACTTCGTAGTAGTCGCGCTTAGACATTCGGGTTCCGCCCCAGATTCACCACGCTGGAAGAGCCGTACTTGATTCGGGCTCACTTGGCCCCCGTAAACATGCACCCCCGGACACGTGCCCGGGGGTGGCATTTTTCGCGGTCGGCCTGCGCATGGCTTACGCCTTACGATCAGGCGGATTTCTTTTTGTCGTCGTCGACCTCGGTAAACTCCGCGTCGACCACATCTTCTTTCTTTTCTCCGGGCGTGCCGCCCTCACCGCCGGAGCCGGAAGCGGCCTGAGCTTCCTGCTGTTGCTTGTACATCGCCTCGCCCAGCTTCATCGAAGCCTGGGCCAGCGTGTTGGTCTTGGCCTGGATAGCGGATGCATCGTCGCCCTTGAGAGCTTCTTTCAGATCAGCAATGGCGTTCTCGATCGCCCTGCGTTCTGAATCGCCAACTTTCGAGCCGTGCTCGGAGAGCGCCTTCTCAGTGGAATGCACCAGCGCCTCGGCATGATTCTTGGCTTCGACCGCAGCCTTGCGCTTCTTGTCCTCTTCGGCGTGCGATTCCGCATCCTTGACCATCTTTTCGATGTCGGCCTCGGACAGGCCGCCAGAGGCCTGGATGCGAATCTGTTGCTCCTTGCCAGTCGCCTTGTCCTTTGCCTGGACGTTGACGATACCGTTCGCGTCTATGTCGAACGTGACCTCGATCTGCGGCACGCCACGTGGCGCCGGCGGAATGCCGACCAAGTCGAACTGGCCGAGCAATTTGTTGTCGGCCGCCATCTCACGCTCGCCCTGGAATACGCGGATGGTAACCGCGTTCTGATTGTCCTCGGCGGTCGAGAAGACCTGGCTCTTCTTGGTCGGGATGGTCGTATTGCGATCGATGATCCGGGTGAACACGCCGCCCAGCGTCTCGATACCGAGCGACAGCGGAGTCACGTCGAGCAATAGCACGTCCTTCACGTCACCCTGCAGCACGCCCGCCTGGATAGCCGCACCGACGGCAACCACTTCGTCCGGGTTGACGCCCTTGTGCGGCTCCTTGCCGAACAGCTGCTTCACGACTTCCTGCACTTTCGGCATGCGCGTCATGCCGCCGACCAGCACGACCTCGTTGATTTGCGCGGCCGAGATGCCGGCATCCTTGATCGCCTGCTTGCAGGGTTGAATCGTTTTCTGAACGAGATCATCGACCAACGCCTCGAACTTGGCGCGGGTGAGTTTCATCGTCAGATGCTTCGGACCCGAAGCATCTGCCGTGATGAATGGCAGATTGATCTCCGTTTGCGTAGTCGACGACAGCTCGATCTTCGCCTTCTCCGCAGCTTCCTTGAGACGCTGCAGTGCGAGCTTGTCGCGGCGCAGATCAATGCCCTGCTCTTTCTGGAACTCGTCCGCGAGATAGTTCACGAGCCGCATATCGAAGTCTTCGCCGCCCAGGAACGTATCGCCGTTCGTGGACTTCACTTCGAAAACACCGTCGCCGATCTCTAGGATCGAAATATCGAATGTGCCGCCGCCCAGATCGTAGACAGCAATGGTTCCCGTTTTCTGCTTGTCGAGCCCGTAAGCGAGCGCGGCAGCCGTCGGCTCGTTGATGATGCGTAGCACCTCAAGGCCGGCAATTTTACCGGCATCCTTGGTGGCCTGACGTTGCGCGTCGTTGAAATAGGCTGGAACGGTGATGACGGCCTGGTCGACCTTCTGACCGAGATTGGCTTCCGCCGTCTCTTTCATCTTCTGGAGAATGAAGGCGGATATCTGCGACGGCGAATATGCCTTGCCGTCGGCTTCGACCCATGCGTCGCCGTTCGAGGCCCTGGTGATCTTGTAAGGAACGAGCTTCTTGTCCTTCTCGACCATCGGATCGTCGTAGCGCCGTCCGATCAGGCGCTTGACCGCGAAGATAGTCTTTTCCGGATTGGTGACCGCCTGGCGCTTGGCCGACTGGCCGACGAGACGTTCGCCATCATCAGTGAAGGCGACAATCGAAGGTGTCGTCCGCATGCCTTCGGCGTTCTCAATAACTTTCGGCGTTTTGCCTTCCATGACGGCAACGCACGAATTGGTGGTGCCGAGGTCGATGCCGATGACCTTGCCCATGGTTCTTCCTCTCAAATTGCGGCAGGCCGGCCGGGCCGCTTGGCGCCCGAATGGGATTGTCGGCGGCTCATCCGCAGACCCCCGATCCAGCCCCCTGGATACTCGTTTCGCCGCATTTCTGCGGCTCAATGGCTCATATAGGAGGGCGCGGGGGGGCCGCAAGTCAGTCGGTCACGAAATCGCGAGCTTGCGGGGTCATGGGTTCATCAATGGTTATCGGGCCATTGCCGCCGCAGGCAGGCCCGGCTAGGCAGACCTCCGGTTCGGCATCTTTTGGAGTCCGCAAGGCATGTTCCGCCGCCACTCTGTATTCGTCTTCGCGGCCTGGGCCGTTTTGACCAGCACCACTCTCAGTGTACCAGCCGAGACGGCTTTCCCGCCCGGCCTGCGGATTGGCCTCGACCCGCCCCAGGACATGAAAGTGAGCACACGCTTCCCGGGATTCGAAGACTCCGAGCGAAATGCCGTCATCGCGATCCTCGATCTTCCGGCCTCCGCGTACCGCGACCTCGAAAATTCGGCTTTCGGCTTGACCCCGCAAAACCTCGATCAATTGAAGCGGGAAAGCTTCCCGTTTGAGAGCGGCATCGGCTTTCTAATCACCGGCGTCGCGCAACAGAACGGCGCCAAGGTGCATCGTTGGTCCCTCCTGGCGATGGGGATCGGCCCCTCCGCGCCCAATCTGACCATGCTGGTCAATGTGGAGGTGCCGGAAAGCGCGTTGTCGGTTTACTCGGATGTGGTCGTCCGAAAGGCGCTGGCAAGCGTCACGCTCCGACCAGCGCCGATTCAGGAACAACTCGGCATGCTACCTTTTAAAATCGACGATTTGTCTGGCTTTCAAGTCATGCAGGTTATGCCGACAGGCACGGTTATCCTGGCCGAAGACCCTTCAGACAGCAATGAACGCCAACCTTTCATGATCGTATCGGTCGACCGTGGCGGACCACCCGAGGCAGCCGACCGCGCGCAGTTTGCTCGCAATCTGTTGTCGAGCGCACCGGTGCGCGAACTCTCGATACAATCATCGGAGGCAATGCGGGTCGGTGGTGCGCCGGGTCATGAGATCCGCGCAAATGGTAAAGGTCCGGCCGGCGATGCGGTGTCCCTGGTGCAATGGATACGCTTCAGTCCTGGTGGTTTTTTGCGCGTCGTCGGCGTAAGCCCCGCCGAAAAATGGGATCAAGCATTCACGCGTTTCCGAACGGTCCGCGACGGCGTTGCTTTGCGCTGAGACTTATTGGCCCGGCCGCGGGTTGTCATTGGCGGATGCCGGCGCCTTCGCAGCGGCTTTGCTGACCGCCACAAGAGCCGGACGCAGGACACGGTCGCCGATCATATAACCGGCTTGAATGACCTGGGCCACCTGTCCAGGAGGCTGATCGGGCGTCGGCACTTCGTACATTGCTTGATGGAAGTTCGGATCGAACTTCTCGCCCTGTGGCGAGAATTTCTGCACACCGTTCTTCTCCAGGATTTTCATGAGCTCGCGCTCGGTGAGCTCGACACCTTCGATCAGCGCTTTAACTTTGGGGTCGGCAGCTTCGCGCAGATCTGCGCCGATCGCTTCCAGCGCGCGATGCATATTATCGGCGACCGCCAGTACGTCGCGCGCGAATCCTGCAATACCATAGACCCGCGCATCGAGAACTTCCCGTTCCGTGCGTTTGCGCAGATTTTCCATTTCGGCAAGCGTGCGCAGCAACTTATCCTTGAATTCCGCCGCTTCTCGCTTGGCCTCGACGACCAGATCACCTGTTTCGGCAGCGGTCGCATCCTCGGCGGCCATCGCTTCGGCTTGGCGGGCGTTGGGGTCCGTCATCGTGGTCAATCCATCCTCGGAATATCCCGATGCCTCGCATATCAGGGCTCCGGCGTGAAAAATCAAGCGTTTAAGGCGTCAACAGGCGGCTGACCACCCGTGCCGTATAATCCACCATGGGAATAACACGGGCGTAGTTAAGGCGGGTGGGTCCAATCACGCCGATCACACCGACGATGCGTCCCTGGCTGTCGCGATAGGGAGCGATAATGGTCGAGGAACCCGAGAGTGAGAACAGTTTGTTTTCTGAACCGATGAAAATGCGCACACCGTCGGCCCGTTCGGCCCGGCCGAGCAAGTCAATCACGCCCCGCTTTGCTTCCAGCGCATCGAACAGAGACCGAACGCGCTCCAGATCTTCAAGGGCATGAAGATCCTCCAGAAGATTAGCGTGACCGCGTACGATCAGCTGACGTTCGTCACTTTCCCCCCCGGACCAGCTCGCAAGTCCGGTTGCAATGACCTTCTGTGTCAATTGATCGAGTTCCGCCTGGCCTTCCGCGACTGCTTTTTCGATTTCACCCCGCAGCTCAGCCAGCGTCTTGCCGCGGATGCGGGCGTTGAGGAAATTGCCCGCCTCTGTGAGCGAGGACATCGGCAGTCCGGCGGGAATATTGAGCACACGATTCTCGACTTGCCCGTCTTCGGCCACCATAACTGCCAGCGCCCGCTCAGGCTCGAGCCGCACGAACTCGACGTGCTTGAGCCGAACATTGGTTTTCGCGGTGAGCACGACGCCGGCCGACCGGGTGAGGCCCGACAGCATTTGCGAAGCCTCGGTCAAAACGGCTTCCAGTGACTTGGATGTGCCAGCGCCCGCCACCTGTGCCTCGATCGAACGCCGATCTTGTTCCGACAGGTCACCCACTTGCATCAGCGCGTCGACAAAGAAGCGAAGTCCCAGTTCCGTCGGAAGGCGGCCCGCCGACGTGTGCGGAGCATAGATCAGGCCGAGTTGCTCCAGATCCGACATCACATTGCGAACGGAGGCCGGCGACAGCGCAATGGGCAAAAGTCTGGACAAATTGCGTGAACCGACCGGCTCACCGGTCGATAGATAGCTTTCGACGATCTGGCGGAAAATCTCGCGCGAACGCTCGTTGAGCGCTGCCAGACTGACCTGTGTCGCACCAATCGGGATGTCGTGGGACGCCAAGGCTCAACTCCTCGAAACCAAGCAAGAATTGACCATCGGGGCAGCCTTGTTCAAGTCGGGCGTATGGTTAAGGTGTGCGGCCGAAATGTATGGGAGTAAAGCCCAATGCGTCCCAGCCGCCGACAAGCCGATGAACTCCGTGCCGTATCGCTGGAGCGCAGCGTGGTCAAATACGCCGAGGGCTCCTGCTTCGTGAAGTTTGGCGATACACACGTCCTGGTAACCGCCAGCCTGGAAGAACGGCTCCCCCCGTGGCTCAAGGGCCAGGGGCGAGGCTGGATCACCGCTGAATACGGCATGCTCCCGCGCGCCACCGCGGAGCGCACCCGTCGCGAGGCAAGCGCGGGCAAACAGGGCGGCCGCACGGTCGAAATCCAGCGTCTGATCGGGCGCAGCTTGCGCTCGGTAGTCGACCTGCCGACGCTCGGCGAGCGGCAAATCACTCTTGATTGTGATGTGATCCAGGCGGACGGCGGCACACGCACAGCGTCCATCACCGGCGCATGGGTCGCGCTGGCTGACTGCCTTAACTGGATGAAGGCGCGCGACATGGTCAAAGCCGACGTGCTGCGCGATCACATCGCCGCTGTCTCTTGCGGCGTGTGCAAGGGCTCGGCAGTTCTCGATCTCGATTATGCCGAAGACTCGGAAGCCGATACCGATGCCAATTTTGTCATGACAGGCGCCGGCAACATCGTTGAAATCCAGGCGACGGCCGAAAAAATTCCATTCAGCGAAGATCAATTCGCTGCGTTGCTCGCCCTCGCACGCAAAGGCATCGAGAAACTGGTGAGCCTGCAGAAAATGGCCGTGATGTGAGCAGAAAACTCACAAGCCCAGTGGTGATCGCCACCCACAATCCGGGCAAGTTGAAGGAAATGCGGGAGTTGCTCGCGCCTTACGGCATCGCCACACAAGCTGCGGGCGAACTCGGTCTTACCAAACCGGAAGAAACCGGCAAGACCTTCGCCGCGAATGCGCGCATCAAAGCTGCCGCGGCGGCGCAGGCCTGCGGTGTGGTGGCATTCGCCGATGATTCCGGCTTGGTGATCGACGCGCTCGGTGGCGAGCCCGGTATTCATTCCGCGCGATGGGCCGGACCAGACAAGGATTTTCGGTCCGCCATGAACCGCATTCAGACTCTATTGATCGAACACGGCGCGAAAATTCCCGAGCGGCGTCGCGCGCATTTCATGGCCGCGTTGTGCCTCGCCTGGCCCGATGGTCATGTCGAGGAATTCGAAGGCCACGTCGACGGCATCGCCGTCTGGCCGCCACGCGGCGACAAAGGCTTCGGTTACGATCCGCTTTTCCGTCCTGACGGCTCCGATCGGACATTCGGCGAAATGAGCGCCGAGGAAAAACACGGGCTGCCACCGCAAGGCCAGGGGCTCTCGCATCGTGCCCGGGCGTTCATCAAACTCGCCGACGCGTGTCTTTCCAAGACTTGAGTTTGGCTCCGATCGTTACAATTTTAATCAACTGTCGCCGGCAGATCGCAAGTACGCTGGCTGTCGCGCGCCGTCCCGCCTATGATGCCAATATGAACTTAAGAGCACCTTTTGCCG
>Ga0307495_10000006_pt1 | contig 25157 bp, 20 predicted proteins | sample 7_S_MG_FD_201367 | JGI IMG/M metagenome (GOLD analysis project Ga0307495, IMG submission 201367) | Soil microbial communities from Populus trichocarpa stands in riparian zone in the Pacific Northwest, United States - 7_S | ecosystem: Environmental > Terrestrial > Soil > Riparian zone > Trees... | reverse complement strand
ATAACATGGTCTTCGGTCCCGGCGGCATCACCCGCTTCATACAGTTCCAAAGCGGCTGGTACTGGGACTGGAACGGCGGCAATGGCGACCTGACCTGGATGGGCGGCGGCAGCCATTGGGTGGAGACCCGAGCCTATGATGGCTACTGGGCGAACTACCGTGCCGGCATGACGGGGGCCGGACCGTATTACGATTTCTCGGACGAGCGCGCCAAGGAGGATGTGGAATTTACGACGGTAGGTCTTCCGGAAATCCTCCGCGTCAACCCCATCCGTTTCACCCGCGTGACGTATCCGGTGCCCGAGCAAGAGGCCGAGCCGAAACTGAAACAGCTGACGCACACACCGGAGATCGGGTTCGGCGCGCGGCAGCTACGGGATATCATTCCCGAAGCGGTGCGGATCGTGGGCTTCCCGTTGCCCGACGGGACCGGCGGGTTCGATGACGCGGACCCCACGCTGGGTGTCACGCTGGGGCCCATCGTCGCCGCCCTGGTCAACGCGGTGAAAGACCTGCAGGCGCAGATAAACAATCTAGGAGGCACACATGTCTAAAAGCGGACCGAAGAACGTCAATCCCAGTTCGAAAGGAAGTTCACCCTCGCATGGCGTGGCGGGCGGGCCAGGGCATAGTTTCGCCCAGCAGCCCTTCGCCGGTCCGGCATCGTCGGGCCAGCCCACGGCGATGAAGAAAGCCCTGGCCAAGAAGTCTCCGCACGGGGTGGCCACCGGTTTCCCTGGTAAGTTGCGTTGAAAGGATAAACGTCATGCCCAGCTTCCTGTTCAATAACGGTACGTTCTTTCCCGACAGCGGTATCGCGCCGCAGGCGGCGACGCCGGTTGCCGGGGCCACCGTCTCCATGTCGGGTCCCAGCCTGTTCCTGACTCCGGCGGCCACGCTCGCCACGCTGACCGTCAGGCTGCCAGCCGGGCCTTCAGCGGGGGACCAGGCTTCCATCACCTCCACGCAGGCGGTGACCGCGCTCACCATGCAGACCTCCTCGGGGGGTGCCGTGGCGGGCGCGCCGACGGCGCTGGTGGCCAATACCAGAGTCACCATGCAGTACGTCGGCACTGCCTGGGTATGGATGAAATAGATGCCGTTCACCGGCACACCCGAGCAAAAGAAGAAGCAGGCGTTTGACGAATTCAAACAGGGACGCCTGCACAGCGGCAAGGGCGGGCCTGTCGTGAAGAACAAGAAGCAGGCCATCGCCATCGCGTTGTCGGCGGCGCGGCGCAACGGGAGTAAGCGAAAATCGTAGCTTTCGCTGTAAAGGACTTTGGGGGAGAAATTCCTAGGAGGGAGCCCAGGCTCCTGCCCGACAACATGGCCACGCGCGCCACCAACACCGATCTGGCGCACGGACCCCTGGACGGGTTGCCGCAACCTGAACCGGTCATCGACCTGACCGGCAAGGCGCCCTGGCCGATCCGTAAAGCCTATCGGCTGCCCGGTCCGAACGTCGGCGATCCGGCGGTGTGGCTGCCGCTGCCGAGCGAATTCTCCTCGGTGTGCGTATCGCCTTTGGCCAACGACACGCTGCATCGGATCTTCTGGACCAACCCGCCCGGCTCGCCCGACGCGGGTGCCTGGTGGAACACTTACGACCGTATCAAGCACCTCGAAATACCGAGCAACGCGCACTGGAGCATGGGCTTCCTGCCCGCCGACCCCAAGAGTAAGCCGGTGGTCACCGTAACGGGTGGCAACACGCCGACGCTGAACCCCATCAACGCCAGCATCGCCAACCCCGGCGCGGGTTACGTTCCCGGAACCAACCTCACCGTCGTGGGCGGCACGACCTTTACAGGCAACCCGGCCATCACGTTCCGCATCACCGGAACGCGCGCGGTCACCATCGCCATCGTGGCGGCGGGTTCGGGCGGCACCAACGGGTTGCAGACGCTCACCGGCACGACCGGCGCCGGCAGGCGCATCCAGATCCAGTGCGAGATCCTCGGCGGCACCATCATAGCGCTCGACAACGTGGTCGACTTCGGCTCCTACACGACCAATCCGGCGAACCTCGCGCGCGAACCATTGACGGGCGCCAACATCGTCGGCGCCGCCATCAGCATGACCATGGGCGTGATCGACATGGTCGGCACGAATTCCTCGCGCTACACGATCACGCCCGCCAACCCGGTAGCCACGGTATGCGACGGTCCCGGAACGTTATGCACACTTAACATCATCTACGCGCCATCGGGCGCGCCGCCACTGGTGGAGCGGTCCTACGCCTACACGTTCGTCGACCAGTACGGCACCGAGAGTTCGCCGTCCGCGCCGTCCGACGTGGTGACGGGACCGTCTGACGCGGTGTGGCACATATCCAACCTGCCAGCCGTCGCGCCGCCCGCGCCGCCCGGCAAGCACTACCCGCCGCCGGTCACGACAAGGCTCTACCGGACGCTCACCGCCACCACGACGGGAGCGCAGTTCTTTTTCGTGGTCGACCTGCCGTTCGGCACCACGCACTACGACGACACGATCCCCGATACGACGGTCGTAAACAACAACACGCTGCTCACCGTGAGCTTCGCGCCGCCCGTGGACGGGTTGGACGGGTTGCTCGCCATGACCGGCGGCATGCTCGTGGGGTTTACCAGGAACACCGTGCACTTCTGCGAGCCGGACCGGCCCAACGCGTGGCCCGCCGGGTATGACCAGAGCCTGCTGTACCAGATCGTCGCCATGGGCGTGTGGCAGCAGCAACTCATCGTGCTCACGTCGGGATTCCCCAGCGCCGGGGTGGGCAACCGTCCGGACCAGTTCACCTTCGCCACGATCCAGACGCCGGAGCCGTGCATCTCGCGCGGGTCGTTGGTCACCGATCTGGCGGGGGTTTATTACTCCTCGCCGAACGGTCTGGTGGCGCTGAACTACTACGGCGCGCAGAACCAGACGCTGAGCAACCTGACGCGCGAGATCTGGATCAAGCGGTTCCACGGCGACAAGCTCGTTTCCGCCCGGCACCGGGCGCAGTACCTCGCGATCAACGGCACCGGCATGGGCTTCGTCATCGACTACACGGAGCAGCGGCTGGGCATCTGTTCGCTGAGCCCCTTCGTCGACGTGGTCAGCGTGTGGAACGATATCTACACGGGCGACACCTACATGATGGCCAAGGAGATAGTCTATCTGTGGGACAGCATGAACACGCCCGTGCTTATTTACCGCTGGCGGTCACGGGAATTCTATTTCCCCGCGCCGGTATCCCTGGGCGCCTGTCAGATATCGCTCGATCCGGACGTCACCGAGCCCGCCCCCAAGGACATGATACCGCCGCCAGACAGCGGCATGAGCAATCTTAACCTGCCCAATGGCGTGAACGCCATCTTCAGGTTGTACGCGGGGCCTTCCCAGGACCTGATCCACGAGGAGTGGCTCCAGCAGGCGCGGTGCATCTTCCGGTTTCCCTCCGGTCGTAAAGCGTTCAACTGGCAATTCGAGATCATCGCGCGGGTGGCGGTACACAGCGTCGAACTGGCGTCTACCATGCGTGAACTGAAAGGTGTGTGATGGCGCTCAACACTGAAACCTCTCTGTCCAGGAACCCCAACGTTCCCGCGATGGGTCAGCCGCTCGCCGATCTGCAATCCCTGGTGTCGATAGCCACGCAACTGAAACAGGGCGTCGAGTCGCTGGGCGGGCAGCGCGGTAACATGCTGGACCGGGCGGTCACCTTGCGGGACCTGGTGGCCCTGAACCTGACGACCGTCGATATCATACGGGCGGTTTTGTCGTGAGCCAGCGTGAGATCCTGATCAACCATCACGGCGATGGCGACTGGATCATGCTGCGCGTGGGCGGGGTGTTCAACGAGAAGACCGACCATACCGTCGCCTTGCATCGCGACGGTAAAATAGCGGGCGGGGTGGTGTTCACGGGTTATCTGGGCGCGTCGATCACCGTGCACATGGCCGGATCGGAAGATAACTGGGCGACGCGCGACTTCCTGTGGATGGTGTTCCATTACGCGTTCGTCCAACTGGCCTGCCGCAAGGTCATCGGCCTCACCAGTTCGGCCAACACCAGGGCGCTGGCGGTGGACGTACGCCTGGGTTTCGTCCCCGCCGCGCGCATCCCCGACGCTTATCCGGACGGGGCGGACCTGATCGTGCTGACCATGGATAAGTCCCAGTGCAAATGGCTGGCCCTGACGCCGCGTAAGTACCGTAGTAACGTATCGGATCGGTCGGAGTTCGCGACATGAGCAAGGGCAGCGCCCCGGCGGCACCCGACTATTCGGCCCAGGCCGCGTCGTCCCTGGAGTCGGCGAAACTATCCGCGCAAACCTCACGGGAGCAGTTGGACTGGGCGAAGCAGCAATACGCCGACCAGGCGCCGCAGACCAAGGCGTTCATGGATCAGATGCTGGAGACGTCCAGGCAGTCTCAGGCCGCGCAGACCGAACAGATGGCCAACGCGCGCAAGGCGCAGGGTTATTACGAAAGCACCTACCAACCCATCGAGTCGGGGATGGCGCGGGAAGCACAGGCTTATGCTTCTCCGCAACGTACGGCGGAAAACGCGGCGATGGCTCAGGCCGACGTGGCCAACACCTACGCCGGTCAGCGCAACGCCGCCTTGCAGACCCTGGAAGGTTACAATATCGATCCGAGCCAGACGCGTTACGGCGCGCTGGACCTGGGTGCCAGGATCTCCCAGGCGGCGGCTCAGGCCGGTGCCGGGACGCAATCGCGTTTGCAGACCGAAGCGGTGGGACGCGGGCTGCAGACTCAGGCGGCGAACATGGGGCGCGGCTATCCCGGTCAGGTAACAAGTGAGTACGGCGGGGCTACCGGAGCCGGCACGGCGGCAGCCGGACAAGGCGGGGCGGGCATCAACGCGGGGCTGAACACGTCCAACATCTACGGCAACATGATGGGCAACCCGACCGCCTGGACGAACGCCGCCAACACCGCCACCAACACGGGCATAACCGCCACCAACACCGGTTTCCAGAACCAGATGGCGGGCTTCAACGCCAACGCCGCCATCGCGCAGAACACCACGTCGGGTATCGGCGGCATGGTGGGCGCGGCGGCGGGCGTCGCCGCGATAGCGATAGCGGTATGATGGATCAGGACCGCCTCACCAGCGCTTCGCGCGGAGCCCTGGCCAGGGGCATACGTGTCCTGCAGGGGTGCCGGCTGGACCCCGGTGACCGGGACCACATGGCGATCCTCCTTGAACACATGGCCCCCGAAGAAGGTTCGAACTGGGTGGACCTCGGTTGCGGGTTCGGTGAACCGGCGCGTTTACTACGGGAGTTAAGGCCCGACCTGAACTTCTGGCTGGTCAACAACAATTCGTTTCAGTTGTCGCAGGCGCCGCCGGACATGGCGACGTTCTGTTGCGACATGCACGAACTGCCGTTCGACGACGAGGCGTTCGACGGGGCCATGTTCCTGTATTCGCTGTGCCAGTCCGACGGGTTCGTGCACGCGTTGCGCGAGGCGTGGCGGGTGGTGCGACCGGGCGGTAAGCTGTTCGTGTTCGACTGCGCGCGCTTCGGTTCCGACGATGACACGCTGTCGTTACAGCATCTCGGCGCGCGTTTCATCCCGTTCGATACGTTGCGCGTGGTCAATCGCGTGGCCGGGTGGGACTTCGAGGCGTTCGTGTTGCCGCGAGGCAGCAACGAGGTGTTCCGCTCCATGTTCGTCGATCCGGAACTGCACGACCGCATCTTCTCCGAGGTGCGCCCGATCATCTGGTGGGCGAGGCGAAGATGAGACTGACGGATTACTCGCCCCTGGACCGGCACGAGAAGGTCGGGCTCTCTTACTCGGGGGGTAAGGACAGCCGCGCGTGCATTCAGCTTCTGAGGAACTGTCTCCATGAGATCACCATCTACCACCTCGACACGGGAGATCTTCTGCCCGAGATGCGAGAAAACGTATCGCTTGTTGAAGCATTCGCCCCTCGGTTCGTTCGCATCGAAACGAACGTCACGGAATGGATCGCGGCAAACGGATTGCCAACGGACCTCATGCCTTACTCGCATCATCCTGTGGGCCGACTCATGGGCGAGGCGAAACGCGCGCTCTCGTCGCGTTACGACTGCTGCTACGCCAACCTGATGCTGCCCTTGTACGAGCGCATGCGCGACGACGGGATCACGCTGCTGATACGCGGCACCAAGCGCGTCGACATGCCCCGGCTGCCCGTCATGTCGGGCGGTGTCGAGGGCGGCATGGAGTTGTGGCTGCCGGTGCTGGACTGGACGCACCAGGAAGTGCTCGACTACTTACGTTCCGAGAACGTGCCGTTGCCCAGGCTTTACGACCACATGCACGGCTCGCCTGATTGCGCCCGGTGCTCGGCGTGGTGGAGCGAGGGGCGCGCCGCCTACCTGAAAGAACATTACCCGGAAGTCTGGGCCGATTACGACGCGCGGTTGCAGGTCATCATCGACGCCATCGCGCCATCGCTGGCCCGGCTACGGCGTGAAGCGGGGGTAACGTAGATGGCGTTGTATCTGGGATCGTTCACGGGCGGGTTGTTCAGCGGCGCGCAGAGCGTGTTCAACTTCTACAAGGACTATCAGGGCGTAAAGCGCCAGGTCGAGCGGGACGCCCTCGACGAAGCACGCAAGCAGGCACGCGAAGAAGAGGACGCGAAACGTCTCGCCGGTACCGGTTCGCACGAGGTGCCGGGCACGCGGGATTTCACCGGCACTACTCGGGGGACGGTAACCCAGACGGCGTTGCCGCCACCAGAGTCCACACCGGCATCCAGCCGCGCCCAGGTCTCGTCCGACAGCGCGGCGTCGGGACCGGGTCCTGGCGAGGTCGAGCCGGGTCCCATGATGGGGATACCCACGAGAGGAGGCGCGTATCCGCCGCCGGAGGATGCGTGGCTCAGCGGCGGGGGTAAGCCACGCGAGCCCGCGCCGACACTGGGTTTCGATGCCGGTATCGTTCCGGATACGCGCGGACAGTATTTCGAAGGCTCGCCGTACGCGCGCGCCGCGCGCGGCGCGCCCGTCGATCCGGCGTATGCGTCACCCACGCCACCGCCTATCGGCGCGGCGATGATGCCGGATCGGCCCGCCACCGACTACCGCGTGCGAGCCAACGCACCTCCGTCGCCGGGTGTGCAATCCGACGTGGCCGCGCATGACGAAATTCAACCAACGTCTCCGCGGTTCCCGTCAACCACCGTTCCGGTGGGTGGTTACTACGGTCGTGGCGTTGGCCCCCAGTCGCCAGCCATCCCCTCGGCGCAGATCGGCGGGCCCTACATACCGCCCCCGCAGCAGGCGCCGCCGAACTACCCCCCACAGGGTGTTCCGTCCGGTTTCCACCCCGCGCAGACCCAGGGCACGCCGCCCGCCCCCGAGGGCGTGGCGCCGGTCAGTGAGCCTATACCGGCGGGACAGGGCAACCGGCCCTACATGCCGCCCCCGCAGCAGCGCAGCCCGTTCATGGTGCCCCAGGAGCCCGTCCCGGCCATGCCGGGCGGTCCCGGCGCGCCGGGCGGACGCGTGCCGCTGGCCGCCGCCGAGCCCCCTTCGCTGGGTGCCCGGTTACTACGGTCGTTAAACCCGGTGGGATCGGCCCAGGCCGCCGAGGCGCCGCCCATGCGACCGGTGGGGACGGGCGATCCGAACGCGCCAGTACAGACCCCACCCCCGGAGGACGCGCGACCACAAGGTATTACCCCGGCGCAGCCGCCTGCCGCTGGTACGCCCGTGCCCGCGCACTCGCCTCCGGCACCCCTCGCCGTGGCCGGTACCGGCGGCAAGGTCGAGCAATCCGAGGCCACGCCGCCCATGCTGGCCCCGGCGATAAATCCCGGACCTTACCTGCGCGCGCAGAAGCAACGTCCCGACGACGCGGCGATGTTGCAGAAAGTGATCGATGCTGAACAAGCCAACGGAGTCGTGACCCCGGAACAACTGGCGTCGCATTTCGAGTGGGAAACGCACTGGGAGTCCAACCATACGCATGGTGTCGGATCACGGGGCGATGTGTCCAACGCCACGGGTATCGGTCAGGTCGTTCCTGGGACACGAGATGAAATAGACCCAAACCACGAACTGAACCCGTTGGACAAGTTCGACGGCATGCGCCTAACGGCGCGGTATCTCAAACATCTGTCGGTCGGTAAGTATAACCTGGGTTCGAATACGATACAGACCAATCTGGCCTATATGAGCGGCCCAGGCGCGATAGCACTGGCGCACAGCAACTGGCCGGCATTCGCCGCGAAGTATCCTGACGCGGTAAGCTATATCAACAGCGCGTATCCAGGCATGAAGGTGGACGGCACCATCCTGCCCGGCGGCTCGCCGGAGCACGGACAGTACGACGCCGTGGCTGGTTACAGACGCGCTCAGGCCGAAGGCCCCGACGGGTTGTTGAGCCATCTCGCCGAGACGGGACCGGCGGGCCTCGGCATGTCGGACCGCTGGCGCGCCTATCAGAGCGCGCTGGAAACCGTTCTCATCCAGTCCGGCCATCCCGAGGCGGTGCCCATGGCGGCTGAGTGGACCGCGCAGATGAGCCAGCAGGGCACGGTGTCGCACCTGATCGCCGCCGATCAGGCGATCCTGGCGGGTAACGGCCAACTCGCCATCAACCATCTGGCCAAGGCGCACGCGTTCTTCCCCGACCACACCTACGCGCAGTTCGGCGTGGACAACAAAGGCAACATCTGGGGCTACCAGCTGACCGATGCGGGCGGCACGCCGGTCAGTAACAAACCGTTCCAGGTTACCCACGAGGCCATCGCGAGGCAGCTGATCGGATTGCAGAACCCGGTCACCTATCAGAAAGTTTTGCAGGCGTTCCAGAAAGAGAACGCCGCCATCGATCTGAACAAAGCCCACGCGGACTACTACAAGCAACTGCCGGGGATCAAAGAGGAACAGACCCGCGCCGGTATTGAGAAAGCCCAGCTGGCCGCGCAGGCCAAGGCGGACCACGATGAACTGGTTCGGAAGCATCAGGAAGAAACCGCCGCGCTGCATGCTGAACGCAACGCCACGCTCGATACTGAAGTGAGTAAAACCTATCCGACGGACCAACGTCCCGAAAAGATGCCCGAGGGCGAGTACGAACGCGCGGCTGATATCTACCGGCAGATCCGTAAGGTCCCGTCGCAGGGCGGCGGCGACATGAGTCAGGCGTCCGCCAAGATGTACGCGGATGGGCTGGCGGCGGGTAATTACGACATGCACCTCATGCCGACCAAGGACGGCAAGGCCGTGTATGTCGTCAAAGACAAGCAAGGTAAGACCGTCGGCACCGCGCCGCTCTCGTATGAGCAGGGCGAGCTTATCAAACCCTTGCTGGGTCTCGCCGGATCGGCGCCGTTGAAAGAGCCCGGCGCGGCGCCGCCCGCTCTACCCAGGCCGCAACTCGCACCACCCGCGCCGCCGATCCTCGACCAACAACGCACCGGCGTCGGCGCGGGCGCCGGGACCTACGGTTTCAATCAGGGCATGACCGGACTGCCCCAGCGGCGGGTGGCGTGAGCCATGGCCCTTGATCCCGAAGACGATGTCGCCGTAGCCGAGGCGCCGGGGCAGGACGTATCGGCCCAGGCCGAGGAACAGGACCGCGCGGACCAACGGGAGCTACAGCAGGTCCGGCCCGCCCCAGGCGGTTACGCGTTGCCCCAGCGCCCGGTGTCGGGGCTGACGCGCGCCCCGCCGCCAACCCCATTGGCGGTTCGCGCGCAACCGCGCGCCTCGTTCGCCGATATCGACCCGAACGCCCAACCCATGGCGGTGTATGGCCGGCCCGCGCCACCGCCGCCCGACGCGGGGTTCTGGAGTAACGCGGCGGAAATCACGAAGAAGACCGGCTACGCCACCATGGCTGAGATCATGGGCGCGGCGCGCTACTTCGAACAGCAAATGTCGTCCGATCCCGAAGCGAAAACCTGGATCGAACGACAACGCGAGGCGCTGGAAGAAGAGGCCAGCAAGGAATACTCGGACCCACGGCTGCAACGGATCATGACCGCCAGCCTGATGTCGGCGTTCGGCGGCAGCACCGACGCCAAGGGCAACCATATCCCGTCGCCGGGCGAGGTCGGGTGGTTCAACTACTTCCTCTACAACACGGTCGGCATGGCCCCGACGGTGGCGCTGGCCCTGCTCCCCGCGTCGACCGTCGCCAAGGTATCCACCAAGCTCCTGTCGTCGCTGGGCGCGGCGGCGCGGACCGCCAAGGCGGTTGGCGCGGGCGCCGGTATCGCCGAGTCGGCGGGCCAGTTCGGCCTGCAGAACATGGGCTCGCTGTACAACAGCGTGACCGGCGAGGTGATGAAGACGCCGGAAGCGGAGATGATGAAGTCTCCCGCTTACGCCGAGCTACGGCGCGGCGGCTATTCGGACGACGCGGCCAAGGCGGAACTCATCAAGCAGACCATCCCGCCCATGGCGCTGCAGGCGCTGGCGCTGGGCGGACTGGTGGGCGCGGGCTTCACCGGCATGGCGGCGCGCGGCGCGATCTCCCCCCTGCTCGGGGGCGCGGTCAAGAACCGTATCCTTGGCGCTGGCATGGGCGCCACCGAGATGGGCGGGCTGATGGGCGTCCAGGCCGGCGCCACCACGGCCCTGGGCCAGCAGGCCGAACAGGGCATGGGTATCCGCGAAGGCTACGACGCCGACGCGATCCGCGCCAACGCCGTGGCGGCGGGCATCAGCGGCGCTGGCATGGGCGCCATCTTCGGTGCCTTGCATCCGCCCCAGGCGCGTTCACGCGCCCGGCCCAACCCGGATGTGCAACCAGACGCGGGTGCCGCGCTGGACGCGGCGCTCAATCCCACGGGCCCGCCGCCACCCCCTGAGACGCCACCCACCCAGCGCAATCCGCTGGCGACCGCTCCACCGCCCGAGCCGCCGCCGGGCGGGCAGCGGGAGATGTTCCACCCGACCCAGTACGGGCCCACGGTGCGGCCCGGCGTGGCGCCGGAACCTCCGGCGCCGGAGCGCACGGAATTTCCGCCCACCATGTCGCCCATCGATACGGGCGACCGCTCGCCGGGCCTTTACGCGCCGCAGCCGCCATCACCCATGCTCACCGAACCGCCGCCTGGGAGAGCGCCAGCCGCGCGCAAGGTCGAGCCGGGGTCGCCTGTTGTAACCGCGCCCACGGCGGACCCTGGACTGGGTATGGCCGGGGCCGAGCAGCCGGACCTGCTGGGCGGCGCGCCTACGCGCTACACGCCCGAGCCGCCCCCCGAAGGCTCCACGCCCCCGCCCCCAGGCCCCACGCCACCGCCCCCAGGCCCCAAATCCGCCCAACGAACTAGTTCGTTGGGCGGAAAGGCAGCGACGGGCCCGCTCGACATCACTCCCTACGACGGGTGGACGAAACAGGATCTCATCGACGCGGTGGTCCAGCGCACGGGCGTCAACGTCAACGCGCTGAAGGACACGGGACTGGAAAGTCTGAAGCGGCGGCTCGCCAATCAGGACCGGCGCGATGGATCGACACCGACTCCGGTGGATACTACCGTCGTAACGGGAGAGCCCCCCACTCCTGGCGTCCAGGCCCGCCCCCAGGACTCAGGGGTGGCCCCGCCGACGGAAGAGACTTCACTCCCTCCTACGTCGGCGGGGGTTGGCCCGACCGGGCATGAGATCCTCGAAGACGCGGGCATCGCGGTCGGTGATACGGTCACCGCGCCGCTCAAATACAAAAAGGACGGCACGCCGCACGTGGGTGCCAGGCCCGCCATCGGCGAGATCGTCAGCGTCGACGGCCAGCATGTGACGCTCAAGGACGCGTCCGGCAAAACGTGGCAGGCCCGCGCCGAGGACCTGAGCAAGGAAGAAGTCGATCCGCTGGCGGCGACCGAGCCGGGCGCGGCGGGCCGGTTCACCGCCGAGCAAAGGGCCGAGTCAGAGGCGCGCATCGCGAAGCGTAAAGCTGAACTGGAGGCCGAGGTCGCGGCCACCAGGACGGTCCAGCCGCCCGCCGAGGACGTTACTCCCGGAGTAAAACCCAAAGCCGCCGAAGAGGCGGTGGCGACGTCCAAGGCGAAAGAGGTGGAGGAGCCCGTCGTCACGCTGGTGGCCAAGGATGTATCCAAGGGCCGCAAGAAGAAACCCGTTGTCATCGTCCCGGAGAAAGGCGGACCCAGGGCATACGTCGAGGGAGCCGAGGGCGGCACGCGTGAAGAACTCGCACCCGAAACAAAGCCCGAAGCCGAGGCGCCGGTCGAGAAGACGCCGGAGGAATTACGACGGGAGGCGTTCGCCGCCGAGGCGCGTGCCGAGGCTGAAGGCCAGGCGACCGCCGACGACTCAAACCTTGAGCGGAGCGGCATAGGCAAAGAGGAACTGCACGCGCGGGACGCCGACGACGCGCATGTCACGGCACCCGGCTCGCGGGTGGAGGAAGTGTCGGGTCTGGGCGAGGAGCATGGAGAACTGGGCGACGTGGCGCCCACCAGGACAGTCCAGGCTCCCGCCGAGGCGGACATCGTTGGGGGCGAGCGTGTCGCCGGGGAGGAAACCTCCGGCACCATGCGGTCGCAGCTGGGAGAGACCAAGGAAGAAGCGATCGCCAGGGGCACCAGTCTGGTGGCCAGGGCGAAGGGCCTGGTCCGGCGCATGCTCGCCGGGGACATCGGCCCCGAGGTCGCCGATCATATTTTCGGCCAACAGGAAACGGAAGGCCGCAGGCGGACCACCGGGTACAGCAACCTCGCCGAGGTCGTAACCAACCTGATCAAACGCGCGGAGGATAAGGAAGCGGAACAGGCGCTCCTTACCACGTTCGCCAAAGACGTTGAGGGATCGCCACAAAAACGTGGTTCGCTGACCAAGAAACTGGAAAAGGATCTGGCGGAATTCGGCGACGAACGCGCGCAACAGCTGCGCGATATCCTGGATCGCCTGACCGATCCCGCCGGGGCAGCCGCCGACGAAGCCGAGCGCATGGCCGAGCGCGCCGCGCTCAAGGGGAAGATGTCGGGACGCAAGAGCGAACCGTTGGCGCACGCGCCCACGTCGACAGGCATCGATCCTCGTTCGGCCAATTCGTTACGTGTACTTACGGACTCCCGTCTGAGCGCCAACGTGGAGCATGCGATACGCACGTCGGAACGTTACGACGCGCCATTCACCGACCGGGATCTGGCGCGCACCATCATGCAGGACCCGGTGGTCATCGCCGAGCGTCCCGATCTGGCGGCACTGGCCCGGCAACTATACAAACTGGCGCGCGATATTCCGGTTTATACGGCGCGTAAAGCCCATGAGATGGGTGTTATCTCCGACCAACAACTGGAGACGTTCCAGACCGCCAACGCTTACGGGCACTACGAGGAAACTCCCGGCCAGGAACACATACTGGTCAATATCGATATCGAGCATAAGCACGGCACGCACGTGGAAACCGCGTTGCATGAGATGGTGCACTCGGCGTTCTCGCATTACATCGAGGTGAAGCGACGATTTGATCCGACGCACCGCGATATCCAGGCCCTGAACGCCATCGACCTGGAACTCGCAAGAGGTTTCAGGGAGAAGATGGCTTCCGGAGAGTTCGGACGCGGCGTCGAGGCGACGAGAAGACAAGCCGAAAGCGTCATGTATGCGCTAAGCAACGAACACGAATTGCATACGATGCTGCTTACCAACGCCGACGTGCAGAATTTCGCCGCCGGCATGGTGGCGTCGGACGGGTTCCGTCAGAAAATGGCGGCGCTTGGCATGGGTCCGCGCCCCGCCGGGCGGTCCGTATGGAGCCATTTCGTAGACCTGGTGCGCAAGGGACTGGGGTTCCGCACGCCCGTCAGCGCGTCCGAGTACACCCTGCTCGATCATATCATGCGGCCCGTTACCGACATCGCGGAGCGGGCGGCGAAGTATAATGAAAAATATCTGCCACGCGATCCGTCGTTGCGTGCCAATGCCACACCACTCGCATGGTCCGCGCATGAAGCGTTCGGCGAACGCGCCAGCCGTCTGGGCGAGCGTGCCCTGGACGCCGTGGGCGACCGTATCGGCCCGACCAAAATACGTGCCCTGCTGCAGACCATCCACTTCGACCGGCTGATTGATCGCCACGGTAGTAAATTCCAGGACGGCGACGAGAACCACGCGAAGAATATCCGCACCGCGCAGGAGCACGCGCAGGTGGCGAGCGACCGCTTCCTGCGTACGTTCGCTCCACGGGCGGGCGAGATCACCCGCGAGCTTGCCAGGCACGACGACGTGGCCGAACTGATGAACGACGCCGGGTATGCCCGTGCCGCCCTGGGCACGCGCGACGTCGCCGCCAACGCGCACCTGACCACCCCGGAGGAACGCGCCCAACTGGCGGCGTTGCAAACCCGTTACGACACCATGCCCGCCGAGAAGCAGGCGCTGTACAATAAAACCCGTGATTTCCTGGAGGAGAAATACGCGTTCGAACGTCAGGCGGTGGCCGACAACCTGGTCAACCGCTTCATGCCTGACGCGTCAGCCGCCGAGAAGGCGTTGATGCGCACGACCATGGCGAGCAAGACCAAGCTCGATGAGTTCCTGAAAGACCCCGACAACGCCGCCATCGCCGACGAGCGCAAGCGCATCGCGCGCGGCATGGCCAAGCTGACCCGCATGGGCTTCGTCGACGGCGACTACTTCCCGATGCGCCGCTACGGCGACTTCGTCGTGGAGTACGGCGGGACGCCCGAAGATCCGGGATACGGCATGCAGTTTTTCGAGAAGCCCAGCGAAGCGGCGGCGTTCCGCAACCAGCAACTGGCGGCGGGCGTGCCCGGCGTTCAGGCGGTGCGCGAGCGCAACAGCATCGTCAAACAACGCGAGATGCGCCTGTCGCCCGTGGTCGATCAGATGATCGAGGCGGTCAGGAAAGATCCCGCCCTGCGGGCGCACGCCAACCAACTGGAGGAACTGGCGGCGCACCTGCAGATGCAATACGCGTCCGGCTGGGAGAAAGCCACGGCGCGTCGGCGCTACGTGGCGGGCGCTTCCAGGGACGTGGCACGCGCCATCGGCACCGACCTGCAGGCCTCGGGCAGGCGCATCGGTACCATCATGCACGGTGGTGAGCGGGACGCGGCCTTCGAGCGGATGAAGGCGTTCAACGACCAGCGCGCCAGCATGGGCGACAGCGACAGCACGTTGCGTGATCAGATCTATCACGAACTGAAGTTGCGTTTCCAGAACGGTGACGACCTGAACCACGCGGGCTCGTTCGCCCTGGCGCGCAAGGCCTCGGCGTTCGGCTACGCGCAAAGCATGATGAGCCTGTCCCGCGTGGCGGTGGAAGCCGCCGAGATGCACATGAAGATGGCCGTGTTCATCGGGGCCCGGCACGGGTTCGGGCGCGCCATGATGGAACTGAGCCGGTCGCTCAAGGATCTGGCGCCATCCATCGTGGGCAAGGGGGCGAAGAACACACTCGACGCGCTGATCGGTAAGCCGTTGAGTTCGGTCAATTACGATTTCGCCGAGATGGCCAGACAGCGCCTGCTCGCCAAGGGTTACGACGGTAGTGAAGTGAACCAGATGTTCAGGCACTTCACCGATCTGGGGTTGTTCGGCAACACCGAGGCGGCATCGCTCAGGGAGTTGTCACGGCCCACCACGGCGGGGAACCTGTGGGACCGTTTCCTGGAGGTATCCAGCGCCACCACCCATGCCAGCGACGAGATGAGCCGCATCAGCGGGGCCTGGGCCGCGTTCCGGGTGGCGCGGAGCAAGGGCGTGTCCGTCCCCGACGCGATAGACTTCGCGGAGAACACCCTGCGCAAGGCGCCCAACTACTCGCTGGCCAACCGGGCACGCATCACCACCGAGAAGGGTATACTTGGTCGCGCGGCGGCGCCGATCATGCAGTTCAAACAATACGGCATCAACGAAAGCTGGCTGATCGCCAACCTTATGCGCGATTCGTTCGGCAGAGGCACAGCCCCGGCGGCGCGCAAGGAAGCCGCCCTGCAACTGGCCGGCACGGTCATGATGCACTCGCTGATGGCGGGCGCGCTGACCTGGGCAGCCGATCCCGCGCGGTACCTGGGCGGTGTTTACGATCTTGCCACGGGTAACAAGCCCAGGGACCGCACGCTGGATATGCGGGCGTTCCTGGCCAGGACCATGGGACCCACGCTGGGCGAGATCGTGGGCCAGGGCGTGCCGCACATGCTGGGCATGGACATGTCGCACCGGCTGGGTGTGAACAACATGCTGAACATCCCCCAGCTTAACGGTTACACCGCCAAGGACTGGGCCGAGTTCGGCGGGCATCTGGCACTCGGCGCGTCGGGCGAGGATGTGGGCGGTCTTGTGAGCGGTTTCGCCTCGATGATGCAGGGCGTGCTGGGGGGCGGGGTGAACCAGATGCTCTCGGGCGCCAAACAGGCGCTGCCACGGATCATCCGCGACCCGATCAAAGCCTACGATCTGGCCCAACGCGGCGTCGTGGACACCAGGGGCAAGCAGATCCTGGCGCCCTCCAGGATCACCCCGCTGGATGTCGCCTATCAGGCGCTGGGCATAGCCCCTTCGCGCGTGAGCGAGGCGCGCATGGGCCGTCAGGCCATCGTCCAGGCGCGCGAACAGATGAACGACGCGCGGGGCAAGCTCGTGCAACGCTGGCTGGAGGCGGACCCTGGGGACCGCTCGGCGGTGTGGTCGGAGATCGCTCAGTACAACGCCAGTCCCAAGGTCAACCTGGGATCGAAGATCACAAGAGACCAGTTGTTGCAGCAGCTGAACGAACGGCGGAAGGGTACGCAGCACCCCGGCGCGTTCGGTCTGAGGCTGCCCAAGGCCAGCGAGCGTCAACTCATGGAGTACGGCGCTTTCGCCAACCACTGAGTTACTACGGGCATAAAAAATCCCCGGCGTTCTGGTAACGCCGGGGAAAGTCTGATGCTGGCGGCTACACGCCGCCCGTGATCGGTCCGCCGCGACGGGGGGAAGCGAGGTCCCGGCGGACCAATGTGGTCAGACAGTACGATACCAGACCCAACAGCCCCGCCGGACCCGTTGCCGCGACGATGATTGCCCTCGCGGCGAGCGTGCTGGCCCTGTGCGGAGTATTTCGGAGAGCGGGATATCCCTTATCATACAAGGCGTAGGTAGCGCAGTAATTGATCGGCGCCGTCGCCAGCCATGCGAGTGCCATTACTACTTTGCTCATCTGCAAATTCCCGGCATCGAAAGAACAGCAAGCAGTAAAAGCAAGATCGCCGCGATCCCGAGGAGCAGCAACAGAACTCCTTGCTCCAGCAAAGTCATGCGCGGACCGAGACCCCCGTCTCAGTCCGCGCTGGCAGTCGTTCCTCAGGCAACCCGCGCATAGTGCGAACGGGACCGTTTGGCAAGTTCCGGCGCATCACATATCCTGGTGACGAAGCCAACGCTTACTTCCAGCCAATCCAATTAAACCAACGCCCAGGATGGCGAGCGGGAGCGGCTCGGGAACTGACGACGCCGACACGTCGCCCGTGAACGAGGCCGTGAACGCGCCGATGGTCGCGCCGTCAATGGCCAGCGGAACCGACAGGTTCACGAACGTGAGGTTGAAGCTGCTGGGTGCCAGCAGTTCGCTGGCGGGGATGACGTTCGATGTCAGCACGAGGCTCTCGGGCGGATTGCTCACCTGCACCGTCAGGCCGGGTCCGCCAGCGGCGCCGAAAGCCGCGTCGGCGAATGTTCCGCTAAGGAAATTACCGCCGCATCCCGCGACACTCGAAACGCAGAAGGTCCCGCTGTAGTGCTGGATTATCTGGCCGCTGAACAGCACGGCGGCATCGACTGACGTGGCGGCGAGTTGGAAGGAGGCGCCCGCGACGTTGAACTGGCCCCCGCCGAGGGTAACGAGGGTGCCGCTCGCGATGCTGATGCTGGTCGTGGTCCCGTTGTCGGTCGCCACGACGGTATTGGTGGAACTCTCCTGGGCAAGCGAGGTGATCAGGGTGGCGTGGGCCGGGATGGAGAACACTCCGAAATACCAGGCTCCGGCGACGACGGACGTGGCGAGAAGAAGACGTTTCATGGTTCACTCCTTGGGCTACCAGGGATGTTACCGTATTCTCATATACCGATCCGAGGGAAGGGCCATGGTCAGCAAATCGCACGCCAACTACATGCGCAACCGGGACTGGTACCTGGCCCGCGAGGCCAGCCCCGAGGGTGTTAAGAAGCGGGTGGAGCGGGACCAGGCGCGGACCAAGGAGATCAAGGCGGGCAAGATATCCCCGCACTCGAAACTGACGGTGGACCATAAGAAGCCCTTGTCCAGGGGCGGCGGGAACGCGGCCAGCAATCTGGCGCTGGTGAGTGGCAGGAAGAACAGACAGAAATTCAATCACTAACGACGGTCGTAACTACCTGACCGCTTCAGAGGGGGCCTTGCGCAGCATGTCCGCCATCGCGTCGTCGCTGGGCTGACCGATCAGGTCCGCCAAGGGCCCGTGCGCGGGTATCGGCACGTCGATGACATGCGCGGTGCCGCCGCCGAACCCGGTGCCGCCGCCCAGGGATTTACGGTACTCGCTGGCGTGCATCTTCTCCACCAGATGCTTGATGATGACGCTGCCGGGCAGGTTGCGCGCGTGCAACCATTCCAGGAACGCCACCCGACTTACCCGCAGGACGCGCGGCGCCTCGGCGATCTGCAACCGGACCACGTTGCCTCTCGGCACGCCTTTCATGGTCACCTTGGAGGCCCCGGCGCGACCGAAGTTGTCGGTGCGCAGCCGGTAGTCAGCCTGTTCGTATACGAAACGATTGAGGATCTCGGCGATGTCGAGTCCGCCCTGCGCGGACACCATGGTGCGGGTGGACCGGTTGTCGCGCTGGGTCAGGAACGCCGTGGTCAGCACCTTGTAGATGCCATTGATGTCGAATTTGAACAGGTCCAGTTTGCGGGCGATGGCCGCGCCCACCAGCACGCACGCCATGGCGGTCACGCTGAACCGCTCGTCGCGCTGCATCTTCAACCCGTCCGACAGCATCTTCATCGTCGCGGCCAACCTGGTTTTCACTTCGTCCAGGTGCGTCGCCACATACTGTAAGTAAACCCGACCGGCGTGGCCGTAGTTGGTTTCGCACAGCTTGATATGCTGGCCCGCCACCGGATCGTAGGGCGTGGCCACCTTGGCCATCTCGATCTCCAGCAGCCGCGCCAGCCCCGAGTCCGTGCCGTCATCGCGCGCCAGCAAATAGTCCTGACATGGACGATTGGAGGTGAACACCAGCATGGTCTCCCACTCGCCCACCTCGCGCAGGGTGGTGTCGGCCTGCATGCGGGCGCGTTCCTTGCCCTGCGGTATGGTGAATATCATCTCGACGAACGCGTCCTGATAATCCTTGCGCACGCGCAACTCGTCCCAGTAGCGTATCAATATTCTCGGCTCGCTGAGCGAACGCATCACCGCGTTGGGCGTATCCTGCATGGACTGCATGGCGCGCGGCTCGCCCCACACCGACTGGCCCACCTTGATCGCGGTCGACTTGCCGATGCCGCTCTCGGTCGACCAGAAGTTCATGCTCATGCCACGCACGTCGCCGCACAGGGCTATGAGTATGGCGCCGAACGAGGGCGCTATGACGCATTGCAGATCGGCGCGGCCATTCTCGAACAGCGCCGCCGCCTTACGCCAGTTGGCGAAATCACCCGCCGGGCGGTACATCGCGGCCACCTTGGGATCGCCCCCAGGCACCGATTCGATACGACCGTCGGTCCGGTAGAGAGTGCCCGCTATGGCGACACCGGCACGTTCCCCCTTGATGTCGAAGTTCCATCCGAAGGGGCGCACCACCTCGTTCTTCGTGGTCTGTTGCAGTCGTAGCTGAGATATCCACGCCATGACGAAGTCTCCCGCGTGCGCGACACTATGCCGCGTGACCGCCACGCCCTGCCGCGAGAAGTAACCCACCTGGATCTGCGTGGTCATGTCCGCTTCGTTGGCGCCGACGGGGTAGTCCCGCCCCGCCAGCTTGTAGGTGAAGCTGAGCCGGTGCCCGCCGGTCGGCAGTTCGTCCAACCGGGGCGTGGTCACGTCGCCCAGGAACATGAACACCCACTCGGCGTCCGCGCCCTTGCCGTCCAGCCGTTCGATGGCGGGCTCACCCGCATGGGTCGCCCGCCGATACTTTATCGGCAGGTCGTCCGCGCCCACGCCCAGCAGCAGGGGAGCTTTGACCTTGCCCTTGAAAGGACAGGTGCCGCAGACGCCTGGACGAGCGTGGTCGTAGTGCGCGCAGGTCGGCGCGCCCAGGCTCTTGCGGTCACGCTCGTTCTCGGCCCGCTCATAGGCCTTGTCCGTCGCGTCCGGATCGTAGCGCGGGTCACCCTTGCTGATGGGGTGGATGAAATCGCGGCCATCGCGGGTGAACACGGCGGTCGAGATGTGGCCCAGATACCATACCGGATAGAGATCGCCGTCGCCCTCGTTGGCGAGCGATTGCTTGATCTGCTCGCAGCGTTTGGCGACCTCGGCGAACAGGAACCGGCTCTCGATATGGGCGGACTGATTAAGCCCCGGCCCACCCGGCGGGATGTGGGAGGGGCGTGGACCGATGGAGGTGACGGTGGCGCCGCCGTGGGTGCCCGTGGCCCGCGCCCGCTGAGCCCCCACCCAGGGCGCCAGCGCGGCTGTTATGTCCTGGTTGGCGTGGTCGTTCAGGGTCAGGGCGGGGAGCGCGTGCACGGGCGCGCCCACGCCCGACTTGTAGTTCATGGTCCCCGGCGGACGCAGGATGCGCGCGCCGTCCACCGTGGGAGAGGTGTCCCCGGTCCAGCCATGCGCCTCCATGGAAGCGCGCAGCGCGTCCGCCATCGGCTGCCAGTCGGCCAGCGTGATGGCGTCTTCCAGCACCCAGTACCAATGGAAACCGTAGCCGCTGTTGACCCACAGGTTCGGCATCGGCATGCCGGTGGATTTCACATAGGCCTTGAGCCACTCGACCGCTTTACGACGGTCGGGAAAAACCTTGCCGGGATCTTTCTTGTCCCCGTCCCGCTTGATGTCGGCGTCCATCACCAGCGTGCGTATGAGATGCACGTTCTGCTGCTCGCGCTTGGCGCGCACCGTGGGCTCACCTCTTTTGGAGGTGCCGATCTCGGCCACGTTGTAGGCGGCGACGGCGAAATAAGCGTCGGCCTTGATGCCCGACGCCCAGCGCAGCCAACTCGCCGCCTGAGTTATTTCAGCTGGGTTATAACTTCTTACCGCCCAACCATGTCCCTCGCTTTTCCATGTGATGGTGAGATAGTTACCTTGCGTGGGAACCACGCGCGCCAAAAACCCTTCTGTATCCGCTGCCGTATTCATGTTGACCCCCGAATAAAAAAGGGGCGTGGCTGGCACCACGCCCCTCAGGTCAACGCTTAGTTATCGCTAAGCAGGTTGCTGATCTCCTCTTCCAGAGAGGATGGCGCTCCCTGGATGACCACGGTCGCCGGCCCCGGCCCCGGCGATGCCGGCCCCGTGAAACCCGTCGCCCTGCGCGGCGCGGCCACCGCAGCCGGTGGCGCTGGCGGGGGCGGCGGGGGCGGGGTGGGAACCGGAGCCGGTTCCGGCGGCGCTGGCGGCACCTCCGGCTGCTGCGACGGCGCGGCCACCTGTGCCGCCGGAGACGGGCGCGCCGGAGCCGGTGCCACGATGGCCAGATGCGGCGGACGCGCGCCCAGGGCGGAAGCCGGTTCGGATGTCACGTCCGCCGTCGCGTCCTCCAGCATGCGCGATACCACATCGGAACGACCGTGCTCGATGACCGTGGAATAATCCTCCGCGTTCTCCACCCAGCCCTCGGCGTTGAACGTCAGTTCCTGATGGGTGACCTGCGGGTTGAAACCGATACGCGTGACCACCTGGGAAATGTCCGCCCCGAGACGTTCCAGATGACGTGTGTAACGGTCGAGATTGACGAGCGATGTTGGCGGGATGTCCAACAGCATGGGTCCACCAAAGGTATCATTATGCACATCGCCGCTCGGCACCAGCGCGATGCGCCGACCGTCACGGCACGCCTTGGCCTTGCGTCCGTTCTCGGTGGTGGCGGAACCCCAGATGTTCTGCGGGCAGGTCGCGCACATGGCGTTCTGCTTCAACGCCGACGCCGGATCGGGGGAGATCCCGTTCACCGAGAAGCAATCCGGCGCCTTGCTCTCGCCGCCAGCGAAGCCCGACGCGTACCACTTCTTGCTGATCGCGGTGGCGATACCGACCACGACCATGTCGATGTATTGCACGGGTGTTTCCGGCAACGGCCTGCCCTGATGATCGGTGCCCGCCGACATGGAGATAAGCGTCTCCTCGCCCCGGTAACGCACGCGCCAGTTCTTGCCACGAATTTTAAGAACCGCGAACGACGCCTGCAGGTTCGCGCGCGCCGCCTGATTGAGGTTGAGCCGCTCGTTCGCGTCGCGCAGATGCGCGGGCGCGGCGCCAAGCGTGGCCAGTTGACCGTCCATGTGTATCACTCCTTGTTGGCTGTGGATAAAGATTTGACGTCGTTGGCGCGTCGCACATTGACTACCACCTCCGACGATGTTTCAACCCCCGGCACGACATCCTTCGTCGTCTCGGTTAGTTCCTGTAACGCGAGTTTGGATATACGCGCTTCCAAAAGATCCCATGCCTCGTGCTCGCGTATGTAACCCAGCGCCGCTGGCCAATCGGTAACCTTGGCCGACGTGCGTATCGCCTGATAAGCGGTGCCGTGCGCCGACTTCATCGACTTCAGGCCCGACTGGTTCATCGCTTCGAGCATGAACCCTTCCAACCGCTCCAGCGCGTCGCTGTATGGCTTGATCGTAAGTTTGAACTGATCCTCCATCGCTTTTTTTCTGTCACGTAGCTGAACGTATTTCTCTATCATGCTATCCACGGTCATACGTGGACGTTCCGCCGCCGCGTCCATTTGTTTCACTCCTTTCCGAATACATGCCGCAGTTTCATCTTCAACTGCTTCGCGTCACGCGCGTTGTCGCTGGGCGTGGCGCTGGCGAACACCGTGCCCGACTTCGCGGGATGGGTTATCCTGAGGTGCTGCCCGTTGGTCTTGGTGACGATATAACCCTTGTTCTCGATCTCTCTTATGCGTTTGTTTATGCTCACTCCTTTCCTCCATTGTTTACGACGGTCGTATTTCCCTGCCATTCCACACCGTGGGGGGTGGTGGAACGACCGACATTACGTTATCGACGCGGACGTAAAGCGGATAAGGGTGCGCGTGGTTTCGCGGGCCTCGCGCTTTCACGTATATACCGGTCTTCTCTATGAGTTTTCGCGTTACCAGCCAGTGGGTGAACGCGCCCCAGCAATTCGGGTGGGTGGGCTCGCCCATACCGGGGTAGCTCTTGAACTCCTCGGCCATGAACATCCTGTCGCGCGGCGCGTGTTTGTCCACGAGTAGTCTCGCGTTTTCCATCCATGCCGCGTTCTTGGACGCTACCCGATGCATGCCCTTATCGCGGCGCTTTTTGCCCTCTTCTCCATCGTCCATGTGTTCACTCCTTTTTTCGTTTCGCGGGGGGTGGTCCGCGAACTCACATTACGTTCAGAACGCCTTCTTCTGTTTGTGAAACAGCTCCAGCAGGCAATTCTGCATGCGCTGCTTGAAGCGTAGCCGGGTATAGGTCGCCTGCTCGACGGGGGTGCCTACCATATGGACGATTAGCGTCTTATGTTTTTGCCCTGGTCGATTGATCCGCGCGTTCGCCTGTTCGTAAATTTCCAACGACGTGGTCGGTGAATACCACACGATGGTATCGGCCTCGGTGAGCGTCAGACCATGCGCCAAAGTCTGAGGGTGCGCAACGATTATTTTCGGATTTGGTTTATTCTGGAAGTCATTGAAGATGGTATCCCGCGCCGTCCGTCCGATGCCGCCGTGCACCACCGCGATATCGTAATGGTTCTTACGCAGGTAGGTGGCCACGCCCAGCAGCGCGTGCATGAACGGCACCATGACCAGCACCTTGCGGTCGGTTTCGTCCAGCACCTCGGTCAGCGCCCCCAGCCTGCCGGTCGCGTCCATCTCGTATACCGTTTTGGTATCGGTATAAAGATAACCGCATGATACCTGCAGCAACTTGTTGTGCAGAACGCCCTGGTTGACCGCCGAGATGTTCTCGTTCTTCTGGGTCAGCATATGCGCTTTCTGAAACAACAGTTTGTAGGCTTTGGCGGCGTCGGCGTCGAGCTTCACGTCGCGGTCGACCAGCGAGCACGGGGGTAGCTCCATGACATCGTCGCGGGTGTAGCGCACCGACGGCGACATGGCCTGCCGCACGACGGCGTGCGCCTCGGGCCGGGGCAGCCAACGGAACTGGTTGAGCCGCCGCATGGTGAGGTCCTGGAAGGCGGTGAACGACCGGACCGTGCGCTCGGGCGTGAGCAACCGGACCTGCGCCCAGGCATCCGTGGGCGCGTTCGGCGTGGGACTCCCGGTCAGCCCCCAGGCATATTTCACGTCGGGGCGACCGATGAGAGCGCGCGCCGCGTTCCACAACTCCGTGCGACGGTTGCGATAAATAGCCAACTCATCCAGAACGACGATGTCAAAGCCCGCTTCCTGGACCGCTTCGCCCAGAACCCGTAGCCCATGATGGTTAACAACACATATGTCAGATCCATTGGCCAGGAGTTTCAAACGTTTTTCCTTGGAGCCGTAGAGAATGGTAACCCTGCGGCCCATCACCAGCTGGAACAACTCCTTCTCCCACACCGGAGTAAGCGTGCTCAGGGGAGCGATCACCAGCATGCGCTTCGCCTGTTTCGTGCGCATCAGATAGTCGGCGGCGTAGATGACCGACCGGGTCTTCCCGGTCCCCATCGAACTCAGGACGTAGCATCTGTCGCTCTCGGCCAGCAGCGCCGCCGTGGTGCGCTGGATGTCCCAGGGTTTGGTGTTCAGCCAGTCGTAGCGGGTCAGTATGGGCGCCGGCACCGGGATGCCCACGTTGCGGGCGATACGGGCCTCGTCGGGCAGGTTGGGCAGCAGGAGCATCCTCGCCCCTTCCCATAGGAAGGGGCGCGCGTGCGGCACCGCCGACGCCAGCGCGCCGTCCCACGGCACCGCCACGTGCTGGCCGTCGCGGGTTATGAATGTTATCGGCGTTTCGGCGTTCATTCCGGCTTTCCTTTGCTGTAATCGCGCGTTCGTAGCTCTTGCCACGTCGCGCCAGCCAGGAACGCCTCGCGTAGCGCCC
>Ga0307495_10000005_pt1 | contig 27791 bp, 30 predicted proteins | sample 7_S_MG_FD_201367 | JGI IMG/M metagenome (GOLD analysis project Ga0307495, IMG submission 201367) | Soil microbial communities from Populus trichocarpa stands in riparian zone in the Pacific Northwest, United States - 7_S | ecosystem: Environmental > Terrestrial > Soil > Riparian zone > Trees... | reverse complement strand
GGCGCAACGGATCATTCGTTTTGCCTAGAGCATTGGTCATATATTGGCCAATTCCCCCTGGGCGAACCGTTGGCGAGGGGCTGAATCCCCCCCGCCAATGTTTCCGATACTACCGTCGTAAGTGATTAGCCAACCTGAGTGGAGCAAAGCGCGGCCAGCAGCATGCTGCCCGCCGCCTCGCGCGCGGCACGCTCCCCGAGCAGGTCGTCAACCTCGTCGTAGTCATATACGCCATCGACAATTCCGGTATCCTCTTCCGAGGCCTCGGGCGCGGGTTGGGCGGGTTGGGCGGTGGTCGGCGGCGCCACTACCGGCGCCGGCTCAAGCGCCTTCCGGGCGGCCAGCAGCTCGCGGCGCGAGGCCAGCAGCTCCTTACCGCTGATGGTGCGGAGATAATCCGCCGCGATCTTGAGTTCCTCCATGCCGAAGTCCGCGTGAAAGCCATCTATCTGGTCGATTATGCTCTTGAGTTTGGCCGCGACTTTCGTTTCGTTATGGTCGGGATCGTTCGCCACCGCGTAATCGATCAAGGCTTGTTCGGTGACGGGCGCGGCCAGCTTGCCATCCTTGACGGCGCGCGAGACGTGCATGATCAGGTGATAGAAGCGCGATTGCCACTTGCGAACCGGCGTCTCGACGTCCTTGCGCTCGCCGGGTTCGACGCTGGCCAGCAGTTCAGTCTCATCGGCCCAGAGCTTTTCACACGTGGTCTTGATATCGGGCAGGTGGCCGCGAACCTTTGGCGAGGCGAAAACTTTCATTTCCGATATGAACACGCCAACGGTTTTCGCCGTGCGGTCATCCGAATTGCCCATCTTGGCGGCACGCTCGCAGGCCTGCGCCACCTCGGCATGCGTCCAGTCCTCGGCATGCGCCATCGCGGCCACGTCGGAGATGACGCTGAGCCGGGTATTGTTGCCATCCTGAGACGCGGCGTTCATCGCATCCTGGGCCGAGAACAACCTGTCGGCGGGCTCGGACAGCACGCCGCACGCGGCACGTATGCGCGATGCGATATCGTTCACACGCTCGGACGCGACTTCGACGATTTTGGCCATGTGGTGTTACTCCGGTCGTAAAGGTTTGAGACAGGCACGCGGATCATTCGATGCCGCGTTGAGCGGTGCGCTCATGACAATCCGGTCAAAGGCATGGCCGCGAGCGTGCCAGTGCACTGGCCACGGGTGCGGGGGGCGATGCCGGATTATCACGAAAGCAACGCGAAGGCCTTACCTCTCATTGGTTCGGCAGTTCACTGGATGCCAGCCCATGGGCTGGCGAATAACCGTGGCATGCACGGTCGGGGGGCCGCGTCGCCTCGACGTATCGGGGGCGGCATGTATCAAGCCCGCCAGGCGCGGCGGGCTAAGCTATTCGCACACTGTATCCTTTCGTTGGGATTGCTGTTACGCGCGGCACGCCGCGCGTAACCGTAATCTTAACGGTCGTAGCGTTGGAAGAATTCGACCACGTCCAGACTGTAATCATCGGGCCATGGCTCGTACGGGTCCAAGGGTTCCGCCGGATCAAAGTCATTCTGATCCGGCGAGAGTAAGCTATCGTTTACGACGGTAGTATCAATCAGAAACGATAGCAGGGTGTTCATGGCGCGCATGTTATTTCCCTTTGCGAACGATGCAGAAGCTGAGTTGAAGCCGTCCCATGCGCAGGAAGCGCAGGCCGCCGACTTTGAAGTATCGCATTGCCTATCCCCTTGTTCCGATGAAAGCGCGCGCCACGTCGGGCGCGCTGGTGATACCCTTGCAGGCGCCAGTCGCGCCGCCCATCATGTTGCCCTTGTTCTTCCAGGTGTTTGTCATCGGGCCAGCGGTGTAGCGGCGGATCTTGATTTCAGCGGGGTAAACCGTCGGGATTTTCTCGCTGTCGGGTGCCGCGCGATACATGGGAGCGGCGAACGGGTTGGGCGCGAATTCGCGAGGCTTGATCGCGAAAGGTTTGCTGCACTTTAACGCCAGGTCGCCAGCCTTGGGCTGGCGTTTGTGTTTGGACATCGTGTTACTCCCGTAGTTAATCACAGTCGCGATTGACTGCGGGAGCAACGCTATTGGCGCGCCGATGGTCTGGCGCGCCATGCGTTAGGCTTAGGCGTTAAGGGTTGTGGCACTTTGTTGTTTGTCGATCCCTCCGCACTGGGTATGCCGCATCATGCGCCGTTCATTGCGTCGCACCGCGTCCCGCCGGAACCCATTTGACCGCGTGATTTGTCGCGGTCGGGCAATGCCGTTCGAGGCAGAGCCTATTGAGGGACCTACTTGCTTTTATCCTACAGCTGCAAGCGAACTGGGGTCGCGGGGTGGCGCCGCGCAGGGTTGTAAATCCCACGCGTGTCCCGCCAGATGGATACTCCGCCCGATCGTAAGTCGCTCGTCTAGTTGCGCCCATGTGCAAGGCGGGTGTCTTAACATTCCCATACACTAAGCGCCGTTCAACTTAGGCTGACCGGATTGTGCTCCCCGAAGCGGTCGCACTATCCACGCGCGGGCCCGCCCGCGGTGTCTCCCAGAGTTCGTCGCAAGTAAGGACAATCCAGGCTAAGCCCCCGCAACTCTGGCTGAGAGGATGTCAGGTTGCCCTCTCGACAAGGTGTGCGACGATTTACTACCGGCGTGCCCCCCACCCCCCATCTGTCCAAGGGGGGCCCCTGGGCCCACCGCCCTTTAGGTACTCTCCACCTACGTGGACAGCCTTGAAAACAAACTTATATGCATCATCGCAATAATTAAAATTAAAAAACCCAGCCCCCATATGAAACCAACATTACATTCTTGATTATTGTGTTGCGCTTATGAACCTTTTGGCCTATGAAGCGCGCGGTACAAGGAGGATTACATGGCCAGAGAACCCGAGCATAAGCCCGACGTAAGGCACGACGCCCCCCGCGCCACCGTGACCGGCGCCCACTCGACCGTGACCGGCGCGCGCGCGTCGACCAGATCCGATACCGTCGCGGGAGGCGCCCCTCGCCCGACCATCAATTCGAACACCAGCGACCAGCTTCAGTTCATCATCGAGGCCCACGCGGCGGTGTTTTCCCCGGATGAGTTATCCGTGCTGAACGCGGCTGTCGTCGAACTGCGCGCCTGTGAGGACCTGATCGCGCCGAAGCTACCGGTCGTGCGCGACGTGCCCTACGTCGCCCAGGACGGCGCCAGCCTCACCTGCACCATGGGCAACTGGGAGAACGAGCCCGCCAGCTACGAGTACGGCTGGCACCGCGACGGCGCGTTCGTGGTCGGCGGTCCTGGTCCCGCCGGGGCCGCCTACCCCGTCGTCACCGAGGACGTCGGCACCACCTTCACCTGCGTGGTGACCGCCACCAACGACGCCGGGAGCACCGTGGCGCCGCCCAGCAACGGAGTGGTGGTAACCGCGCCCCCTGGTACCCGCGCCGCCAGGGAGGCTTAGGAGGGCCAGGAAATATCAGGTTCGAATTCTCCAGATCCGGACCACGACTTACACGTGGGTCGAGGCGGACTCAGCCTGAAGCTGGGTCCGCAATATCTGGCGTTGATCCTGGTGAACGTGCTTATCCTGGGCGCCCTCTTCTGGTTCACCGACGCGCGTGCCAGACACACCGCCCATCTGATGGACCAGCTGATGGCGTCCTGCCCCCAGCTAAGATCAAATTAACCCATGAGCGTGGAGCCGACACGCACCGCTCTTGGGCGGGGCGTCAGGCGACCGGGATATCAACCCTGTATGACGAATCCGAACACGCGCCACCCGAGTAAAAACAATAATACGAAAACCACCCACCCGTTGTAATCCACCCAGTACGCCCGCCCGACGTCGGTGCGCCCCCAGACCCCGAAGATCAGGCAGATCACGAAAATCACCCAGAACAGCAAACCTATGCTCATGGTAAGTCCTCCTCGATCATGTTCGCCGCGTGGCGTAAATCATCGGCGACGCGCGCCCGGTCGACCGACCCGTCCTCGACACCATCGATGGTGACGCCCATCATCCACTCGCCGCCGCTGACGAAGTGACGGATGGTCACGTTGTATTCAACTGGTTTGGCGCGTAGGCGATGGATGACGAACTGGTTGCTCATGGAGCGAGCCCATACCCGTCATGAAAGCGGTAGCTGAGTGGGGCGAGTGACCGGGACATCAGGTCCAACCCCCCGCCCTGACTTTGGGTTTCGTCGATGTCACCCGCGCGAACATGGTCCGCATCGCCTTGCCCGTGAGGTCCGCCTGCACGGAAAGGCAACCGTATTGCAACGCGTCGGCCACGTCCGAGTACGGGTGGTTGTTCTTCTCGGGTTTATCATCAAGATGACCATCGCGTCTTCTTCTGTAATGGTACTGGGATGCCATCGCCCTGATCAGGACCGGGCAGCCCATCCTCGATATCTGCAAGGCCGGCTCCCCCATTATTGTCTGCCTGAGGAGCTTCTCCACCGCGAGCAGCCGGGGCGGGATGTCGTTGGTGATGCCGGGATATGCTAAAAACCCGGCGCCGCGCAGCACGTCGAACGCGGTTTCCTCGGTATGCTGCGACCTCTGCGCGCCCGCCGGGTCGGCCACCACGTAGCAGCGTTTACCATTGTAGGGTTCGGTCATCAGCCTTGGGCGCAGCCGTTCCGCCACCATCTGGTGCAGCCCCATGTCGTCGGTCACGATCTCCTCGAATATGAGATATCTTCCGTGGGTGTCCACCTGGCCCAGCAGCGCGCAGGGGGTGCGACCGAAATCCATCGCTATGAGTATGGGCCGCATCGGGTTGACCACCGCTTCCATGTCCCTGACATGGGTGTTGGCGTCGAAACTACGCCGGAACACCGCCTGACCCGCGTTGGAGGTTCCCCACTCGGACCTGATCTGGGTGGCGATGCGCTCCTCGCTCGACCCCGACATCGCGTTTTCGTAATAATTCGGCGGCAGGTTGTCCAGATTCTCGGCCTGGGGCGATAACCCACTGGGTTGGTGGTAGAGTATCCATTTCGGGTCCGGATTGAGGACCAGAGCCTCGTGATAAGGGCTGTCGACGTCCCACGGGTTGGAGTCGGCGATCATGCCGAACCAGGTGGGCCCGCCATTGATCTTACTGGGGAACCGCCCCAGGCGCTCCAGCAGCGCCGATACGATTTCGTAAGGGACTTCCCTGATCTCGTTCACCCACGCGCCGGTCAGCTGCATCGAGAGCAGCCTGCGCACGTCCTCCTTGGTGTCCAGCGGGATCAGCACCCAGTCCGAGTGCACCGAAGTCCCGTCTTCGAGATCGGCCCTTATCTGGATCGTGCTGTCGGTCACGAAATAACGGATCATCGGGTTCAGGTACTGCATCACGTCCGACAATACCGTCGTGCGCAGTTGCTGCATCGTGTTGCGTATCAGGGCGAAACGGGTGCTCCTGCGCCCGTTGCCGTCGGGCACCTGCATCCTGGCCCGGCGCAGCAACTCCATGATGCAGCCCATCGACTTGCCCGATCCCACCGGGCCGACGATGAACCGCACCAGGTGGTCGTCCCGCATGAACTTTTCCACCGTGGGCGGCGGGATGTACACCAACTGGCTCGGATCTTCGGATACGTTGTATGCCGGCGGTAAATCCAGGGTGGCGTGGTTGATAACGGGCATGACCTAGGCTTCCTCCGTCCTTCGCCCCGGCTCCCTCGCGGGACCCGGTGCGTCGGACTCCAGTCCGTTTTTCTTACTGCCGTCGTAGGTCACCGTGCGTATCACGTCCAATGGCCGCATCCGTTTCGCGATATCCCCGTGCACGTTGTCGAGCGCCGTCAGCAGGCTCGCCGTCTTCGCGTTGGCGTCCAGCAGCCCCTGTAACAATTCCGGCAACTCATCGATCAGTTCGCGCGGCACCTCGACGGTGCCCATGCGGAAGCCGCACACCGGGCATCTCCGGCGGCGTTTGATCATGCCGTTCCAGGGCCGCGAGTCGGTGACCTGGGTTTCCCCGTTGGCGCAGGCGGGACAGATCACAGCCGCCCCGTCAGCGCCAGGAGCAATAGCACCACGATGATGATACCGACGATGCCGATACCGTAACCATGATACGGATACGTGCCGTAGTATCCTGTTCTGTATCCGTAACCACCGCCGAACATCACGAGAATCAGGACGACGATCAGGATCAGCGTCAACGGGCTCATGACATTATCCTTTTCCGCCAGTATTTACACCAACCCATGGCGATGACCTCGCCCGCGACCCGTTCGCAGGACAGGGGCTTTTTGAAGTGAAGGCATATGCCGCAATGTTCCGGGCGCGTGCCCCTCGGCGTGTACCCGGCTGCCTTCTTACCGGTTTTCTTCATGGCAGAATTTCCGCCAGTTCCTCGGGGTCGTGTTTTACCCCGGCGCCCTGGATGGTGGTGAACGTTTCGGTCTTGCCTGAACTGGCGAACATGATCTGGATCGAGAACTTCGACGCCTGGGGTCCCGATCCCGCCATCCCGGCGGCGGCGTTGCCGGTGCTCTGCGCGCCCGCCATGATCGCGTGCTGCTTGGTCGCGTCGATGCGCGTGGCGGCGGGCTGTTTCATGTCCATCATGATCTGCGCCGTCGAGGGTAACGCGGCGAGGACGGCATGGCCCGATAATTTTCGAATCCGCTCCTGGACGTTGTCGTCGCTCTCCCAGACCGCTTTGTATTCCTTGATCCGCCTGCGTATGACGTGCTGGTCGCGCAGGAAGTCCGCCATCTGGGCCACGTCGGTGAAACCGTACCTCAGCGCGATCTGGGCGTAGGTGTGCACGTTCTGCGCCACGTCGGTGCAGAACGCGTAGAGCACCTGAGGGGTGAAAGCGGGGACCTCGGCCAGCACGGGGGTCGCGTCGACCACGCCGTTGATCACCTCCTGGTCGGCCCGTTCTTCCTCGTCCGGTTCATTTACGACGGGAGTAACGCCCGTCTCCACCATCATTTCCATGGGTGTTTCAGATACCGTCAGAGATTTTTCATTCCTGACCCAGCTGCCGAACGGGTTGGTCATGCCAGCCATGGTGGTCCTCGCCAGGGATTACCCCCCTATATGGTTGCCACATAAGCGATTCATACGCTAATGGGAATTCATGTGAGGGGGCAATCACCTTGCCAGTGGCTCAAGCAGGCCTGTCGTCCAGTTCATATCCGGCCCAGGCCCGTTCGGCGGGCGAGAACGGCGGCTTCCTGCGCGTCATCTCGCCGGGCCAGGTCGACCAGCGCGACCGCGACGCCGCCGCCCGGCGTCTGGACGCCACCCGCCCCCTGGACGTCCCCGACCTGGGGTCCTGGATACGCCAGCAATGGTTCGTGTTCAGAAACCATCGCAATCAGGGCAACAATCCGCTCAACCAGCGTTTGTTACGCGCCCAGCGCATGTTCGAGGGCAAGTACGACGCGGAGAAACTGTCCCAGATCCAGGCGTTCGGCGGCTCGGAGGTCTATTCCAGGCAGGTGGCCAACAAAAGCCGGGGAGCGACGGCGTTGCTCCGCGACGTCTACCTGGGCCCCGACCGCCCCTGGGGCCTCAGGCCGGTGGACGACCCGCCGATACCGCCCGAGATACGCACCAGCATCCTTCAGCTGATCGCGACCGAGGTCCAGACGCTGCGGATGTCCGGCCAGCCGGTCGAGGAGAACCAGGTTCACATGCGTTATGTGAACCTGCTGCACGCCGCCACCCAGGCGGCGCGGCGCAACGCCATGACCCAGGCCGACGCCGCCGCCGACAAGATGGACGACATCCTGCGCGCGGGCGGTTTTTACGAAGCCCTGGGGGAATTCCTGCAGGATCTGCCGCTGTTCCCTTACGCCGTCCTCAAGGGCCCCGTGGTGCGCATGGTGCCCCGGCTGACCTGGCTGGACCGGCGTCCGAGCATTCAGAACAAGCCGGTGATGTTCTGGGAGCGGGTCAATCCGTTCGACGTCTACTGGTCGCCGGGCGCCTCGGCCCTGTCCGACGCCGCCGTCATCCAACGTGTGCGATACACGCGAGCCGATCTCAATGACCTGCTGGGAGTTCCCGGCTACGACGAGAAAGCGGTCAGGGGCGCGCTCACCGACTACGCGCACGGTTTACGGGAATGGTTGGACGCGCCCGATCCCGAGCAGGCGATAAACGAGGGCCGTGAAGATCCAAGTCTTAACCGCTCCCAGTACATCGAGGGGCTTGAGTTCCACGGCAACGTGCAGGGCCAGACCTTGCTGGACGAGGGTGTCAGGCTCAAACTCGTCCCCGATCCGGACCGCGACTACATGATCCAGACCTGGGTCATCGGGCGGCATACCGTGAAAACCATCATCAATCCGTCGCCGCGCCAGCGGCACCCGTTCTATCTCACCAGTTTCGAGAAAGTGCCCGCCACCATCGCCGGGCACGCGCTGCCCGATATCCTGGAGGATATCCAGGAGGTCGCCAACGCGGCGTACCGGGCGCTGGTCAACAACCTGAGCATCTCGTCGGGCCCCCAGGTCATCGTCAACGACGAGATGATAAGTCCCACGGAGAATGGCGACGAGTTATATCCCTGGAAGCGCTGGCACGTGCAGGGCGATCCGCTGGGTAATCAACGCGAGCCGGTGACGTTCTTCCAGCCCACGTCGAACACCCAGGAATTACTGGGTGTGATCAACGCGATGAACGTGATGGCGGACGAACAATCCGCCATACCGAGGTATCTGACGGGCGAGTCCCTCTCGGGCGGCGCGGGCCGCACGGCTTCCGGGTTGTCCATGCTCATGGGCAACGCCGCCAAGGTGCTGCAGACGGTCGCCTCCAACGTCGACACCAACGTCCTGGAGCCGCTGATCGAGTCCCTGTATGAGATGATCATGCTGACCGACGATACCGGCATCCTCACGGGCGATGAGCAGATACAGGTACTGGGCAGCAAGGTATCCGCCCAGCGCGAAACCGAGCGGCAGCGCCAGTTGCAGTTCCTGCAGATCACCGCCAACCCGATTGATGGACCCATCATCGGCGAGCTTGGGCGCGCCCGCCTGCTGCGCGCCATCTCCGAGGGCATGGGGCTGCCCGACGACATCGTGCCCGACGACCAGACGCTCCAGGCGCAGATGGACGCGCAGCGGCGTCTGCAGGCCGCCGGCCTCGCCATCCAGGCGCATGCCCAGGCCGCTGGCGTCCAGCCGCCGGGGCAACAGGCCCCGGAGGGGAAGAAACCGCCGGAGGGGCCTCCGGACGGTCAGCGGGGGGCGGGTCCCATGCCGCCGCCGGGCGCCCAGGCCCAGGGCAGCCAGTCCCGTCAGCCGGGTCCGGCCCGGCCACCGTCGTTCAACAGTTTCTCACAGGGAACAGGAGCACCGCATGGCTGACTCAGGGAACAAGATGGAGAGCACCGGCTCGGGGTCGTCGATGAAAGCGTCCGGCGGCGGCTCGGGCGGCGAGAACTCGGGCCCCACCGGGTCATCGCGGCACTACCCCAAGGGCAAATCCATCCGTAGGACGGACTGGAACCCGGAGAAGAAACCCGCCAGCACCTACGGCATCTGCGGGACCTGACATGTCCGCTCCCGTGGAGCCGGTCCTGCAGTTCTTCGCTTACGACCATCTGCCCGACCACCTGAAGGAGGTCAGCGCGGGGTTCTTCATGATGGCCCACGGGCTGGTCAAGGACCTGCCGCGCAACCCCGAGCGCACGGTGGCGCTGCGCAAGTTACTGGAAGCGAAGGACGCCGCCGTTCGCGCGCGGCTTTACAAGGAGACCTGACATGGCACTGCCATCGTTCGGACCGGGCGTCGGCGGCATGCTGTTCGGCGCTGGCGGCGGCAACGCCGAAACCACCCATGTGGGCGGCGGCAAGAACGCCAGACACCAGGACATGGGCACACCGCACTCGGGAATGAAAAACACATTGACCAAGGGCGATCCATTGGCCCGCTCGATGGGTCACTACGGTAAGCATTCCAACCCGCTGGGGCAGATACGGGGCGGCTCGGGCGGGATGAAACGCATCCGTGGCGGGCTGGGGCCGGGCAAGATGGGCATGCCGGGGCCGTCGGATAAAGACTACAGCATGAAAAATCCGGATACGGAGTGAACTGTGTCGGTAAACTTAGGCAACGACGCGATAGCGGCGATCAAGGAACTGCGGGGCAATCCCCATTTCGAAACCCTGGTTTCCGCGTTGGGCGCGTTCGCGCAGAACATGGTGCTGGCGGCGGGTGACGCCGACGTGGTCAGCCGCGTCGACAAGACCGCGTATGCCAGGGGTATGTACCACGTGTGGCAGGCCATGCACGCCGCGCACATGGATCTGCATATGAGTCAGGTGAAGTTGCCGCCTCCAGGCAAAAGGGTAGCAGCCAATGTCTGATACGAACACCGCCGACACCCACGCGCCCTATTTGCCCGAGGCGGTGCGGCGCGCGTCCGCCCGCGCGGACGAACTTGCCCGCGAGGCGGGCGTGGCCAACGTACCCGAAGGGACCGAGGGCGATACGACCGTCGTGAACGGCGAGGAGGAGCAGCCCAGGCTGGACCTCGGCGACCAGCCGCGCCCCCAGCCTCAACCCCAGCCCGCCAACGAGTGGGAGCAGCGTTATAACACGCTGCAGGGCAAATATAACTCCGAGATCCCCGAACTGCGGGGCCAGATAAACTCGTTGCAGAACATGCTGGCGCGAATGAACCAGCCGAGGCGCGCCGAGGAGACGTTTGAACCCGCGCCGCGCACCCGACCCCTGCCGCCGGCCACGCGGGAGGTTCCCCAGGAAGACGTGGAAGCCTACGGTCAGGATCTGATCGAGGCCTCGCAGCGTTGGGCGGACGCGAAATACGCGCCTATTCTACAGGATTACGAACGCCGGTTGCTGGCGGTCGAGTCAGGCAACCAGCAACTCGCTTCCTACACCACGCAACGCGGCGTGGACGCGGCGCTGAGCAACGCCGTGCCCGACTGGGAGACCATCAACGTCGACCCGCGTTTCGTTCAATGGCTGGCGCAGCCGGACCTGTTCAGCGGACAGACGCGTAAAGTTCTGATTGACAACGCCTACAATTCGGGCGATGCCGCCAGGACCATCGCGTTCTTTCGTGCGTACAAGAACGAGCAGACCGTGGTTGACCAGCAGCCAGGGACACGGACGTTCCAGACTGATACAGCGGAACGGCTACCCCTGGCGGATCTGGCGGTGCCTGGACGAGGCCGCAGTGTCTCCTCTCCGGCGCCCGGCGCTCCCGAGTCACGCATCTGGACGGCGGCGGAAGTCAACGCGTTCTATCGCGATAAGCAGCGTGGCCGCTGGAACGGACGAGAGGCTGACGCCGACCGTCTGGAACGCGACATCATCGCCGCTTCATCCGAGGGACGTTTCCGTCAGTCATGACAATCCCCCATGTGACAGGAGCGGCCTCCAATGGCCATTACCATAGCAGCAACCCCGTACGCCGGGGCCAACCAGACCCCCGCGTACCATGGCACGTTCATCCCCGAGATCTGGTCCGGTAAACTGATCGAGAAGTTTTATTCGGCCACCGTGCTGAGCGCCATCGCCAACACGGACTACGAGGGCGAGATCAAGAACCAGGGCGACGTGGTTCACATCCGCACCAAACCGACGATCACGATCAGGGACTATCAGGTCAACCAGGACCTGCTGATCGACCGGCCCTCGTCCAACATCGTCGACTTCACCATCGACAAGGCGAAGTACTTCAACGAGGCGCTGGACGACATCATGGAGGTGCAGTCCGACATCAACCTGCTCTCTTTGTGGTCGGACGACGCCGCCGAGCAGATGAAGATCGTGATCGACACCGACGTGCTGACCACCATCGACGCGGGCATCGTCGCCGCCAACAAGGGCGCCACGTCGGGACGCATCTCGTTGAACATCAACCTTGGCACCACGGGCGCGCCCATCGCGGTCACGCCTTTGAACATCATCGACAGCATCGTGGACCTGGGCACCGTGCTGGACGAGCAGAACATCCCGGAGACGGGGCGTTGGCTGGTCATCCCGCCGTGGATCGCGGCGCTGATCAAGAAGAGTGATCTTCGCAACGCGTCGATTTCGGGCGACGGGGTGTCCATGACCCGTAACGGTCGCCTGGGCATGATCGACCGTTTCACGTTGTATTCTTCCAACCTGCTGCCGACCGCCGCCGAGGGCGCGGCGACCGCGTTCCGTATCTTCGCCGGGCACCCGCACGGCCTGACTTTCGCCAGTCAGATCACCAAGCTGGAGCAGATGCGCTCCGAGCGCTCGTTCAGCACCCTGCTCAGGGGTTTGCAGGTGTACTCGTCCAAGGTCCTGGACGGCATCGCCATCACCGAACTCTACGCCGTTCGGGGATAAGTTTACTCCCGTCGTAAACCGCTGGCTTCGGCCAGCGGTAACGGAGGTTCGCATGGCGAAACGCAAGGGTTATAATGAGGGCGGCTACGTCGATCCCAACGAACAACGTCTAAGTAACAGCAGCATCGGCGATAGCATCACCGCCGGGTTTGGGAAAGGCATGAGCATCGGTAAGGCTCTTAGTGACGCCAGTAAAGCTAAGGGAGGTGCCGTTAAAAAAGTCTTCGAAGGCTCCAGGAAGGACATCAAACAGGACAAGGCGGGCGCCAGGAAGATGGGCGTCTCGATGAAAGCGTACGAGAACACCGCGCGCGACAAGGCCCAGGACAAGGCGGGCCAGCGCCAGATGTATGGGAAACGCAAATGAAGGCACCCATCGGCAAATCCAAGGGCCGGACCTTGCCTCCTGGCCTGGGGCTGGGCGCGGGCAAGGGTAAGTCCGCCGGACCCAAACTGCCCACCAACGTGGCACCCCCGCCACCTCCCTCTGGAGGCCCGCCCACCCTGGCCGGAGGAGGTCCCGGTTCGCCCAGCGCCTCGGGCGTTCCGGGCGGTCCCGCCGCGCCCGTGGACCCTACCGGGCTCGGTTTCCGCAAGGGCGGCAAGGTCAACCGGGTGATGAAAAAGGGGAAAGGCCGTGGCCGTTAAGCGCAAGGCACCAGCCAGACGCAAGGGTTACGCCGAGGGCGGCGAGGTGAGGCAATACAACTACATGGCCTCCGACGAGAAGGCGCCAAGTTCGGGGGCTGGTATTACTCGAGCTTTGGATCGCGCGGGACGTACTCCCGAGAACATGGCGACGTATAAACGAGCCCAAAAAGCCATGGATAGCGCGTACGGCAATGAATATACGGATGCTCCTGGAGAGCGGGTCGATCCTTTGGCACGCGCTGATTATCCTGGGTTTCGTAAAGGCGGCAAGGTGAAGAAAACCATGCCGGTGAAGAAAGGGCGGCGCTGATGGCCAGGAAACCCCCACCGAAACGTCGAGGTTACGACTCCGGCGGCTACGTCGATCCCAACGAGCAACGCCTCAGCAGCAACAGCATCGGCAACAGCATAGTCGGCGGGTTCATGAAGGGTATGGGCGCCGGCAAGTATCTCGCTGACGCCAGTAAGGACGATAAGAAACCCAGCCCCAAACCTGATCCGGCCAAACCCAACGACACGGCGTCGAACAACGATGTACCGTCCAGGCTGGCCACGCCCACGAGTGATTTTGGCAGCTATCTGGCGGGCGCTGGTGGCGGCAACGCGCGCGGCGGGCGCATCAAACAAACCATGGGCAAGCGCATCGGCAAGGATGACGGGCTCATCCCCGCGCAAAGAGGCGAGTACGTGGTGCGCAAATCGGCGGTTAAGAAACTCGGCACGGCGGCGCTGAACCAGATCAATCGGGGCAAGATCCCGCCCAGGAAGGGCAGATGAAAAAACCGGTTGGAAAAGCACCTGTTAAACGTAAGGGTTTCGCCGACGGTGGGCTGGTACCGCCTAAGGATTTAAGCCCACGAGCGCAACAATTGTGGTTGGATTACAGGACAAAAAAATATGACGTTGATGAACTGGCGGATAAGCACCGTCAGTCCAGACTGCCCTGGACCGAGCGCAATGACCAGGTTCGTCCTAAAAGAGAAGACCCGCGTGACCCCATGATAGTATCCGGCACGGCGGGGACCACGCGGGACAGGCGAGAAATGGACATGCCTCCAGAGAATACGTACCCCCCGTTCGAAGTTGGGTTGGCGAAGGGCGGTAAGGTGAAGAAAACCATCCCGGTCAAGAGGAAACGCAGGTAATGGCGCGCACGTTCGGCACGCTCATCAACGAGGCGCGCACGCTCTTGCAGGACAAGATCGGCACCAACGGCGGCGCCCTGAGATACACCGACGACGAGATGTTCGAAAGCATCAACAGCATGCTGGCCGAGGTGCGCACCAAGCGCCCCGACCTGTTTCTGCCCAACGGGGGCCTGCGCAAGCCGCTGGCGTTTTATCAGGCCGCCACCGACATGAACGTCGCGTTTCCGTTGGATACCAGTGTCTATTCCGCGTTCGTGTACTACCTCGTCGGTCGCGCGGAACTGCGCGAGGATACCTTCAGCGACGACAGCCGCGCGGTCAGCATGATGAACAAGGCCGTTTCACAATTGTTATCAATACAAAGTTAGGGACAGGCCATGAGCGGCACGAACGCGGGAGAGACGCCGGGTTGGGTGGCGGGTTACGTACCCCCGGCGGATGAGTGGAACTCGTGGTGGTCGCGCAAGGTGGACGTGTCCAACGTCCTGTTCACGGGCGCGCCGTTCCTGTCGTTGTCCGGCGGGTTCATGACGGGGCAACTGACATTGGCGGCGGCGCCCACGCTGCCCCTGCACGCGGCCACCAAGGCTTACGCGGACACCAAGTTCGGACCGGCGGGCGGCACCATAACGGGCGACCTGCATGTCAACGGGGGGCTTTACGCCGGTACGGCTTTCGGCATTAACAAATACAACAATTATGAATGGAACATGGGGGTTTCGGATATCGGCGATCATATCCAGTCACACCGCGTCGGGTATTATGATTATTGGAAGAGCGCCGATGGAACGCGGGGCTGGGTGAACAACAACGTGGGTGTCATGTCCCTGGACCCCGCCGGCGACCTGACCCTCGCTGGCGGCCTGAGCGCGACCGGCAGTCTCAGTGCCACCGGTAACCTGAACGTGGCCGACATTGATGCTTCCGGTAACGTGTTCGCCAATCAGCTTGTCGCCGCCAACGGTATTTTCGGCAAGGCGCTGGGTGTGGGCCAGTGGGTGTTTTACAACAACGGCAACCTGATCCAGGAGTTCACGCCGGACTGGTATGACAAGTGGACCATCGCCAGCGGCGACCGTGACTGGGTCAACAAAGGCGTTTCGGTGTTGACCTTGTCCGGCGGCGGCAACATGAGCCTGCATCATGGCGGGTTCGACGCCGTCGACATTTCGGCCACTAATACCGTGTCCGGCGGCACGGGTGTCTACTCCAATAACAGACTGATGTTTTTCGGCCCCGCCGGTCTGGGAACCCTCGTGTTGATGAGTCCCAGCTGGTACTGGGAGTGGACGACCGCCGACGGGGACATGTCGTGGGTCGGCCCCCTGCCTGGCCAGGCCGTGTTTTTCCAGATGCGTACGGCGGACAAGCAATGCGTCAACTACCTGGGACCGTTCGCCGGGCTCGGCGCTTATGTCACCAATTCCGACATACGCATGAAAACCGACGTGACTCCCGCCGCGTGCGGTCTGGCGGAAGTGCTGAAGCTGGAGCCGATAGAGTTCGAGCGCCTGGGCCGGGAAGGCCCGCGCGAGATAGGTTTCTCGGCGCAGCAGGTGCGCGATGTCATTCCGCTGGCGGTGCGTCATTTCGACAGGCTGGACACCGACGATCCGTCCCTGGGCCTGACCATGGACCCGGTCATCGTCGCCCTGGTCAACGGCATGAAGGAACTGGCGGGCGAGGTCGCCGCCCTGAAAGCCGCCAGATGACCCCAGGCAGGATGCCCCTGTCGATCTATCGCGGCGACACCTACCGGTGGCGGTTCATGCTGTGGCTGGACGCCGAGCGCACCATCCCGGCGGATCTGGCGGGAGCGAAGGTCGTGGCGCAGATCCGTGACCGCGCCGGAGGCTCGTTCGTCGCGGGCATGGCCTGCACCATCACGGTGCCGAACATCGTGATCATGGTGCTGTCGGCGCCCGATTCGGTTAAACTTCCGTCCTCGGCGGCGTGGGACATGCAGGTGACCTACGCGTGGGGTGACGTGGCCACGGTGCTGGCCGGACCGGTCAACACGACGGTCGACGTTACGACGGTCGTAACTTGAACGAGATCGTATCCATCGACGTCACGACGGAGCCGTCGCTCAGCCAGGTGGACGTCTATCCGACCGTGAGCATGTCGGTGGATATCCTGACCGACACCACCAGCCTGATCGCCGTGGACGTTACCCTGCAGCCGATGATCTGGGCCGTGGATGTCGATATCGGCTCGGGCGAACCCGTCCAGATCGATGTCTCCACCGGAGACGTGGGCGCGCCGGGGCCACCAGGCGCGCAGGGGCCCCCTGGAGCGGATGGCGCGCCTGGAGTGCCGGGACCGCCGGGCGACGACAGCACCGTCCCAGGACCGCCGGGCGCGCAGGGTCCCGCCGGGGCTCAGGGCCCTCCCGGTTTCATCGCCGAGCCGGTGGGCACGGGCACGTTCGGGCGCCTGTCCACGGCGACGTGGCAGCGCAGCGTGGCGCTTTCCGGGGATACGATGACGGGCATGCTGCGCCTGCCGCTGACGTTGCCCACGCTTGATCAGCACGCCACGAACAAGCTCTACGTCGACCAGCGCGATGCTTTCTTGCAGCAAGAGATCCAGGCACTGGCCGAGACCCTGGTGTTCGTCGGGCAGTGCCATATCACAACCGACACGACCCAGTTCACCCAGGCGTCCGGTATCCTGCCCAACCCAGGACCTTTGCCGGCACCCACCATGCCGATCAAGGGTTACTACGTCATCGTCGTCGAGAACGGCGTGCCGCCCGCCGGGTCGTACGCGCCACAGGAAGACTATGTCCTGCATGACTGGCTGATTTGCGACGGTAACGTCTGGGTGCATCTGAAACTCGGACTGGTTTATTTCGCGGCATCCCAGGTCGCCGTGGTGCCTCCCATCGAGGGTACGACGAACGTCCAGGACGCGCTCCAGTATCTGTCCGACAACAAGCTGGACGCCGAGGCGGCGGACGAACTGTATCTGAAACTGACCGGCGGGACGCTTACCGGGCCGCTTACCCTGGACGCGGACCCCTCGCTTGATCCGCAAGCCGCCACGAAACATTACGTCGATATGAATAAATTCGATCCGGCGGCGGGCGACGCGCGCTGGGTGAATGTGACCGGCGACGCGATGACCGGGTTGCTGACCTTGAGCGGCGATCCGGTCGGAGCGCTGGACGCGGTTCCGAAACGCTATCTGGACAACAACTACCTCACGTCGACGCAAGGCGACGCCCGCTGGGTGAACGTGACCGGCGACACCATGACCGGGATGCTTCGCGTCACGCCAGCCATCAACTGGGACTCCTACTCAATCGGTCTTACCGTCGGCGGCGCCAGCACGTTCAACCCAGGTATCCTGCTTCAGGACTACGCCGGGCAATTCACCGCGCTGATCTACGATACCGGGTCGTTTTACATCTCCTGGGGCAACGCGTCGGGATGGCTCGGCGACATGGTGGGCTTCGCCACCAACATGGTCACCACTTACGTTCCGGCGAAGTTCAACAACGCGGTGACGCTGGGGCGCGATCCGACGGCGGCGTTGGACGCGGTGCCGCTCCGGTATTTGCAAAATAACTACAGCAGTAACACGCAGGGTGACACGCGTTGGGTGAACGTGACCGGCGACGCGATGACGGGCATGTTGAGCCTGCCGCTGACGTTGCCCACGCTGGACCCGCATGCCACCAACAAACTCTACGTGGATCAGCGCGACGCGTTCCTGCAACAGGAAATCCAGGCGCTCGCGGAGACCCTGGTCTTCATCGGCCAATGCCACATAACGACGGACACGACCAATTTCACCGCCGCTTCGGGCATCACACCGAACCCAGGACCTTTGCCGGCACCCACCATGTCGATCAAGGGTTACTACGTCATCGTCGTCGAGAACGGCGTGCCGCCTCCAACATCCCATGCACCGCAAGAGTCTTACGTTCTGCACGACTGGCTCATCTGCGACGGCGCGGTATGGGTGCATCTTAAACTTGGTTTGGTCTACTTCGGCGCTTCCCAGGTTTCGGTGCAGCCCACCATCGCGGGCACCGACGACGTGCAGGAAACTCTCCAGTATCTCTACGACAACTCGATCAGCCCCGCCGCCGGGGACACCAGATGGGTCAACGTGACCGGGGACACCATGAGCGGAGGTCTGAGCCTTGGTGGGGCCACCGTCGTCAACCCTTCCGACATATCCAGGCACCTCGCTTTGTTTGGCTCCAGTTACGGTTTTTCGGTAACCAACGGTCGGCTCAACGTGGTGGCGGGAAATTCGGTGTTCGTTTCGAACACCGCCGACGTGGGGACGTTCAACACTTCTGGGCTGACGATGGGCGTCGGCACGGACATCACGCTGGCCCGCGATCCGACCCTGCCGCTCCATGCCGCGCCGAAACAATACGTGGACGGGCGCGCGGGGACCGGCGCTTCCAACGCCGTGCCGATACTGAACGGCGCGGGCGCGGCGGGCAGCGCCAACGCCTGGGCGCGCGGCGATCACGTTCACCCGACCCAGTTCACTACCCAGGCCGTCGACGCCAGCACGACTCGTACGCTGGCGGTCTGGGAGGTCGCTTATCACGGGTTGTATCTTTACGGTAGCCCAACGGGTCCGGTGACGCTGACCATACCCGTCGTCGCGACGCCCACCAGAATGTGGCAGGCGATGAACATCACCGGCCAGCCGATCACCCTGATCGGTGCGAGCGGCGGCACGACGACAATCGAGGTCGGGGGCAACCAGGGGGTATGGACGGACGGTGGCGGCATCTATCCGTTGCATGTCACCACGCCGACACCGGCACCGACCAGCAACAGCGACGCGGTGGCGAACACGCGGTGGGTCAACGCGAATTTCGTGAACGTGACCGGCGACTATATGTCCGGCGGGCTTCACTTCGGCCAGGCGATATCTCCCACCACGGCTGGGGATACGTCCCGGCACCTCACCCTTTACGATGGCTTCGGCGGGTTCAGTATCACGGGTGGCACGCTCAACATCGTATCGAACGGCAACACCGACTTCGTGGATGTTGGTGGCAACCGCTTTGTGGCGGTGAACGGCGGCGGCATCCAGGTGATCGTGGGTGACGTCTGGCTGGCCCGCGATCCAACGTCGGCGATGCATGCCACGACCAAGCAGTACGTGGACACCAAAGTTACGACGGGAGTAAGCGGCTATTTGCCGCTCACGGGCGGCACTCTCACGGGCAACCTTTCGATCTTTCCAGGCTCGTTGTCGGTAAGCTACGACGTGACGTTCGGATTTAACGGGGCTGGATACTCAGCCATTTATCAGAATGCCGGGCCGAATACCAACCGCATCACGTATTACCAGACCAATGGATCGACGCGCTGGCTATACGGCACGGGTGCCGGGGCCGAGAGCGGCGGTAACGCGGGGTCTGACTTCTTCCTCGCCGCCTATAGCGACGCCGGATCGGCGACATGGACCTCACTCTACTTTTCTCGTGCCACGGGCCTGGGGACCGTGGCCGGCGATCCAACCGCCCCGCTTGGTATCGCTTCGAAGCAATACGTCGATGCGCGAGATGCCATACTGCAGCAAGAGATCCAGGCCCTGGCCGAGGATCTGGTGTTCATCGGCCAGTGCCATGTGACGACCGACAGCACCTTGTTCACGGCGGCGTCGGGTATCACGCCCAGCCCAGGCCCGCTGCCGAACCCGGCGACGACGCAAAAGGGTTACTACGTCATCGTCGTCGAGAACGGCGTGCCGCCCGTGGCGTCTTACATTCCGCAGGAAACCTACGTCCTGCATGATTGGTTGATCTGCGACGGTAACAACTGGATACATCTTAAGCTGGGCCTGGTCTATTTCGCCGCGCCCCAGGTGGCGGTCCAGCCGCCCATCGCCGGGACCGACGACGTTCAGGAGACGTTACAGTTTCTGTACGACAATTCGATCAATACGTCGGCGGGTGATCTGCGCTGGGTGAATGTGACCGGCGACACGATGACCGGTGCTTTGACCATCAGCATGAACAACCCAAACATTCAACTGAACGGTCCAGCGGGGACGTTCCGTTACATCCAATCGAACACTGGCAGTGTCGCGCGCTGGCAGATGCACATCGCGGACCCAACCGGCGAGACAGGCGCGGACGCCGGTAGCAACTTCGTCATCCGCCGGTTCAATGATGCCGGTGCGGGCCTGGGTGATCCGTTCCTGATTTACCGTTCAAGCGGCGAGGTGCGGATAAACAACTCCCTCAATGTGCTGGGAGACACCTACACATACAACATCGTAAACCGTGGCACCCTCGGCATTCAGTACAATGGCCTCGGCGATGTGAACTGGTATGGCTTCAAGTGGGACGGCACCAACACTCACGTCATCGTCAACGGTTGGGACAGCGGGAATTTAGCGGTTCAAAGCTGGGTGACCACTAATTACGCGCCGATCACGGGTGGCAACTACGTCGCGAAAACCGGCGACGTGATGTCGGGTAAGCTGACGATCAATACTTACACCGCCGGGTGGGGCGCGTTCAACTTCGGCCAGCAGCTTCTGATCACGGGCTACAACAACAACGGCTTCGGCATCGCTGACAACACGGGCGGCAACTGGGTTGGCATATTCAACTCGGCTGGGTCGTTCCTGTTCTGCGGTATGCCCGTGCCGTCCAACACGACGACGGCACCATCGCAATGGCTGTCGATGGCCGCGTCGCAGGCGACGTTCAGCACGCCGGTCAGGATCGACTACACCCCGACCGACACCACCGCGCAACTCTGGATCAGGCCAACCAACGGCAACGCGGGCACGGGTACAATACGTTTCGGTGCCACGTTCGGTGTTGGCATCGGTGACACGGGGCCACGGTATGTCAGTTCCATTCGCGCTGGCCTGACCAGCGGATGGACCACGGAATATCTGGACATCTGGATCAATAACCAGATGAACGATGGCAACTCGGACGCGGCGCAGACCCGCGTGGCGCGCTTCACGTTGGGTGGCCTGGATGTGACGGGTTACGCCTGGGCGACGGGGAACGTGGGGGCCAACGCGCTGGTCACCATGACCGGACAGGTCATCATGGTAAACAACCCGGCGTATTATTTCGAACGCCGCAACAGCGATGGTTTCTGGCGTTTCGTTGAAGGCAACAACCCGATCTTCCAGGTCGATAACGGCGGCAACGCGACTATCTACGGCACATCCACGCACGTCGGGCGCGCGACGTTCCAGACCGGCATCTTCATGAACAACAACGTGGCGTCGGGGCCAACCGACCTGTCGCACGGCATCGACATGTATGCTGGCGGCTACGGCTTCAGCATCACGGGCGGCACGCTTAACGTCGTCGCTGGTGGTGGAACGAGCTTCTACCCAAACGGCGCCTTGGTCGCGAGCATGAACGACAACGGTTTGAACTTTGGCGGCAGTAAGACCGCTGTGCTGGGCCGCGATCCGACCGCCGCGATGGACGCGGTCACGCTGCAATACCTGCAGGCCAATTCCATCAGCATCAGCGGCGGTGACGCGCGCTGGGTGAACATCACTGGCGATACGATGACCGGTGGGCTTAGTTTTGGCGTGGCAACGGTCAACGTCGTTGACCTCTCTCGGCATATCATGCTGCTTGACGGCGGCGCGTCAAACCGGTTCGGGTTCAGCGTGAGTTTTGATGGAACGAACGCGCATCTTAACTACGTCGTGACCGAACCGGGGCACACGCACCACACGTTCGTGGTCGGCGCGGCGAACGTGGCGTGGTTCAGTTCATATGGCCTGGGAATGGGTACCGGCACCGACGTTTATCTGGCGCGCGATCCAACCCAGGCACTCCAGGCCACGAGCAAACAATATGTTGATAACAAATTCGCGCCGATCACGGGTGGCAACTACGTCGCGAAGACCGGCGACACGATGAGCGGCGTTTTGACCGTGGGCGTCGGGGTGGGGCAGGTCCGTCTTGTCCCCGGTGATGCCAGCAATACCGGCTATATCGACTTTTACAACGCGGCTGGTGTTCGCCAGGGGTATATCGGTTACGCCAGTGGCGGCAACCTGAACTTCGTGGTGGAGGGCTCCACGACCAAATTCCAATTCAACAACGTTATTAACAGCTACAGCGATATCGTCACCACCGGCACGGTGCGAGCCGCTAATTTTACGATACCTTTCAGCGGCGCTTATTTCAGTTCGGATGTCAACTACACGACCTGGGTCCAGGACGGCGGCGCGTGGCACTGGCGCTACACGCGGGCCGGGGCGACGGGCGGGAACATGGAATACATCCGGGGCGGGGACTGGGTGAACCTGTTCGGCATCGACGGCAGCGGCAACACGCGTGCCGCCGGGGAACTGAAATCCGGCGGTAACATGATGAACGGGGGCGGCATCTTCTACGTCGCCAACAACTACGCCTACTGGTTCGGTCGTCAGTCCTCCGACGGCACATGGTACATCGTGGATAACGGTGTCGCGAACCTCTACTATAAAGACGGCAACCTGTCGGTGAACGGGGTATTCCAGTGCAATGCGACGGGTGTCAGATACCTTAACCTCTCGACCACCAACGGGTTTAATTTTCGTTGGGATGGCAACAACATCCTGGGCCGGGTGGACAACGCGGTCGAGTTCCAGCTTAGCAACCAATCCGACGAGCGCATGAAAGCGGACATCGCGCCGTCCACGTTCGATTGCCTCGCCGCCGTCATGGCGATGCCGTTGTTTCAGTTCCGCTGGCGGGACGGTAGCGGTCCGCCGGGTAGTGCCACGACCTCCGAGCCGAAAGCGGACGCGCCGCTGGTGCCCGTCGGTTTCGTGGCGCAACGGAGCCGCGCGGTGTTTCCCGAAAGCGTGTTCGCGGGCGGCGAGAGCGTCGAAGGGGCCACGCGTATCTGGTCGATGGACCACAACACGATATGCGCCACGCTGTGCGGCGCCATTCAACAACTGGTAGAAGCGAACGCGGCCCTGGCCGCGCGTGTCGAAACCCTGGAACAAAGGACGATCCACTAATGGCCGCGTTAATCATCCCCAACAGCACGACGTTCGGCGGCATGACCAACCAGACCGTGGGCAGGCTGCTCAGCCTGAACACCACCATGGCGCGGTTACAGGATGCCCTGGCCACGGCTTCGGCTGGCTATGTCGGCACGGCGGGCACGCAGTATGAAGCGGGCAACATGATGGCGCCCGGCAATACGTTCACGCAGAATAATTTCGGCATCGTTCCCGACGCCACCGAGGCGGGCAAGAACGGCACCGACTACGAGTACGCCGTCAACACCCTCGCAACCGCGTGGGCTACGTTCTGGACCGCCGCCGAAGCCTCGATAAACCAGTTGGACAACGGCGGCCCCTCGATGTGAACAAGGAGTGAAAAAATGAGTGGAACACAGCAGGATATCACCTCCCTGATGGCTATGGTCACGATGCCCATTGGGCGCTGGAACCAGGTGCTGGACGTGCTTGGCAATCAACCCTGGAAGGAGATCAACCCGACCATCGTGGACATCCACCGCCAGCTGCAGGACGCGGTCACCGCGCATACCGGCCAGGGCAATCCCATGGCGGATATGCGGCAGATGAAAGAGCCTCAGACATGACGGATACGACGGTAGTAACTTTGCCCGAACTGGACCCGGTGCCGTTCCTGGGGCCAGGCCCGGCGCCGACGACCGTGCCTTCCAGTGAGTGGCTGCGCTCGCCCAACTGTCCGAACACGGCGTCGGACTGCCGTATAAGCGTGACCCGGCAGGCGGTGTCCAACCCGATCCCCGGAGCCGTGCACTCCGGTGACGGCGTGGCGCATCCGCCGCTTACGGTGCAGTCCCTGCCGCACGCCACCTGCTCGGTGTGTTCGCAGGCGTGGAGCATTACCAGGGCGCCGCCTGGTCCCACCGAAATTCCTTACGTGCCCATCGCGCCGCCTGTTGTTCCACCGCATTCATGACAGCCTGACGGGATAAGAACATGTCGGGGTCGTTGACCTACAGTTCAGCCATTGGTCAGTTCGTCATTGGGTTCAGCCCAATCGAGGGCGTTGGCGTGCCCGGCGGACCTGGCGATGGTTCCGGCGGGCCCGGTTCCGGCGCTGGTTCTGGTTCGGGTTCCATTTTCACCGGACCGGCTGACTTTGAACGGCTCTACGACAACATCCAGACCATGCTTCCGGCGATAACCCTGCCGGTCATAGACATGGAGTTGTGGAACACCATCCAGGAATTCTGCATCCGGAGCACTTACTTCCGTAGTAAAATCCACTGGGAGATGGGCCGGGGCATCAGCACGGTGGACTTCAATCCATTCAACCTCGACATGACCGTGGTGTGGGTGCTGTACGTGCACGGGCTGACTCACTGGGAGATCAACCCGCCCGCGCAGCTGGTGGACTTCCTGCCGCCTCTGGCGGGCCGCACCGGGTGGGCCCTGGTGGCGTTGCGCCCCACGCGCTTCGACGCGGTCAGGCTGGGCACGTTGCCGGAATTGTTCACCACGTGGTTCGAGACCATGCTGGACGGGACGCTGGCCCGGCTCTACGCCATGCCCGCCAAGCCCTGGTCCACGCCGCAGCTGGCGCAGTATCATGGCACGCGCTTCCGCCAGGGCATGGGCCGCGCGCGGGACATCGCGGAACGCCTGCACTCGCACCAGCAGTCGCCTCGCAGGACGTTCCCATATTTCGCGCACGGGAGGCGTAAACAATAATGTTGATCACCCGCGTCAACAAAGAGCCGCCCGATATCACACGCGTCATCGTGGACATGTCGTGGTGGTTGGACACCCACGAGATCGTCACGAAGATCGTTTCGTCCGAGGTCATCACCGGCATGTCCGGCTGGTCGGAGTCACCTTACCCGCCGCCCGGCAGCCCGCCGCCGTACGACCCCACGCCGCTGCTCCTGCTTTCGTCGACGATGGACGTGACGAACCGGCAACTTATCATATTCGTCGAGTTCGGCACGTCCGGCGTGGCCTACACGCTGCAGTTCATCCTGGACGGCTCGTCCAGCCGCCGTATCACTTTCGAGGTTGGCGTGCAGCTGACGGGCGTGCCGCCGGAACAGCCCATGCCGTTGCCGCCGCCGCCATCCGGGGCGGCGGGCCAGGAGCCGGGCGCCCGTTACCTGAACATCCTGGGCGGCATGATGGAGGGCGAACTCTACCTCTTCCACGATCCGCTCTATCCGACCGAGGCCGCGACCAAGGCTTACGTGGACAGCGTGGTCGGCAGCGGCGGGGGCGGTCCTTCCGGCGATTTCCTGCCGCTTACCGGCGGCGCGCTGACCGGTCCGCTGTTCCTCCCCTCGGCGCTGCCCACGATCAATACGCAGGCGGCGCACAAGCTCTACGTGGACCAGCGGGATGCCTACCTGCAAGGGCAGATCAGCGTGCTGGCGGAAGACCTGCTGTTCGTGGGCCAGTGCCATGTCGTGACGGATGTCACGCTGTTCACGGCGGCGTCGGGCATCACGCCTTCGCCCGGCCCGTTGCCCGCCGCCCAGGCGCACTACAAGGGTTATTACGTCATCGTCGTGGATACCGGACGACCTCCGGCGGGATCGCATATCCCAGCCGATGACTACACCTTGCATGACTGGCTTATTTGCGATGGGTCCGCCTGGGTGCATCTTAAGCTGGGTCTGGTATATTTCACCGCGTCCCAGGTCGCCGTCATACCCGCCATCCAGGGCAACACCGACGTGCAGTCGGCGCTGACATGGCTCAGCACGAACAGCATGCGTTCCTGGAACGCCCGCACGGGCGCGGTGACCATGACGCTGGCCGACGTGACCGGCGTGGGCGGCGCGCCCGTGGCGAGCCCCCTTTTCACGGGCACACCCCGCGCGCCCACGGCGTCGCCTGGAACCAGCACCACGCAACTGGCGACGACCGCGTTCGTCATGGGTCAGGTGGCTTCGGCCACCACTGGCGTGTCCTCCTGGAACGGGCGCGCGGGCAATGTCACGCTTGCCACCCTGGACATCACGACGGCTGGCGGCGCGCCCCTGGCCAGTCCGATATTCACGGGCGACCCGCGCGCGCCCACGCCGTTGGTCACTGACAACGATACCAGCATCGCCACCACGGCGTTCGTTCATAACTCGTTGCTTGGCCTGGGGAGCAGCTACCTGCCCTTGTCGGGCGGCACGTTGACCGGCCTCTTGCAACTTCCCCTGACGCTGCCCACGCTCGATCAGCACGCGGTAAACAAGCTTTACGTGGACCAACGGGACGCCGTGATCCAGGGTGAGATCAGCGTCCTGGCGCAGGATTTGCTGTTCATCGGGCAATGCCACGTCGTCACCGATAGCACGTTGTTCACCGACGCCTCGGGTATCACGCCATCGCCGGGTCCGCTCCCGGCAGCTGTTCCCGGCTACAAGGGTTATTACGTCATCGTCGTGGATAACGGCAGGCCACCCGGCGTGTCGCATATCCCGGCGGACGACTACACATTGCATGATTGGTTGATCTGCGACGGCAGCGCGTGGGTGCACCTCAAGCTGGGGCTTAAGTTTTTCACCGCCGCCGAGATCGAGGTCATACCCGCCATCCAGGGCACCACCGACGTGCAGTCGGCGCTAACGTGGTTGAGCGTCAACAAGCTCAACAAGGCCGGGGATACGATGACCGGGCCGCTGCTCCTGGCAGCCGATCCCGCGAACCCAATGGGCGCGGCGACGAAGCAATACGTGGACGCCAACACCGGTAGCGTGGCGGGAGTCTACCTGCCCATAGCGGGCGGCAGCATGACCGGGCCGTTGCTTCTGTCCGGTGACCCCTCGAACAATCTGGGCGCGGCGACGAAACAATACGTGGACGCGAAGACCGGCACCGGGAGCGCCGCGTATCTGCCGCTCACGGGTGGCACGCTGGCGGGGCCGGGCAACCTGACCGTGAGCGGTGGCCTTACCGCCAATCAGAACCTGACCGTGACCGGAGACGCGGCGGTAGGTCAGATATTAACGGTGCGAGGCACGAACAACTATCCGCAACTGCAATTGTTCAACTCCGCTAACGCCGCCGATCAAAAGCGGGTCGTGATGTACTCCGATCCGACCGGTAGCCTGAACATGCAGTTCAACAGTGACTCGGGACTCGCGGCGAGCACGTTCTTCAGCGTCGCCCGTGGCAGCGGCTACACGATTACGAGCATGACGTTGACCGCGCCGGGCATAAATCTGACCGGGACGAACATAAACCTGAACGGCGCGGCGTGGGTGAGCGGCACGCTCTCGGGCAACGGGATCTATTCCAACGCGGGGTTCTCGCTCAACAACTCGGGTGGTGGCCTCACGTACGACAACAATTATTGTTACTACACACAGGACAGCAGTCGCTGGCAGTGGCGCTACACGCGGGCCAACGGGACGATGTCCTATGTCCGTGGCAGCGACTTCCTGGCGTTGTTCACCATCGATGGTGGTGGCAGTCTCAGCAATACAGGCAGTATGTCGGTCGGAAATGCTCTTTCCGTGGTCAACGGTGTATCCGCCGCCAGCCTTCAAATTTCGGGGGAGACCAACACCAATTCCATAATGAACCGGAGCGGCGCTTTCTACGTCGCTTCCAATTATAGTTATTATCTCGGGCGTGGCGGCGATGGCGTGTGGAGCTTCGTCGAGAACGGCACCGCCACCTGTTCCGTGGACGCCAGCGGCAGTCTGAGCGCCAAAAACGTCATCAGCGCCGGGACGAACGTGCACGCCAGGGGCGGTCTTTACGCTTCCGACGA
>Ga0307495_10000004_pt1 | contig 38441 bp, 47 predicted proteins | sample 7_S_MG_FD_201367 | JGI IMG/M metagenome (GOLD analysis project Ga0307495, IMG submission 201367) | Soil microbial communities from Populus trichocarpa stands in riparian zone in the Pacific Northwest, United States - 7_S | ecosystem: Environmental > Terrestrial > Soil > Riparian zone > Trees... | reverse complement strand
GAAGCTTCGTTATGGCTCCTGCGGCGTTGGTGGCATAGTAGTCGCAGTTGAGGTAGGTGCCGGCAGCCATCAGGTTAGGCTTGATGACACCCGCGTAACTGGCCTGCGTGCCACCGAAAGCCCATCCATTCTGAGAGCTGCTCGCGAAGGCACCGACCGTTGCGCCAACGCCATAGATATTCTGCAGGTTGTGATTGAGGCTGGTGTTCGGGCCGCCGGCCTGGACCTCGTTCAGGATCATCCCGCTGGCGTCGTTGGCGTTGCCGGTGTTGCTCGTCCAGAACCGCAGCTCGATGGCCTTGGCGCCGGCCGGAACGGTGACGGTCATGGTGTTGGCCGGCGCTGCCAGCACGACCTCGTCCCACAGCTGGAACACCGAGCGGGCAAAGCCGGGGTTGGGATAGGTCCCCGACAGCACGCCGGCCGCGGCGCCCGACGGCGGCAGGCTGGTCGGCATGCCGGCGATCGTCTGATAGGACTGGCCGCGCACGAAGGCCGTGCTGGCGATCGCCTGCGAGTTATCGCCCAGCGCCACCACATTGGCCAGCACCGGCAGGCCGCGCAGGCTGACATTGGGCTTGATTAGCGGGCTCGGATAGTTGGTCGCCGGATCGAGATCGCTGCCGGCGCCTGGCGGCCCGATCGGCACGCTGCCGCCGCTTGCCGCCGAGACGCTGTCGGTCACGAACTTGGTGGTCGCCACGGTCGTGTCGTTGCTGTGCGGCGCCAGCGGGTTGGGCGCCGTGGGCGTGCCGGTGAAGGCCGGACTGTCGAGCGGTGCGGCACCGATCGAAGTCGGCGTAATGGTGCCGTCCGACTTGGCGGTGATGCGGCCTTTGCCGTCGACCGTCAGGCTCACATACTTGGCGGTGCCGCCGACCGTCGCGCCGGTCGTCACCGTGGCGAGCTGCGGGTTGGGATAGGAGCCGGTCAGGTCGCCACCGGCGGCGCCCTGTGGTCCGAGGCCGGCGAAGGTTCGCACGAAGCGCGTCGTGGCGATGCTCTCGTCGTTGTCGCTGCCGGCCGGCGTCGGGGCCTGCGGATTGCCGGTGAAGACCGGGTCGGCGATCGGCGCGTAGGGCGTCAGGTTGGGCACGCCGGCGCTGGCCACGGCCTCGACCTGGGCCAGCGTGACGCTCGAGTTGATCAGATTGCCTGCAGCATCCCACGCCAGTACCTTCGAGGCTCGTGTTCCGGCCAGCGCGGCGGTGACGATCACCGGGGTCTCGCCGGTCGGAGTCTGCAGGATACGCGTGACCAGCGGGTAGTCGCCGGGCAGGCCGCCGCCACCGCCGACCGTGCCGCCGAGATCGACCAGGCGGCGATTGAAATCCTGCAGGCACATGACATAGCGGTTGAGCTCGGCATTGAGCGAGAGCCGGTCGAAGTAGCCGGTCAGCGGATAGTTGCTGAGCCGGGTGATCTGGGTGTTGCGGTAGCGCGTCACCGTGGTGTTGCTGACTGGCGTGACCAGCATCACCGTGCCGTTGATGTAGCTGCCGTCCTCCTGCACCGTTGCCGAGACGGTGTACTGGCTGCCGTAGGTCAGCAGCACCGAGATCGTGGCGCCGTCGGCCAGTGTCTCGACCGCGACCTCGCCCAGGTTCATGAACGGGAAGTCGATCTGGAACGGGCCCTGGGCGGCCGGCGTGGCGACGTGGGTGCTGACGCGGCCGTCATTGGCCGGGACGGTGGGCTGGGTCATGGCGCGGGTCTCCCCTGTTTCTCCGCGCTGCGCTGCATGCCGCGCCGGAAATTGCCGTCGCTGATCAGGTGATCATAGAACGGGTCGAGGTAGGGCAGCGTGCTGCCCGGCAGGACCGTGCGCAGGTTGCTGAAGGTCTTGGCCGTGGGATGGCCGGCGATGAAGTCGTTCATCACCGAGCCGGCGCGGAAGGCCTGGCCGGCGGCCGGGCCGGCGACGGTGCCGACGGCGCGGGCCGGGTCGATCGCGGTGGCTGGAGCGCCGGTCAGCGCCTTCACGCCCAGGCGATTGCCGGTCAGCGTCTCGACCGCCCGGTTGGCGTCGGTAAACCAGCCCAGGATCGAGGAGCGATCAACAGCGTCGGCGATCACCGCGGTGGCCGGCCGGTCGAACGTCGAGCGGTCGTACATCAGGCGGCTCTTGAGCTCGTTCACGATGACGGCGAAGCCGACCGCGGCGGCGGCGCCGTACCAGAACTGGCTGCCGCCCTCCTGCAGGCCGCTTTGCAGCGAGCGCGTCATGTTGGCGATTGCCCACGACTTGTACTGGCCGATCAGGCTGCCCAGCTCGGTCGACAGGATATTGGGCCGGTCGCCGACGCCGGGCGTCACCACGGTGCGGTTGACCGACTGGTTGAGCGCCGCCTTGTAGGTCTCGAGCGCCAGGTCGTCATTCTCCCACTTGCCGATGTTGGCGAGCTTGAGGTCGTCGAAGTCCCTGCCATGGACCTTGAGCTGCAGGGCGATGCGGCGCGCCATGGTCTCGTCGATGCCGAGACTGGCGAGCCGGGTCGCCATGAAGGCCGAGATCTTGCCCTCACCCGGCGCGCCGACCAGGGTGAAGCCGGTGCCGGCCGGCGCCGTGCTGTCCTGCACGTCGCGGGTGACCTGACGGGTGAGCCACGGGCTGTCCTCGGGCACGTCGGCGTACCACAGGTTGGCTTCGCCATGGGTGCGCGCCTGGACCTCGAAGTCGCCGTGCACCGGAACATGCGTCACGTTCGGATCGTTGGGATCGGCTTTGCCGCCGTACCAGACGCGGACCTGGCCCTTGGGCACCTCGGGCAGTTCCTCGGCCCCGGCCGTGCCCCACTGCATGATCGCCTTGTTCATCTTGCCCTGGATGATGATGTTGGCCCAGTTCTTCGACCATTCGGTGATCTGGTTGAGGCCGTTGGCGACGAACATCCACTGGTTGGCGGTGTTGAGGCCGTGCTCGAGGCGGCCGCGGCTGCCGAACACGTCGCCGGTATCGGCGGCCTGCAGGGCGCGCACGTTGTTCATCAGGTCGGAGCCGACGCCAGCCAGCTGCATGTCCTCCTTGCCGAGCTTCAGGATGGTGCCGCGCATGTCGCCCATCAGCGAGCGCAGGCCGTAGCCGTACATCGCCTCGAGGCCCTCGGTCATCAGCGGACGCACGAAGTCGCCGAGCGAGGACACCCCCGAGGCGCCGAGCAGGGTGATGTTGGCGAACTGCTTGGCCATGCGGATCAGCCGCGAGTCCCAGGCGTGCGGGTCGGCGGCGGCGCCGTAGGTGCCGTAGAGCTTGTCGCGCAGCGCCTGGATGTCGGCGATGTCGGACTTCATCAGCTTGGTCAGGCGGATCGCCTCCTCGGTCGGCACGTCGGAGCCGGCGTTGGCGGCGATGATCTGGCCGCGATACTCCTGCTCGATGGCGGCGACCTGCTCGGCCATGTCCATGCTGCCGAAGCGCCGCTTCATCTCGACGGCGACGGCGTTCTGCTTGACGTGGTAGCGCAGCAGGAGCTCGGCGTCGTCGATCAGGAACTCCTTCACCAGCTCGTCGGGAATGGTGAAGGTGCGCGCCATGGCGGAGCCCGGCGCCGCCACCGAATGGAACAGGTTCTTGACGTCGGCGCGCTCGAACACCGGGTTCTGCTTACTCAGAATGGTGTGCATCTCCTTGGCGATGCGCGTGGCTTCCATGGTGTCGACGATGCCGCCCTCGGTCATCAGCCAGGGCACCGCGATGTCGGCGATGAAGTGCTCCTCCTTGGCCTTGAGCGTGCCGGCATCCCACAGGCGCGGCGCATAGGAGGGTGCCGTGCCGTTGAGCTGCGGGCCGTGCTGGCGCAGCTTCTCGAGCTGGTCCTCGGCCTGCTTGGCCTTGAACTCGGCATCCTCCATGCGCGCCATCAGGGCTTCCTCGGCGGCACGCTCGCGGGCCGGCGGCCAGCGCTCGATGTTGGCGCGGGCCTTGATCTCGTCGGCCTCCTTCTTGACCACCCGGACCTCGGCGTAGGCGTCGAACTTGGCGGCGTCGTAGGCCTCGTCGAACACGCCGGCGTCGAGCATGCGCTGCTTGGTGGTCTCGTAGACCTCGCGATGGCGGGCGATCGAGCGGTTGATGTAGGGCGTGTTGCCGTCGGCCACGCGGTCGGCATCGCCGTTGCGCAGGCCGTCGGTGACCCGCGCCAGGTAGTCGTTGTAGCTGAGACCGGGCTCGCCGCGCACGAACTTGCGCTTGATGGCGTCGCCCAGCTCGGCGCCGAGGCGGCGGATGTCGGAGCGGCCCGAGAAGTCGACGGAGGTTGGCTGGGTCTGCATCGAGGCGGCGGCGTTGGCGTGGCGCGCCTCGGCCCAGTCGTCCTTCATGCCGCGCACGGCGGTGAGCGTCATGTGCTCCCAGTTGGACTGGATCAGGGTCTCGATCGGCACCGCGCTGCCGATGCGCTGGGTGTTGCCGACCGTGATCGAGCCGCCGGTCGAGACGAGGTCGCCGGCAGCGCGCATGGCCTCGACCGATTCGCCGAGGAAGATGCGGTGGACCGGCGAGAGCGGCCAGCGCTCCATGCCGATGCCGGTCGGCGCCATGCGGCCCTGCGCCAGCAGCACCTCGCGCTGGTAGACCAGCGACTGCGGGCTGAGCGCGGCACCGACGCTGCCCTCGCCCGGCGCCGCTTCGCTGGCCAGCCTGAAGCGCTCGCCGCGCTCGGACCCGCCAAACGCCTGGCCGCGCTCCTGGCCGATGTCGTTGATCGGTTCCTCGATCGGCCGGTTGCCTTCCAGCATGATCGTACGGCTGCCATCCTTGCGCTGGTAGATGGCTTCTCCTGCGGAATTGTAGCCAACCGGCTCACGACCGAACTTGGTGTCGGCCGGCAGCGCCGGTGGCATGGCAGCAGGCTGGGCGGGCGGCAGGCCGACGCCGGTGCGCTCGGTGGTCGGGCCGGTGCCTTCGGGCGGCTCCGGCTTTGTCGTCGTGAAATGATCGGGCAGGCCTTCGCGTTTCCAGGTGTTCTCGATCCGCTTCAGCGTCGTGGTCTGCTTGGCCGTCAGGCCTTCGGCAGGACTGTCGGCGGCGATCTCCTGGCCGTAGCGGGTGACGCGGACGATGTGGTTCCGCAGTTCACCGAACTCGGAGAAGAAGGCGGCATGCGCTGCATAGGCTCCCTCGTCGCCGACCAGGCCGTGCTGCTCGACGAACTCCTTGCTGATCTCGAAGATCCTGCCGTCCGGCATGACGACATAGGCCTGCTGGCCGCCCTGCACGCCCGTGTCGGGGTGCATGTCGCGTGGCTTGACCTCGATGAGGCCAGGTCTTGCGGCCACGTGTTCGGAGGTCGTCTCCAGCTCGGCTCGCGGCAGCTCGCCCGGCTTGAAGGTCATGTCGACCAGCCGCTGCTTCGGCTTGACCACTGCTTCCTCGGCAGCCGCCTGTTCGGCTCCGCCCTTGTCCCACAGCTCGAAGCGCTTGACGCCACCGACGTCGTTGACCCGCCACAAGTCGCCCTTGGGCGTCTCGAGCATGTGGCCGACCGGGAACTCGGCAGCCGAGCGCGACACGCCGTTGAGCGTAAGCTCCCGCGAGCCGCTGGCGTCGTGCGAGATCTCGTGGTCGACGCGCCCTTTCACATAGGGTGCGTTCTCCGGCTTGGCGGCAAACTCGGCCTTACGCACCTCGGCATAGTTGGTGGCGAAGGCGCCCGGCGGCAGGTTGCCGTTCTGGTCGGGCACACCGTTGAACGGCATCTGGTCGCGAGGTCCGCCGAAGCGGTCGCCCGGCATGGTGCGCTCCATGCGGCGGGCCTGCGTCGCGGCATCGTCGTAGCGGCTGACCAGCCCGGCCGCCGCCTCGTCGCTCGGATGGATGACCGGCCCCATCAGGTCGTCGGGCACGTAGCGCGCTCCCGAAGCCGGCGTGCCCTTGAGGAAGTCGGGGTCGCGGGCGCGCTGCACCAGGCTGCGGGCGGTGCGCCGCGAGAAGCCCGAGATCACCATGGCCATCGAGGCCGAGATCGCCATCGGCATGTAGAGGCTGTCGATCACCTCCTCGATCGACTTGGTCGGGTCGTAGCCGTTCTCGATCGAGCGCTCGGCGACCGAGAGCGCGCCGGTCAGGCCGGCATAGACCAGGCCGTCACCCATCGTGCCGAACACGCTGCGCGGGATCGACACCAGGTTCATCTCGGCGCCGGTCAGGCCGCCCCTGAGCGCCTTGGCGGCGAGTGCCGGGCCCTTGAGCAGCAGCGTTGCCGGGAGGAAGGTCAGCGGGTCGCCCAGGATGCCGGCGGCGAACTCGGCGATCGCGCCGCCCGAGCCGGTACGCTCGACATAGTCGGCCTGGCGCGCCTTGTCCTGCACGCGCTGGATGATCTGCTCGGTCCTGTTAGGGCTCATTGAGCCGTAGAACAGGTGCATCTGGCTGCTAAGGCCGGCGTCGGTGATCTTGCGATCCTTGAAGATGTCGTAGCCCGGCACGTAGTCGTAGTTCATGCCCTCGCGGATCTGGCCGACGCGGGCGAGCGCAGGCAGCAAGGGTTCGCCCATGACCTGCGACACGGTCATGGCGATCTGGGCGATGTCCTCTGGCGGCGTGAAGGTGCGATTGGCAGCCGCACGAGCCTCCTCCTCGCGCCGCAGCCGGGGTAGTAGCGGATCGCTCAGCCCTGCTTCGATGGCCTGGGCGGCAAGACCCATGGGTGTTTCTTTGTACAGGTAGTCGAGGAAGATGTTGCCGAGGCGGCCGAGCGACGGCTTGAGCGGACCGCCGCCGCCCGGCAGGTCGGTCGGCCGGAAGATGTCGGGCACCTGATCGAGCGGCAGCGGGCCCGGCTTGCCGGTGCGGGCGATCAGCTCGGCCAGCGCGTCGGGCCGGCGGTTCATGATCAGCGAGCTCGAGGGATCGACGTAGGGGTCGATCTTGATGCCGAGGTCGCGCAGCGACTGGTTGATCATCGGCAGGAGCGGCGAGTTCTCGGCGTATTTGCCGGTGGCCGGCGCATTGAGCGCGGTCGGTCCTCCGGTCAGCACGGCCGGCGTTTCGGTGCGCACCGGGCTGACGACCGGGCTCGGGATGGCATCGGGCGCCGGCGGCGCCGGCTTGGTCGGGTCGGGGATGCTCGAGGCCGGGACGACCAGCGGGACCAGAGGCGGTTCGTCGGCCATCAGCGCGACTCGGTGCCGATGCGGGTGGGCGGCTGCTTGCCTTGGCGCTGCTTGTCGGTGCCGCCGCCCAAGTCACGGATCAGGGCATCGAGCCAGCTTGCGCCACTGACGTCAGGCGTGCCCGGCGTCAGCGGCTGCTGGCGGCGCTTCAGCACCTCGAGCGCGTCGGGGCCGTTGGGACCGATCTCCTTCTGCAGCTTCTGCAGGTTGGCCTGGAACTCGCGGGAGTAGACGTGCATCGCCTCGTCGATCGACGGACGGGCACCCGAGGGACCGCCGGAGGGCACGTCGACCCGGTGGCCCTCGAGGTCGACGTAGCGGCCGGCCAGGATGTCGTCCATGCGGCCCTGCCCGAACAGGGCGTTCTCGGTGCGGCCCAGGAAGCGGCTGATGGCGCCCTCGGCGTTCACAGCGTCGGCCTGGCTCATGCCGGGCTTCATGTCGTAGATCGTGGTGATCATCGCCTGCTTGGCGGCCATCGTGCCGGCGCTGATGCGCGGGTCGTTCTCGGCGATGCGCATCTGCTTCAGCGGCACGCCGTTCCTGTCCATGACGCTCAGCAGCCAGCTCATCTGCCGGTTGCTGTCCATCACCGGGATCATCGAGGCGTTCTTCTGGTCGAACTCGGGCAGGATGACGCCGGTGCGCTCGGCCTCCTGCTTGATGAACTCGCTGGTGAAGCCCTGCACCGCCTCCTCGCTGAGCGGCGTGGTGCGGCCGAGCTTCTGCGACAGCATGGTGTTGGCGGTCTTGAACTGGATGTTGACGCTCTTGCCGTCGGCCGACGCCACCGGCTCGATCAGGCCGTTCTGGGCGGCGATCTGGAGCTGCTCGCTCATGACGTATTCCTCGGCGCCGCCGCGGTAGTGCGCTTTGATCTCGGCGCCGTTGGTCGCCATCTTCATCGTGCCGGCTTCCTTGAGGAAGGCGCGCACGGCCGGGTCGACCGAGACCTCGCCGGTAAAGCGCTGGTCGGGGCCCTGGAAGATGTTGATGCCGCGCACCAGCTGGCCGCCCGAGCTGGGCTGCAATGGCGAGCCCGGCGTGACCCCGAGCAGGGCCTCCGTGGCTTGTTCCTTCTTGGCCTCGAGCGGATCCTTCGAGTAGCTGCCCGGCATCTTCCACGCCATCAGCTGGGCGAGGCCGGTCGAGCCCTTGGCGATGTCGCCCATGCGGCCGAGGTTGACGTCGAGCCCCTTGTCGAGAGCGCTCTGCGTCTGGTCGGCAGGGCCGCCAGCCGAGCCCGACTTGCTGGGCGAGTAGGCGGCCTGCGAGCCGGCGTTGAAGGCCTTCTCGGCGCCCCAGCCCTTGACGTTCAGCAGGTAGTCCGAGTTCTCGCCGAGGCGGGCAGCCACGCGGGCTTTGACGAGGTCGGTGCGCTCGCCGACCTGGTTGGGGCCGGCCGGGCCGAGCTGGCGGTCGAGTTGGCGGCGCTCGTAGGCCTCGGTGGCGTCGTAGACCGCGACGGCGCCGGCCATCTCGACGTCGTTCTTGGATTTCCGCATCGCCGCGATGCTCTCCTTGACCATCGGCGGGGTGATGCCGGTGGTGCTGAGGTAGTCGCCGTACTTGGCGACCTCGGCCGGATTGTTGTGATTGAAGTCGGGCTTCTCGTCGACATTGTGGAACGGCATGCGCTTGGCGAGCGCCGCCGTCTGGTCGGGCGTCGAGGGCGCGCCCTTGAGGTTGTTGTCGTAGGCCGAGGCGGCCAGCTTGGCCTCGGACTGCTTGGCGGTGTAGGCGTCGTTCCACTGCTTCTCGACGACGGCGGCCTCGGTCGGCGTCATCATCCGGCCCGCCTCATTGTGGATCTGGCCCTTGGCGATGTAGCCCTGGAAGGTCTCACGGGTCTGGGTCGGGTTGAGCTCGCCGTTCTGGCCCTTGAGATTGGCGGCGGCGAAGTTACCGGACATTTCGGCGCGGTCGTAGGTATTGAGCCCGCTCTCGATGTAGCCGCGCTGGCCGGGGGTCAGGCTGTTGCGCAGGCTGGGGTCGTCGCGGATGGTGGCGAGCTCGGCCCGTGCCGCCGCCTTGTGCTCGGGCCCGATGCCGGGCTCGCTGCTGTTGATGGTGGCGACCAGGGCTCCCAGGCGCTGGGTGTAGCCCTCCTGCATGGTGGCCCGGCTGATGGCGCCGGCCTGGAAGGCCGCCTGCGCCCGGATCATGGCATTGGAGTCGGAAACCGTGGTGTCGTTCAGGATGGTGCGGCCCTGCTGGCGCAGGCCTTCGCTGATGGCGTCGGCACCGATCAGGTCGCCGCTGCGCGTCAGCTGGTCGGCTTCGGCGCGCCGTTTCTCCATGTCGCGCTGGATTGGCAGGTTGGCGCGCCGGTCGTTGACTTGGATCTGCTGAGCGCGGGCCGAGGCCTGGCCGGTGGCGAAGTCGAGCGCCTGGTAGAGCGCCTCGGTGTACTGCTTCTCACGACCGGGAAAGCGCGTGGCGAAGTCCTGGCCGCTCTGCCGGATGCGCTCGCGCATGTCGGCGATCTTGCCGGGGTTGGGCAGGCCGTCGGCGCCGTAGTAGTCGGCGTAGTTGCTTTTGATGAACTCGCTCTGTGCCCGGATGACGACGTTCTGGGCGAGCTCGCTGCGCTGCTTCTCGATGAAGGCCGGGCTGCGGCCGGCCGCCTTGTAGAGGACTTCCTGGTCCTTCCAGCGCTGGCCCAGCGTCGCCGAGTTGATGATGAGATCGTTGATCTCCGCCTGCGTCTTGGTCTGCAGCGCGTTCGAGCCCTGGAAGGCCGCCAGCTTGCTGGCATCAAGGACGATGCCCTGATACTTGTCGTCGGCCTGGCCGGCCTGCAGGTTGTTCTGGTCGGACTGGCGCTGAACGGCCAGTACGCTGGCGCCCTGGGCCTGGATCTGGCGGGCCCGCAGGTCGATCCACGGCGCCATGCTGGGAGCGAGGTTCTGCTGCATCGCCTGGGCCTTGGCGTTCATGGCCGCGGCATAGGCGTCAGGATCGCCGGCAAACTTCTCCCTCATCAGGGTGGAATGGCGGACCAGCTCGTCCTCGGCCGAGGTCCGGTAGGATGCTTCGGCAACATCGCGGAAGCGCTCCGAGTAGGCGCGGGTCGAGATGCCAGGCGGGTAGAAGGTCGAGGGCGCGATGACGTTGCCTTCGCCGTCATACTTGATGGTCGCCGGCGCATCATTGGCGGCGCGCCGTTCGGCCTCCTTGCCGTAGACCGCCAGCGCCTGGTCGAAGCTGGCCGAGGCCTGGCTGATCTGCTGCTGGGCGCCGCTGTAATACTGCTCCGACAGGCTCGACAGGAACGCTGCCTGCTTGTCGAACACGCCCGACAGGTTCTGCGGCGCCTCGGCCGCCTGCGGCTGGACGGTGACGCGGGTCTGGTCGAACTGGGTGGCCATGGACTAGCCGCCGAGACCGAAGGCGCCGGCGCCGCCCGTGACCTTGGCTTCCTTCGCCATGTCGAAGCCGCCGGCGCCGCCGCCCATCGAGGCCGTCATGCTGGACGCGCCCTTGAGCGCCGCGCCGCCGATCTGGAACATCATGGCGGTATTGGCGTCATCGGCCCGGCGCTCGGCGTTGGCGCTGATGTTCATCGCATCGAGGTCGGTCATGCTGGCCCCGAGCTCGAGCTGGGTCTTGCGGAAGGAGAGCTTGCTGACGCGGCTCGAGCCCATGAACTCGATGTTGGCGATGTCCTCGGCGCCCAGCCGGGCATTGTAGGCCTGCGCCGCTGCCACCGAATCACTGCCGCTGGCGGCAGCGCCGCGGCCAACCGCGTCGATCGCGTTGGACTGCCAGAGCTGGGCGATCTGGCGGCGCCGGGCGATCTCCTGCTGGACGGTCGCCAGCTTGGTCTCGGCGATCTCGACGCCGGTTCCGGCGGCGGCCGCCATGCCCTGCGATTTCTTGATGAGATCGCCCAGCACGCCCTGGTCCTTGCCGGCGCCGGCGGCAGCGGAGGCCTTGCTGGCCTGCGAGGCGGCCGAGGCGGCGCTCATCGCCACCATGCCGGCCATCAGGGCGATCTGGACGCTCATACCTCGACCTCCATGCTGATCGCCCGCAGGTAGAACGGCAGCGGGTAGTCGCTGACGATCATCGGCGCTTCCTCGGTGCCCCAGCCGAGCCGCCATGCCTTGAACTTGCCGGTGTAGCGGTCGGGCGCCACGCCGGGGTCGTGCTGCAGGTTGCCGGCCGGCATGCGGCAGTTGTCGACGCGGGCGTTGATCGTGTCCTTGACGCTGATCGTGGTCGAGCAGACGCGCTTGGGCTCGCCCCAGGTGATGCCGTCGGGCATCTGCACTTCCTGCACGAGCGGCTGCACGATCACGCCGAAGCCCAGCCCGGCCTCGCAGTCCTGCACGGCTGTCGGCAGGAAGACGTTGCCGTTGGCGTCGCAGCGCAGCACGCCGAAATAGAGGTCGCCCGAGCGGACATGGACGTCGCGGTTGGCGAGGTGCGGGAAGTTCCACACGGTGGCCGGCGTCGAGACGGTGAAGCGCCTGGCGAAGTCGAGGCGGAAGTTGCTGTCCATGACCTCGAGGCCGCGCAGCCAGCCGACCCCGTCGTGCCAGCGGTCGATGATCGCCCAGATCTCGCGGTTGACCACGCCGACGCCGCGGATGATGCCGTCGGTCGACCATTTCATCCAGGCCCCGACATTCTCCTTGCGCACCTTGGAGAGCACGGCGAGCTGGCCGTTGTTCAGGGTGACCAGGCCGAGCGCCTCCTGGGCGAAGTCGGTCTCCATGGCGGCGCTGAGGCCGCGAGCGCCGCTCTGGATCAGGTCGGACGCCATGAAGGTCAGCGCATCCGACGAGTAGCTGGTCTGCATGCCGTCGTAGGTGAACTCGCGGATCGCGCCGGCGGCGCGGCTGATGAAGATCGTGGTCTGGTCGAAGCGGATCGCCGGCGAGTTGGCGATGCCGTAGGACGACGAATGGCGGACGCTCATGTTGGTCGGCGTCAGCGCGCCCGAGTCGGGCGTCGGCGCGAAGAACTCGCCGTCGGCGGCGTAGATCTGCAGGTGGTTGTAGCTCACCATGCGCTTGATCTCGGAGACCCGGTCGGCGTCGGCGGTGTACTTGATGGCGTCCGTGGCCTGGGCGTTGCCGAGAAAGAAGTTGAAGGGATCGTAGGTCGTCGAGCCGAAGATCGTGCTCGGCAGGTCGCGGCCGCCGGCCAGCCACAGGCGCTGCTCGTGGCGCACGCCGCAGCCCGGCCAGCCGTGCACGTCGCTGAAGGCCTGCTCCTGCCATTCGATGCTGTGCTCGGTCCAGCTGTCGCCGGCGAACGGCGCCGAGGTCTGGATGGCATAGGCGAAGGTCGGGTCGATGCAGGCGATGATGTAGAAATACTTGCGGCGGAACAGCAGCCACGTGCCGGTGTGGCCGGCCTGGAAGAACGGGTCGGAGGTATGGACGTTGACGTAGCCGCCGGGGCCGTTGCCCGGCCCGTCGGTCCACATGGTGACGTGGCCCATGGCATACTTGTGGAAGGGCGGCCGCTGGTTGGTCGATTCGCCGTCGTTGAAGGTCGACCACTGCATCGGGCTGATCGAGAACAGGCCGTTGGGGCCGCGCACGATGCGCTGCGGCGGGTAGTCCTTGTGGAACACCAGCATGGTGTCGAAGCTCTGCACCACGGAGAGCGTGTTGTTCAGGATCACGCCGGTGTCCCACGGCGTCGACAGGCGCTGCAGGCCGCTGCGGGCGCCGCGCAGGTAGATGTTCACGTAGCCGCCGAAGAACACGAAGACGTACTGCTCCTCGGACGAGTAGATGAAGGGCTCGATCTGATACCAGTTGTTGGTGCTCCACAGGTTGCCGGCGCCGAAGTAGCCGCCGTCGACGAAGGCGAAGCCGGGCCGCCGGTCGGCGCCGCCCTGCGGATGGATGCGGACGTTCTCGGCCTGCTGCACGCCGTTCTTCCAGATCTGCAGGTCGAGGCGTTCCCTGGAATCGCTCGACAGGATGCCGGCGGTGAAGTTGGTCTGCAGGGTGCGCAGCATCAGCGGCTCGTCACGGTGCGCCGGTTGCGCAGGAAGCGCGTCTGGTCCATGCGCTTGACCGTCACCGACTTGGCATCGCGGAAGCGGGCGCGGCCGAGCTGGATCTCGTAGGCCGAATCCATGGCGGCGATCTGCTCCTTCTTGCGGGTGATGGCGTTGGCCAGCATCGAGCCGAGGCGGAACACCACGCACATCTTGAAGGAAGGCGGCCAGTAGGCCTCGTCGACCCGGTAGGTGTACTCGGCGACCGGCGCCTCGCTCGGCCCGGCGTCGCAGTAGATGCGCTGGCCCATGATCTCGTAGCCGACCGGCCAGTCGGAGAGCCGCACGGTGTGGATCGTGTAGGGCACGCCGTTGGGGAAGCGCGGCAGGAGCCACGCCGTGTCGTAGCGGTCCAAGGGCGGGACCGGATCGTTCTCGAGGATCTGCTGGCCCTGGCAGAACTTCCAGGGATGGGCTTCGGCGAGCTCGCCGACCGCCAGCTCGTAGAGCGCCGAGACGGTATAGACCTCGTCGCGGCCGACCTCCTGGAACGACGTCATGGGCCGCATGCCGAGCAGCACCATGGCTGCCGATGCCACCTCGACGGACGTCTGCGGCAGTGGCATCTGGCTCATCGGCCCTCCTAGAAGTCAGGAGCCGAAGGCTCTGACTGGGGAGAAGAAAAAGAAGGCGGCGTGGACCGCCTCAAGGTAGCCGGCGCCAGGGGTATGGGCTGGCGCCGGCGGCTGCTGGTCAGGTCATGCTGGCAAGGCTGACCACTGTGACCGATGCCGGCGTCGACACGAGGACGGCAAGATCGCAGTAGTCGACGCTGCCACCGATCCCTGTCCAGCAGTGGATGCGATCGTTGTTCTGCAGCTGGGCCTGCACCGGCAGGAAGTAGTTGGCGGCGATCACCGTCGCCTTGGCGTCGGCGGTGCCGTACATCCAGACCTCGCCGCCGTAGCTGCACTGCAGGACGCAGCTGAACTTGGATTTATCCAGTGCCATCGTGGCTCTCCTTCAGGCGTAGGCCGCGCTCGAGACGACCGTGACGGCGGTGCCGTTGTTGGTCGACACGGCGAGGTCGTAGATGCCGGTGGCGTCCTTGAGATGGATGCGGTCGCCGATGTTGAGCTGGGCCGCCATGCTGTTGAAGTACGAGGCGGCGATCACCGCGGCGTGGGTGTCTACGGTGTTGTAGCTCCAGATGCGGCCATAGCCGCCCGAGCCGATGAGGTTCATGTCTGTCCGGATGAGTGCCATGAGTTCTCTCTCTTTCTTGAAGTTGGGGACCGGCGGTGCCGAAGGAACAGAGCACCGCCGGTTGAAGGGCCTAGGGGGGAGACGCTTTAGGCGACCTTCAGGGAGGACTGCACCACACCGAGACCGTCGATCACGACGGCGTTCATCTGCATCTTGTTGAGCGCCCACCACGCGGCACGGGTGCCTTCGTAGGTGATGGTGCTGTTGACGTCCTGGCCGATGGCATGGCCGACCGCCGAGCGGTGGAACACGTAGTTGGTGGTGTTGGTGGCGCGCACGTAGCCCGACCACGGCATCCACATGATCGACATCCAGCGCTTGGCCTGGGTGCCCCTCTGGAACGGCAGGTCGTCCTCGCCGACATACTGGCTGTTGGAGAACTGCTGGATCGCCAGCAGCTTGCCCCACTGCTCCCAGCCGACGATGCCGTAGCGATCGCCATCGTCGGGAATGTCGTTGTTGCCCATGTTGACCATGACCGCGGTGGCCCACGCCAGGCTGGCGCCGTTGGTGATGTCGTCGACGTTGTTCAACGCACCGGCCGCCAGCGCGGCGATGATCTGCTCGTCGGTCTTGCGGCCCAGCGCATAGGCGCCGGCGTTCATCGACGCCTGCATCTCGTCGTGGTTGACGCGCAGCTCGTCGAGCTCGTCGATGAAGTCGCCGGCATACCAGTCCTCGACCGTGACCGAGACCTTGGTGTGGGCGTTGTTCATCGGCGGGATGACGGCGTTGCGCGCCTTCTGTGTCGCCGTGCCGGTGCCGTACTTCTGGAAGGTGGTCTTGTTCTTGACGCCCGAGCGCTTGCGCACGCAGGCGCGGAAGATCGAGCCCTTGCGCTGGTAGGCCTCGTGCACGCCGGCTTCGAACTCCTCTACGAAGGCGACGTCGATTGTCGGGTTTGCCATGGGATCTCCGTCCGATCATGAATTAATGATGCGGGCAGACGGTTTATCCCGATGGGCGATGGGGCCCAGTTGCTCCCGTGAGGGCTGGGCTCGCTGGGCCGGGGCCGCGGCCAGGGCCGATTATTAGCGCCCTTGACCGTTCTTCGCCAGCGCCCGGTAGCCCGCCCGGACGCGAGCCACGAAGGAGGCGTCGATCTCCTTGCCCCTTTCCCCGGTGTAGCGCGGGTCGCTCTGCATCTTCTTGAGCTCGTCGCGGCTGAGCGTTTCCCTGGGGATCGCCGTGGTGTCGTCGCTGAGCTTGGGATGGCCGGCCAGCTCCATCAGCTCCTCGACCGCCTTGATGGTGGCGGCGGTGGCGGGCAGCCTCGCCAGGGTGGCGTAGTTGTCCTGGGAGAGGTTGGCGCGCAGGAAGCCGTCGACCCTGGCGTGGCGCTGGTCGGCCAATGGCCCGAGCTTCTCGGCCTCGACCGTCCACTTGGGCAGGCTGGCGAGCTGCTGGGCGACGTAGCCCTTGATGTTGTCGTCGAACTCCTGCTGGGTCCAGTGATTGGCGTGCGCCACGGTGCGCACGAAATCCATCATCGGGTCGTCCTTCAGCACCGTGACCTCGCGGTCGCCGAGGATGAACTTCTCGATGACCTGGTAGTCGCCCGGCGTCGCCGGCGCGGCCTTGGCGCGGCTCTCGTGGAACTCGCGCTCGACCTCGGCCTTGACCTCGGTGCCCTTGCGCATCAGCGCCTTCTCGGCGTCCGAGTAGGAGGTGACCAGCTTGGCGTAGTCGGGCTTGCCGTTGGTCAGGAACTTGTCGGGGACCTTGAACGGATTGTCCGGGTTCGCTTGGGTTTTTGCCTGCTTGCCGTCGTCGTCGTCCCCTCGGCCTCCGCCATCGCCTGTTCCGCCATCGCTTCCAGGAGGTCCAGCCTTGCCGCCGTCGCCCTTTCCGTCGCCAGCCTGAGCGCCCGTGCCGCCGCTTCCAGCACCTGTGTCAGCGCCACTTGTGCCGCCGCTGCCTCCTGCATCTGCCGGCGCATAGGCAATCCTCCCTGTGCCCCAGTTCATGGCGTCTGCTCCCTGGTTTCCTGCTCGGAAGGCGGCTTGCCGCCGTCGTCACCCTCGCGCCGGGCGATGTGCATGTCGATCTGGGTGGTCGGGCAGATATAGCCCAGCGAGCGGGCGTCGATCGGGGTCTGGCTGCGCGGGATGGTGCGATAGCTGGCGGGGCCGCCGCCCAGCGGCTTGGTGTCGCCCAGCGGCAGGCTGGCGTACTGCACGTAGAGGGGGTCGCGGGAGAGCTTGCGGTCGATGTCGCTCATTGGGGTCTGTTCCCTGCTCTGACACGTGAAAGAAGGAGGCCGACCAGCCAGCGCTGGCCTTCCATGTGCATCAGCTCGTTGGGCGCCACGTCGCCCAGGAAGGCGACGTTCATGGTGATGCCCCTGAGATAGTTGGTGAGGCGGATGCCGTCGGCGGTGCCCAGCACGCGGGCCGCCAGCATGTTGATCTCGTCCTCGACGTCGGCCGGGTAGACGCGGCCGTCGAGGCCCTTCTTGCCGGTCGAGCGGGTGACCGCCTTGTGGCCGCGGCGCTCGCTTGAGTGGACGTCGCTCATCCGCCGGCCGCCTGACCGATCTGCTCCTGCATGGCGGCGGCGCCTTCCGGCCCGGCCGGGGCGGTTGCCTGGGCAGCCATGGCGCCGGCCTGCGCCTTCTCGAGGTCGGCCTTGATCTCGTCGTCGCTCCTGATCAGCGTCATCGGGATGCCGTTGCGCTTGGAAATGTAGGGGATCGTGGTGGTGCGGTTGAGCGTCATCGCCGCGGTGTTGGGGCCGAACAGCTGATCCATCATGCCGCCCCACTGCATCAGCTCGTTGAGCTCGACCTGGTCCTGGCCGCGTAGCAGGGGTGACTTCACCGTCATCTTGATGTGCTTGCCGTTGACCCGCAGGCCCATCGAATCCAAGAGGCCCTGCTCCTCGAAGATGTGGATGGTGCGGTTGACCTGATGGATCAGGCATTCGTGGACCAGCCGGGCGCCCGGCGCCGAGAGGTCGCGGGCGATCTCGGCCAGCCGCTGCTGGATCTCGAAGGCCGACTTGGGCGTCTTGCCCTGGGTGTCCATCTCGTCGATGAACAGGCCCTTCTTGATGTTGACGCGCTGGTCGGCCAGCACCAGGTCGGCGACGTTGAACTGGGCGGCTGACTGCAGCGCCTCGACCTTGCCTTCCTTGGACTTCGGGATGAAGGTGCCGGGCGCCAGCACGATGTTGTCGGGGTTGAACACGCCGTCGTCGTCGTAGGTCCATACCCCGCCGAGCGCCAGCTCGGCGTTCTCGAGGATGAGCTGGACGGTGAGGTTGCAGGTCTTGATGGCCGGCATGACCAGCATGACGCAGCCCCTCCCCCACACGTCCAGGCCCACACGTGACCAACGGGTGGTGGTCCACGGGCAGGAGCCCTCCCCTTCCAGGTCGTTCTCGTAGATCACCGCATTGTATTCCTCGAGCACGGCGACCTGCTTGTAGGAGTAGTTCTCGACGTCGCTGGTGTCCCATGTCGCGGTCTGCACGGTGAGCTCGCGCCGCGGGTCGGTCTTGAGATCCTGCATGAACCTGTCGGGGAACCTGGCCCCCGGCTTCCTGGCGAACTCCTTGTGGACGCTCTCGAGCGGCTGCTTCTTGCGCCACTGAAACCAGCCCATCACCGAGCCGCCGGCGCCCGGCAGGATGGCGATATTGGTCGGCGGCACGCACTTGAAGACGACCTCGCCGGGGAACAGGCCGGGTTCCTGGGCGAGGTTCATGGTGCCGACGGCGAAGTCGATCATGCCTTCCGAGATCTCGGTCGGCAGGTTGGAGTTCTGCCACGCCTCGTGGATCATCAGGGTGAGCTGCTGGATCTTGGCCTGGCCCTCGACGCCCTGCAGGTGGTCGGGCGCGTCGCGGCCGAACGCCAGGGTGAAAAGCTCGCCCGCCTCGGGAAAGAACCCCGAGGTCAGGCGAGACGCCAGCCGGGGCAAGCCGACGACGGCGGTCTCGTCGTAGATCAGGTCGGTGGTGGGCTGGCCGGGCGCGATGTCGAAGAAGCTCTCGCGCTGCGGCAGCACGAGCTCGTAGATCGCCTGCCACATCGGGATCCACGGCTGCCTGCGGCGGTTGGCCTCCTCGGAAAGCTTCTGCCACGTCCTGTAGGTTTCGCGGTCGCTGTCGGGGTCCTTGGCTTTCTTGGGGACCACCTTGGTGTCGGGAAACTCCTTGGTGGGGGCTTCCTCGTCGCGCCGCGGGCTGCGCTTAGGATAAGGCGGCTGCGGCGTCGACGGGGGAGCAGTGTTTTCGGGCGTGCGCGCCATCTTACGTCCCCAGCAGGTAGGAGGCGCCCAGCGTGCGCGCCGAGCCGCCGACCCCGCCATAGCCGGTGGTCATGAACGGGTTGGGATTGGCGATGGTGGCCTGGCGCTTGTTCTCCTGCAGCATGCCGAGGGTCTTGGCGTCGACCCCGGCGGCAGCGGCCATGTCCTCGATCTCGAGCGCCTTGGCGGTCAGGCGATCCTCCTCGGCCTTGTTCTTGCCGATCGCGTCGTAGCCCAGCTTGTAGCCCTCGGCCGAAACCCCAGGAGCGCCGCCGCCGAACATGGTGGACATGGCTGTCCTTCCTATCTTGGAGCGACGACGATCGTGCCGCCGCGCTCGATCAGTTCATTCCACAGGGCCTTGGGCGTCCACACGCGGTAGCGGAACGGCAGGCCCAGCACCTGACGACAGAATGTAACACAGGTCAGCGGCCACAGGCCGTTGGCCATGTGCGGCCACGGCATGCGGTGGCTGCCGTGATAGTAGATCATCGCGCCCTCCGCCATCACGCGTTCGTGAAGCGGGGCGGCGTGGGTGGTGTCGAGCAGGCGGACGACGGCGCCCATGAACGACCATTCGACGTAGATCCAGTGGCTCCTGGAAACGTCGAGGCTCTCGTAGGGCCGCAGCATGAAGACGTGCTGGAAGGGCGGCTTCATCCTGAAGGGGCGCATCGTCCAGTGCTGCCAGCACGGCACGAAGCAGACCTGCCAGGGCTGGGCCCACGGCTTCAGCCTCATCCCAGGCGTGAGGTGGTCCCGCGGTGATAGCCGATCTGGTTCCATCGGCTGTTGCGGTTGAAACGCTGCTCCTGCCGGCCCAGCGGGCCAATGCCGCGTTTCACGGTGACAACTTTTGCAGCGCCCATGGTGGTCATCACGGGGCGCCATTCGCCGGCTCCCACGTTGGCGTACTGGTCGGCGTCCTGAATGTGGCTCGACCTGTTCTTGTTGGGCTTGCTGTCATATTGCCCCGTCCTCAAGCCGCCGATCGGCTTGTAGTGATAGCCGCCGCGTACGCCGTTGATGAAGTTCTTGCAATGCGGCGAGACGAGGAAGGCCGGCCCGTCGGGCGTCATCTTGCTCATCAGCGCCGCCGTGGTCTCGATCCTGATCAGCGGATCGTTGGTCGGCGCCGCCTTGGCCGGGACGCCGCAGTTGCGCAGGATCTGGCTCGGTGCGGTGTCGCTGGTCTCCTTGAGGTCGTCGCCCGAGGGATCGCCCCACACGTCGAACTTGAAGTCCTTCCAGCCCAAGCGGGCGATCTCGCGCACGATGGCGAGGCCGAAGGTGCGGGTCGAGACGCCCGAGAGCACGAGCTCGTGGATCAGGCGCATCTGCTGGCCGACCAGCTGCTTGAAGGCGGCCGCCGGCGTGCGGCCGTAGTCGATGCCGATGATGATGGGGTGCTGGGCGATCGGCCACAGCCGGAGCTTGGCGATGTGCAGCTCGTCGTTCCATTCCTTCTCGTAGACCGCCTTGCCAGACAGCAGGGTGGCGTACTCGTTCATGATGTAGATCTTGATCCACGTGCGGCTCTTGCCGCTCAGCATCCGCACGTAGTAGCGCTCGCCCAGGATCGGGTTCTCGCGATCCGGGTTGATCTTGTAGCCCGTGAGCTTGTCGCCCTCGTAGGTCTCGAGCATGGCCGGCGGCTGGCAGAAGAAGCTCCAGTCGGCCGGCCGGACGTAGAGCAGGCGCTCCTCGTCGCCCATCCATTCGGGCGGGTCGACGTCGCCGGCGATGATCGGCCACCAGTGCTCCTCGCCCGGCGCGTTGGTGTCCATGATGACGCCGGTCCAGCTCGGGCCGCCCATCGCCGGATCGGGGAAGCGGTCGACACGGCCGGTGCAGGCGTCGACGATCTCCTTCGCGACTTCCCTTGCCTCGTTGATCCAGACGCCCGTGAGATCAAGAGAGAGAAGTTTCTTCACGTCTTCCGGGCTGTCGAGCGCCAGGAAGATGACCTCGCAGTCGACCGAGGTGCCGTCGGGCATCGGATACTGCAGGTGATGGGTGAACGGGGCACTCCACAGGAAGGTGCCCAGCGCTTCGGGCACCCAGCGCAGCCACGTCTTGACCGTGGTGAGCTTGAGCTCGGGAAAGGTGTTCCTGACGATCGCCCAGCGCGTGAAGCGCGTGGCGCTGGTGATATTGCCGGCCGGGTCGCGGGTGATGTGCGGCTTCTGCTGCTGGGCGCGGCGCAGGATCTCGTGCACGCACAGCACCGACTTGCCGGAGCCGAACGGGCCCCTGATGCCGCGCACGAAGTCGTCGCACTCCATGAAGGCGGCGCCGATCGGGCCGGGCGGCAGGAAGGGCGCCGGCTGCTCGGGCAGGGCGCGCAGGTTGACCTTGGACTTGGCCTTGCGCCCCGCCAGCGAGACGCGAGGCATTACGTTTCCGGCTTGCCGCCGGGGCCGGTGACGCGGCTGGCCTGCGGCACGTTGCCGACATCCTGCTGCGGCGGGATCACCGCGATGATCGGCTGGCCGGCCGGCGGATTGGGCAGGCCGCTGCCCGGATCGCTGGTCAGGCTGGCCCAGGCGCGGGCCTCCTCGAGCGCTTCCAGCATCTGCCGCGGCGAGCCCGAATCGGCCACTTTCAGGAGCTGCAGGACCTGATCGTGCAGGCGCATCGGTGGATTACCCCCCGGCACCGCCACATTATGCCTCGACAATATCACCAGGCCGGCGATCGCCATGGATTTCAGCTCCTCGAGGCGGTCGATCTCGCGTTCCAGGAGCTTTTTGGCCTCGATCCGCAGGTTTCCGGCAATCTCCACGTCCGTGGGGGGCAAATCAGGGTCATTTGGCCCCGGTTTCTGTCCGGAACGGGCTTTTGCCGCCGCTTTTCGCTTCTCCAGGGCCTTTTCCGGGTCGCCGGCCAGGGTCACCGAGGTCCTGAGCTCGGCCAGCTCCCGATCGGTTACCCCATTATGGCTAGGCGCCCAGGCCTCGCCGGCGTCGATGCGCGCCTGGTTGCGCTTCTGCTCATCGGAGAGCCCCGAAGTGGGTACTTCCTTCTCGCCGTCGTCCCACAGGGTACTGCCGTCGGGCAGGCGCCAGCCCATGCGGCCGGCAACGTCCAGCCGTTCTGCCTGACGCGGCATCGCTACCTGCGGGCGACCGGATCGAAGACCTGATCCTGATGGCCTTCCGGCACGTGGCCGACCGGCAGGCCGGTCGAGGGATCGAGCTCGGGCTGGCCGGCCGGATCTTCCCCGGTTCCCCCGGTCATGTCGGGATCGGCGTTGCGCAGGTGGTCGCGCACCATCGCCTTGTGCCTGATCAGACGGTCGTCCTCGGTGGTCTCCATCGGCACGTTGCGCGGGCCAGTGCTCGAGACGACGTCGCCGGGCTGGACGATGACGCTGCCGAAGGCGTCACGCGGACGCTTGTCCTCCTCGACCTCCTTCGACTTCTCCTGGGCCTGCGCCTTGTCGCGCTCGTACTTCTCGGCGCGCAGCTTGGCGTCGGCCGCCTTCTTCTTGGCCGCCTCGGCCTCGTCGTTGGCCTCCTCGATGTAGGCCTGGCTCTGCGCGTCCTGCGCATCCTTGGGAACGGCCTGCTGCTCGGCAGCGGCATCACGCACGGGGGTAGCGTAGGGCTCGGCCATCGGAGGCTCCTTGTCTTGTTGGAAAGCTCTTGACGGCCAGACCATATCACTTCGCCAGTTTGCCGTCAGCGAGCTCGCCGTCGACGAGCTGCTTCAGGAGACGCTCGGCAGTCTGCGGCACGATCGACTCGATGATCCGGTCGCAGGTCCCGGTGTCGCAATGGTCCAGCGGGTAATGCCGCATGTGAACTCGCCTCACAGCTGCACGCAGACGCTGCAGGTCCTGCCACGAAAGCTGCGAGAGATGCATTCTCTCTTTCCCCTATGGCGGGTGGTCCAGCGGACACACTTCCCACCTTGAAGTCAAAAAAGAAATCTACTTTCGCGTGCGCTCTTTCAGACCCGCGTGCTGCGACGGCGCCGCACATTCTGCAGCGGCTCGCCCGGCGTCGGTTCCAAAATCACGGGCGCTTCCCCCTCTCCTGACCGCGAGAGCGGCGTTTTTAAAGGCCCCTCCGCGTGGTGGTCTGGAGAGGTGGGTCCCATCTGCGCGCCCTTATGGGCAGGAGCCACATCTGTGGCTGGCTGTCCGAAGGCGAAGCTGAACACAGTCTTCGTGCTACCATCGGGTGTGGTGCGCTGACTGAGCCCGAGGCCTGCGCGTTCCATCATGTGCTCGGCCGCCCGATAGGCCAGCGCATGGTCCTTGCTGTCCATGATGCGTCGCATTGTGTGAGCGGCCGCCACGGCGGCCTCCCCGAGGGTGGCTCTGGCGATCTCGCCGATGAGGTGCTGTGCTTGGGGTGAGCGCAGCATGAGGTAAGCATTGTGCACGGGGATACCCAGCCCGCCAGCAAGTTTGGGCACCGACTTCCCCGTATTCAATCTGAGCGTGATCAGGGCGATGGCTTGGTCGCTGAGCGTGCAGTCGGCCATTTGATCGCGCAGTGTGAGGGCTGCTTTCAGCATCCGCTCGTGCTTGACGAGGGGAGTGTGCTTGCCCATCGGCATTCTGTTGGCCTTGGCTCTCTGAGGCTTTGTGCTTTTCTGCAAAGACATGAGCGCCTGTATCATTTAGCACCAGTTCATTGTCCACAGGCAAGTGCTTAAGAACGATGGTGAGTGCTCGCTCCGCTCGTCGGAGTGCATTGTGCATGGTTGATCGCCGGCGCTAAAGCGCCGCCGACCCTGAAGAACGCCGTCCCCGCGAGTTCGGCCCTACCTTGCCCGCGGTTCCCCGAGACCATTGCCTTTCGGCTCCGCTCTCAGCGAGATCCTTTGTCCGCGCAGGCCGGGTTTGCATGTCGCCTTGCCGCACGGGGCCAAGAGAGGGCATCGCGCTGTCAGGACCACAGCGCAGCGTGGATGCGATGGCGAGGTCGCCGGCTGTTGGGTTGCTCTGCCGAATGGCTGCGCGCTGCTTCAAGCAACCGGATGCCGCAGCTCGCTACGCGACCCCTTCGGGGCAAGGCTGCAGCATCCGCTCGCTTGATCCTGCCATCACGACGCCCTCGGGCCCCTCAACGGCAAGGCGCCATACAAACCCTTACGACCTACGCCGAGAACAAAGGACCTCGCTGAGAACGGACCCGAACGATAGGCATGGCCTAGGGGACCCACAGGCAAGGTAGGTCCGAACCTCCCCTCTTGGGGAACGGCTTTCCGAAAGAAAGACCCATGATGCTCGGTTCGGGCATTGGGTCCCAAAGGCAGCCGAAGATCACACTAACCAGCACCGCCATGACGGCTGCGCGATGACGCGCAGTCCGAGCGATCCGATGTCACAAGCCTCAATCCATCCATCCGTAACTGTGGAGAATCCCATGATTTATCTCGTATCCGGCGTGTCGTTCATCCTCGGCGTGGTCTCGGGCTTTGGCCTGTCGACCATCCTGAGCCTCATGCTGTGGGCTGCGTTCTGGCTCGCCGTCGGCACCGTCTGCGTGCTGGCGATCGACGCCGCGCTCGGCATCGGCCGCAAGGCCTGTGTCTTCCGGGCCAGCCTGCGTGGCTGGTTCGCCCGTCGTCGGCGCAGCCACTTGAGCGTGGTGGTGCCGTTCAATGGCTAACCTCGCCTTCGCGATCTACCTCGAGTGCGTCTACCAGGACCGCCTCAGGATCAATCGCATCGACGCGGCCAAGGGCATTTGCCCGGGCCGCGTCCTGACCCGCCGCGGCTGGATGCAGTGCGTCCGGCCGCTCGTTCGCTACTGGTTCGATACTAACCGCTAACTTCAATCCCGTGAACTGTGGAGACTGTGATGACTGACCTGATGACTGTGCTCGTCTGTGGCGGGCGTGACTATGCCGACAAGGCGCGTGTGTTCCACGTGCTGAACTTCAACCGTGCCAAGATCCGCATGATCGTGCACGGCGCGGCCAAGGGTGCCGACACCTTCGCCGGCCTGTGGGCGGCCGAGAACGACGTGCCGTGCCTGCGCGTGCCCGCCAAGTGGCGGCTCTACGGCAAGAAGGCCGGTGCGATCCGCAACCAGCTCATGCTGAAGCTTGGCCAGCCCGACCTCGTCGTCGCCTTCCCCGGTGGGGTGGGCACGGCGATGATGGTTGGCATGGCCAAGAAGGCCGGGGTGCGGGTGATCGACCTGCGGCCCGCCCCGAAGCCCGAACCTGAGCCGAAGGGCGTGATGATGCAGGGCGAGTGGCACGAGGACGTGCCAGCCGCCGTGCTGAAAGAGGCCTGCGCGTCGGGCACCGACCGCAAGCTGGACCTCTACTGATGGCCCGCGTCTACAACCTGCGCACCCGCTATCCGGCGGGTGCGGTCAGGATCGACCGTCGCACGAAATGGGGAAATCCCTTCGTGATCGGTCAGCATGGCGATCGCGCAAGCGTGATCGCCCGCTATGAGGCGCGGCTGCGCACGCGCCCCGACCTGCTGAAAGCCCTGTCTGAGCTGCGTGGCAAGGATCTGGTGTGCTGGTGCGCACCGCTGCCTTGCCATGGCGACGTGCTGCTGCGCATGGCCGAGGAGGCCCTGTGGTGAGCAACCTGCTTGCCCTGACGGGCATGGTGATCGGGCTGCTGATCGGCCCGCTCACCTTCCTGCACGCCCGCGCCGAGCCGACGCGGGCGCAGTACTGCCTGACCGAAGGCTGGCACTTCGAAGGCGAGACCATCCGCAATCTGGTGATTGCTCAGTGCATGGGCAGGCATCCATGAGCGCGCTTCGCTCACCGCTGTTCGCCTTGCTGATCGCTGTCGCGATCGGCTGGACGATCGGCGACCTGCTGCACAAGACGCATATCGCCTGGCACGAGCACATCGACCAGATGGAGGACTGCCTGCGGCAGGCCACCACCGAGTATGCCGTGCTCAAGTGTCACTACCCGTGATCGAACCGAGAAGCGCCGGGCTCCGCCCGGCGTGAGCCACACCGTGTTCAACCGTTCTAACTGTGGAGACTTACCGTGAACCTGATCGAACAGAAGATGCTTGATGCGTACTTCGAGAACCCTCCGGCCACCGACTGGCTCTCCGTCCCGACGCCGTTCCATCCCGGCGTGCTGGGCAGCCAGATCAGCCGGTCGCCCGCGTGGCTCGCCATGCAGGCGATCGCCATGATGACCAAGGCCGAGCAGGACCGCGCCCGGCTGCGCCGTGCCGAGGTCCGCTTCGAGGACGAGATCGAGCCCGACATGCCCGAGAAGGTGCTCGACCCGGCCCTGCCGGTGCCGCGCACCCTGACGGCGAGCGAGCTGCCCGCCACGCCGGTCAAGCGGCGCAACGCCAAGCCGGTGCGCTTCACGCCCCAGCAGTTCCGCCGCAAGCTCGATCCGATCGTCCTCGGGCTGACCGCGGCCGAGCGCACCGACAAGGTCAACCACTACCGCACCGTCGCCCGCATGGCGTGCGAGGGTGCCGACTGGGACGGCTCGCTCGAGATCGCCGGTCCCAAGATCGCCGACCAGCTGCTGTTCGGGGCCGAGAAGCTCCTGTTCAACGTGCAGGAGCGCCTGCGCCAGACAGCGAAGGAGATCAACGCCCTCGCTCGCCAGAGCATGGGCGACGAGATCCCGCGCCAGCAGCTCGAGCGCCTCGAGTGGCAGCAGTCCGGCTATCGCACGCAGGAGCGCCACTTCGAGCTGATGTTCTACGCCTACCGGCTGGAGCGCGACGAGATCGTGCGGACCTACGAGAAGGGCACCGGCCGCAGCTGGGGCGCCTACGAGGGCATCAAGGCCCGCGCCGAGCGCAGTGCGCGGCGCTGGAAGGAGAAGAACCGCAGGCGCTCGTCGCTCTCGATGGTCATCGAGAACATGACGCCAGCGGAGTACGCCCGCTGGGTCGAGAAGGAGTCGCGCTACGAGCCGCGCCTGCAGGGCGCCGACGCGGCCGACGAGGACGCCGTCGAGATCGACGCCGTCGCCTATGACGCGCCCGAGGGCACCGAATGGGGCGGCGACGACGAGTGGACGGGCGACGGCGTGCACCGTCAGGGCAACGGTGACGGCTTCGTCATCGAGTAGAGCCACAACGTTGTCGTGGGATTGAAGGTCTGGCGCAGCAGCGGGCGACGAGGGTCGCCTCGCCGAGACAGCCGGGGCTGGAAGACATCCAGCACGGCCGGGAATGCGGCAGGGCCGGTGGGTTGTGTATGGCGCGGGGGCTGTCTCCCTCCGCGCCTGCCGCACCGGCTGGGGTGGGGGCAGGTTCCGTGTGTCCGGCCTGTCCCCCACTTCCCACCACCGCGTACATATGTCAAGCAGAGGGGCCTGACGCCAGGGTGACTGACGCCAGGGTAAACCCTGGCCCCCGCGCCGTCGCGCTCCTCGCCCGTCTTGCGCGCCAAGGGCGCGCTCCGAGGGAAAGGGGAAGGGATGATCAGCCTCAAGCCAGGGAGCAAGCAGCGTGTCCGATCATCCGATGCTCGAATGGATCTCTTTGCTGGCGGCGGCGGCGGCGATCGGCTGGATACTGGGCGGCCTGCTGCGCTGATGAAGACGTCGCGCAAGACCGCCAAGGCGCTCGAGGTCTGGCGTTTCCAGCGCGACCGGATCTACCCGGACGTCATCACCGGCATGACCAAGGACAGGAAGCGCTGGGTGTTCGTGACCTCGAGCCACGATCCCAAGCGCCATCGCGACATCGTGGCTCGGCTGACCGGCCGCACGACGATCTACGTCGAGGCGATCGTCGGCGCATCGGTGCACAAACCGACCATCAGGATCGTGCGCGAGGTCAAGGACTGGTGAGCCACAGAGTCCGTTTCACGTGAAACAGTGGAGAGAAAGAAATGTCGTATTTCGACCAGAAGAAGCTGCGCGAGGAGATCGTGCAGGCCACCGCGTTCATCCGCGACGTGCTGATGATGCACGGCATCGAGAACCGCTTCACCCTGAAGCTGATCGTCGAGGGCTCGGCCGACAAGGTCGATGCCAAGCTGCGCTTCAGCTTCGATGTCTCGGGCTACTACGGCACCAGCGTCGAGTCGCCGCAGATGAGCGATGCCATCAACGAGCTGCTGCGCCGCATGGGCTTCGACGAGGCGCATCGGGCCGAGCTGCTGACCTACGACCCCGAGCAGGAGGCCGAGATCGAGCGGCTGCAGAGGCCGGTGGCCGCTCCGCGGCCCTAGCCACAGGGAGTTTTTGAGAAGCGGGTCATCCCGATCCGCAGTGAGCGCCCGGCAAGGGGCGAAGGAGTGAGCGATGTTCAAGAACATTCAGGTGATCGGCCATCTCGGCAAGGATCCGGTGATCCGCCAGATGTCGAACGGCGGGTGGGCCGCCAACATGAGCGTGGCCTGCAACGAGTCCTACAAGGACAAGGAAGGCCTCACCGTCAACAAGGTGATGTGGTTCGACCTCGTCGCCTACCAGACCGGCGAGCGCGGGCTGGTGACGGCGCTGATCCAGCCGCACCTGCGGCAGGGCCAGCTGGTCTTCGTGTCGGGCGAGCCGGTGATCCGGCCGTACATCGACCGCGACGGCAACCAGCGCAAGGCCTTCGAGATCAAGCTCGGGCCGCAGAGCACGATCCGCATGCTGGGCGGCAAGCCCAACGGCGAGAAGGCGCACGCCAACGGGCACGACCCGGAGACCGGCGAGATCAAGCCGGCGGGCATGGCAGCGGGTGAGCCGCCGCCGCGCACCGGCGACGACGAGCTGCCGCCGTTCTAGGCGGTGACGGGGGGCGGCAGCTGCTGCCCCCCACTGCTTTTCTCAATCCTTTCAGGAGGTTCCAGTGGAACTCATCACCGCGATCGTCGCCTTCGTCGTCTTCATCGCCGAGCGGCTGGCGCTCTGCATCATGCTCTACATGCTGCTGACCTGGGTGATCGGCATCTTCGAGCAGCCGCTGCGCCGCCTGCACCGCCGTGTCCTCGAGGTCGTGTCTGGCCTGCGCTGGGTGCGCGAGGCCGTGCAGTTCTGGACCGCCCTGCGCCTGGTACGCCGCCAGCTCGTTCCGTGACAATGTGAACGCCCGTCCGTGCCCGGCATGGTCTCCACAGGCCAACGGCCCACGGGCGGGTTCACCGCCGCAGCCCCCCAGGTCACGGCGGGTACTGGGAGCAGCCGGGCCGGGGGCTGCTTTCCCGCCTTTTGTGGAGAAGGCCAATGCTGCCCAGGAAGATGCAAGCCAACCTGCCGCGCCTGCAGTCGATCACGTCGTGGCTCGAAGGCTCGCGCCTGGCGCCGGGCCAGCTCAACCTCGCCACCTACATGGCGACCCATCGCACCGACGAGGATCGCGCCCCGGTGGGCTGCGTCCTGGGTCACTTCGCGAGGTCGGGAACAAGCCACGTGATCAGCCTCGTGCCGATCCGCTACCTCGAGCAGATCAAGTCGCCGATGCTGGCCGAGGTGCTGCTCGAGGACCATCCGAGCAGCGACTGGATCCACTGGACGCTGCACTACCAGACAGCGACCAGCGAGGCCTTCGGCGAGACCGCGGCGATGCTCTACCTGCAGATGCGCCAGTGGGACATCAACCGGCTGTTCTACCCCGCCGGGTCGTCATACGAGATCCGGCCGCCAGTGGAGAGCCTCGTGTTTCGCCTGCGTTCAATGCTGGAGACAATCTCATGAAACTGATGAAAGTCGTGGCGATGGCCGACGGCCGGCCGGGCAACTGGGCCGGCACCTACCTGCACTCGGCCGACTTCGACGCCAATGCCGGGATCGGCGACATGGCGTTCACCTCCGACCCGCAGCGCGCCATGCGCTTTGCCGACACCAGGGCGGCGCTCGAGCTGTGGCGTACCCAGTCGACCGTGCTGCCGCTCAGGCCCGACGGCAAGCCCAACCGGCCACTGACGGCGCTTACGATCGAGATCGTCGAGGCGCCCGAGCTCGATCCTCTGACGCACGGCCAGGGCACGACCCGCGACATCACCCGGACCTCGATCCTGAGCGGCAAGACCCGCACCCTGCGGCTCACCGCGCCGCTCAGCGAATGGTACGACTACGAGCGCGGCGGCAAGCTGATCCAGCATGCCCTGCCCAGCCTCTCCGACAGCGACCGCGAGTTCCTGAAGACCGGGATCACCGATGACGAGTGGAAGACGGTTGCGCCTGACGAGGACGAGCCCGCCGCCTGAAGCGGAGTGCCGCTACGTCATGGACGACAGCGACAGCCGCACGGCGATGGAGCGCTGGCTGCTCAACTGGTCGCCCGACAGTGATGCCTATTCGACAGGGCGCATCGCCGTGCAGCGATTAGCCACGATGTGGGTAGTGCGGTTCCGTGACGCACGGGATGGACAGGAGCGCAAGGTGCTGGTGCCCGTGGTGGGCACCCCGCCGCCTCCGGGATGGAAGGGACAACGCAATGTACGACGAGGTGATGGATAAATACGGGTTCATCCCGGCCAACCACGCCAAGCCGATCGAGTTCGAGGTGCTGCTGAACGGCATCTACGACAGGCAGGGCCGCAAGATCCCCGGCCACAAGGCGGTGGTGCGCAGCGACACCGGCGACACCCTGGCGGTGCATTCCGACAAGTACAGCCTGGTGCCCTATCAGGTTCACTTCGACGCCTTCGAGAAGGCGATCAGCCTCTCCTCGCTCGATCCCACCGGCATGCGGATCGGCACCGACCTCACCAACAACGGGGCGCGCATCTTCCGCCAGTACCTGTTCCCCGCCCACATGGTGAAGTTCGATTCGCGCTACCACGGTGAGCGCTCGGTGGCGCTGCGCATCCTGATGTTCGACAGCTACGACGGCAGCTCGAAGTTCCGCGGCATGGCCGGCGGCTTCGACTTCGTGTGCGCCAACGAATCGGTGTCAGGCAAGGAGATCGACACCATCGGCTTCAAGCACGTCGGCGACATGGAGGCGAAGATCAGCGACGCCGCCGACCGCCTGACCAGCTCGGCGCAGCGCTTCGTCGAGGAGATGAACCGGCTGCAGGTGTGGCCGCACATCGACCTCAAGATGATCGAGTTCAGCGAGCTCGTGAACGACCTGCCGCAGTCCAACAACACGCTGGTCGACGCCATGACGGCCGAGTACGCCCGCCACGACGGCCGCACGCTGTGGGACGCCTATAACCTGATGACGCGCTGGGCGACCCATAGCATCCCGCCCAAGACCAAGGCCGACCGCCAGAAGCGGGTCGGCGAGCTGATCGAGGGCGAGCTCTGGAAGGGCCTCGAGCGCGTCGGCTGATGTGGAAGATCGCCTGGGGGATCGTGCTGGGGCTGATCCTCTGGCACGCCCTGCCGCTCATCATCGGGCTGGTTGCCGTGCTGGTCGGCACCGCCATCCGCCTGCTTCATGCCGGGGTCCAATAAGGAAGCTTGCGCGGACTTATGTCCAGTGGCAGGCTACACAACGACGGGGGTCATCATGAAAACTACCAACTGACAGAAGGGACGACCCATGACCAAACACGACCGTCGTGAAGTGCCGCCGCGCAAGACCGAGAGCGGCAAGCCGATCGTCGACGCCGACGATACCCTGGTGATCGACGTCAAGAAGCCCGACCTGCGCAATGCCACCAAGGGCGATCCCAGCAACTGTGCCGCGGCGCGGGCGCTGACCCGCCAGGAGCATGCTTTGTCGGTGCGCGTCTACCGCTCCAAGATCCTCGTCGAGTATCCCGACAAGGTGGTGCGCTACCAGACGCCCAACCGGCTGCGCGAAGCCACCGTGGCTTTCGACCGTGGCGCCCCGCGCAAGTTCATGGAGGGCGAGTACGTGCTGCACCCGCCGTCGGCCAGCCAGCGCCTGGGTTCCGACAAGCGCAAGCCCAACCGCGGCGGCGGCAACGACAAGCGCACGCGGGCCAAGGTGACTACGGGCAAGAAGCGGCCCAGGCTGGTCGGCGTGCGGCCGCGGGCGCCGGCCTTGTGATGGGGCGCAACAGCTATCTCGGAGGCCACAGCGTCTGGTACTCCGACAGCGCCCGCGCCAGGAACTACCGCACGGGCGGCGGCATGAACTTCGGGGCGGGCGCCTGGTGCGGCCGCTACATGCCGCCTAAGAAACTGCCCAAGCCCCGCAAGGGCGAGGCGGCAGGCGGCGAGAGCGATGCCCTGGTGCAGGACTACCTGCGGCGCTGTGCCGAACGACGGGCGCGGCAGAAGTGATTAGCCTCACCTAGCGGGGGTGAACGTGCCGGTGAACGATCCGGTGAACGTGCCCGAGTAGGTTCCCGGCGGCGGCGTGACCGGCGGCGTGACCGGCGGCTCGGTGCTGCCGGCCGTCATGGCGCCGAACTGCGCCACCGTGGTCGCCGTCGGCTTGCAGCGGTTGAGCTCGAAGCACACCCCGAAGTGGCGCTCGACGCCGGCCATGTCGGGCTGGTCGAGCATTTCGTAGACCACGACCTCCTGCACGACGTCGGCATAGCGGGCGACGACCTCGTCGAGCAGCTGCTTGAGCGAGGTCGTGCAGGGACCGCCGCCGTCGGTGTTGCCGTCGTAGATCTCGCCGCAGTTGGTCTCGTTCAGGAAGATCGGCACGCCGAACTTCTTCGAGGCCGACCGCATCTGCCCGAGGTACTTGTCCATCCAGTAGCCTGGCTCGAACTGGCGCGGGTAGTAGTGGAAGGTGACGTAGTTGAAGTTCCAGCCCGAGGCCTTGGCCATGTCGAGGAACCACACGTCGCCGTCGGCCTGGCCCTCGCACTGGCTGCCGCTGCCGGCTTCGTTGTTGCACGACATGATGTTGATCGAGGTCTTCAGCCCGGCATGCAGCTCGGCCTCGGCCTGCTCGACGCCCTTCACGCTGGGCAGCATGGCGTTGATGCGGTCCTGAGCGCCTGCCTTGGGCGCGTCCTGCTCGTTGCCGATCTCCCAGATCTTGATGTCGTCCTTGTACTTCTTGGCGATCGCGTAGGTCTGCTCCTGCGTGCCGGGGTAGAGCATCGGCCGCACGGTGACGCCGTACTTCTTCGCCAGCGGCACCAGCTTGTCGAGAATGTCGAAGCTGGTCGTGCCGACGTCGGTGCGCCACACCGTGAGCTTGTTCTGCTGCATCCACTGCATGCGCTGCTCAACCTGGGCCAGCGGGTAGTAGGTCCGGCCGTCATGGCCGTTGAGGCCGAACCTGATCGGCGTCGTCGCCGTGGCTTTGGGCGCCATCTGCGGCCGGGCCGGGCGGTTGGGGGCGGCCGGCGGCTTCTGCTGGGCCAGCACCGGCGAGGCGAGGGCGAGCAGGGCGAGGGCGGCGAGCAGGGCTTTCATGGGCAGTCCTCCTGGCCGGACCATAGCGGATGCTGGACAGAAAGCCACGCCGCGGACTTTTGTTCTGGATGTTGCAAAAAAAAGGAGGGACCATGAACAGGGAAGTCATCGAGTTCACCATCGAGCGCCTGCTCACGATCGCCAACGACGAGGCGCTGCGCGACCATTTCGACCTGGGCTTCTGGGCCAACGGCCTGGAGACTCACGAGCTTGACCAGCCCGAGGACCAGAGCTGTGGCTTCTCGGGCTGTGTCATGGGCTGGGCGGTTCATCAGCAGTGGTACGCGCAGTGGGGCCTGCATCTGGGCTTCACCCAGAACCCGCTCCCGTTCACGGAGAATCCCAAGCACGTCATCCAGCCCGAGGTGCTGGACGAATCGGAGCTGCGCTTCCGGCCCTACCTCAAGGGACCCGACCGCTACAAGTCCCAGCACGCCACCGAGGCGGTGGCCGAGCTGCTTGGCCTCGATCTCGCGACCTTCGAAAAGGTGATCTACGAGGAGGCCTACGAGAACGAGGAGGCGACCGCCCTGATGGTGGCCGAGCGGCTGCAGGAGATCCTCGACCTCGGCGAGGAGAGCTTCATGAGGGTCCAGATCGGACGCGAGGAGCAGTGGGTGCAGGACGCCCGATAGCCACGCTGAGGACATTTGTCCGTAACGGAGGAAAAACAATGGCAGAGACGAAATACATCCACATCGACGATCTGGTGATCACCAAGACAAATGCGCGCAAGGATCACAGCGTCGACAAGGCGCTGGTCGCCTCGATCGCCAGCGTCGGCCTGCTCTACCCGCTGACCGTCGATGCCGTCGAGGGCGGCAAGTGGGACGTCATCGACGGGGCGCAGCGCCTGCTGGCGGTGCGCGAGTGCATCAGGCAGGGCCTGCTGGCCGGCGCGCCCGACACCGTGCCGTGCATCGTGCGCAGCAACGGCGCGAGCGACGTCGAGGGCCTCGAGGTCTCACTGCACGCCAACCTGCGGACGCCGATGCACCCGCTCGACGAGTGCGAGGCGATCCTGGCGCTCAGCAAAAAGGGCGAGGACAAAGAGGCGATCGCCCTGCGCTTTGGGCAGGACCTCAAGTGGCTGGAGCAGCGCGTCAAGCTTGCGCAGCTTGTACCCGAGGTCAAAAAGGCATTTCGTGACGGCACGATCGGCCTCGGTACGGCGATGATCTTCACGCTGGGCTCGGCCGATCAGCAGAACGCGTTCCTGAAGCGGCACAAGAAGCTCGATGTCAACCAGGGCCAGGTCCACGCCGCCATGACCGAGAAGAAGATCTCGGCCAAGGTCGCCAACTTCGAGCTGTCCCTCTACCCGGAAAAGTCGATCCAGCGGGATCTGTTCGCCGACGAAAGCGACCCGCTGGGCGGGGTATGGCTGCTCGACGCCAAGAAGTTCGCGGAGCTGCAGGATGCGTGGGCGGCCGACGAGATCGAGAAGTACAAGCAGCTCGGCTACGACAAGGTGCAGGTGCTGGCCCGTGACGACTGGCAGACGCTCAACAGCTACGTGGAGTTCGACGGCAAGGTTCGGACGGCCGAGCAGCGCGCCAAGCTGGCGGTATTCCTGAAGGCTGATCACCACGGCCACATCGACGTCCACCCCAACATGATCCTGCGCAAGACGGTCGAGAAGGGCAAGGTGAAGGCGGCCAAGAACGGCGCGGCGTCCGACACCACGGTCGAGGAACCGAAGCCGATGAAGGCGACGGAGTGGACGGCGGCGCAGCAGGAGATCCTCAATGCCCTGGCCGCCTCGGCACTCTACGCCAAGGTGATCGAGGGCGACGAGCTCCTGGCCCAGTACCTCGTGGTCGAGCAGCAGTTCGGGCCGCGGGGCTGGACCACCGGCGGTGCTGCCTACGCCCACAACGGCACGATCAGCCGGTGGACGCGGCTCAACGAGCAGTACCCGGCCGAGCAGATGGTCAACGGTCCCGAACTCGAGGCGATCGCCCAGATCGAGCCCAAGAAGCTCAGCTTCGAGGCCTATGCGGCGATGCCCAAGCGGGCGCGTGACGAGGTCTACCGGCTGGCCGTGGCCTCGATGATCTATTCGCCGCAGCCCGGCCAGGCGCTCAAGCCCAACCCGATGGAGCTCAACAAGACCGACTGGCTGGTGCCCGGCGAGGACTTCTTCAAGCGCTGGCGCACCGACCAGCTGATCGACTACCGTCGGCGCTCGGGCGACAAGGAAGCCGGCAAGACCGCCAAAAAGAAGGGGGATCACGTGAAAGATTGTGTCGTGGCCGCCACCACCCCCAAGGCCTTCAAGCTCGGCCTCATCAAGTGAACGAGGGCAACCCCCTCGATCGGCTGTCGGCCGAGATCACCAGCCGTGCGCACTCGGCCCTGATGCAGGGCCTGGCGATGCACGACGCCGCCACCATCCTGATGGCGACGCGGGAGTTTGCCGACTGGGTGCAGGTTTTCCAGAACGGCAGCCGGCCGCTGACTGCGGCCGACGTGGTCAAGTTCTACATGAGCTATGCTAAGGCTTTGGTGCAGAGCCATTCAGGCCCGCCGGTGCCGGAGACGCAGCCGATCCCCGGACTCGACTAGCCCGGCTGCGCTCGCCCGCCTTGTCGTCGTAGAACTGCCGCAGCTCGAGGCGGGTGATCGCCCGCTTCAGCATCAGCACCTTGTCACGCCGGAGCTCGGTCTCGACCTTGGCGTGGTGGACCAGGGCGCCCACCGTGGGCAGCACGTGGTAGCGCTCGTTGGCGATCGCCACCCGGATCGAGGGCATCAGCAGCTCGCGGGCAAACATCGTCATGATGTTGAGATAGCCCGCCCAGACGAACTCGCTGGGCCGGGTGCAGCGCATCATCTGGACGGTGAGGTCGAGCGCCTCGCTGGCCTCCTGGCGGCTGCAGCCGGTCAGCCGGAACTCGCACTCAGCCGCCACCTCGCGCAGGATCCAGTCGGTCGGCTCGAGGCTCAGCCACTGCACCTGGGGCGCCTGCAGGACCTGCCGTGCCCGCCCAAAGGCCACGTCGTACAGCCTTCGCTTTTCCGAGGGCGCGAGCCCGTCGAAGCTCTGCCTGATCTGTCCCTGTGTCATCCAGCCTCACCAGTCTCCAGTAATGGGCCAGCATCAGGGCTTCGGCCGGCCCGTCGCAGTCGGGTGACTGAGGCCCCATCAGCTCGCGACACCTCTGCGTGGCTTCCTCCTTGTCGGCCGGCACAGACAGCTTCGCCTTCCAGGTCGCCGGGTGGACGACATGGACCGGCAGCAGCAGGCGGAGCGACAGGATCAGCCCGTAGTTGGCGAAGGTGGTGGCGCCCGAGGGGGCGCCCTGGCCGGGCATGTTGGTCTGCTGCTCGACCACGACCTCCTCGGCCTGGGTCATGGTGGCGAGCCAGTGCAGGGTGACGACATCGACATGGTTGATCACCTTGCCGCGGCCGCGCCGGTCGGTGCCGTAGCCGAAGCGCCGTACCGGCATCGGCCACGCCTTGAAGTCGTGCCAGTCGGTGGTGACGGCGATGCCGCCTTTCAGACCGGGGTCGATGGCCATGATGATCATGCAACTTTCTTTCTCTTTTTCGTCCCAGCCGGCACCAGCTCGAGGCGCAGGCTGAGGGCGGCGGCCCAGCGCTCGAGCGATTCGGCGGTCGGGCTCCTGTGCCCGGCTTCCCACTTGGCGACCATGCACTCGCTCACGCCTATCATCTTGTCGAGGTCGCGCTGGCTGAGATCGAGGGCATTGCGCCGGGCGATCAGGGTCTGGATCTTGCTCTCGACGGCACTCATGGATGGCTCCTTGTAACACTGGACATATGTCCATGCACTTGCGAAAACAGACAAGCCACAGAGTAGTCTAGCGGTCCAGCAGGAGGAATTGATGGCATTGACGGAAGCGGAACTGCAGAACCGCCGGAAGTACATCGGCGGCTCGGATGCCAAGACGGTGCTCGAGGGCGACGCCAAGGCGTGGCGGGCGCTCTACGAGGAGAAGATCAACGACGTGCGGCCGACCTTCGCGGCGGCGCACCAGCTCCTGATGGATGTCGGCCAGGCGGTCGAGCCGCTGATCCTGCGCGAGTTCAACCGCAAGGTGCCGCTCGGCCTCAACACGCCGCACATGGTCTGGAAGGACGACCCCATCCTGGCCTTCACGCCCGACGGCATCACGGCGCAGGATCGCCTCGTCGTTCAATGTAAATTTCATAGCGGCGATCAGGACATCCTCAAGCTGGCCGAGACCTACAAGGCGCAGCTCACTCACGAGATGATCTGCAGCAATACCCGGCGCATGTGGCTCGCCGTGCTGTTCGGCCACTACACCCGCTTCGTGCACATGGAGGTGCAGCTCGACGAGAAGCTGGTTGACCAGTACCTGATGAAGGCGATGGAGTTCAAAGCCTTCCTGCGCACCGGCAGGATGCCCGATTCGATGGTCGACGAGATCGCCACGCTGCATGTCGAGCGCAAGCGCGACCACGTCTGGCAGGTCGGCGACAACCGGGTGGCGCCGCTCTGCGAAGCCATCATGGACAACATGGCGCAGGCGGTGATCTACGCCGACGCGCTCGAGGAAATGAAGACGCTGATCAAGAAGGACAGGCAGTACGCCGACTGCGGCTCGCTGACGTGGCGCAACCTTGAGGGCTTCGGCGTCACCTTCAAGCCCGACAGCCGCGGCGCCATCCGCCATTCGCTGGCCTTCCCGCCGCGCCCGCTCAAGCGACCGAAGAAGGAGAAGGCAGCATGATGATTCCGTGGCTGGCAGGCGGTGCCATCGCCGTCATTGTGTGCGCCCTGCTGATCGGCTTCACGGCCTGGCTGCGCTTCCTTGACGATGTGCACAAGCACGACAGGCATGGGCGATGAAGCAGCCCGACCTATTCCAGAAGGCCAAATCGGGCGTTGAACTCCGCGATAAAGCGCTTCTCCGCTTTGAGCATGTAGAGAGCGATTGGATCGACCGGGCACGTCGCCGAATGATCGAGCTCTATGGTGAACGCCGACGTTTCGATGATCAGTGTGTCGTGTGCAGCGACGACGTCTGGCTGCTCTGCCCGCCGCCGGCCGACGTCCACCCCAGCGTCATGGGGCCGGTATTCCGGGGCGGACTGTTCGTACAGACCGGGTGGAAAGCCTCGATGCGTCCCAGTGCCCATGCGCGGGTGATCCGTACCTACAGGTTGAAGGAGTAGACGATGAGCAAGATGGGTGAACTGGCGGCAGTTGTCGACCAGGCCGAGGCGCTGAACCCGATCGACGAGGCCGAGGCGCGCAGTGATCGGAACCTGCGGCTGTGGCGGCTCAACGAGGCGACCGATCCGGCGCACACTAAGCCGGTCACGGTGGGCCGGCGCTTCACCGCGATCGACGCCTACTACCAGATCAAGCGGGCGACCGAGACCTGGGGGCCGATCGGCGTCGGCTGGGGCTGGAAGCTCGAGGAGGAGACCGTGTCGGTCGACGGTCCCAACGGCCAGGTCCACTTCGCCAAGTGCAAGGTGACGCTGTGGTATCGCATGCCGGTCAACGGAGTTGACCGGATGTACGAGTGCGGCCCAGTGATCGGCATGAACCAGCTGCTGTCGTCCAAGGGCAATCCGGACGACGAGGCCTTCAAGAAGGCGACGACCGACGGCATCACCAAGGCGTTGAGC
>Ga0307495_10000003_pt1 | contig 42205 bp, 68 predicted proteins | sample 7_S_MG_FD_201367 | JGI IMG/M metagenome (GOLD analysis project Ga0307495, IMG submission 201367) | Soil microbial communities from Populus trichocarpa stands in riparian zone in the Pacific Northwest, United States - 7_S | ecosystem: Environmental > Terrestrial > Soil > Riparian zone > Trees... | reverse complement strand
ATGCCGGTGTAGAGGATGATCGAGCCATCGCGCAGCGTCAGCTTCAGCGCACGCAGCGTGCGATCGTCAGACGCCGCCTTGAACGCGATGTAGCCCGCGAGCGATGCGTCGTCGGCAACGCCGATCTTGATCGTCTGCGCCGTGTAGACGGAGGGCAGCGTGCGCTGGAAATCCTCTTCGAGGAATTCGTAGGTGACGTAGGTCGGATCGCCGCCCTCGGTATCGAAGCTCAAGATCTGCGAGATTTGCGTCCACGCGGTGACTTCGCGCACCGTCCCGCCGCCGGTTCCGACCGGGAACCGGATCACGTCGGTCGTGTTCATGCCGAGGAGCGGGACATCGTCGGCGACCGGCACGCCGGCTTTCATGGTGCGCTCGTTCAGCGCCGACCAGCCGGAGGTGACCTCGATGAAGTCGCCTGAAGCGATGGCGTGGCCGACAGCCAGCGAAGCGATGCCGGGATTGGCGTTGCTGATGCCGGTCATGGTTTTGGCGACACCGTAGGTGGTGGCAAGTGCGAGTGTTGCACCGTCAGGCAGTTTTGCCGGCATGGTAATTCTCCTTCATTTGGGCATAAAAAAAGCCGCTTAGAACGCGAGCGGCCGGTTGAGATCGCCCGAAGGCGGTTGAAAATTCAAGTGTCGGTCCAGCACGAAAAGTCCTGCATGGATCCGAACAGAAACGTCTCCGGCTCGTAGATCGAAACCGCCGACCCGAGCACCGTCACCTGCAGCGCCGTGTAGGCGCGCAGCGCATCCTCGGCCTGGTGCGCGAGCACGGTGGCCTCGTCGCGGCTGGCCGCGCTCCAGCAGTTCACCTGCACGCGCGCATTGCGTATACCTACCGGATCGGCGTTGTGCAGAAAATTCACGGCCTCGCCGCCCACCTGCTGGAACGTGATGCACGGCTTGGCTGCATTCAGCGGCGCCACGTCGCGATAGCAGTGGCCGGCGACCAGATCCTTCAGCGCGTTGAATAGCAGCGGCTCGACGTTCATGTCGGCAGCCCCAGCGTGCCGTCTGCGAGGCGCTCGGCCATGCGCGCCTTTCCGGCCTCGATGGCGCCGCCGATCTTGTCGAAGGCGGGCCGGATAAACGGATAGGCCGGCTGGCGCGAGGTGCCGTATTCCGCAAAGTGCCAATGCGGCGCCTTACCCTTGTTCACGCTGACGATGTACGTCTTGACGGTCTCGGTGGACTTTTCCTTGATGAACATGCGATACACCGCGCTTTGCAGCAGGTGCGATATCGCGTGGGGTGGCGATCCGGGTTCGCCTGTGGCGCGCACGCCGGATGCGTTGTAGCGCACCTCGTCGTAGATCACGAGCGCCATGCGCGCGACGCCGGACATCACGACTTTCTCCTGAATGCCGGCCGCAAACTTGTCCAGGCTGAGCTCGAGGCCGTCGAGGTCGCTTTCCATCGAAAGGAAGTCGGACTCGAGAAAGGATGCGGATCTGCGCTTGACCATTGCCGTGCTTATGTGTATTTCACGCACACGACTTCGACCGCTTCCCGGTTGCCCAGCGTCGCAGGCCCCGCCACGATCTCGAACAGTTGATCCGCCTCGCCGCCGCGGCCGTGCAGCGTGATGCGCATGGACGAATCCACGTCGTCGCGCCACGGGTAGATGCGGATGCGACACTGATCCACCGCCGTGGCGAGATTCATCTTCGTCGCCTCGCTGCGCGATGGCAGCACGTCCTGCGCGTTCGCCCAGAAGCGCACCGCAGCAGGCGGGCTGTCATTCGTTGGTACGAGCGGCACCCAGTCCACGATTTCCGTCCCGTAGTCCGGGTCCTGTGTAACGGTTTTTTTCCACACGCTCACCAGCCGGTCGTAGTCACCGATGCGCATGTCAGACGCCGAGACCGAGTCTGTATGGCATGAGGAGCGACTGCACGCCCATCGGCAATGAGAACGTCTGCACGGCGCCCACCGCCTCCCGGTTCGCGTCCAGGTGCCCGACCGTCAGCAGCATCGCCGCCTTGACGAGATAAGGCACATCGGCCGGCGCAACGCCTGCGACGTACTGCACGCGCACCGCATCCTCGCGGCTGTAGATCGCGGGCCACGACTGGCCGATCTTCAGGCGCAAGGCGGGTGCGTCCGGCTTGCCGTTCAGCTCGTAGACGCTGCCGGCGAGCGTTTGCTCTGCGCCGGCCGAATCCAGATACGCGACCGAGACAATGGATGCCACCGGCGGGAGCAGCGCCACATCGAAGCCCGCGCCGCTTGCTGTGTGCGTCGATACCGCGAAGGCGCGCTGGCAAAACTGTTCGGCGTACTCGCGCGCGGCGGTGATCAGGCCGGAGATTTTCGCGTCGTCCGGGTGCGCGGTTGCGTCGGCCGGGTCGGTGATGAGGCGAAGATGCAGCCGGGCCTCGTTGAGCGTCAGCGGTTCGCTCGGTGGCGTGCCTGGTACTGATGGAGTGCCGGTGCCGGAGCCGCTCACGCGATCACCTCACTGTCTGGATTGGCAAAGTCGTATCCGGCCTTGGCGCGCCAGACGTACACCTGGCCGGCGTCAAGGTAAAACGTTGCGATCCCGCTGCCGTTCGTGGTCCCGGACGCAAGCGTATTCAGCCCCTGCGTGTCGCTCGTCACCCAGACATCGGCGCCGACGATCGGCAGGCCGCTGATCGCGTCGGTAAGCGTGTAGGGCCAGGTGACGGCCCCGGCGCCCGCGGTCTGGATGCCGCCCAACTTGTAGCCCGCGGTGCCGGCAGGGTAGGCGGCCGGCACGGCCACGTTCCACGGATCTCCCATCGCGCTTGCGTCGGTCAGCTTTTTGCCGGTCGATCCGGCGATCACGTGCGCGGCGATCGCTTCGTCCCACACGGCGTCGGCTATCGCGCCGGCCGTCGGCGGCGTCACGGTCGGGATCGTGGAGAGCGCCGTTGCCAGTTCCGCATTCGTCGGCAAGTTGCCGAGTTGCGTATCCAGGTTCGCAGCAGCAAGGCCGACGGCTGCGCGCACGCCGGCCACGTCCACGCCGCCCGAGAGCGCATTGGCGTCCACCTGGCCGGCGACGGTGAAGGCGAGTTGATCGGTTTTTGCTTTGACCGCGGCAATGCCAGCGTTGTCGGGAATGACTGGCTCGGTGTTGCGCGCGTAGGACCCGGCCCCGTGGTCCGTCGTGACCTGCGCCGCCGTAGCAGCGGCGATGTCCCCGGCGCTTGGCACACTGGGCGAATTGGTGAGCGTCGTCGCGGTATCAACGAGCGTCACCCGCGCCTGCGTGTCAGCCGGTTTCGTGCGGCTCGATACCGTGGCGTCCAGATTGGCGATACGGGTATCGCCAAGCGCGGTGAGCCCGGCCCCTGCTGCGCCGATGCGGGCGAAGTTGTCGCCGGTCTGCACGACTTCGGCCGCGCCGTCCCAGACGATTTGCCCGCCGCCTGACGATACCGTCGCGCCGCCCGCGAAAAACTCCGCGCTGTAGACGCCCGCCACGTTCGGCGTGGCCGTGAAGTCGCCCGCGTAGGCGCCGGTGACGCCGATCTCAGCGCAGGCGATTGCGGTGGCCTTCGCGACGCCGGCAAGGTACACGCTCGCCGTCACCGTCAGGCCCGTCGCGCCCAGGCTAATTCGAAGCTCTTTCGCCATCGACTTTCTCCGGTTCCTTCGGTGTTAATTCCGCGACCTTCGCTTCCGCCGCCTTCAACTTCGCCTGCGCGCTTGCCAGTTCGGAGGCCAGCAATGCGGCCCTGCCCGAGAGTTGCGCGACGTGCTGCGCATACTCTGCGGCAAGCGCGACGATGCGGATGTCGAGGTCGGTCTGATCGCTCATGTCGGATCGAATGCCGCTGCCGCCGCCTGCTGGGCCGCGACTGCCGCCAGCCGTTCCTGATCGGCGACGACAGCGCGCACGTAGCTTATGATGTCGGCTTTGATTTCTGAAGCGGTCGCGCCTCTCGGCGCGCCCTGCGCATTCAATGTGCCGAGCTTCGCGCCGAATGCGGCAACCAGCCTCGCGTCCTGCGGAGCGGTTGTGGTAATGGTGAGAACTGACATGATTTCTCCTACGGCTCGATTGCCAATTGCTGCGCTGCGCCTGTCGGGAACAGCACCATGATGCGTGTCTTGCCGCTGCCGTTGTCCTCGGCATAGATGCGCGCATTGTTCGTCGTAGGTGCGGCTGGCGCGGTAATTTCGGCCATTTCATGATAACCAGCCTGGCCGACGATGTTGGTGAGTCTCAGGCTTCCGGCGAAGCTGCCGGCAGAACCGCTTCCAATACCGAGAAGTCCCGCCGAAATGCGCGAGATGCCGGAATCTCTATTGCTGAAGCAGTCACCAGATCCTGTCGCGGTGGATGACCACCAAATGCCATATGATGCAGCCCACGAAATGCCGGTAGCGTCAATGCCAATCAACATGTTTCGCAGCGAAACAGTGCGAGCTAAAGCAGCGGCAACTGAGTGATACGCCTCAAGCGAAGCATTGGTTGCAAATCCGACACCACCATATAGCGATCCGTCTTTGCGCAATTGAGCCAGCACAGTTGTTCCGGAAGCGCCACCCAAAATCTGAAACGCAAGCGATCCAGCAGCCGACGCCGTATCGGTGATCATCAGCTTGAAGCCTGGAAACGTCGTCCCCGCCGCATTCCACGTCTGCGAAATCGAGAGCGGGCTTACCGCCGTCGTCGCCGTTCCGGCATTCAGCGTCAGGCCCTGACCTGCCGCGGGGCCCCATTTCAGGTTCGCGTTGTCCTGCGTGAGTACCCCGCCAGCGCCGGCAAAGAGAATGCTGCCCGCAGTCGCGCCCGGGATCGGGCGGCCGATGGCGAGCGGAGCGGGGATGGCTTGCATTACAAAGTCCTCACGGTGAAGTCCAGTAGCATTGACACGGCACGGACTCGATCAGCGTCACTGGTTCGACGATGGGCGCGATAACGGCGATCATTTAAAACCCTCTCGAATGCGAGCCATGTATTCTGAATATGGACGATTTCGGCGCCTGCGACTGCCAATTCATCCAGCGTCTCGGAAACCTCGACCGCGCCGAGGCCGTTGTCGTCGTGAAAAACGATGATCCCGCCGCCGCCGTGTTTCATCGACAGCTTGGCGAGCACATAGTCGTTAAGCACCCCGGCGCGCGAGTGGTCGGCATCGATAAAGCATGCGTCGGCCTGCGGCAGATCCGCGGGGCGCAAGTCGAAGCTCCCGCGCGGCTTCAAGATCAGGCGAAAGCGCGGATCGGGGAGCGCGAACTTACCGGGCTCGGCTGGCACCTCGTTTCGCTGGCACTTCCTGATCGTCACATACCCTGGCAGCACATCGATGCCGACGTACTGCTCGATCTGTGGCAAGTTCAAGAGAACCGTCGCCGCCGCCCGTCCCTCGTTGCAGCCGAACTCGATCACCGTGCGCGGATTGACGCTCGCGACCAGCGCGACCAGGCGGTCGAGCTCGCCCGCGTTGAAATATCTAGGCGGGAACGGCGGCAGCTTCGCCGGCGGCGCGTCTATCCTCATCGTCGCGCGCTTCGTGACCGGTTGCGCCAAGCCCATCGCAAAACTCCTTGAGTGCGTCTATTGCGCGCGGCATGTCGATCGCCTTGCGGCATGCGTGCGCGTGACTCCAGCACGCGCAGGGCGTGATCGGCTCAATCGGCAGCCACTTCGTGAACTTCGCGCCGGCAGAAAACGAGCGCGCATCCTCGTAGCCGCCGAACACCGTCACCGCCGGCGTCCCAACCGCCTGCGCGAGCACCGTCGCGAAGCCTGGTGCCGAGAAAACCAGCGCCGCGCGCGCAAATAGGCCGGCGAGCGTCTCGAAATCGAGCTCCCCGGCGTGATACTCGACATCGGCCTCGATCTGCGGGCCGACCGTCCATTCGACCTTCGGCACCAGATCGGCCACCGAAACCACGTAAAACCGCTCGCGGATGGCACGAAATAGGGCCACGTACGCATCCGGGTCCGGGTTGCGCGTGGATGCCCCACCCCATTCCGTTCGCGCAACCAGCGGCCTGTAGACGAGTACCGGCCGCTCCACGTGAAACAATGCCGCCGCTTTCTTGCGCCAGGCCTGCGGCACGGCCATCCTGAAGTCGCCGACCGGCACGCCGCAGACTGCGGACATGGCGCCCAATACCGACCCGGCCGCGCGCACCTGCGAAGGCGAATAACTCGAGCGGATCTCGCACGTCCCCGCTGGCGGCCGGCTCGGGCCGTACACCGAGCGCTTTTCGTTCTTCGCCTGCGTGCGAAGCATCGTGCCGACCCGCAGCGGATGCAGCCGCGGCATATCGTGATAGACCTGCGGCCAGGGCGTCTTCAACCACACCTCGTGCGAGCGCATCAGTTCGCGCACGACCGAGCGCTGGTGCAGGCAGTCGCCCATGCCGCTCATGCCGTGAAGAACCAGCGGCGGTTTTCCGGGCGAGAGCGCTTTGTCGATCGGCTGCCGCTCGAAACACGTGATCGCCGTCTGCCTGGTGGCGTTGACCACCTCGACGCCCTGCGCCCGCAGATCGGCGCCAAGCTGCACCATGCGCCGGCCCCACTCCGGCATCGTCCCAAGGTTCGGCAGCCCGCCTTCGTGGTCGCCGTGGTGATGGCTCTCGCCATTCGGCCCGCGCTGCATGTCGTAGCCGAGCAGGATGATCCGCGCCGCGCCCCACATATACGCCAGGTTGATTGCCTGGTAGCCGCTATTTAGGCCGGTGTGGATCCGCCCGGGCTTCGTACAAAGCCCCGGATCGTCCACCGCCTCGACCCAGTTGACGACGCCGCGCAGCCGCTCCGCGCAGGTCCAGCATTCTCCGGTGAAGCTGCGCTCGACTTCGGCGCTGTACACGGTCCACCAGCGCGTGTCCGCGGCATAGAGTGCGTCGGCCCACAGCGCCTTGCGAAACGTCGTGCAGACCGCGATTACGTGCCGGTTTTGCGGTGCTTGCCGCCTCCAGGCCTTGACGCGCGCGACGTCGCCGTCGGTGAGGCTTGGCCCGCTCGCAATGCAGACGACGGTGGAGCCACGCCATCGTCCGGCGCTTTTCCCGCTTCTCTCCCGACCACTGCGGCACGGGCGCCGAGCGCGAGCGCCTGGTCGACGCGGCGCGGCACGAGGTTGATGCGCACGAGGCCCGCGCGCTCGAGCTCGCCCGCGGTGTGCTCGTCCATCATCAGAGGGCGCCCTTCGTGCGCGGTAATCCGGTCATGCACGAATTCGGTGAGCGGTACTGCTTCGACTTCCATGCTCCAGCCTCCAGAAAAAGCCCAGCCGAAGCCGGGCTCGCGTTCACTGCGACTTAGCTGCCGACCAGGTCGGTATTCTTGATGAACGCCTCCGGCCGATAGACGGCGAGGGCGAGTCTTTCTTCGTTTCGAATAGTGACCATATTTTTAATAAAGTCATCTTGATTCTCCGAAGAAATCACGACGTTCGAATCCTCGCGATCGAACACCTGCGCGCCCATCTTGAACGCGCCGCAGAGCGCCGTATCCACCGTCATCGCCTGCGTGGCCACCACCGGACGGCCCCACAGCGTGGGACTGGCTATGCCCTGCGGGATGCCGATGATGTAGCGCCCGAGCGTGTCTTTTTTGAGCTCGATCGCCGCCCAATCGGACGGATGCACCACGAAGCCATCGCAGGGGAAGAGCGCGAGCTCAACCTGCAGGCACATCAGCCGCAAAATGTCGATCTTCGAGGGAGCCGCAATGGTGATCGGCGCGCTGAACGCGGTCGCCTGCGTATAGATGCCGTTCAGGTTGTTGCCGGTACCCGAACCCTTCAGGAGCTGCGCTTCCTCGACCAGGCTCAGGCCGTAGCGCATGCGATTGTCGATCATGGACTGCAGCTGCGCCATATCGTCCATGATTTGCTTCGAGGCCTTCACGAAATGCGCGATGGTGACCACCGCGCCTTGCACCAGCGCGTAGGTGATCGTCGATTCGGGCTTTTGCACCGTTTCCGAAACCGTCGCCGCGTTGTTCGTGAAACCTGTTTCCTTGACGTACTGGATTGCATTCGATCCGGTGCGGCCCGGCGCGATCAGGTCGCGCACGACCAGGCGGCGCTCAGGCAAGAGCACAACCCCAGGCCGCAGGTCCGGCGGCACGCCGACGGTCGTCGTGTTCGTGGTCGGCTGGCCAAGCTCCGTGATGGCGGCATTGACCTTGAAAACGAAGCCCGATTGCGCCGAGCGCATGCCGCCGCTTTGCAGCCAGGCTTTGAATTCTTCCGCGTTGACCAGCGCGTGGCCGACAGTTTGAGGCCCCTGGACATCGCTGCCGCCGCGCCGCGCCATCTTCTGCTCGACTTCGAGCAGGCGCGCCTGCAGCTCGCCCTGCTTTACGAGCATCTCGTCGACCTTCGGCTTGTCGGCCGCATACATGTCGCCGTGCTTCTTGGCTTCTGCGAGCGCCTTCTCGCCCGCCTCTCTGACCTGGTCGCCGATCTTGTCGAGCGCCGCCTTGATTTCCTTCGGATCCATGTCGTACAGGATCATGCCCGCGCGGGCCATGTGCGCGGTCAGGCCGCGGTGGAGGATTTCTCCGAGTGATGCCGCCAGTGCGACGAGCATTAGTTTCAGTTTCATGGTGATTCCTTTCAAATTTCGATTGAGAACGATTGCAGTGCAGCGAGTGCTTCTTTTTCCCCGGCAGCGTTTTGCGTGCCGGCCTTGAACTCTTGAAGGAGTGATCTGCGCTCGGCGCGCGGCATCCCGGCTTTTGCGAGCGCCATGTCGAGCAGGAATGCGGCTACGCGGTCACCTTTGGCGTTCGCGTCTTTTTTTACTTCGTCCGCCGGCAGGAGCGCATCGGCGAAGCCCTGCTCCACCGCCGCTGCGCCGCCGATCCACGTCTCCTTGTCCATCATCTTCTGCACGGCCTTCGCTTCGAGTCCGCTCCTTGCCGCGTAGATGTCGGCCATCGCGGTGTCGAATGGCTCCAGCATGTCGGCGATGTCGCGCAAGTCCAGGCGGTTGCCGATCGCGACGACCCAGGTGTCGTGGATCATCAGAAAGCCGGCCCGGGCGATCAGCATCTCGTCGCCGGCCATCGCGATGATCGAGGCGGCCGAGGCGGCGACGCCCAGGATCTTGACCGTCACCTGGCCCTTGTGATCGCGCAAGAGGTTGTAGATCGCCATGCCTTCGAAGAGGTCGCCGCCCGGCGAATTGAGGTTGACCACCACGTCTTTGTCGGCGCCGATCGAGCGCAGCGCCGCGGCAATTCGCTTGGCGGTCACGCCTTCGCCAGTCCACGGATCCTGCCCGATAGGATCGAGCACGCTGATCGTGTTGTCGGCCTGGTCGGCGGCCATCAGGTCCGGCGTCCAGCGCTCAAGCGCCTGCGGCGAGAGCTCCCACTGCAACCCGTTCGGGCGGTCGATCTGGCGGGCCTGCGGCATGTGGCGTTTGCGCATTTCTTACTCCTTGGCCGGCAGTCCGGCAGATACGTTGTCGATTCCGAGCCATGCCTTCAGCGCGTCGGCTGCGCCCTGCGCGGCGGCGTTGGTGCCCTTGTTCATATCGTCTATGTCCACCATCGCGCTCTGGACAGTCAGGACGCCGGCGTTGCCGCCCATCGGTGCCATGTTCTCGAGCTGCCGGCACTCGTCGCGCGTGTAGATGCCGACGTTCACCATGCTCGAATAGAACGCGGCGCGCGAGGTGCTGTCGGCGCGCAAGAGGCCTTCGAAGTTGAAGCTGGCGAAGTACGTCTTGCGCTCGACCGGCGTGAGCAGGCTCTTCCTGACGGCCTGCTCGATGCGCACGCACCAGTGGCGCAGCGTGAAGGTGAGAAACCAGATCATTTTCTGCTCGAGGCCGGTGCCCCAGTTCGAGTCCTTGCCGCCGTGCCCGATCATGGCCGGGTCGACACGAAACCACCTTGCGATCTCCTCCACGTTCCATGAGCGGCTCGCAAGCAGCTCGGCCGATACCGGGTCAAAGCCGAGCTTTTGAAAGCCGGTGCCCTTTTCGAGCACATACACTCCGCCCGCGTCGGACACGACCTTGACGTGCTCGCGGATCTGTTCGCGTTGCTCTTTTTTCAGAATCGCGTCAACGGTAATGATGCCGGAGGCGCGCGAGCTGTTCTGAAACGTCTCCGCGCTCGCCTTGTCCGTCTCGATCGCGGTGCCGAATACGTTCGCGCCGTAGACCACCGGCGAGAGGCCTTGCACGCCGTCGGTGGAGAAGGCCGGGATGTGCATCAGGTCCGACTCGGATAGAACGCGCTGAGTGCTGCCCGTGAAGTCCCGATAGCGATAGTCCCAGGCGCCGGTGGGCAGGCGCCGCACGATCATGCGAGCGGGCAAAAGAAACTGAAGCGCGACAATCGTGTTGCCGCTCCGGACGATCTCGATGTACGCATTGCCCCAGAGCAGCAGCGAGGCGACCACCGCCTCCCAGAACACCACCGCCGTCATGTCCGCGTTCGGCTGATCGTGCAGGATCGAATAGAGCTCGTGCCCGGTCGCAGGCGTGCGCGATCCGTCGGCATTGCTGCGATAGAAGCGGCACGGCAGCGTCGCGAGCGTCTCCGAGATGAGGCGCACGCACGCCCAGGCGGTCGCGAGCTGCAGCGCCCGGTCGACGCTGACAGGCTTGCCAGTGAACGATCCTGTGCCGGCAAATTCACGCCAGAACGCATGATCCTGCAGGCCGATCGGCACGCCGAGCCAGCTTTGCAGCGTGGCGCGGATGGAGATCGGGCGCACCATCGCGGCCCAGGTGAGTTTTTTCATACGATGATCGGGTCCAGTAGCGAATCGGCGAGGCTGCCCTTCGCCTCGGGGTTCAGTGCCATCAGCGACACCGCATTCAGCATGGCCAGCAGCGGGTCGATCTTCGCCGTGCCCGCGGCCTGTTTCGTGATGATGACCGCGTTGCCGCGCGGTTCGACTTTCGCGTTTCCGATTACCCAGTTCATCATCGGCTGGCCGCCGTGGATCAGTCCGCCCTCGGCGAGCTTTCTCTCCGCGGTCTTGATCGCGCCGGTCATTTTCCAGCCCTGCGTGATGCCGACGACTTTCTCCTGCGGCACTCCGGCCTCGACCAGCGCATCGAGCACGCTGCCGATGCCGGCCGGGTCCACGCCCACCTTGTCCAACTTGCCGGAGGCCTCGATGTGCGCGACGAGCGCGGCGAGTTGCGCCACGTCGTCGCCGATCTCATCCACCAGCGTCAAGTTTCCGTCCCGGGCGAAATCGCGAAAGCGCGGAGCCTCGGACTTGCGCCGCTCGAGCACGATCTGGTGCGCCCATGCATGCGTCCAGGCAAGCCACTCGCGCGTCTTGGCGTCGCGACCGATCGCGCAAAAGCCGAGCAGGTCGTCCAGGCCGCCGCCGTCGGCTCCGACGGTGACTACTTCGCACCGCTCGAGCAGCTCGTCCAGCGTGAATGCGGTACGCGCCTGCGCTTCCCAGTAATCGGCGCCGGCCCAGCGGTCGGAGTGCAGCGCGAGGCCGATTTCGACATTCAGGTGCTGGGAGGCCCAGGCGCGCAGTTCTTCTTCGCCGGTGGCCAGAGCAGAGTCGTATTCCTCCTCGAGCCGCGCGATCGTGACCGACCGGCCCGCGTTTGGCGTCACCATCGACCAGTTCTTCGGGTTGCGCCAGACCGCCGCGTCCTTTTGCATCGCCTGCGGAAACTCGTAGAGCACCGGCAGCATGGCACCCGTCCTGGTGCCGTCGCGGATCGCCCGGGCTTTCATCAGCTCGGCGCGGAACACCCCGCTTGGCGCCTCCTCGCTCTGCGTCGTGATGAAGGCCATGAAGGCCTCCGGAAACGGCAGCATGCCGCCGCGCAATTGCCGGATCGCGCTCGCGGCCTTCGACATCTTCGCCACCACGTGCAGCTCGTCGATCAGCACGCCGGCGCACTTCTGGCCGGTCAGCACCGCGGGGTCGAAGGTCATGATCTGCAGCGCCGCGCCGGTCTCGCGGTGAATGATCGTCTTCAGGTGCTCGCGGACGTGCAATTTCTTGCTGAGCACCTGGTCGAGCGCAACGGCACCGGCCGCGGCAGAAAACGCCAGCTCCGCCACATCGTGCACCGGTGCGACCATCAGAAACGGCGCGTTCGGCCGGCGGTTAAGTAATAACGCGGCGAGCATCATCAGCGCGCCATAACTCGTTTTCGCGCTCTTCTTCGGCACCAGGAGGAACAACTCGCGAATCGCGCGCTCCTGCGTCTCCGGGTCGAGCGAACCGAACAAGGCGCGCACGATCTCGCGAAACCAGTCGCCCGCAGCCTCGGCCAACGCCGGCGTTCCGGGTACGTCGTAGAGCCGCAGCTTGTTGAACACTGCAACCGCGCGATCACCGCCCGCCTGGTGCAGCGGCAGCGCCGGGACCAGGGACTTACCAGCGCGTAACCGATCCTCCCAGCCCGGACAGCTCAGGTTCCAGGCCACAACACCCTACTGCGCCGGGACGGTGAGTAGCGTTTCCCAGCCCGTCCCGGCCTGCGCGCTCACCGCGGCGGCCTGTGCCTGCGCTTTCTTGCCTTCTGGCGCGTTTGCGGGCTCAGGTGATAGCGGAGGTGCGGCAACCCGCGGCGTCATGGCGGCATAGGCTTTCTGGGCCGCTACGTTGCCATTCTTGGCGGCCTTGAACATCGCGCCGAGCACTTCCTGCCGCCGCTTGTACGCGCCGGTGGTCAATTCGTAGGCGAAATACTTCGTCAGCGTGACGTGCGAGATCCCCAGGCCGAGCGCGATCTCCTCGTGCGACACACCGGCCCCGGCAACGATGGAAACGTTGCGCCGCATGGCTGCGGTCGGGTTAAAAGGCGGTCTTGCCACGGAAAACTCCAATGTTTAAGGGAATGGTGTCTGGCCAAAATTCCCGGACGATGAAAAAACTCTGCGCGTGAGAGGCACGGTGGTTTCCAGTGGCCAGGCCTCCAGGCTTTCGACCTACCCCTACCTTGCTATCGCGGCTTGTAGCCCAGATCGGCCGCAGTCTTCAACGCGTGGCAACCGTCCGGCCCATTGCATAGCACCTGGTAGTTGCTGTCATCATTCGATCCACCGTTGTCCAGCGCCACGATGTGGTCAAGGTCGAAGCCGTTCGGGTAGACCACCACGCGTCCGCACATGGCGCAGCATGGGTTGTCTACCCAGATTCTAAAGCGCAGGGTCTGCAGCGCGCGGCCGGTGATGCGATGGCCTGCAGCCTTGGACGCTGGACCGAGCGCAGCCAGCCTGCCCGCCTGCACCTGCACCCGCGACTTGAGCATGGTCAGTCTGGCCATGCGCGCACCTATGTAAAAGAGCCAACGCACGAAGCGCTGGCGAAGGTCACCGAGAGGGAGGGGCCCGGCAACGAAGGGCAAGTACCAATGCAAAAGGCCCGCGTTGTGCGGGCCTCGGGTCTTCGTCCATTGCACCCGGAGCCATAGGCTCCGGTACTCGCTTTTACGCGGAAGTCAGCAATTGATGCGCTGCATTGTGCACGCGGGTGCATTCATCTGTCAAATCAGATGGTTCGACGCGAAGCGTTCTCAATAGGCGAAGCGCCGTGTTTGGCGCGCTTTAGCACGTTCGCCACCATGCGCCGCGCGTCCTCGATAAAGCGATCCCACATCGCGCGCGGCAGGCGCAGGCGCAAGCAGCAGAACTGAGCGTCGGCACGTGCCACGTACAGGAGGAACAGCGCCTTGCGATGATCGCGCGGCACCTGGCGCATGCAGCGCTCGACCTTCAGCGCCGAGAGCTCGTCCGCACTGAGGCGCGGTCCTTCGGGCCACCAATGCTGAGGTGCACGATACCAGCGCTCCGCGGAGCCGCAGCACGCAACGCCGCCGGTGCGCATGCGTGACCACACTCCCCAGTTTCGCAGCATGGCATCCACGTCTGACTGATACGGATCGGACGGCGGATCGGCGAGGACGGCGGCGTTCATTTACTGCCCGCCTTCGTGATGGTTTCGAGCTCGATGTCATTGATCAACATCTTCGGTTCACTGGCTGTCGAAACATCGATCCAGCTGATGCGCGCCGACTTGAGGATGATTCCATGCTCTTCCCATAGAATGCGCACAAGCTCGCGCACCCCGTCGTGCGCGGCTCGCTCGACTGCCACAGTCACCGTTTCAGAGAGGCTGGCCATTATTGCGTGAAGAGTTCACCGATGGCCTTACGCGCGTGCCGCGTCTGCCTGGCGTTCTGCGCGTGGTGCTTGGCGTCGTAGGTCAAATGGCATTTCTGGCACCAGGCGCGCAGGCGGCTGATGTCCTGCGTTTCGAGCTCGTCGTGATCGAGGTGCGCGATCGTCAGGACGACCCTGGTTATTTCCCGATCCTCTTCGGCGTACTGCACGCACGCATCCAGATCCATCGACCACATGCCGGTCTCGCGCACTCGCCATGCGCCGTTCGGCACGCGGCAATCCGGATACGCCGGCGAGCCTTCGCAGCAGTTGCCGGCGCGCTCGAGCACCGCGGCGCGAAGCGCGCGCCAGTTCGCTGGGTAGCGTTTCGCGTTGGCGGCGCTGATCGGCACAGTGCGCCCTATTCGCCTATCTCGTCGAAAGCAAGGTTCAACTGCTCCGCCTTCCTCGCCTCGTCCTCCCACTTGTCGTTCGCCTTCGCGTTGACGACCTTCCTCACGACCGGCGCATTGAGGCCGGTTTTCTCGGCCATCGACGTCACCCAGTCGGCGTAGGTATCGGCCGCTTCGTCGGCCTTCACCTTCAGCGCGACGCCGTCGTCGATCGCGTCTTTCAGAAACTTGGTACGAATGGCGGCGGGTTGGCCGGCGGCGTCCTTGCGGCCTTGTGCTTTCGAGATTACTTCGTCTGTGGCGGCATCCATGATTTTCTCCAGGTTAGAAAGGATCACTTGTGGCACTCGTTTGCAGCAGTGGTACGTTGTCAATCAGCGATGGCTGCTGCATCTGCATCGCTTCGATCTCGACTTCGGCGCGCGGGTTGGCGCGGTCAATGCCGTGATAGAAATGCAATTCTCTACACTGCCTGTCATTTTCATAAACGCCTTTGCTCACCAGCACGCGCTCGCCTTCGCCGTAGACGTATTCGCCATCGGCGACTTTCTGCAGCTTGCCTTTTTCGCGACGGTACTTCGCCGCGAGGATGTCGAGCAGTAGCGCGCCGTCGAGGTCGGGACGCTCGCTCGCGTACCAGAGGCGCATCGTCACGCGCACCGGCCCTTGCAGCATCTGGCGCGCATCCGGCGGGATCTGCAGCGACGCCGTGCGCTCGTAGTCGCGCGCCTCCGGTGATTTGATCAGCGCCGGCTTGTCGCCGAACTTCACGATCTGGCGCGAATTTTTCATCGATACCGGCTGGCCTAAAATGGTGAAGCGTATGACCATCACGCCGCCTCCTTCGCCGCCACCGGCCACGCCGTGACGATTCCGAATTCAAGCGGCGGCAATGTCTCCAACACGACGCGGCCCGTCGCATCGTCCTTCACGCGGCGGCTGCGCGGGTAGGACACCAGCACCGGGTCGACCAGGCGGTAGGCCTGGTTGTCGAAGTGCCAGAGGTCGTCATTCATCGTCGCTTCCCGGCTCGCGATTTTCAGGCTCTTTTTCCACCGTTTTTTTGGCGAGCATTGCCTTGATTTTTTCGAGCAATTCCGAGCCTCGTTTTGTCGCCGGCTGCGGCGGTGCTGGCGGGTGCGGGACGAGGCGGGAGAAGTTATCCACAGGGTCGGCTCAAAAGTTATCCACAGGCCGCTACTGGCGCTCGAGCACGTCGCTTTTACCGGCGGCGGCGAGCTCGGCCTCGACTTGCGCCAACTCGCGCGCCGCTTGGATTTGCGAGGCGTGGCTGTAGCTCATCGTGCCGGCCGTTTCCTGTTTTTTGAAATGCACCAACATCGCAATCGGCTTACCCACGCCGGCCTTGCTCGCCATGGCGCCGGCGAGCTCGTCCAGCATGAATTGCGCATGCGGGTGGCCGTTCAGCACTTTCGCCGCTTCGCGCCGCTCTGCGCTGGTCAGCTTTTCCGGGTAGAAAAGTCCATTCGAGAGAGCAGCAGCAGCAGCGGTTTTCCCGGTCGTCGCGCGCGCGACGCTGCTGCTTTTGAGATTCGAATACGACTTCGCTTCCGCCTTAGTGTGCAGATGCTGCGCGTCTGCTACGCATGTGCTTTGCATTTGCTGCGCATTGTTGGCCGCTGGCCCTGGCGGCGGCGGAAACTTACTCACCTTCGTGCGCACTTGCTGCTTGAAGTCGAGCATTTCCAGGTACTCTTTTCCGTCAACGGTGTACGTCCTTACAAGGGCCGCTTCTCGAGTCTCCAAGATCCACTTCCCAATGTCCGGGTTTCCTACCTTGTTCAGCTTTAACGGGAAGCATGCTGCCCGCAAGAGTTCCGGTTTCGCGTAAAACCTGCCGTAGTCATCCACCGCGGACATGAGCCGGCGGTAGAACACCTCTGCAGGGGCCGAGAGCAGGTCAACCCGCTCGCTCGATAAAATTCCTTCTCTTAAAATACGGCTTGGCATGGCGGGTCATGCCTGGAACGCGACGCTGCCGGCGCGGCGGCGGTAGTAGTTCATCGCGGACCCTAGCCCGCCTCGACACCATTGCCCTGGCGAAGCTCGACGTACCGGCGAATCTCTGCCGCGTGCGCGAAACAGGTGTTTCCCATCGCCGCATATTCGTCAGCTTTTTTGAGAAGCTGACCATCGCTCAACAGGTCAATGCGGATTCCTTTGCCTTCCTTCCCGCCGATCACGTAGTACTGCTGCAGGTGGTCAAAACCATCGAGGATCAATTGCGCCGGCCGCGGATTGTCTGGGACGTTGGCGATTCTGTTGATCTGTTGCGTCGCCTCTTTCCTCACCGCCATGCGTGAACAACACAGGTGAAAATCGGCGTCGACACCTTGGACATCGGGGTGATCTGCCATCAGCGCCTGCGTTATCCAGACGGGCGAAAGAGTCGCCGCGTTCTCCCGCATCAGCTGCACGATCTTGGCTCCGATCTCGGCGTGCAATTGGTTTAGTGAGTACATGGTCAGTCTCCTAGTGAAACGATGAAGCGGTCCAACCACGAATCAATTGCGGCCACAGTTGCGCGCGCTGCCCCCGCTTCTGCTTTTGTCACGCCGGAGGCGACTGTAGTCGGATCGTTTTCTGCAGTGAATTCGGCGAAGCGCCGGAGTTGAGCGAGAGCTTGGGTTGCGACGGCGAAGTTCGCCGGTTTTGTCTTACCGAGGTCGAGCAACGGCTTGCGTCCCTGCTCGGCGAGTTGAGTTACGGTCGGTGGGTTGTCGCTTTCGACTGCTGTCTCGAAATCGTTGCCTGGCACGTTCGCCACGCGCAGCGCAGTCTTGCGTTGATGGCCGGATAGTTTTGCGTCCATCGCAAATTCGGTAATCGTCCTCGGGTGCCCGGCCACCCGAGGTTCAAGGTCAATTCGCGTTCCTGGCCCAGGCCGAAATTGTTTGAGCAGCTCGCCGCAGCGGCGAATCGCGCGCGCCTGGATGCGATCGGCCATCTTGCGCAACGATTGATCGTCAGACTGCCTCGCATAGCTTGCTAGCGCCTGCGCCTTGTCGGCCCAATCCTGGCACTCGTCTGCGCGGTCGCACACGGCAAGCGCGCGCTTCGCCGCCTCATAAGTTACCGGCAGCGGTGCCGTGGCAACATTGGGCAACGGCGCCAGCATAGGTAGCGACGCCGGCGCATTCACTGCTTCACCACCCGCTTCGCACCCCATGGCCACTGTTCGGTATATGGCGTGTGGTGCATGCTCTTGGTCGTCTCGCGCGCGGCCTGGATCGCGGCGCAGACGAAGTCGTGGTCCTTTGCCAGGTGCAGCGCGACCTCCAGCAGCGCGTCCACGCGCGCCGCCTTCTCGCGCACCAGCTTCTCGCCGAGTGCGTCCATTTCCTCGGCCGGGAAGCTGATCGTGTCAAGCACGGTGAAGGCCGGCGCATTCACTCCGCCACCTCCGCCTCATCGACGATCCGCACCACGTTCGCGTTCTCGCCGTCGCGCTCCAGGAGCCCCCGCGCCTCCAGATAGCGCACCGCCTGCTCGATGTACGGCGCGCCGTCGACCGGGTCGAGGTTCTCCCAATTCCACCAGGTCTCATCACCGCGCGTCACGGCGACACAATAAAGCTCGATGTCCGCGCGCGCGGCGCTATCGGCGATGTCGAGTGCGTCGGCGAGCATGGCGGCGACCTCGACGCCGATCGGCAGGACACCGTTCGGTGGACGGTATTCGCGCAACCAGGCGCTGGTGAGGGTGCGCGGATTCATCTGGGATTCATGCGGCGCGCTCGGCAGGAGCCGGTGCTGGGCCGAAGATGTCGGGCCGCAGATCGTGGCGACTGACCGTGCCGCCGGTGGCGCGCTCGACGTCGGCGCACCGCTCCGGCGGCACCCTTCCGCGGCTGCGCCAGTTCTGCACAACCTGAGGGCTGACGTCGATCGCATCGGCAAGCTGCGACAGACTGCCGACAATTTTGATTGCACGCTCGAGTTTGCGACTGCGCCAATAATTGCTCATGCGGCGCGCTCGGCTGTAGCACGTGTTTGACCACGAAAGTAATCCGCGAGTCGCTGAATCTTGTTGACGCTCGGATCCGGGATGCGGCCCTGGGCGAGCTTGGTGAGCCATGAATAGTACGACTCCCAGGCCTCAGGCTCGATGTCCTTCGCGATCGCGGGCCACGCCCCCTTTCGCGCGTCGAGTTCGGTCATGACAAATTCAAATATCGGTGTATCCATGGGTCCGGAAAGCGACAAGGGTTGCTTTGACGGCAGTTAATTTAGCAAAGTTTTGCTTTACATGCAAGCAACACATTGCTAGGCATAATAGATACCGTAGTTTCATGAACAAACGGCCCAAAATCACTTCGCCGCAAACCCTCGCGATGAACCTCCAACGGCTGATGGAAAATTCGGTGCAGTTGCATACGCAGGGACAGGTGTCGCACGCCTCCGGCGTGGCCCAGACGGCCGTCAGCTTGATGCTCAGGCCGGACGCGCGATCGCGCACGAAAAGTGGAAAAACGCCATCTCCGAAACTTGCCGAAGTCGAGAGCGTCGCCCGCGCCTTTGGGATGGAGGTTTGGCAACTGCTCATCGATCCGGCCACGCTCGCTGAGGTGGTGGCGCGCGCACTGACTTCGCCGGTTACGCTCCTCCTCGCTCCGCATCACGGATCGAAAGGAGCCCCCGCCGACGCCGCCCGTCTCCCTCCCCCGCCTCAGCTGGTGACCCAGAAGACGAGCCGCCCGTCTTCCACTAGGCTGGGGCAATAGGATGGTTTATGAACTCTCCCCCACTCCATTTTGAAAGCGAATTGACCAATGGGCCTCATGAAATGCGAGGACTGCGGCAAAGAGCACAGTGACTCTGCGGTGGCCTGCCCCAATTGCGGAAAACCACGAGCTGCGGCGCCGGTCGTTACGACCCAAGCCACCGGAAAATACTGGAAGACGATGGAGCTTTGTGGCGTTGGCAGCGTTTTGCTCGGCATGATTTCGTGCGCCGCGTCCGATGCTGGCGGTGGACGCATGGCGAGCGTTTGGCTCCTGGTCATCGGTGTGGGTCTATGGCTCTCCGGACGTATCGGCGCATGGTGGGAACACGGATAGCAGTACACGCAGCGCAGTGCCGGCGGCGCTAACGTGAAACCCAAGCGCGGCCGCTACCGTTGAACGAACCGCTGTCCGGGCTCAAAATAGAATATTGGTACCACGCGCTCACCGCACTCGGCGCAGCGGGGGTCATAGCGGCGCTCGCCTTCGAATTCCACGGCGTCGCCAATGCGCACGTTCTGCTGGCCGCGCTGGGTTGTTTCTTTGTCGGCCTCGGCGAGTGGATAAATCACCCGCTCCAGACGGCCATCATGCCGCGCACAGCGTATCATCCTGGCGGCATCATCACGGGTCATCCACGCAACGCGAACGCCCTCGGAGCACTCTTCGACGTACTCGGGCTTGTGCTCATGGCGATCGGTGTGTACAAGATCGCGGCAGCGTCGTAGCAGCCAGTCGACGCCCCGATTTACTCCGCCAATAGCCCCTCCAAGTAGTCCCTGACCCGCCCGGCCGCTGCGGCCGAATTCCTATCTGAACGCGGATCGTACCCTTTTCATTTAATGGCAGCAAAGTTTTGCTTGACGCAATAGCAAAGAATTGCTACCGTTCTCCAACCCGCCAACTGGCGGTCTTTGGAGGCAAGAATGAAAACGCCGTCAACAACGAAGAAAACCACCGAGCTCGTGCCGTCATGAACGCCCGCCAGCGTCGTGCCGCACGCCGTCTAACCCAGCGCAATACCGAGCGTTGCCCCAATTGCACCAACGGGTACGTGACCCGCTTCGGTGCCGATGAAGAGGATGAATTTTGCCCGCGCTGCCAGAGCTCAGGCTTCATCGATCGCCGCGACCGCTTTGGCCTCACCATCCGCGGCGAAGTGGTGAGACTGCGGAGGTCGGCATGAGCACCGTGTCCGTCCACGAAGCCCTCACCCGCGTGGCCCTCTACGAGCAGCACCAGGCGCGCGTCGCCCGGCTCGAGCGCCAGGTCGCGCAGCTCCTCGCCGCGCTCGAACTCGTCACCGACGCCTTGAACGACCACGGCATCGGCGACATCGCAGAATGGCGGCGCGATCGCAAAGCGGCCATCGACAATTCGCGCGCCGTCATTGCCGAGGTGCGCCGTGGGTAGGCGAGAACGCGAAGCGCACCCGACGGCCGCACCGCTCCTCGACGCGCTGAACGCCGGCAAGCTCACCCGCGCCGATATACAGCAAAAGCTCGGCTTAGGCAGCAGGCAGGTCGTCACGAACTGGCTTGCGTACGGCGTGCCTGCGCGGCACCTGCCCTCGGTCGCCGCGCTCTGCGGCCTCTCGACTGACGCCTACCGCGAGCGCGTCGGGCTCGCTGGTGCGGACCCGGATTCGCGCATCGATCCCGCCGTCACCCGCACCGAGCAACTCCTCGCGAACTACGGCGCGCTGCCCGCGTGGATGCAGGACTACTTCCTTCGCAAGATGAAGGAGGCGCGAAAATACGCCGACGTGCTGCCCGAGTTCATGGCGAGGGACGCAGCCTCGCCCGTCGATGAGGCGAAGCTGCGCGTCATTGAGCGGGATTTCCTCGCGAAGATGGAGCGCTTTGCCGCCATGATGGGCAAAGCCGAGGCGCCCGACGACCTGGAGCCGCAGGCATGAGCCCCGCCAAGCGCAACGCGGACTGGGTCATGAAAAAGCACGGCGCGTTCTTCGAGCGCCTGATTGCCGAGGCCGTGGCGCTCGCCGAGACGCCGGGCCCGATCGATCCCCGCGCGCGCCGCGTGCTCGAGATCACCGACGACCTGGCGGCCAAGGTCGCGCCGAAGGCCGTCTGCCGCCGCGGCTGCGCGCATTGCTGCTACCAGTCGGTGATCGTCTCGGACTGGGAGGCCGAGCGCATCGGACGCTACACCGGGCGCAATGCGGCAAAGGTGCCGGCGCTCACGCCGGGCTCGAACATCCTTGCCATGCGAGCGCGCTTCGCCGGCGTGGCCTGCCCGTTTCTCGTAAAGAACGAATGCAGCATCTACGCGGTGCGCCCGCTCGCCTGCAGGACGCACTTCAACATGTCCCGCGATCCAGAACTCTGCGACATCAAGACGACCCCGGGCGGGCGCGTGCCGTACTTCAACTTTCGCGAGCTGACGATGGTGCACTGCGTGCTGTTTCTCAATGCGGGCTGCAGCTTTGCCGACGTGCGCGATTATTTTCCCGGCGCGGTCAACTAAAGGAGGCCTCGTGAAACTGAAAATCTACATCCACGCGAGCCACAGCGCGGCTCTACGCAAGCACTACTTTTCGGCGGACTGCATTGATCTGTCCTCAGCAGGCTTCCTCAAGCTCGAAGAACGCGAAATCGATTTCGAGCCGCCGCCCGAGGCCGTCCTGGTAGCCGGCACGATCGATGCATACCGGGCCGAGCAGACGAAGATTCGGGCCGAGGCGCAGGCGAAGGTGAGCGCGATCGATGAACGCATCCAGAGCCTGCTTGCAATCGAGCACAAGTCCGATGAGGCTGCGAAGGGTTCGGAGTTGCCGTTTTGAACGCGTACCCGCGAGACGACGACCAATTCCAAGACGTGTATGTGTCCAGCGTCAGGGCCGAGGACGGCGGCTGGGGCGCCACGCGCTCTGACGGCTGGAGTTTCTTCGTGCGGTCCGACTCGCCGATCGCGCCGCAAGAAGGCATGCCGGCGCGCTTCTACGGCAAAGGCATCGGCTATCCCGTGCGCGGCCTCTTTCTCGCGGGCGTGCGCGTGTTCTATCGCACCGTCGACGAGGAACGGGAACACCACGAAATCCAGACCTACGGCGCCGACGCCGCCGACTGGCTAGCGCGGTGGGATGAAGGCCGAACCGTCTGGTCGATCGAAATGGGCGGCTTAGGACCAGGCTACGAGCAGTGCATCCACATCACCGCGGCCGAGGTCCTGCGGCATCTGCTCGCCAAGCGGTACGACGCCGAGAAGTGGGAGGACCGCGAACAGCGGAAGCGCGACCTGGACGAAATTGAGAAGGCCGCCTTTGCCAACCCGACCATCGGAGCGCTCGGCCTGTCCGGTGCGCAATGGGGCGCCGCACTGAACGTGGCCACCATGCTCTACATACGCGGTCCGCGCGCGACACTGACCGACGAGAGTGTGAAGGATCGGCTGATTCAGGTGTCGCGCACGTTTCCGGGTGCGCCGTGACCTTCTTCTTCACCTTCGACTTCGCCACGCCGCACCGCGACCACTACGTGCGGATCGAGGCCGAGAACTACTGGCGCGCGCGCGAGACGATGATCGCCGCCTGCGGCACGGACTGGTCGATCCAGTACAGCGAAGATGTTTTCACGAAGCTCCTCGGGCGCTTGGCGCTCGTGCCGATCGCGCTCGCCGAGGCGAAGATCCTGCCCGGGTCGTCCTGCAAACGCGGTCATGCGAGCTGGATCGTGGTGAAGGCGGATGCGCATGCCGTGTGGATCGAGGACCAGGACGGGGCGATAAGCGTGACGAACGCGGCGGAGGAGGTGGTGCGGGAGCTATTCAAAATCTACGGCGAGCGGCGGATCGTTTACAAGGATACGGAAGGCAACTGGGACGAGCTTTTGCACCGCGGCGCGCGTTTCACTGGCTTCGCGCCGGCGCGGGGATGGCGCCGTGAAGCGCTTCCTCGACACGCTCGGCATGGCGCTGCTCGCAGGCATGATCATCGCCGCAATCGTGCTGCTGGCGTACTGGACTGTGAATTGCGCGCAATGATGAACGCCACCGACTTCAAGCCCGGCGACAAGGTGATCTACATCCCCGGCATCGCGCACGGTGATCTGCAGCACGAAGCATGCGAGCGCGGCGTCGTCAGCAGCACGAATGCCGTCAACGTGTTCGTTCGCTATTACCGCAACGGCGTGCTGCAAGCGACGGCGGAAAGTACGTCGCCGGAGGACCTGGTGTTCGAAGGCAGCAAGACCGTGATCAACCCGGCCGCCCCCTGGCCGTTTCCGGAGCGGAAGCCATGAACACCTGGACCGCCCGTTATCCAGACGAACTCGCCCCGATCGTCGAGGCCCGCGCCTGCCCGTCCTGCCACGGCTTTGGCTACATCGAGACCGGCGTGGACCGCAGCGGGCACGGCATCGGCGGCGGGCGGTGCGCGCGCTGCGATGGCAGCGGCATGGTGGAGGTTCGGATCAAGCAGGGAGTAACCGAGACGGAGGTGAACGATGAGAATGCCTTACCCTGAAGCTCGAATATTTTTGCACCCGGCGCTGACGCGCGCACAGGTGCAGCGCGTGTGCGAAGTCAATGGCCTTGAAGTGATCGAGGGCGGCCGTCCGTCGCTCGAGCAGAAGCGGATCCGGGCGATCGCCTACCTGCGCAGTCGCAACCTCTATATTCTCGATCGCGGATCGAAAGTGCCGTCGTGGGCGCAGGGACACAAAGACGACCCGGAGGCGGCTTAGCATGAACCTGCCCGGCCCGGATGTCGTTCTGAAGGTCATCCCTGAGGATGCCACCTACGACCGCACGAAATACATCGGCGGCTCGAACGCCGCGGCCATCATGGGCCTTGGCGCCTACGAGCACACGCCGCTCTCGACGTACCTGCAGAAGACCGGCCAGGTCGTCGAGGAAATGGACGAGAAAAAGCGGCTCTTTCTCAACCGGCGCAAGCGCTGGGAAGGCCCGATCATCGAAATGCTGCGCGAGGAGTTCGACGCCGAGATCGTGGCCGTGAATCGCCGCTACGTGGATTCGCTGTACAACTTCATGGCGGCCGAGATCGACTTCGAATGGCGCGATGCGGACGGCACGATCCAGAACGGGGAGATCAAGACGGTGTCGCCCTTCAATTTCGGCGAGCGCGCCGGCTGGGGCGAGGCCGGCACGGACGAGATCCCGGTCCATTATGCGTGCCAGGTCATGCACGGCCTCGGGCTCACCGGCCGGCGCACCTGCATCGTCGCTGCCCTGGTCGGCCTGGACAACATGATCTTCTACCGGGTCGAGCGCGACGACGCGACGATCCTCGAGATGCGCACGCGCTGCGTCAATTTCTGGCGCCTAAATGTCGAAAAGCTGATCCCGCCAGAACCCGTCAGCCTGGCCGACGTCATGAAACTCACGCTGAAGATGAACGGCAAGCCGGTCGAGATCACCGAGGAGATCAAGGCGAAGGTCGATCAGCTCGCGTCGATTCGCGCGCAGTACAAGAGCATGGAGTTCGCCGAGGAGACGATCGGCTTCGAGGTGTTCAACTTCGTGCGTAAGGCCTGGGGTCTGCCAGCCGCAGCTGAGCCGAAGGATCTACCGCCCGACAACGCGATCCTGCTCCTCGATGGCGTGAAGTACGCGACGTGGAACCGGCAGCGCGGCGCGTCGCTCGATCAGAAGCGGCTTAAGGACGAGAAGCCGGAAATCATCAAGGCGTACCAACGCGAATATTTTTTCCGCACCCTGCGGATACCGAAGAGCAAGTAACCAGGAGGTCACAGCATGAGCGCAGTCGTAGACAATCCGTTTGGCAGCAGCAAGATCGCGGAGCGCCCGGGCGTCGCCGCGGCGAGCGAGATCCACCGCTCGGTATCGGAAATGCAGGCGATGATGCTGGTCGCGAAAAAGTTCCCGCGCAACCAGATGGAGGCGACCGACCGCATCCTGCAGGCCTGCACCAGGCCGAGCCTTGCCGAGCAGGCACTCTACTCCTACAACCGCGGCGGCACCGATATCACCGGGCCTTCGATCCGGCTTGCCGAAATGCTCGCGCAGAATTGGGGCAACATCGATTTCGGCATCAAGGAGCTCGCGCAGGAAGGCGGCGCCTCCGAGGTCATGGCCTATTGCTGGGACACCGAGACGAACGCGCGCCAGGTGAAGGTGTTCAAGGTGCCGCATACGCGCTTTCGCAAGGCCGAGAAAGGCGGTCCGGTTCGCCTGGAGGATCCGCGCGACATCTACGAGCTCGTGGCGAACAACGGCGCGCGCCGGCTTCGTGCGTGCATCCTCGGCGTGATCCCGGGCGACGTGATCGACGCCGCGGTCGACCAGTGCGAGAAGACGCTCACAGCCAAGGTGGATGTGACCCCGGATCTGATCAAGGAAATGCTCGCGAAGTTCGCCGACTACGGCGTGACGAAGGAGATGGTCGAGAAGCGCATTCAGCGCCACATCGAGTCCATTTCGCCGGCGTCGGTCGTGCAGCTGCGCAAGATTTTCAACTCGCTGAAGGACGGCATGAGCACCATCGGCGACTGGTTCGAAGCGGCGCCCGCGACCGGCGTCGAGGACGATGGCAAGCCGAAGACCGGCGCGGCCGCGCTCAAAGCTGCAGCGGCTGCTGGCAAGGATAAGAACGTCGCAGCAGCGCAGGTTCCAGCACAACCGCCTAGCGGGGAACCGAATGGGGTACAGCACCCTCAGCCTGCGCCCGCTGCGGCCACAACGGTGAGCGACGCGATCGCCGGCTTGGCCAAGTACAACGATCCCGAGCTGATGGCCTTGTGGGCCGATGCCGAACTGAGCGCCGAGGTCAAGGCGGACGAGCGTTTCACGAAGCAGTACAAGCGGCGACTGGATGAGATCAAGGGGAAGAAATAGGACATAGGCGCGGGCCGGGTGGCTCCGGATAGGCCCCCGCGGACCAGGGCTAGTGCATTCCAACCACTGAGCCGATACGTGAATGTGACAGGCCGGAATGAGACGGTCACCGAATATTAACTGGGAGGGAAAATGAAACTTGCTCTGCAGTCAACCACCAAGATCGTCGAGCTCGGCGTCGCCGGCGGCGGCAGCTGCATGGCGCGGATCTGGGAGGGCCGCACCGAGAGCGGCATCAAGGTGCACGCCTACATCACGCGCATCGCCGTGGCCGAAGGCGAGAACACCGAGCAGTTCGATGCCGAGCTGCTCCAGTGCAAGACGCCGAGCGCGGCCGTCGCCGCGATCCCGCTGAGGCTGATCCTGTGAGCGATCAAGAAAAATTTGACAGTTGGGCGGTGGTCGAACTCTTCGGTCATCAGCAGATCGCCGGCCGCGTGACCGAGGCGAGCATCGGCGGCTGTTCATTCCTGCGTGTCGACGTGCCTGATCAGCCGGCCATTCCAGCGAGCGAAGTACACACTTGGGACCACGGACAACCCGCAACGCCTGCCTACACGCGCTATTTTGGCCAGGGCGCGATCTACGCCATGAGTCCGTGCACCGAGGAGGCGGCACGCCATGTTGCTGCCCGGATTCGCGTCAAGCCGCCGATCGCGTACAACCCGGTACCGGCCGCGCCTGCGCTGGAACATCGCGATATGTTCGACCTCGACGAGGAGGCCGCGCCATGAGCTTTCGCATCGTCGTCACCGAACTGATCCCCGGCGTCGTCGAAGGTCAGGAAACGGAGGAAATCGAGCGGTATCGCCAGGTCGTCGACCAGGTCGATCTCGCGAAACTCTTTCAGGCGATAAACACGCCGCCGAGGAAGCCGCGCGTGCGCAAGGCGAAGGCGAAGGCGGACAAATGAGCGTGCCCAAAGAACTTGAAGAGCTTCTCGCAAGACGGAATCGTGCCCTAGCTGACCTGGACCTTGACTATGCTAAAAAAGCGACCGGAAGCGATAACGAGGAGGTGTTGCTGGTGGCGCTCCATAAGGCCAGGTATGAATGCGTCCAGCTTGAGGACGACCTCAGAAATTTTTCGGCGCTATGGTTGCGACAGCATGGATACAAGCGCGCCGACGGGAGCGATCTGTTGCCGAGCGGGGAGTTGCCGGCGTGAAGCTCCAGGTCAACCTCGCCGGCAGCTGGCGCGACGTGCTGCATTTTGCGGGCGCCGACCAAGGCCAGGTCGAGTACCATGCCGCGCGTCTCCTGCCCTGCGCCGAAGGCCGGGTAAGCATGCGCATCGCCGACGAGAAGAATGTCGCTATTGCGCACCTGGAAGGCCCGAAGTTCGAATGGCAGCCGACGCGGAGGGTGCGAGCATGACCCGCTACGCCAGCATCGCCGCCAGCGTCCACGCCTGGCTGATCGTCTGCGCCCTGGTGATCGGCGTCATCGTGGCGACATGGCTGGTGATATGAAGGCCGCGATGCGCGCCTCCCCGGCAAGGTTGCGCGGCCAGGCGCTCGCGATCCGGTGCGCGCGGCTGCGCGAGGCGGGCTGGACAACGAATGCGATCGCCCGGGCGGTCGGCAAGCGGCCGGAGCGGATCAAGTCGCTCGTCGCGCTTGGCGAGAGATTGAAGACGGTGTTGGAGGAAGATTGAAATGAATGAGCCGACCGAAGCGAGCCACCGCGAGCAGCAGCAGACGATCGTGGAACTCGGCCTCGAAGTCGTCGCCCTGCGCCGCGCCTTGCAACGCATGCTTGAGATATCGCGGTCGGCGTTGTTGCGGTCGGCGGAGGAAGGGAAGGACGGGGACGATCATGCGCCTAAGCCGTGACGATCTTTTCAAGATCACGCACTTCAAGATCCCGCGCTATCAGGCGGCGTGGTTTCGCGACCACCTGGGTGCCGAGGTGCCGTTTGATCGCGACGGACCGATCCTCTCTCTGTCCACGTATGAGGCCCTGCTCGCGAAGCGGCTCGGCGTAGGCCCGGCGCCGTTCGAGCCGGCGCCCGAGCGGCGGCCGTCTGTGCATCTGCCAGGGCCAAAGACCAAGCGGCCGGCTGGCGAAACTTAGGTATATACATAAGGCCGGATTCGGTATATATTGAAAGCATGAAAACACCGAAACCGAAAATCAAACTCGGCGCCCCACCACTCTTCGGCGTCAAGATGCGCCGCGTACTCGTCACGTTGGACGAGGAGAGCGTCGAGCGCGCCACGAAACTGGGCGACGGCAATTTGTCCGCAGGTATCCGAAAAGCGATCAAGGAGCGCAAGCATGGCTGATAAACGGCACACCCGCCCGACGCTCTTCGGGTCGCGTATTTACGTGCGCTTCGGATTCTTTCAGTATATGGCGCCCGAGCCGATAGCCGACCCGAAGACGGGCGAGGTCAAGCGCTGGCACAAACTCTGCCCGGTGACCGATGGCGAGACGAAGGCGCGCGTTGCCAAGGACGATCTGCTTAACAGAGTGAAGCCCGCGGCCGGCGCCGGCGACTTCCCGGTCTATTTCCAGAAGTGGCGCAAGTACATGCAGGACCGACGCAAGTTGAAAGAGCCAAGAGATCCGGCACGTCTCGCGATCTGGCTGAATGGCAATAAGGCGCTCGAATCGGTGTACGGCGTAATCGAGCGCGGTTTTGCCGACTTCAATCTCGTCGACGTGCGGCCGGTGGATATCGGCGTATTCCTCGACCATTGGGAAGGCCGACGTTCCGCGATTGCCTATCGCGGCCACCTGTCGAAATTCTTCAAGTGGACGTGCAAGAAGAACCTGCGCGAGACCAACCCGGCGACGGCCAACCTCATCGAACTCGAGGCGGCGCCCAAGCGCAAGGACTATATAACGGCGGAACAGTTTGCCAAGGTGCGCGAAGCAGTCACGACCGACGCCAGAGGCCGGGACGTGCCGAGCGGGAAGATGGTGCAGGCCTATCTCGACCTGACCTATTTGATGTACCAGCGAACGACCGACGTGCGCCTGCTACGGCGCAACGAGGTTGATGAGTTGAACGGCCGAATTCTGGTGACGCCGACGAAGACCGAACGATCGAGCGGCGGCAGCGTGTATATCCAGATAACGCCTGAAATCGCCGAGGTGCTGGCCAGGATCAAGGAAGTCGCCCGCATGGGCAGTCTGCACCTGATCCATACCGCCAAGGGCCAGGCTTACACCGCGAGCGGTATGCGCAGCGCCTTCAACCGGGCCTGCGTCCGGGTCGGCGTGGCGGGCGTGACGATCAAGGACATCCGCCACCTGGCCGCCTCGGCTGCGAAGCGGGCCGGCTACACCATGGACCAGCTGCAGGTCGGCCTGGTGCATACAGACCAGGCGACGACGCGCGGATACGTGTCCGACCAAGATACGCCGACGAGCGAAGTCAACCTGATATTGCCGCGGCTGAAGGTGGTGAAATGAGGGACTGGGTGAGCGCTTGCACGGATTGCAAGCGCTCATTTTTCGGCTGAATCTTAGCGAAACCGCTAAGATGATCTTACTGCGGCCAAATTCGGTGCCGCTAAGCCTTTGATTAGTTGGTGGAGGTAAGCGGGATCGAACCGCTGACCTCTTGCATGCCATGCAAGACAGGTTTCGGCCAACTCCGCATTGATTCCACAACACAATCTGCGCTGTCCCGGTAAGATCATGCCACTTTTCCACCGCCCGAAGAGCCGCGCCAGTGCTAGAGGTCAGTTTCGATCTTACCGCTCGGCGGGCGCATTATAGCCGAGCGCTTGCCGCTTGTGCAAACGCGCGCATAAGCGCGGATCTCCCCGCCCTACCCTACCAGCCGCACTCACCTCGCCAACCGCGCCCTAGCCGCCTTCCTACGAATCCACGGCGCCATATTGCAGGTTCTTTGCAATCCGCCGCGCCCAGCCCTTCCCGGCCGCCGGCCAGTTGCTCAGGCGGGTCATGAAATCCAGGCGCTCGGCATTGAGGAGCAGGATCATGTCCGTTTCGCTCGCCGCATCGGCCGCGGCCTGGCTCACCGGGCCCCAGTGGCCATCGTCGGCCACGCCGAGCGCGCGCTGCAGATAGCGCACCGCGGTCTCGATCCCGCTGTTGACCGCGAAGTCGAAGATCTGGAAGGCGACCCCGCCACGGGCGGTTGCGCAAAGCCGGTCAGCATTGATGCGAAGCCAGAAATCCTTGAGGTAGATCCCCTTGGCGCCGTCGCGCGTCAGACCCTTGATATCGATATTTGGGTACGAGCGCTTGCTGATCCCCCAATTGGTCTCGCCGCCCGGGTCGCCCTTGCCATCGGTGTAGCCGCCTTCGTTGCCCATCAGGCGGTCGAATGCGGTGTCGAAGTTCACGGCGCCTCGATCACGGGCTTCTCGCTGGCCGGGTCCGCGTACGGGTCCCCGAAGATATGCACGGCCTGGTACACGAGCTCCGCCATCGGGTGGCCCATGCCGTCCTCGATGCAGATCTCGCGCAAGAGCTTGTCGGCGACGTCCCGGTAGCGCGCATCGAGCCGCCCCTCGCGCATGAGCTGATAGAGGGCATCGTGCGCGAGGCTGCCGCGCATCGAGTCGCTGGTGTCGGGCATCGGGCCGCTCGGGCCGTCCCAGGCGTAGCCGCGCAGGATGCTCAAGAATCCTTCGCCATTCAGCAGCACCCACTCGGTAACGATGTCCTCGGGCGGGTGGATATTGACCAGCATCTGGCACGACTCGACGAGCTGATAGGCGTAGCCGTTGCGGTAGCGGATCACGATCCCGCCTTTGTCTCTGTCGGCGCTGGCGCTGGAATGACCGCGGGAACCGGCGCAGCCTTGGCGATTTCCCCGATCACGATGTCGGACTTTGCCTTGCTGTCGGCGATCTGCGTCTGCGCCTTTTCTGCCGACTTCGAGCCGCCGAAGTAATACTGGACGATGGCCGTCTGGATGATCGTCAGCGCGCCGATCAACTGATTCACGGTGTCCTTGTTCTCCACCGGGATGCCCTTTGTCATCATCAAGTAGACGATGAAGAAATAGCCCAGCGTGTATATGGTCGCCAAAATGCGCGCCGGGTCGAAGATGGGCGTGTCGTTGCTTCGCCTGTCTGGAAGCTCCATTGTCATCGCAATAGGTTGGGCGACTGCAGGAGGAACGCGAGCAGGCCGAACGCGAACATGATGCGGCCTATTTCGATCAGCTTGCCGTTCGCGCACAGCACGTACATGAGCACGCCGATGATCGCCACCGCAAGAGCCAGTCCGATAACAAGAGTCATGACAGTATCTCCACTTTGGTTTTGCTCATGTTTGCGTTGCGCAAAAAGTCAACCGCTGCCTCGCATTCTTTCTGACTGGCGTAGCCGCGCAGCGCACAGGCGATCACCCTGTCGCCATTCATCAGCGCCGGCTCTGTGTTCAATAGCTGCCAATGCCACTTAGTCCCGTGGCGGAATATGCGAAATTTCACCAATGCCATTCATCCAACACGGGGCAATCGCAGTTCACCAGCATCAGCACAATGAAAACGACGCACGCCACCAGCGCCGCGTAGACGAACGGCCACCACGCGCCCTTCATCGCATTGAACAGATAGCGCACTAGGGCAGCGCAATCGTGATGCGCGTGAAGGCGAGCGCGCCGCCGATCAGGAGCGTTCCGGCAAGACCCATCCAGCACAGGCGCTTCACCGTCTCCAGCTGCGCTTTGGTATCGGACATGTCAGAGCGCATCAAGGCGAGCGTGGCGTTCTCGCGCGCTTCGTGCTCGATCAGTTCGGTGTGCATTCTTTCCTGCGCCCGGCTGGCTGTGGTGTCCTGCACGTCCAGGCGCCGGTGAATCCCGTTGAATTCGCCCTTGAGCTCGCCCAACTCCATCAGAACCTCTAGCGTCGGGTCACTCACGTAGCCATGCTCCGTGCGCATCGATGCCGATGCCGGCGCTCATCGGTGAGGGCGCGCATTTCATGGCCGGACCTTGCGGTTGGACATGATGACCTCTAGGTCAGCGCATTGACAACGGGCCCATATATACCGGCCGCAATCTGTTGCCCGGTATTGCTCAAGTGGTAGCGATTTCCGCTTTCGTTCAGATAGTACGCGCTGTCGCTCTCCACCACCGCATTGGGCCCGATGGTTGCGTCTGCTGCGAAGTCATAGATGCCATCCGCGAACGCGGGCCAATTGGCGCGTAGCCATGTATTGAAGGCGTCGCGTACCGAAGCGAATCCGACATAATTGCTTGGCAACAGAGTCCCGACTATTACTTTCCACCCCGCGGCCTTCCGCGCGGTGCAGTACGCCGTAAATGCATCGCGTATCGCTTGATCGTTCAGGAGCAGGGCGTGATTCGTGCCGCACATAACGGTAAGGACAAATTGCTGCCCCTTGCGTCGATTTGCCAGAGCCTTGTCGATATTGGCTGCGCGATCCTCAAGTGAATTATTTTCATTGAAGTCGGAGTGCTTAATGAGCGCCCCCGTGACCGCCCAATTCGACACCACATATTTTCTGGTTCGCACATCGCTGTAATGGTTTACGTGCGACAACACGCCGCCTGTCACCGAATACGTTGTATTGCTGTCACCCTCTGCAATCAGGAACGCATCATTCGTTGCAATGGCGATGTTGGATGCACCCAGCACGCGTGCTTCCAACGCCGTTTCTGCCTGCCGCAATTCGGCGTCGGTTAGCGCCCTGTCGTACAGCGCCCATGCCGCAAATTCGCTGCCGCTTGCGCCGTTGGTAACACTTTCCAATATACCGAAAGCAAAATCCTTCATGGACACGGCACTCGGCGCAAGAGGCGTGGTGTAAATCATGCGCGCGCCGTTCCAGAACACGCTGGCGATCGTTCCGTCAAATACCTGGGAGACCGTCTTCCATCCGCCGGCGACCACTGCGCCACCGCTTGAAACCCGCTGCTTCAGGTCCAGACTCGATCCACCCAACGTAAACGCCAAGTTTGGTGCAGTCCTTGCGTGGAATGTCGAAAGGGCATCCAGGCTGCATATAATCGCGTCATGCGGAGAAGCGGCGGTTTTTCTGGAAATCGAAACCAGCGTGAACTTGTTCAAAACAATGCTGGTCGGGAATTGCGCAAGGCCGAACATATTGGCGGCGTTGAGTCCCACCTTGCCGCTCGACGCAGTCGGCCCTGTCGTCCCGCCTTTGCCCAAGCGCATGTGCCCTGCAAGCGCGACCCCGCCAAGATCGGCCGAACCAGGGAACAATTCCAGATCGATAATGTTGATGTCGAAACCGACCGCCGACTGGAACGGACGGATATAGACATCCGCTCCGGTATGGGTGAAGGTGTACGCAAAGCGCTGCCATGTGGCGGTGTGCACATGCGGCGTTTTCACCGACGCGCCATAAATGTTATCGGTATAGACGGTTTGATCAGCCCCACCACCATTGACCTGGCCCCACCATCCAAAGGTGTATGCGCCCGGCGCAACCTGTGTTCCAAGCGGCTGAAAATAGCAGGTTCCGGTGCCGACAATGCGAGAGGCATCATTGGTGCCATCGGTGAAGGACTGCGAGGCGTCCGTGACCGTAACGTTACTACCGCCAAACAGCGTCGAATAGCCGAACCGTCGCCGGGGCAATGGCAGCACGCTTTTGGATGGCGCTATCGTCGCAACCTGATTCTTGATCACCTTGCCGCTTTGCGCCGTGCTGTCGGCAATCCAGACCCCAACCGGATCTCTTGGCAGGCTCATCAGCAGGTTTGCCCGTGCGACCGATTCCAGCTTTGACAGACTGGGGTAATCGGTCACATGGACAGCGGTGCCGGCATCGTCCTTGTACAAGCTGAATGCCGTATAGTCGTCTGCGGCTGGCACGTTGAAATACTCGCCGCTTGCGACTGCAGCAAGTCCAGCGGCTGTCGTGGCGTAAACTTTGCCGGTAGCCAGTGCCGCGTCCCGCGCCGCTTCGGCTGCGGTCTTGGCAGCCTCCGCCGCCACCCGGTTCTCCCCTGTTTCCGTGACCACCGCGACCGCATTCAAGTCAGCCACGATGCCGGACATGGTTTGCTTGACGTGCCCCAAGCGGTCAGTCGATGTCGCTCCAGTCGAGGTCGCAACCTCGGCAATGTGATCGACGTCGAGCTTCGCGTTTTCGAGGTCGGTGATGGTGATGGCTGGCATGATTTTCCTAGTTGATGATCGTGTCTTTGGCCGGAATGCTCGCGTGGTCCGCGGTGTAATAGCTGTCCGAATAGTTGATCGCCCGCAGCGTGACGTACTGGCCGTCCGTGATGTCGAGCTCCTGGACGATGTACGCCATCGCCCCGCGCGCGCTGTCGGCGGCGAAGCTGTAGATGGTGCGGATGCCGTCCGCGCCGCCGGTCGTCACGATCGCCTCGGCCGGTGCGCCAGCGAGCACCACCTGATTGGCGGATGGCCCGGCGGTGGCGGCGAGGCTCTGCAGGCTGCCGTCGCGCTTCATCAGCACGATGCTGTGCGCCGTGGCGGGAATGAATGCCACGTCCTGGGAGAGCGTCAGCGTCAGGCCGGATTGCCCGACGACCTCGCCGTCGTAGCTCTGGAAGCGCGTGTTGTCGACGATGTCCACGCGACTGTTCGGCAGGAGCGTCCTTGCATCGAGCGTCGTCGCGGTCTCGATGGTGATCCGCTGGCCGATGAGCTTCTGATACTCACGGTTCGCGCGCAGCCAGGCCTGCGTAAAGTTGCGGATACCGGCGATCTCGAATTTTTTCAGCTTCGTGTAGGACGCATCGAGCGGCAGCGTGATCGTCTCTGACTGGTTGCTGTCTGGATCGACGTAGACGAACTCGACGCCGTCGTACTCTGCGTCCGACGCGAATTTGCGTGTGATCGTTTCAGCGCGCGGCTTCTTGTTCCGGTGCGTGAAAAGCGCCGTGCTGGCCGCCTGCACCCGGTCGAAGGCGAGACGGATCTTGCCGTTCTGCCGGTAGGCGATGCAAAAGCCGGCGTTCGCGATGGTGACAACCGTTTCCTCGAACGAGATGCTGTCGGAGTCGAATGTATAGTTGAACTGCCCGCACTCCGCGTTCCACGCATCGAGGAGCCCCTGCACAGCCCAGATCTGCGCCATGTCAACTTCCGTTGCGAGGTCGCGCGCGCCGATCTTCGGATCAACGCTCACCGCGGCGATGATGTCCACGAGTTTCGAAGTCGCGGAGAGCGTGCCGCTCACCAGCAGCCCGGTCGAATCGAACGCGCCGGAGAAAGCCGAGCCATTGTAGGTCGGCAGGAGACGCGAGGCGATGCAGTTCAGCTGCCGCGTCTTGACGGCCGTGGCGCGCGCCGTCGCCTGGGTGATCGTGTGGATGGTGGTCTTGTTGCCGAATTCCGCCTTGTCGACCGGCGTCACGCTGTAGAGATCCGCCCATTTGATTTCATCGACGGCGGCCCCGCCATCGGCGGCGATCTGGTAGTCGAAGTTCGTCGTGCGACGCATGCGGATGCGCGCCGGCCCGACCCATGCGGTCGCGTGCTCGATCGTGTCGGCGGACTGGTCCGCCGAGGCGCCGCTCAATGATCCAGTAACCGTTTCGACCACGCCGAGCGGCGCGAGGTCTGCATCGAGCTGCTCGATTTCCATCTCGAATCCGACCGAGGTCGCAAACACCCCGCCCTTGCTCTTGTAGATGCCATTGGGTGCGACGACATTGCACCAGATCTCGGTACGATCAGGCTCAGGCAGCGTGATCCAGTCCGTGAATTCGGGCTTATTCAGCGACGCCGCGCAGGCGACCGTCACGCGCGGCGGCCATGTGGCGGCGGTCACGGTCGCTGCGCCGTCCGACACGGCGGCGAGCGTGTAGGCGCCAGAGAAATCGCGGGTCACGGTGCAGGTGGCCGCAGCGCCGGTTTCGTTTGCCGCCGGCGTACCGGTGACCACGATCAGATCGTCCGTAGGTTTCGTGGCGACGGTCCAGACGCCATCGGTGGTCGGCATGCCGGTAATGGTCACGCTGTCCCCGGGTAGGACGGCGTCGAAGAGGCCTGCGCTTGCGTCGTCGGCAAAGGACTTGGCCGCGATGGTGGCGGTGATGCTGCCGGCAATGGAGTCGATAGCGGTCGGCGACATCGCGATGGTGAGCGTATCACCTACTCCGGCGGCTGAACTGAAATTGGGGTTCAACGCGCTTTGCGTGATGGTCTTGTCGGAGGTGAACGTGTAGGGCTGCGCCCCGGCGTACAGATTCGACTGGTTGGGCGCTTTCAGGGTGACGCCATCGACCGAGATCGAGCGCGCGACGTTCAAGACCGGATCGATGATGGCGTCGCCGATCTGCAGCACCGGCGTGTCGCCCGAGTTGGGGGAGGTGAACGGGTCGTACACGGACGCAGCCGCGCCGGTAATGTCGGCGATCAGCGTGTCGCCGTCGCGCACTTCGGCGATGTCGTAATAGCCGCGCCCGACGCAGTAGTAACCGTACTCGTATTTGAGGCTGAGGATGTATTTGTTGTAGGTCGGCATCAGTAGGCTCGGGATGCTCTTCACCGTGCCGTAGATGTCCTCTACGCGCTCAAGAAGGCGCACCTTGTTCTCGCGGTTGCCGAGCTGATTGTTCGGGCTCGCCTGGGGCCGGTTGCCTACCGATCCCGGCAGGACCGGCTTTGGCATGAGCAGGTACGCGGCCACAGCGGCCACCGCCATGATCGCGTACATGGCATACATGAGCGTCACCGGGTCGACACCCGCAGGCGACTGCAGCACGGTGTATTCGCCCGCGTCGCCGGCCAGGATCGCCTCGGCATCGGCGCTGATCTCGGTCTCGGCGGAAGGCTCGCCCTTGAAAATCTGCACCCGGACGCTCGGCGCATCACCGTAGTGATCGAGCAACCACTGGGCGAGGCTCGCGCGCTCGAAGCGCTGCGGCGCGGCCGGCGCGAACGGGTGTTCGTATAGGACGATGCGGGTCATGCTTTGGCCCAGAACTCGACGAGCGCGAAGCGGTCCCGGATCGCCGAGAGTTCTTCGTACAGCGTCGTGCCCGTCATCGCATGGAGCACGCGCCCTTCGTAGTAGATGCCGCAATGCGTGATGCCGATTTTTTCCGTCTTGCCAAGGAGCACGATGCACATGTCCTCAGGCTCGGCCGCTTGCGCGAAGCCGTGCGCCGATTTGTGGATGGCAAGCCGGAACGCGCTCGCCATTTCGCGGATGGAGCGGTTGACGGTCTTGTAGTCGACGGGGATTGCGTCCAACTCCGTCGCATACACGTCGGCGACAAGCTCCCAGCAGGGTTGCGCGCCGTACGTCTTGGCGAGATAGGTGTTCACGTCCATCACAGGAATCCGCGAAGCATGGGAATCTCTTTCGGTGCGTAGAGCTCGCCGGTCCTCGAAATATTGAGCCGCGGCGTCACCGCGGAGATGCTCGCCGCACCCTTGGCGAACGAAACGCTCTCCGCCTGCAGCACCGCCGTTGCCTGCGGGTCGGTCAGATCATCGGAGAGAAATTCGCGATAGATGATCCTGATTTTCTCGGCGGTGTCGATCGGGATCAGGTCGAGCTCCCCGCGAAAGAGGTCCATCGCATCGACGAGGCCGAGCCGGATGTCGAATTTCTGATCCAGGTGGCCAGGCGACCCGGCGAGCTTGATTTCGATATTGGCCGGCGTCATGACGCGCTCCACGCCGGAGACGAACGTGCTGCCGGCGTAGGGCTCGCGCCACAGGTCCCATGTCGCGATGGCGCTATGACTGATTTCGAGCGTCGCGATCGGGTGATAGGTCGCCGGCGCGCTCGCGAGGAACACGCGCAGCCGCGCCTCGAGGTCGAGACTCATAGACCCGCCAGCACCAGCGTATCGGTGAGCGCGAACTGCGCGATGCGCGCAAGGAGCGCATCGGAGGACACGCCGATCGCATTGTAGAGATCGATCATGGCTGCCGCGTCCGCGTCGGACATCGAATAGGCCTGGCTCTCGGCCTCGACGGCAAAGGTCACGGCCCAGTTGATGCCGCCCGCGCGCGCGGCCGAGTAGCTGCCGGGGAGGATGTTGACCTGGTGCGGGGACACGCCGAAGCCAGAATCGAGTGGCATGTCGAAGGCAATGCTGCCTTTTTTGATGATGCGGGCGTAGTAGACGGACCACGCGGCGAACTGCGCCGCGGTGAGGATCAGCGTCACCGAGTAACGCTGCACGCCGCGGGACCACTCGAGCGCGTAGCCCGCGCGGCCGCCTGCCACCTCATCGCGTGCCGTGCCGCCGGGTTCGCCCATGCCGTAGCCGGCCACCACCGGCTTGATGCCGTAGGTATTGAAGAGGCTGGCGAGGTCGGTGGCATCGCCGTCCGACAGGTCGTAGGCCTGCGTTTCGGCCTCGACTACGAACGTGACGGACCACAGGATGCCGCCCGCGCGCTTCGCAGAATACGATCCCGGCACCATGTGTACGGAATGGATCGACGCGCCAAAGCCGCTATCGAGCTGCATGTCGAAGGCGGCGGCACCCTTCTTGATCACGTGGAAGTAAAACGCGGTCCAGACCGAGAACTTGAGCGCATCCAGGATCAGGGTGACGCTGAAGCGCTGCGTGCCGCGGTCCCAGTCCAGGGCGTAGCGGGACGCGCCGCCGGCGACTTCGGTGCGGAGGACGCCGCCCGGATCGTCGAATTGATAGCCTTCGACGACGGGTTTCAGGCCGGCTGGCATGGCCGGCATTTAGCGGCTCCGCTGTGTTGCGTAATTCCGGCCGAGCGAGCGCGATACTTTCGAATTCGGATCGGCCATCTGCGCCGCGACAGTGTTGGCCGCTTCCTCGAGCAACAGCGCACGCTCTCCACTTGGCATCGGCACCCAGCTCGCGCGGTCAATGCGTCCGGTGGTCGCATTGATGATGTTGATCGCGCCCGAGCCGAGCTTGTCGTTTGGCGTGACGGAACCGCCCGCCCCGCCCATCATCAGGTAGTCCTTGCCGCCAGTGGTGAGCAGCTCCGGGCCGCGCTCGTTGACCCTGTATGCCTTGCCGGCATCGACGAATCCGCCCGAGGCCTTCCCGCCGGCGACTTCGGCAATGGCCAATCCCGCAGCCAAGCCGGCACTTGTATAGCCCATGCCACGGATCATTGCACCAAACGGCATCCCGGCCACGGGGCCCAGGCCAAGCGGCGGCGGCAATAACGCGGTGATTGCAGCCACTTCGGTGCTCATCAGGATTTGCGCCACCGCCAGCGCCTTGCTCGCTATGAACGCTACCCGACCAATCGCTGTCTGATCGAGCCCAGCTTGTTTCATTAAACCGTACAACTGGTCCGCCGAGCCGGACATGACTGAGAGTATCTGTTGCTCTTGCGACTGTTTGATCGCCAGCATCTTGTCGGCGTGCTGCGTGGCCAGCTGCTCGATCGTCTCGTTCGCCGATTGCTCGTTTTCGATTTTGGCGTCGCGGAACGTCACGAGCGCAATCATTCGGTCGAGGTAGGCTTTTTCCTCGATCTGCGCCTGGCTCATCAGCGATTCGCGGATCTTGTCCACGTCAGCGATGTTCTGGCCGGCTGCGTCGGTGCGCAGCTTGCCCGGGATCGCCTCCCGTTTCTGCGCCGCGGAGCGTTCGAGCGCTGCGCGTGCCGCGTCGCGATCGGCCGGGCTCGCGCCAACCAGGTAATCAACCGCCTTCAGCCTCGTGCGCAAGTCAAGCTCGATCTTGCGCTCTTCGTTCATCCGCGCCTGCTCGTCGGCGGTTTTGCCGATCAAGCTCGCTTCGAACTTGAGGTCAGCCAGGTAATCCCGTGTGGCGTCATTCGCCGCGGCCTGGATCGTCCCGAGCTGCTCGCGCACCTTGAACATCGCCTCATAGGCGGCGACATCCTCTTTATTCACCGCGAGGACTTCCTTTCGCTTGTCCACCTCGGCGGCGATCGTGAGCAGGTAGGCTTTGTGCGGCCCTGTCAACGCCGCAAGCGATCCAGCGGTGGTCTCGTAGGCCACGCGCTGCACGACCGTCATTTCGTTCACGCGCCCGAGTTCCATTTCGAGTTTTTGGAGTTCGTTGGTGTAGGCGCGCAGCTCCTGCTTCGCGGTGTCGGCGCCGGCTGCTCCGGTCTTGTCCGCGTTGATGAAAGCGGCAACCCCTGCGGCGAGCTTGGGATCAGTCGTAGGCTTCGGCGCCGCCGGTTTCGGTTGCGTGCTTTTCAGCAGATCGGCAATTTGCGCCTTCTTGATGGCTATCTGGGCCTCGAGATCGCCCTTGTTGCCCCATAGGTAGTTCGCAATGACTCCGCCACCAGGCGCGTTCTTTGCAAGACCGGCCTGATTCTGCTCGAGAGACTGAAGCTCCTCACCGAGCGTCTTGAGCTTTACCCTTGCGCTGGCGAATTCATCCGTGAAGAGGAATGCGCCTAGCGCGCCCATGCCGCGCCACAGACCGGCGAGCTTGCCGGATTCCGCGTAGGCCTCCTGGATGGCCTTGGTGACTTCGGTGAGCGGACCCACCATATCGGCAGCCAGTTTCGTGCCGAATCCGGCAGCCGTCGCTTTCAGTTCCGCGAGCGCGTCCTTGAACCTGTCCGCGCCGCCTGTTACTTCCTCGGTAATCTTGGAGAGCTCACCGCCCTTCGTGACCATTTCGCCAATGCGTTTCCCGCCTTCAGACAGCAACGGGGCCGCGCTCGCCCACGACTTGCCGAGCGCAGCCGCGCCCAGGGCGGCGCGCATTTGCGGGTCGTCGATCGCAACGAAAATGTCGGCGAGCTGCTTGAACGCTTCGAGCGGGTCCTTGGCCGTGATGCCGAGTGCCTTGAATTTCTCGCCATCCTTGCCGATGTTGACCGAGAGCTTGCTGATCGATGCAGCGATGCCATCTAAGTCGCCGCCGGACTGTTCGGCGGCCAGCGCGAGACCTGCAAGATTCTCGACGCTGATGCCGGTGGTTTTGTTCAGGTCGTTGAGATGATCGGCGGCGTTGATCGAATGCATGATCATTGCCGCGAAGCCGCCCGCCGCTGCAAGGCCCGCGGTCGCGGCGGCAATCAGCCCGGCGTTAAGCGCCTGGACGACGCCGGCAGTGGCCCGATGGTTCTCCGCAAGTCTCAGAGTCGCATTGGCGGCGTTGATCTGCTCGTTTGAGGCGCCGCGCAGGGCGAGCTTGTAGATCTCGGTCTCGCGTGTGGACATGCCGAGCGTGGCATTCTGCTGCTGCAGCTTGCCGATGTAGCGGTCGATCGACTGCGACGCGCCGGCAGAGATATCCTTCTGGCCCTCGCCGAGCGTGCGAATACTCTTTTTTGCATCATCGATCCCGGCCTTGACTTTGCGGGCATCGACGACGAGCTCGATGGTGCCACGGCCTACGACATCGGTCATTTTTGCCTCATGGTTTCAAGTGCAGCGTCTTCAAGCGTGCGGATCGATTCAAACACGTCCGCGCGCTCAGCCAGCGGCACGCCAGCCATGCGCATGACGACTGGCAGTGCGTTGTAGTCAAGACCGATCAAGCCGGCGGCGCCGGGCCGCCATTGCGTGCCCATGGCGTCGAATACCAAGACCGCCCGCCAATTGTCCGGCCACACTTCACACGGCGGGCCACTCGCTTCCTCGACTGTCAAACAAAGGCTTGCCGCTTCCGCCGCGGTGGGCGGCGCCGTGTAGAGCGCCTGAGCCGCGGCAATCAGTTTCCCAGGCGAGCCGTCTTCAGTTCTCTGGTGTACGCGACCAGCGTCGCGAGACCGGCACCGCCGTAGATTTGCAAGAAGAGTTCCGCGTTTTCCCTGGTGAATGGCTCTTCCAGGTCCCACGCTTCGACAAATTCCAGGAAATCGTCGGTGTCGACCTTCCATGCCTTGGCCTCGATTCGCGCGTTCAATTCGTCCAGCGCCGTCACCGTGCGGTGCTTGAATATGAAATCGACGGGAACCGACTCGGCGCCCGCTACCGGGATTGAAGCGGCCGCCTTGAACGTCGGACTGGCTACAAGTTTCAGTTTCGCCATGTCTACGGCGCCGCGTAGCGCACCGGACGCCCCTGCAGCGAGAACGTCGCCGTGACCTCCATCACCTTGCCCTTGGTCACGGATGGCGTCTCGTTCAGCGCCGCGATGCCGGTGTAGAGGATGATCGAGCCATCGCGCAGCGTCAGCTTCAGCGCACGCAGCGTGCGATCGTCAGACGCCGCCTTGAACGCGATGTAGCCCGCGAGCGATGCGTCGTCGGCAACGCCGATCGTGATCGTCTGCGCCGTGTAGACGGAGGGCAGCGTGCGCTG
>Ga0307495_10000002_pt1 | contig 43916 bp, 66 predicted proteins | sample 7_S_MG_FD_201367 | JGI IMG/M metagenome (GOLD analysis project Ga0307495, IMG submission 201367) | Soil microbial communities from Populus trichocarpa stands in riparian zone in the Pacific Northwest, United States - 7_S | ecosystem: Environmental > Terrestrial > Soil > Riparian zone > Trees... | reverse complement strand
CTCCAGGATGAACGTGATGCTCGGCGAGGTGCCGCCCGCGAAGCTGACCACGTTCAGGTCCCAGGCCAGGTTTTCCAGCTCGGCGGTGCTGAACTGGCGGGGGCTGGTCGACGCGTCGTAGGCGGCCTGCGGCATGGCCAGCAGAACCTTCGAGCCGTACACGGGGCTGGTCATGAGCCGATCCCTTCCGGATGGTGCGGGGGCCGCCGTCCGGGCGGCCCCCGACTACGGCCGATCAGGCTGCGCAGCCGCAGGATCCGGCAGGCGGTGCCAGGTAGGTCCACTGGAGGTGCCGGTGGGTGTCGTTCGGGAGGGCGACGAGCAGGTTTTCGGCTGCGCCGGTCGTCATGTTGGCGAGCACGGTCTTCGGGCCGACGCCCCAGTTGGTGCCCTGCTTGGTGCGGCCCGACACGGTGAACGAGATGGCACCGTTTTCGATCTTGACATCTCCGACGGTTCCCTCCACCACATTCGGCAGCAGGAAATACCCGTACGGAACCAGCGAGAACGTGCCCAGCGTGACGCACGCCCCGGCTGAGATGTTCGTCCACACTTCGAGACCGAACTGTCCGGTCGCGTAGTTGCCGGTGCGGGTCTGGAAGCCGACGGCTGCCGGGGTGGCGGCGTCGTTAAGGACCAGCGTGGAACCGGTGATCAGGTTGAACAGTTCCGGGTCGACGTTGCAGAAGGTGATCGTCACGTCGATCCACTTGAGTTGCTTCGGTGACTTCTCGTTGACGCACATCACGCCAGCCGCGTTCAGGACGATGATCTCCTGGCCCGACTCCACCTGATCCTGCATCTCCACCGAAACCATGCCGGTCGAGACGGCCGACACGCAGGAGCCCGTCTTCGGGGTGCCACACGAGTTGATCGCCTGGACCCGCATGGTGGTCCCCTGGATAGGGGCCTGACATACGGCCGTCATCTACCTACTCCTTGGCCTTGCCGGGCCGCACGCGAACCGGCGGCGTGTTCGGGTCTACATCGTCGGTGGGCCAACGCTCGGCGCGGTCGGCGTTGAACGCGTCGGCCACGTCTTGCGGTACCTGGAAGGACAGGGCGGCGTCGTGCTCGCCGCGCATGAGGGCGACGTCGCGCACGTCGTGGCCCAGCTCTGCGGCCAGCTCCAGCAGGCGGCCCGCCGTCTCGCCTTCCGGCTCATGCTTGCTGATGATCACAACACTCGGCACCGGTCACCCTCCCAGCTCGTAGATGTGCCCCACCAGTATCACCACTGAACCGTGGAGGCGGGCGTCGTGCTGGTGTTGGCCGTCATCGCGCTCAACGCGATCAGCACGAAGAACGCCACACAGTCCACGGTGATCGCGTACGCCTGCTGCGCCGTCGCCTGCCAGGCGTTACCCGACCGGTCGAAGCCGCGCTCTGGCGGGTTGACGAACACCTTGTCGTCCCGGAACACGGTGACCGCGCCCGTAGCGACCATGTACGCGGTGCCCGCCGCCGGGACGACCGTGTCATCGGTCGGCTTGTGCCCGGAGTAGCCGCGCCCGAAGGACCACACGTTGCCCATCGGCGTGTACTGCACGCCCGTCGGTCCCTTGGGCAGTTGCAGCGGCGTCGGGGCCAGCATTCGTTCCGCCGCGAACGGCGACACGACCGGGCGGGCGTGGATCAGGCCCGGATAGCTGTACTGCGCCAACGCGTCTTCCAGCAGGCCTAGCCCGTACTCAATGGTGACTGGCGTTCCCGGCGTCGGGGTGATGTCGAGGATGCCGGAGCCGCCGTTCAGCTCGGCCCGCTGGACCACGGGCTGAACGTCGGCCGTGCCGCCCCAGAACGCTTGCTCCGCGACGTACTGGGCGTTGTCACCCAGCCGTATCCGGGCGCGTCGTTCCACCTCAGGCGCATCCCAGGGGAACGCCCCGAGCTTGATGCTGGAGATGGCCTGGAACGGCAAGCCGATAGCCGTCCCATCACAGGCGTCGATTGGCAGCAAGCCGCCGTTGACAGTGGGGCTGGAACAGGACGCGGCGGCCCACAGGTGCGCGCTACCGCAGTGCTCCTCCATGTACTGCACGCCGCCGATGTCCCCGTGGTCCGGCATCGGAAACGGGCCGTTGGCGGCCGAGAACAGGCCGTATCGGATGTTGCCGACGGCGGGCTGCGGTACGAAGACCGGCCCGGTCATCGGGGTGAGAGTCGCCATCTAGTCCCCCGTCTCCTTTCGCCTCGAAGCCGTCCGGCCAGCGCGGGTCGCTGGCCGGACGGTCGCGGTTGGTTACGGGTTGGTCCAGGTGGTCTGCGCGGTCGCCGCGTACGGACCCTGTCCGATCGGCACGAGACCGCCGCTCAGGTTGCCGACGGTGTAGACCCGGCTGTCGAAGCAGGTCTTCGCGGCGAGGATCCCCTGCTCGGTGAATAGCTGGGTGGTCTTGTTCTGCGCCAGCAGCGTCGAGTCGTACACGGTGTCCAGGGTGATGATGTCCGCGTTGCCGCGCACCCAGGTCCCGGCCGCATACAGCAGGAACTGGAGGGTGTGCGGCCAGTCCTGCACGAAGTCGGTGCTTGTCGGGCTGGCACCGAACTGCTGCCACACCGACGGCGCGCCGGTCGGGTAGGCGGCCCAGTAGAAGGCGTCCTGCCAGTCGTAGACCCACTGGACGCGCGCGCCACGCACAGCCAGCCAGTCGGCCATCTTCTGCATGGTGATGGCGAACACGTCGCCGGTGGTCTCGCCGTCGAGGAACTGGCGGCGCGTCACGTCGGTCCGAATCCAGGACTGCACCCAGTTCGGCAGGACCACTTCGAGGGTGGAGTTGAGGGCCATCCGCTGCCGGTACTTGTAGTCCTGGATGGCCATGTCGATGGCGGCGAGCAGCACGGTCACGACGGAGTGGTCGGTGGACCAGGTGCTGCCGGTTCCGGGGGTGTGGCTGGTGACGCCGGACGGCAGGGACAGCGCGGTCGAGCCGGTCACCAGAGCGTTGATCATGAACTGGTTGATCTTGTGCGTGTGCGCGACCATCGCACCCCGCACGAACCGGGCGATCAGCTCCGGATACCCGCGAAGCTGCAACAGATCCGCCTGGATCGCAAGACCGTCCGCCTCCAGCCGAACATCCGTGAAGGACGGACACGGCACCGGCATCGTCGGCTTCGTGACGCCCGTAACGATCTGCGCCTCGGTGTAGTGGAAGAACCCGGCACCCGAGTAGATCGACGAGAAGTCCGGACCCGTCGTGAACTTGATGCCACCCCGCGAAACGTTGATCTCCGGGATGTCCAGCATACCGTCCGCCGACTCCAGCTCACACAGGTCGTAGATGACCTCCGACGGCGCACACCAGCCCGCACCGGCCGCCGTCAGGCTGTTGCCGCCCTGCGCCTCGATCTTCTTGCGCGCCAGGTTGATCGACGCCAGCAGCGAACCGCCCGGCAGCCGCTTCTCCGAGGCCGCGTAGTCGATGACCGCCGTCGCGTCGTCCGCGAGGCCGCCCGACGCGGTCAGCTCCTTCGGGTACTCCAGCTTGAACTGGGCGATCGGGTCCCGCCGCGAACCGCCGGCCCCACCGAATGCGGAGTACTGGAGGAACGCCTTCTCGACGGCCTTGCCGACCTTCTCCCAGTCCAGCTCGGAACCGGCCGGGTAGTCGGAGGAGTTGGCCCCGGCGAGGATGACGGCCGGAGTCCGATTTGGCACCAGATCGGCCGGGACGGCGGGGGTGGTCCGGGAGGCCACGGCGGCGACACTCGGCGCGGTCGGCTTGGCCGCTGCCGTGGTCGTCGCGGGAGTCTCCGGGGTTCCGGTCCCCTCGGCATCCGCGCCCGAGGTGTCCTCCTCGTCGCCGGTCTCGTCCTCGTCGCCGAGGCTGTCTGTGAGGGCGGCGAAGGCACCGGCTGCACCGCTGCGCCGGGTGCGTTCCGCATCGACGCCCTGAACGATGGTGGTCAGCTCGCGCATCGTCGCGATGTCGTCGGCCGACACGTCGGAGACATCCATCTCCGCGTACTGCGCTGCGGCATCGCGGGCCTGCGAGCGAATCGAAGTCAGGTCCTCGGTCGACATCCCGGAAAAGGCGTATGTGCCATCCGAGTTAGTCGGGACCTGGAAAGGAAGATTCACTACTGGTTCTCTCTTCACACTTCGAGCGCTCGGCCGGACCGTGGCAGCACCGATACACCTGCGGCGATCATAGCGGTATCCTGCCGGTTCACGGAGGAGGAGACCGTATGGAGTCACCTGTGCCCGGCGACAAGCGGTTCATCGTCGGAGATTTGCATCCGCACTGGGTGGGGGACCACTCGCAGTGCCCCAATCCGGCTCGCTGCGAGGGAGGCGGGCTACTTTACGACACTTGGCAGGACGAACCTCATGTCACGCCCGAGGCGGTCACGGAGTCGGTGCGGCTGGCCACGGCCGCCGGTGCCAAGATCGAACTTGACCGGGCTCTCAACCCGCGCGCCGGGGAGAAAGTCTGCATCGGCACGCCGCACCTGAACGACGCCGGATGGAACTACGTCGAGTCGCTATGGCGGATGGCCGCGTACGACAAGGCCCACGGGGATCACCTGCTGCACAATTCGGGCCTGATGAACAACGGCTCTTTCTGCCCGGTGTGGGGCCGCTCCATGGAGCTGTCGCACGCCCGTAACACGGCCACCGCCGCATTCCTGTCCAGCGAATCGGACTGGCTGCTCTGGATCGACACCGACATCGGCTTCGAGCAGGACGCCCTAGAGAAGCTGCTGGAAGTGGCCGACCCGGACACTATGCCGATCGTCGGCGGCCTGTGCTTCATCGAGGGCGACTTCACCCACGACTTCCGGGGCGGCCTGCGTTCCAGCCTCGCACCGACGCTCTACGACTGGGCTTGGGTCGAGCCGAAGTCGGGGATGCCTGGCGCGTACAAGATGCTGACCCGGCAGGATTGGACCGGCGAGGTGACGCGGGTCGGCGCAACCGGCTGCGGATTCCTGCTCACGCACCGGTCCGTGTACGAGAAGATCTCCGGATGGCTCCACGAGCAGGGCGCGCCGCCGAACATCTGGTTTGAGCGCATCCCCGGCCCGGACGGGGAAAGGTGCGGCGAGGACGTGTCGTTCTGCCTGAGGGCGCACCAGGTGGGGCTGCCCGTCATGGTGCACACGGGCGTGAAGACGACCCACCAGAAGGCAGTCTGGTATGGGCAAGAGGACTACCGGATGAAGCCGTTCACGCCGCCACCCATGACTGTTCTGCCGTTGCCGGTGGACCAGTGGCCGAAGTTGATGGTGAACCCGAACGCCGCAGCCGACGCGGCGCACGACTCGCCGATGGGCGAGAAGCAGCCCGGAGCCATGATCGAAAACGACGGCTAGATGCTCTCCTGCTCGGGCAGCTCCACAATCTGGCGCACCTCGCGTTGAAGGTAGCGGTAGCCGCGTGACCAGACGTAGCGCTCCTCCAGGCCACCTCCGGTCACCGGCCGCCACTCAAACGGGACATGCCACCACGACGACGCCAGATAGTCGGGGACGAAGTCGCGCACGTTGCGGCTGGCGAACTCCTCCATGGCAATGACGACGCCCTCCCAGCCTGGGGCGTTCCATCTCGGATGCCGATCCACGCGCCTGTCTACCCGTATCGCGGTAGAGCCGTTCGTGATGGTCGAGCCAGCCTGAATTTCCATCACTTCGCCGCCCGACGAGTGCGGAGCTTACGGGTCACGTGGGGGGCGTCGAGCGGGGTGCGGAGCCCGTCCGGGCGACCTTCGGCAATCCGGCCGGAGAGGCTGAAGCAGGGTTCGCCGATCTCGGCCCGGCACACCTGCGAGCACTTGCGGTACAGGTCCCAGTTGGTCAGCGACGGGGTAACGATCTGGCTCACAGCTTCCCTGCCTTTCGTTGGCATGACGGGCAGATACGGACGTGCAGCGGCTCATCGGTGACGGACAGGCCGTCGTACACGAGCCAGCCGCGCACGCGCAGCGCATCGTCGGACGCCCACGCCCCGGTGAGGCATCGCTCGCAGGCCTGGTGTTCGCGGTTGGGGTCTTGGTGATCGATCTCGAATAGAGGTTCGGTCACTGTCGTTCACCTCTTGCCGAGCGCCATATCGACGGCCGTGCCCAGCACGTACGCCACGGTGTAGAGCGCCAGGGCGGCGAGTAGGTACGGGCCGAGGATCAGTAGGACCAGCCCGGTCACGGCCGGGTGTCGGTGGGCGTAGTAGCGGGCCATCTCTTCCTCCATTTCCTGTCTACTAATAGTCTACGCCCCTTGCGCGTGCTGTCAACGGTGGTGTATGCTTTGGATAGACAGACCGAGGAGGACACCATGACGACCGAAAAGCGGATCAAGAAGCTGCTGGAACGGCACGCCTACGTCAAGGGCGGCGAGCAGATGCAGTGCATGAACGTCAACGAGGTCACCGACCTCATCAACGAACTCGCCGAGCTGGTCCGCAACAAGAAGGAGAAGTCATGATCACCCAAACCGACATGCGGCACCAGGTCGTCATCACGCTCGACGGCCGCGAGGACGAGTACGACGTGCCGGGGATCGTCGAGGACATCCAGCAGGAGCACGGCACCGTGCACATCGACGACGTGCCAGCGGCCCGATACTGGGAGATCGTCGAACGGCACGAGGTCGTCAGGGCATAGGATCCCAGGCAGCACCGGCGAGACGCCGGGCGCACCACCCCGAGATGGGAGAAGCGATGCCCAGCGAGACGATCTATGCCACGCCCGTACGCGTACGGGTGGCGTGGGCCAGCAATCAGAGCGGCGAGGTTCAGGTTGCCACCCTGGCCTCCAGCCAGGAATACCCGGACGAGGCGACAGACCGACTGTTCGCCGTCGTCAACGAATGGCTGAAGCAGGCCGACATGCCGCTCATCGACGTCGCGAAGCTGCGGGAGAAGCTGGACCACTCCCCCGACTTCGACGGCTGGCACGCCAGCATCGACGACTGGCGGGACCTGAACCGCCTGATCGCCGTGCTGAAGCGGGCGCGCGACCAGGCGTTCGGCAAGCCGGAGTAGCGGGCAGCGCACGACGAAGGGCCGCCCCCAGGGAAGAGGGGCGGCCCTTCGTCGTGCGCTAGCTCGTCTTGCGCCAGGTCGTGCCGGGCACCTTCGCCGCGAACGCCTTCGCCTCGGTTTCCCGCACGGCCGTGAACGACTTGAGCAGGTTGCCTTGCGCGTCGCGCACCTCGTAGTTGCCGAGACCGCTTCCGCCTCCACCACAGTTGCAGCCCATCAGGCCTCCTCCCTTACTCGGCCAGGGCGACGAGAAGGCCGCCCAGAGCCTCATCGTAATCGGCGCGTCCGCCGGTCGCGGTGGCTGCCGCGACCAGCTCGGCCCACTCGGCAGCCCGCGCGGTCCGCTCGGCCACCTCCTGCTGCTCCGCCAGCATTCCCCGGGCGATGGCCCGACCCAGAGCCTCGGTGTCTACCGGCAGGCTAGCCGTGACCGAGTCGCCCGGCCGCTCGGTCCACAGGACTCCGGCGGCGACCAGGCTGAACGGCTCCTCGCCCGCGCCCGCCGTCATCGCCCGAGGGATCGGGAACCCGGCCGTGTTGACGTGCAGGGCGGCGACCATCTCCAGGTTGCCGCCGATACGCCGCCAGTCGCCGGACAGCGGCGTCGAACGCATGACCCGCACGGCCGCCTCGTCCGCCTCGGGCACCAGCGCGCCCGCCACCCAAATGCCGTACTCGTCTTCGCCCGCGCGCACGAGGGCACCCAGGCTGGACGTGCTGTCGTAGTGCTCCGCCGCCGCCCGATAGCCCAGGTTCGGCATGGCGTGGCCGCCACCGTGCGTCAGGCGACCCACCGGGAGCCGGGAGCCGTCCGCGGTGACTACCTCGCCGGTGTGGAAGTAGGCGTACGAGGTGCGCGACTTGGGTGCCAGGGTGCATGAGTCACCGATGCCGACGTGACAGGTTCCCCAGGTGGCGGCGTGCCCGTACACACGGCCGTCGTCGCCGATGTGCAGCGGCGTCGGACCGGACAGCTTCGGGTCGGCAAACCATTCCTTCGGCGGGGCGGTCGGGGCGGCCCCCGCCATGAGTGCAGCCATCTTCTCTGCGGCCTTCCAGCTCTCGGGCAGATCACAGCCCTTGCGTTTGGCGATGGCGGTCAGCCGGGCCTTGAACTTCGCGTACGGGATTTTCGGGTTGGCACGCCCGTACGAGGACACGGCGTCGGGCACGTCCGCGCAGGTGGCAATCGGGAAGCGGCGGCCGTCCGGGTCGACGAAGTCTTCCGGGTCGAGCTTGGCGCGGACCGCCGTCTTCGTCACGTCGGGCGCGGCGTAGGTGCCGCCACCCATACCGCCGCCGCCCTGTCCCTGCTCTGCGTCCCCGCCGGGCGTCTCAGCGCCGCCGGGCTTCTGCTTGGTGGGGGACGGCAGCCTCCGCCGCTTGGCGAACTCCTCGAAGTCGTCGTCACTCAGCCAGATGCCGGACTCTTCGACGGCCATCTCCTGCGTGTCCTGGTTGCCTTTGACGGTTTCAGGGTCGCGCTTCGGCTTCTTGCGGTTCTGGGCCGTCTTGCGGTTGGGGATCTCGTCGTCGGCGTCCGGCTCGCTGATAGCTAGCTCGTCTTCACGCTCGTCCTGCGCGGCACCGAACTCCGCGTCGTTTTCGATCATGGCGCTGGAGGTGGTGCCGTCCACGTTCGGGTCCGACGAGTCGATCGGGGTCAGCTTCGCGTGCCCGGACAGCTCGGCGAACGCGGGGATGTGCACCAGGGTGGCCGACGCCACCCGGCCGGAGCGGACCATCTTCAGGTTCGGGCCGTCGTATGCGGCAGTGTCCGCCATGGCGGGGGAGCCGCATCCGCAGTCGCTGCCCGTGGCCCCGGCGTGCGCCATCTTCGCGGCCTTCAGCTTCCCGGCCTGCTCCTTCTTCCACGCGGCGTACGCCTTCGGCTCGGGTACGCGTTCCATCTCCGCCTGGTCGAGGTCGACGGACGGGCCGATCACCTTGTTCTGGGTGAACATCCGGGCGGCCGTGGCAGCGTTGCGCACGTCTTCGGGCCAGGATTCGTCGTCGTAGAACTCGCCCTTGCCGGGCAACATCCCGTCCTTCTCTTTGCCGATCTTGGAGATGTGCCCGACGATCACGGCATTGGAGTGCCCGCCGGTGTCGCTGGCCACGTATCGCATCGGCAGCGGCAGATCCCGGTGTGTCAGCGCGCCCGCGTCGAACTGGCGGCCGTCACCGGTCGGCTTCCCGATGACGGCTAGCGGCATCTCCCAAGCAGTTCCCATGAGGTCAGGATACGGCCTGCGCCACCCCCATCACGAGAATGCCGCCTGCGATCAGTAGGAGGCCCGGGATGAGTTCTATCAGCAGGTCGGGTGCGCGTTCCACGTACAGCCATGCGACGCTTGCGATCTTCTTCACGGTGTCCACTTCCATTCTGTCGGTTGGCATGGTACAGCCCCCCGCCTGTAGGGGCGGGGGGCTGTTTGGGGCGGTCAGGTCAGGCGCGGCCGTTCTTGGCGATCCGGGCGAGGATTTCCAGGCGGGCCGCTTGGCGGGCGTCGGCGTCCATCCGGGCGTTGTCGCGGATGGACCGCAGCTCGGCGGTGGTCTTCGTGGCCATGAACTGGGTGATGTTCATTTCGTCTCCCTCGTCGCTGTGTCTATGCATAGCATACACCCCACTTGACGTGTTCGTCAAGTGGGGTGTGCGAAGGAACTTCAGCGGGCCACGGCAGTCAGTTTGCCCGTCAGGCCTTCCAACTCGCGCCGGTACTCCAGGTTGGCAATCCAGTGCGACGGGAACGCCTTCAGCCCGTACGCCGCACCACACAGCGCGCCCGTGATCGAGGCGATACTGTCCGAGTCTCCCCGGGTGAACGCTGCCCGGCGCAACGCGTTGGTCGGGTCGCCCTTGAAGCACAGCAGCGTATGCAACGCGACAGCCAAGGCCTCTTCCGCAACCCAACCTTCCCCGCCGACGATGCACGGGTCTTGCTTCTGGTTCCGGGTGACCAGCAGAATCCCCTCCAGGGTTTCAATGACCTTGTCCCAGCCGCGCTCGATGAACTCCTCCGGGCTCTCAACGGCCGTCCTGTGCGGCTTTGCCTGAGGGGCCAGCCCTGCCGCGTCGTCCCACCAGTCCAGCGGAAGCTTCGGCTGCGCCATGTGCGGGCGCGGGCGCTCAAACGCACGGGACTGCCACAGGTGCCCCAGGTAGTCGAGGTGGTATCGGCTGCGCTGGTCCCAGGCGTAGGCGATCAGGTGGTCAAGGAACTGCTCGTTGGGCAGGGCGACACCTTCCAGGAGCATCCGAACGGCCGCCGCCGTCAGGTGTGCTGCGGCAAGTGCCGTCGCGTGGCCGTGGGTGATGGCGGCCTGCAACTGGGCGACAGCTCCCATCTCGCCCCACGTCCAGTCGGTACGCAACGCGACCGGCGCTACGCGCATGTTCGCGCCGTTGCCCTTCGAGTCGGTTCGGCTGGCGATCAGCCAGTGCTTCCCGGCGCGTAGAGCGCGGACGGCAGAAAGGCAGGTAACCCCTGGGGCGCGGCCCGGGGTGTGGCTTTTCGGGTCACGTTCCCATCGGATGAACTCGCGTACGAGTCGGTCGGTCAGGTGGGCGGCGTTGGGCCGTCCGGGGGTTTGGATGGCGCGGGCAACGGCGATGCTCATCTGGGTATCGTCGGTGACCATGCCGTGCGTAAGCGTGTTGATGCCGACCTGCTTGCGGAACGGGGTGCCGAGCTTGTCGATCGTCTTGGCGGCGGCAAATTCGAGGGGGCGGCCGAGGGCGTCTCCGTAGGCCAGTCCGAACATGATGCCTTTGCGCTTGTCGGTGTCCGGGTTGAACGTCATGCGTGTCTCCTCCGTTGTCGTGTATGTTTACAGCATACGCCTACTTGACCAGTTCGTCAATCCTGGTCTTGAGTACTGCCCGCACCTCCTCCACGTCCACCGTGTTCGCCGCGCAACGCGACAAGATTCCCCGCGCCACCAGCTCGTGCACCCACTGCCGAGAGCAACCCAGTACGCCAGCCGCGAAGGCCTGCCCAACCGTGCCACTGCCGTAGCAGCCCGCCGCGAACATCAGCCGCCCCAACGAGGACGACCAGAACGCCGACTCGCCCAGGTCGGCCGGGTCGACAACGCCGCGCGCCCTGGCGACGGCGTTCGGATCGCCGGAGCGCAGGCCCGCCTCCAGGTCCTCAGCGAACCGCAGGTAGGCCGGGTTCGCTCCGACGGCGTCGCCGAACACGACGCCGTGGCGCACGTGCAGCAGCGCCATCCGGTCGGCCAGATCCTTCATGGTGTCCTTCATGGTGTCCTCCAAGACGCCAGAGGACCCCCGGCGAACGCCGGGGGTCCGAGGGGGTTGATCAGGAAGCGGCGCGCAGCAGGCGGCCGAGCATGACGTGCAGGCGGGGCAGGGTGTAGCCGTAAACCGACTTGCGGTCCACGCGCAGCTCAGTGCCCAGGGGCACGCCGTCCACGTCTTCGAGCATCTTCACGTAGGTGGTGAAGCGGCCCTTGGTGTCCTGAGTCAGGGCGGCGCTGTCTACTCCGGCGCGGGCGATGCGGATCGTCTTCTCGGGGTCAGCCGTGTCACACAGGATCTGCATGGTGGGCTCGCCGTCGAGGATGACCAGGAAGCGGGTGACGGTGCCGCCAGTAGCGTCGTACTTGATCTCGTCGTTGGCGTGTCCGAGCTTCATGGTTGTCCTCCGTTGGTCTGTCGCTTGCTTGTAGACCAATAGTAGACGCCGCTTGACGCTCCTGTCAACCCTTCTTCTGACCCTTCTGACCCAACTTCCCCGCCCTGCTCGGAGCCTTCCACTTCGGGACGGTCACATCCGCAACCGTCTCCATAGCCGACTGGTTACGCTTCGCGGCTGCCGTCTCCGGCACCGCCGCCTTACTCAGACTTGTCATAAGGGTTCGGCACCACCATCACATCGATATACCGGTGACCGTCACTCGGCCGCTTGCCGTAGTCCGCCACCACCCGGTAGCGGATACCCCGCTGGAGGATGATCTCGTTCTCGCCCGGGTGCTGGCCACCCTTTGCGTTGATCCCCTTCACCCCCATCTCCTTCGGGATGATGATGCGCATGACGACGCCACCGGTATACCCGGCGAAGCCCTGCGCCGTACTCAGCGCGCCCGACGTTGAGGAATACGAGCGTTGCGACCACTCCACGCCAGCCACATTCACGTCATTCCACTTGCCGGAAGAGAACACCGTATGCGGGTTCTTGAAGCCCCGATACAGCACCACGTCGCCTTCCAGCGGGGGGGCGGCGGCGAACGCGGAATCAATCGAACTGATCTGCCCGCCCGGGGACTTAGCGCCCGGCGGAAGCCCGTTCAACTTGGTGTTGATCGTGTCGTAGGAGGTGCCCGAGTACGCGTAGAGGGCAGCCTTACCGGCGTGCGCCGAGCCCTTCTCTTCCATGTTGTTGATCGACCACTTGAATTCCTTCTGCGCGGCGATCCCGAACTTGGTGTCCTCGCTACCCAGGTGCTGCTTCAGCTCCGCCAGGTGCTCCGGGCTGCTCACGTACGCGGGATTGTCCGACGTCGGCCAGCCGTGCTGATCCCCCTCGGCGATCTTCGGGGTGAAGTGGTAGCCCAGCGAGGCGGCCGACTCGGCGTTCGGTCCCTTGCCCGCCTCTGACGACGGCGGCTTGGCGTGCACCTTCGGCGCGGGCATCGACTTCGCCACCTCAGCCGCCTTGGTGGCCTGCTTGGTGTACTTCTCGTTCGCCTTGTCCGACGAGGTTTTGTGCGCGACGGCAAGCTTCGGGCCGACCTTCGCCATCAGGTACTGTTTCGCGCTGGCCGACTTGCCGTAGAGCGGACCGTTGTAGCCGCCCGTCTTGTAGTAGGCGGTTTCGGCGGCCATCGTCTTGACGCCGGGAGAATCCACCTTCGGCAAGGCGCGCTTCGTCAGCCCGACAGACGTGCGGATCGTGTCGAGCTTCGCCTGTGCCGTCTTGTGCAGGTCGCTGAACTGCTTCTCCAACGCCGACCGGGAGGCGACCGCGTCATGCCACGCCTGGAACTCCGGGCCGTGCTCCATGCTGCCGGTCTCCGGGCTGGTGGGCACATTCAGCTCGGCCGTGCGTTCCAGGGCGTGCGCTACAGCAACCTTGCCCGAAAGTAGCCGCAGGTTGCCCAGATCTTGGGTGAACCCGGTGTATTCCGGGTGCTCCTTCATCTGCGTCTTGATGCCGTACGTCTTGATGCCGTGTACGACGGCTTTCGTAGCACTTTTTCCCCATGCGCCCGCGTACGCCTCGTGGATGGTGGCCTTGTCGAACTCGGTCAGCTTGTTCGGCTCGGCAGGCTTCAGATTGTCTTGCGCCTTCAGGGCTGCGGCGTGGAACTGGTCCTTCGCGGCGGCCAGCTCGGCTTCCTGGCTGGCCTGCGAAACGTCGAGGTGGGCATGACTGGCCTTGAGCTGCTGGGCGTGCTCCGCGATCACCTTCTTGTCGGCGGCAGACAGCGGGGTGCCGTTGATGCTGGTGCCGTCGAAGAGGGCGTTCTCGTGGTGGTATTCGACGTGCTCGGCTAGGTGCGCCTTCATCAGTTGGGTGGCTTGGAGCTGACCGGCGGCCTGCGCGACGGCGGCCTGTTTCGCGGCAACGACCGGGTCAGTGACGACGCCGGGCGGGTAAGGCGCGGCGATCAAATCCGCCTGGTGCTTCCCAGTTTCGCTGGCGTGCTTCAGTTCGCCGAGAGACAGGTGCACCTTCGGGTCGGCGGCCAGCGGGCCAAGCAGTTCCTTGGCCCGATCTGCGATCTGGGCGGGTGACATGTCGGCGGGCTTGGGCGCATTGGCCTGCTTCGTGGCGGCGTGCAGGGCTGCGTCCAGGGCGTCGGCGGCCGTCTTCTTGTCGGCTGCCAGCTTGTCCAGCTCGGCCGGGGTATGCGCGGTCGGGTGGGAGAGGACGTGGGCTCCGACCTTCTTCAGGGCGGCCTTCTCGATGGGGCTGAGTGCGCCCGGGTAGATGGTGGCTTCGTGAAGCTTGGCGCTGATCTTGTTGAACGCCTTCGTCTTCGCGTCGTATACCGACTGTCCGTACGCCTGCTCGCCTGCCGCCTTCTGGTAGGCCGCGACGGCGTCCTTCACGGCAGGCTGGTCGAGGACCGCCTTGTCGTGGATCTTCGTCTTCGCCTCGACGGCCGCCTTCGCGTCGTCTACCGCGTTCAGCGCGTGGAATCCCAGGTCGGGATTCTCTGCGTCAGTAAGCCCGGCCTTCTGCTTGGCCACGGCGAAAAGCGGCGGCATTCCGACGCCTTCGACGGCCTGTTTCGCCTGCTCCTGGGTGACGTTGTGGCTGTGCAGATCCTTCGCGAAGTCAACGTTTTCGATCTTGGGGGCGGCAGCCTTCGGCCCCTCACCCTTGCCGAACTTCGTCAGCAGATCCTTGGCGGCCTGGATCTTCTTCGGGTCGAGAAACTTCGACTGCCCCTTGGTCAACTCGTCGACGATCTTGGTCCGGATCGACAGGGGTAGGGCGTCGAACTCTTCGGCCGACAGCGGCTGGTAGGCAGCGAGATGGTTCTTCGACCACGACGCGCCGGGAGCCTGCCCCTTCGCCATCTCGATAGCGTGCTCAACGTGCGCCGGTAGCGGCTTCGGCTTCGGCGTGTACGTCTCGGTGAGCTTCGGCTTCGCCTGGTGCGCTTCCACCTTGGCCTTCGCCTCGGCGGCTTTAGCTTCCAGATCTTGCAGCTTGGTCGGCTTGCCGCCGGTCGTGACGGCCGTGTCCGGCGTGGCGATCTCGGACAGTTTGGTCGGTTCGGGGGCCTTGGCGTGCTCGGCAACCTTTTCCGGAGTGAGCTTGGAGAGCTCGAAATGCGGAGAAGTTCCGGCGGCGGCGTGCTTGGCGATGATCAGGGCGGCAGCAGCGTGATGGTCCTCGGCGTACTTCTCCAGCGATTCCTGGTTTGAGCTGGTCCGGATCGTCTTCGGGCCGAAGACGGAGCCCTTCGGCTTGTAGGTGAGGGTGTAGCCCATCGAGTCTTTGCTGAGCTTGTAGCCGGGCGGCAGTCCGATCGAGGTCGAGCTGGACTCGCCGCCGACCTTGGCCTTACTGACCACCCCGTGCGAGTCCTTCTGTCCGACGAACTTGGCCTTCCCCGCGTTGAGGTCGGCCAGCTTCGGCGTGGCCGACTTGGGGGCCTGCTGGGCGGCTTTGACGGGCGACGCCGCCGACGGGTTCGGGCCTTCGTGGATCTCTTTGAGGCTGATCTTCTGGTAGACCTTGCCGGACGGGGTGGTGACGGTGACGGTTTCCGGCGCACTGGCCTTCGGCTCGGCGGGCTCGGCGGAGGCGGGCTTCGGAGCCGAGAACTTCGCGTGGAGGTCGCCCGCAAGCTTGCCGTCGATCTTGGAGTCTTTACCCGCCTGCTTCTGCATGCCGGACAGCTCGTGCAGAACGAACGCCTGCTCCTGGGCGTTGAGGTTGTGGAACTCATCCGGGGCAAGCTTCTTGTACGTGCCCAGCCGCTCGTAAATTCCGGCCTTCGACTTACCCAGAGAGCCAGACTCCAGTAGGTATTTACCGACCGCTGCCATGGTCGGCGTGTAGCCGGGATGGTCAGCTTCCTTCTGCCATGCGGCTTGAGCGTTGCCGATGGTGAACTTCGCCATCGCCGCGCCGACCTCTTTGCGCAACTCCGGGTTGTACTTGTGGAGCTGCTTAAGCCACGCTTTGGCTTCTTCTTGGGTCTTGTCGGGCAGGCCCTTGAACTCTTCCCCGGACAGGGCAGACAGGGCGGCCAGCTTCTTCTCAGGGGACTTCAGGTGCCCGTGCACGCCGAAAGCGTCGGAGACGGCCTTCTGGGCGGCGTTAAGCTCCGCCTTGACCTCGGCGGCCTTCGGCTGCTCGATGGTCAGCTTGTCGAGCAGCTCCGTGGCCTTCTTCTGCTGCGGCCCGAAGCCGTCCTTCTTGACCTTGGCCAGCTCGCCCCGGATCACCGTCTTGTCGTAGACGGACAGGCCAGCCCACTGCTCCGGCGTGATCCCGGCGGCCTTGTCGAGCTTGTACTGCGGGGTGACCTTGTCCTGCGCAATGACGAACGCGATGCCCTTGGACATCACGGACGGCTTCTTACCCTTCGGCCCCTTCTCGCCGGTGTTCAACGGGATCGGCTTGACGGCCTGCCCGAGCGTCACCTTGCCGGGTTCGTTGACGTGCACCCCAGCGGCTTTGCTGACGGCTTCACCGGCGGCGTGAGCCTCCCCGGTCGCGTTCGCGGCGGTCTTCCCGGCGTTCGGGTGCGTCTTCGCGACGATCGGGGTGAGCAGCTTGTGCGGGATGGGCTTGCCCGCGGACTTCAGCGCCTCGATCTTCTGGAGGCGCTTGTGGTTGGCCTTCTCGACCCGGGCGGCCTCCAGGGCGTGCCAGGCCCCGGGCGACACCTCGTGCAGGGTGCCTTTCCAGCCTTTGCAGGGGCCGGGGTGCAAGGGGTTGAGGCAGGCGGTCAGGGAGCAGTCTTCGTGCGCGTCGTCGTCTTGGTAGAGGGCGGCCTGGACCATCGCCGTACCAAGGTGCAGGCCTGCTGCGGCGCACAGCGAGTAGACCTCGGCGACAACCTCAGCGTCGGAGCTAGGCCCGACCAGGGCCTCGAAGAACTCGTGGGCGACGCCTTCAAACTTGATCTTGAGCAGGTTCTTCAGCGCCATGCCGACATCCTACGGGATCGTTTTCGATCTTCATGGCCCCGCGCGCAGTAGTGCCCGAGCGATCCCCTCGGGCAAGGTCACCTCCGGCCCGTAGAGCCTATGCAGTCGCGACGGATCACCCACCCGGTACGCGACACCTGCGGGCCGATCTGTCAGATAGTCGAAACGCGGCCTGTAGCCCGCCTGATCGCAGGCGATGTGCGCCAACTCCGCCATCGACCAGCCGCTACCCGTGCACAAGTTGACCGGATCTTCGGTGCCCGACTCGACCACGGCCAGCGAGCCCGCCACCACGTCATCGATGTGGATCCAGTCGCGCACCTGGTTGCCGTCCCCCCAGATCACGAACGGGTCTTCCCGGCGGCGCGCACGCTCAACCAGCGCCCGGAACGGGAAGTCCTCCGACTGGTCCTCGCCGTAGCCGGAGAACGGCCGGACCACGGTGACGGGCAGGCCTGTCCGGCGCGCCTCGGCAGCCAGGCGTTCCCCGGTGAGTTTCGTCCACCCGTACACCGCGTCTGGTTCCCGCGCGTCGTCCAGGTCGATGATGTCCTCGTGTAGGCGGCCCCATCCCGGGCCGGTCTGCACGTTCATCGGGTAGGCGGCCGACGACGACAGGTAGAGGACCCGCTCCTGCCCGGTGCGCACGGCCCAGTCGAACATGGCGGCGTCCAGTTGCAGGTTTCGGGCCATGTGCTTCGGTTCGCTGTCGATGGCGGCCCGGTGTGGCGCTGAGGCGGCGGCGTGCACGACCAGGTCCCAGTGCGCGCTCTGCGTGCGGAAGTAGCCGACGGCGTCGTAGCCGTGCGAGATGTCGATACCGGCCGTGGCCCAGCCGGACCGGTCGAGGGCGTCAAGCATGTGGCGGCCGACGAAACCGGACGACCCGGTGACCAGCGCCCGTCTCACCGGCAGGCCCAAATCTGGTAGACGTACGCCTGCGAGACGAGGGGGCGACAGTCGACGATCGAGCTGACCTCCGGGGTGAAGCCCGCCCCGCGCAGCATCTTGTCGACTGCCTCCGCGTCCCAACCCCACACGTGTTCGGGGTTCGCGTTGTTGTCTTCGCCATCCGGGGTCGACAGGATCAGCCGGTCCGTCTTCGCCCGAATCTTGGCCAGCACCATGTCCGGGTCGTCGAGGTGTTCGATCGTCTCCGAGCAGATGAACAGGTCCACCGGGTCGATGGCGTCGATGGTCTGCTCGATCGGCCCCGTGTGTTCGTAGCCGGGCGCGTAGTCGCCGAGGACCGCGCGGGCGTGGTGGGATTGTTGCAGGCGTCGCACGATGGCCGCGTCACCACACGACAGGTCGGCCACGGTTCCGCCTTGCGGGAGCAGGTGGTGAGCCATCGCTGAGGTGACATCCACCCGGAGCAGGTGATCCATCCAGCGGGTGTGATCGTGCGGGGTGACGTACATTTTCGCCAGTTCGGCGGCGGTCGGCATAGGCCGCAGGCGGGTGCGCATCATCGCAGCGCCTTCACCTTCGCCACGTCGGCTGTGAGGCGCGAGCCCGCATAGTCGGCGTACGCGTCGCTGTCGCGCTGGTACATGGTCGGTGCGTTGACCCGGGCGTAGCCCTCATCCATCGAGGCTTTCCCGGCGAACGGGTGCACGTGTTCCACCACCACATCGGGCAGGTAGCGCAAGCATCCGGCGGCGCGGCCCAGGTCGCGCCAGTAGTTGTCGACGAACAGGTGCGTCAGCACTGGCGGGGCCATGTGGCCGAGCGCCCGCACGATGTCGGCGTCCATCGCGACCTGCGTCGGGATTCGCTCACCCTGGAGCAGGTCATTGCCGTAGACGATGCCGATGCCAGGCTCTTCCAGGGCGTTCAGGTAGGCGCTGTCCCATCCGACGGTGCGAGGCCGGTGGTCGTCGCCCATGAAGCCGATCGCCTTCGTGGTGGGACTCCAGGCCATGAGGGATTCGGCTGCCGTATTCAGGGCGGCCACCATCGACGTCTCCCCGTAGTTCACTGCCAGCATTGCTTCGGTGAACGGTTCGGTTGCTGCGATGTAGTCGTGCAGGTGCGGGTCGGCGGCGTCGACAGCGAAGGCGAGGAGCGTGTCGGCGGTGCACGTCTCAGCGAAGGCCTCGATGAGCGGTCGGGCGGTGGCCGGGCGGCCACGGGACGGGACGATCACTATCAGTTCGGGATCAGGGGTCACGTTCCTGGACTCCAGGGGGTTTCGGGCGCACTGTCGGGCGTCTTGTTGGTTGCTTTTCGCCGGGCTTTGGCGACTTCGCGTAGGGTGACACGCTTCTTCTGGGTTTGTGGTGTGGTGCTTGGTGCCCAGCCGGAGCCGTCCGTGTTGGTCATGTCAGCGAGCCTCATCCTCGGCCCGCTTCTTTCAGCACTTGCGCCTCGGCCGCTGCCCGCTTCGCGCGTGCTTGGGCACTCTTCTGCTTGCCGTAGGCGGCGCGCTCCTTCGGGCTCATCTTCGCCACCTTGGCCGCCTCGGCGCGCCGGTCGAGGATAGCCTGCGCCCGCTTTCCTACGGCGTCCTTGTGTAGCTGGGCAGCCTTGTCGAGACGGTTCTGCTGGGCAGTGTCCTGCGCGCCGGTCTTCGCAGCCTTCGCGTTGGCCGCGCCCGCCTGCCGGAGGGTTTGCTGGTGCCCGCGGAGCGCCTTCGAGTAGTCAGCCACGGCGCGGCGGGCCATGGCGGCTAGCTTCGGGTTGGTGGTGATGTTGGCCTGCGCCACCTGCTGGGCTTGGCCGATGGCCTGCGTCAGACCTTTGACGGCGATCTGCGCCTTCACTGCGGGCGTCTGCTTGGTGGCGTCCTGCGCGCCCGGCTCCGACTCGCCGCGCTTCTGGCCTTTGCACAGGCCCGGCTTGTGGGTCTCCATGCAGAACTGGCCGTCGGTGCAGGCGGATTGCATGAGGGTGAGGCTGGCCGTCACAGTGCCGCGGTGCGCCTGGTTTTTCTCCCCAAGGTCGACGTGTTTGGCTTTGCCGTTCGATCCGGGCACAACCTCCAGGGTGACGTGCCGGAACTTCCCCTTCGGGGTGGTGATGTAGCCGTTGTCCTTCACGACCCGGTAGTGCGCGCCCCGGTCGAGGAGGATTTCCTTCTCGTCGCCCCACTGGCCCGGCGGAACCCGGATGGCTCCCATCCCGGCAGGGACGGTGATGTCGGCGATCAACGGAGTCTTGCCGCTGCTGGTGGAAGAGAAGTGCTTCAGGATGAGGCGTAGGTCGGTGCCGGTCGAGCCGAAGGCGTGGTCGGTGTATTCGGCTCCGGTCAGGTCGACGTTCGTGTCTCGTCCGCCGAACGCGGACGGGCTGACGGCGCGCTGCACGGTGATCGGGTGAGTGAGCTTCGAGGACGCCATGGCCCGGTCCATCGCGGTGATCTCGGCGACGATGCGCGGGTCGTTGGAGCCCCCGCCCTTGCTGGCCCGTAGTGACCGGTTGATCGGGCCGGAGCCGTTGACGTAGGAGAGTAGGGCCTTCTTGGAGGTGCCCGCGCCCCGGACGGTCTTGGCCCTGTTGTAGGCGTTGATGCCTCGCTTGGCGCGGCCAGACACTCGCTGGAAGGCTTCCTCGGGGTGACCCTTCCAGCCTTTGCACGGTCCGGGGTGCAGCGGGTCGAGGCAGGCGGTCAGGGTGCAGCGCTCATGGCCGACATGCAGGATGCCGCCGAGAGTCGTCACCGCTCCCCCTTGGCCGGTGGTGTCGTGTCGCCCTGGACAGTACCGGCAGGGGCTGACGTTTTGTTGTCCCATGCCGTGACGGTGGTGGGGACCGGCTTGCTGGTCGGCCACTTCGTCACGTCGAATTCGATGTCCGGGTCGGAGAACGGCTCGTAGCCGCCTTCTCCAATCGTTTTCGATCTTGCTCCGAGCTTCCCGCCTGCCGCCTTCAGGTATTGCCGGTTCTCCATGTTGGTCGGCTCCCCGGCCTCTTCGAGCAGCTCGACACACCGGCAGTTGATCACCTCGTGTGGCGGGCCGTCCGGGTCGTGGGGATACATCATCGGGAAGCCGCCGACGATGAACGGGGAGGCGAACGGCACGGTCTGGCCGTCGGCTTCGACGTGGTCGGGGCGGGTGCGGGCGTCTTCGGTGGCGAGCCAGCGCTTGACCCATTCGGTGTCGGGGTCGTTGGCGACGATCATGGCGAAGGCGTCGTGCAGCCCGCCGTTGTAAGCGCCGACGACCTCAGTTCGTGCAACGGTGCGGGCGCGGTTCTTCCACTTCGGGATGCTCGTGTCGCCGAACAGCTCTTCCACCTGGGCGGTCACGTCCGGGATGCTTGCGCCGTTGACTGTTGCCGAGTCAATGATCTGGGAGACGAGACCGAAGACCTCGTTCGGCACCGCCTGGAGCCGGTTCTCTCGGGCGGCGATCCAGTTCCGCACGAACGGCCGGGACTCAAACAGGGTGCCGTCGGCGAACAGGTCCTTGTACGGGGCAGCCAGGACCTCCCGCGCCACCTGTTCCGCGTACTGCGTGGTCAGCGCCGCCCACTTCGGGGTCTGGGAGAACACGGTCAGCGGGTCCGGGACGAGCCCGAGGCGGGCGACGCCACCGGCGAACATGGCGACCTTCACGGCGGCCAGCCACTCCAGCATCATTTCCAGGTACGCCTCGTACAGGGGTGGCTCGTACTGGGCGAACACCTCTACGGCGGCCTGCTTCTGCGCGGCGGCGGTCGGCAGGTTCGGCTGTGTCATCGGCTTAGCCACGCGATCAGGAAAAGCGTGGCGGCGTCGGCGGCGACGGCGAGCGCCAGGGCGGCGAGAACGGCGAGGATTCCGTGCCGAATCCAGCCCGTTGTCACGCTCCGTGATCGGCGGTGGGTGCCGGGCCGGGAATTCTGGCACCTGTACTCGTCAGTAACGTCGTTTTGCCCGTTTCCCGTCACGCTGCGTGTCATCGGCCCAGCCTCGGCTCATCACAGCGGGCCTGCGCGGACAGAAGAATCTCGTTCAGGTGCCACGGACTCGTCAGGCCCCTGCCGATCAGGTCGGCCACATCCGTATCGATGAGGAGTCCGATCGGCAGGTCCACGGTGTCGTCCGGCTCCGGACCGACCTGGAGGTACAAGGTCCGGGGGTTGCGGCGGCCAGCTCTCAACTTCACGGCGTCAGATCCCCTCGGGCAAGGTCCAGGGTTGAGCGCAGCATCGCCGTTTCGTGGGCGACGCCACGGGTCAGCAGCTCCGTGCAGTAGCCGCCTAGAAGCTCCTCCAGCGCGTCAGGGTCGACACCCAGGAAAGGTGCCTGCTCTCGCACGTGTGTCCACGCACCGGCCAGCAGGGCGGGCACGCGGGCCACGTCCGCCATCACCCGGGTATGCAACTCGTGTTTCGGCACCGGATACCGGGCGCGCTGTGGCCCTGGCACCAGCCGCCCACCGGCCAGTTCCAGGGCGCGGCGCACGGCGGCGTCGGCGGCGAACGTCAGCCCCGGCATGTCCCGGATGCCGACCGACGCGGCGAGCTGGCCGAGCTTCTGCTTGCCGGGAGCCCCGATCTTGCCCTGTTCGGCGTCGGCAACGGATGGGAGCTGCGGCAGGCTGCGGTTACCGGCGTCGGCCGGTTCGCCTGCCGTGTCATATCCGGGGTCGCCGGGCATGAGGTCCCCGCCACCAGGCGGGGCCGGGGGTGCGGGCGGGGCGGGCATGGAGATCTTCGGCAGTCCGAGGATCTTCTGCACCTCCGGGTCTCCCGCGTAGGCGGGCTGCGCCAACACGAGGGCCTTGACCAGGGAGTATTTCAACTCTTCCGCGTTCGGGGCGTCGTCGTCGGTGAAGGAGGCGTTGTCTCGGGCCGCCTTGGCGGAGATGAACTCCTTCTCGGCGAACTGCAAGGCCTGGTCGGAGCGGTTCGGTCGCACGGTCAGGGCGGCGATGTCGAACCAGAGAGTCATCTTCTCTGGGTTTTGGATGCCTGCGGCTTTGAGGGCGGGCTGGAAGTAGCCGATGTTCAGGGCGTCGGCTAGCTGGATGAGTAGCGGCTCGATGTGGACTTTGATCGAGGACTCTTCGATCTGCCAGCTTGACCAGTGGTTGGACTTGCCCATGCCGGACAGCACTTCGGGCGGGATGTCGAGTCCCATGCCGAGACGTTCAACGGCGTCTTTGCGCATCGTGGAGATGTGTTCGGAGATGGTCGAGTCGAACGTCAAGTGTTTGATCTTGTCGAGGGCGTCGACAGCCACCTGCAAGATGATCGGCACCACGGCCGCCGCGTTGTCGCGCTGCTGCATCGACGTGGCCATGGTGCGTTGCAGCAGCTCCGCGAACCCCTCGACGCCTGTGCGCTGCGGAACGCCGGGGGCTTCCTGCGGCGGCCGGGGGAAGTCGATGCTGTCGGGCAGCAGCAGGATGCCCGCACCGGCGAGACGGGAGTCAAGTTCGGCGAAGACCCGCTTCGTGCACTGCTCCATCTCGCGCAATATGGGGAGGATGGCACGAACGGTGGAGTCGGCGGCGTCGTGGCGGCGCGGGTGCGGGTTCCAGGCCCGGATCAGGAGGTCTTTGTCCGGGTCGAGTTTGTAGTTGCCGCCCCCGTGGGTGATGGACCGGCGGACCATGATGTCGTCGCCGCGCCGGTACACCTCGCTGGAGGACGCCACGTACCATTTGTCTTCGCCGGGGGTGCCGTCGGGCTTCACGTCCTGGTAGCCCTCGGCGACGATGAAGCAGTCCCCCGCCACCATCATATTGATGCCCATCATTCTCTGGGCTTGGGCTTTCGCGGCAGGCGTGCCGAACATCGTCTCAGCGATCAGCTTCACGCGGGCATCAGTGACCTCGTCACCCACCACCCCGTCATCGGTAACCTGGGCGGCATACATGCGGCAGCGGGATACAGCGTTGCCGATCCAATTGACCACAAAGCGCATTTCGCCGCAAATGTCGTAGTGTCGCCACGCCTCCCACTGCCAGCGGTGGTCACCCAACTTGAACATCTGCCAACTCGCGGCGTCACCCAAGTTGATGGGGACGGCGGCGGCCGTGAGGGCGGTAGGGCGCGACCCTGGCCCGTCGGTCGAACCGGCCGGTACGACCTTCTTGCGGGTCATCAGCCCCACTCGGTCACCCCTTCACGCGTGCCAGCGCACCGGCCGCAGCGGACAGGGCCAGCGCGAGGGCGGGCACGTACAGCCACGGCGAATCGCCGTAAGCGTAGATGATCGGGGCGGCGGGCAGGGCCAGCCAGATAGACACGCACCAGGGGCACAGCAGCAGGTAGGCGAGCATATTGTGCTTGCGCGCCTTGAGCGCTTCCACGACGGCGTCACGGGGGCGAGCGGTAATCATGTCCATGGTGATGAGGACGACGAGGCGGGCGAACGCCAGCAGGTAGGTCGCGTACAGAACGGAAGAGCCGGGCATGGCCACCATCGTAGGCGGTCAGCCCGGCTCTGCCGGTAAGACGGTGGTCAGTGCCGTGCCTGACGGGCGCGCCACGCGTCGCCCCGCTCGGTGCGGATCGGCTCTGCCAGGGCCAGCGCTTCGGCATCGCGGCCCTCGTGGATGAGGGTCATGATCTGCTCGTAGTGGGGGTGGGTGTCGAGGATGGTGCGCTCCGTGTGGTGCATGTTGCGCAGCTCGTGAGTGAGTCGGGCGTAGGCGTTGGACTTCTCGGTGTTGGTGAGCTTCTTCATGGTGTCCTCCTCGATCTGTCTGTGTACAGCATACAGCATACTTGACGTGCATGTCAACCCAGGTTCGCCCGTAGCTCCATGAGCAGCCAGCCGAGATGATTGGCCCCAGCCTCGACGCACGCCGGGCGTCCGCAGTAGCAGTCACCCCAGTGCTGGTCATGCCAGCGGTCGCCGACCGACTGACTCTCGATGAGCACGGCATCGCCGGTGGACAGCAGGGCCTCGACGCGTAGCGGGTTGCAGGCGAACTTCGCCCGCAGCACGTCTCGCATCACCTGGTAGCGCGCCCGCTCCCAGTCGGGTCGAAGCTCCAGGTTCCGCCCGAGCTTTTTCGCCTTTGCCGGATCGGCCGCTTCGGCGATGACGTACCGCAGGGCGCGGCTGGCGGTCTTGCCCGCGTTGTAGGCGTGCTCGGCGGTCGGGTAGGTGATGCCTTCCCAGGTGAGCACGGACGGGTAGAAGTTGCTGAGGAAGACCCAGCGGCCGTAGAAGCCGTTGATCAGGTTCATCGGCCAGCCTCGGCGCGCACGAGGTGGGCGATCTTGCAGGCGTCCTGGTAGGTGCGGTCCGCAAGCCAGCGGACGAACGCGATGGGCTCCAGATCTTCGGCTACGCCGAAGATCTCGTTCATGAGGGCTTCGGCCTGCTCCCGCATGAGCGCCTGGACGGCGGGGGAAGCCTGGGATACGTCGCTGGTGAAGTGCTGGCTCATGTGGTGCCTCCCTGTATCGATCTGTCTGTGTACAGCGTACAGCCCACCTGACATGTGCGTCAAGTGGGCTGGTCAGCTTACCTCAGGCGGATCAGAACGGGTCCTCCTCGCCGTCGTCCTCCGAGACGGTCCGGCTGGCGTACTGCGCCTGACCGATCTCGTCGGCCTGTACGTAGACGTGCTTGAGGCGGCCGATCGTCGCAGCAACTGACGCCTGAATCTCGTCGTCCGTGGCGTCGTCGAACACGTTGATGGCGAGCGAGATCGTGCCGCCGACCGGCACCGTGACCGGCCTGTTGTGCCGCTCGGGCAGCGCCTCCAGGCCCATCAGGGCGAGGGTCTCCCTGGCGCGGCCGTGGCTCCAGCCCTTCTCGGCGACGGCCCGCTTCAGCATGGCCCGGATGCCCTCCTTCAGGCCCGCCAGGTCCAGCTCTGCACTCTCGACGTAGTCCGCTTCCTCCGGGCCGCTGTAGAAGACTGGAGCGCCGTGGAAGGCCACGCCGTAAACGTTGTCGTAGCTGCCGTCGGCGGTGATCTTCCCCGCTTCGGCGATCCTGGTCACCTGCTCCTTGAACCGGGCCACGGCCTCAGCGCGGGAGCTGGCCTTGCAGCGCCAGCCGTAAAGGCCGGTGATCTGGATGTTCATGCGGTACTCGGACGTGCCGGTGACCGGGTTCGCTCCGAGGCGGGCCAGGTTTTCGTTGATCCAGTCGCGGTCGACGTTGCCGTAGTTGACGGCGTTGGCGGCGGCGTTGGTGATTTGCTCGCGCAGCTTGGCGGCCTGGACGCCGTCGGCGTAGGCGTCCTTCGCGGCTTCCACTTCAGGGTTCTCGGACTTGGCCCAGTTCTCGTCGTTGTCCATGTTCTGTCTCCTCCTCGGTATTTCCTGTCTACCCATAGCCTACACGTGGTTGACGGTAGGCGCAAGTGGCGGCAGACGCAGGACTTGAACCTGCCCTTCCGGCCCTAAGGTCGGCGTGCTCCCAGCTACACCAGAACGCCATGGAACCCTCTCGGGGAGGTTTACTAGCGGCCCGCCCTCAAGCCCGTGATCTCCGGCGGGGCCTCCTCACTCCGGCACGTTCACCGTTCGACCGAGAGGGCCATAGCATCACTCCGAGGACTTTCGTCAGGGCGCTCGGCGTGGCGGACCGGCGGGGAATCGAACCCCGAATGACCAGCTCCCGGCCCTACCGTTCATGATCGAAAACGTTGCGCAGATGCGCCTCACACGTGGAACCCGCCACGGCCGCCGCACGTGGTGCAGACCTTACGTCCTTCTCCTCCTAGAACCCGCCGCTGTAGCGGATCAGCTCTTCGGTGGCCGCGTGCAACCGGCCGATCAGCTCCGTCAGCTGATCCCGAACGCCAGCCGTGAACTCCCGCGCGTTGCGCCCCGACTCAATCAGGTCGCTATCGCCGACGGCCTGGCTGATCGTGCCGAGCGCGGCATCGGCCTTCTCCACGGCAATGCCGAGCAGCGCCTGAAGGTCTTCGACCTCCTGAATGGCCGCCGAAACGATCCCCTGGTGTTCGTCCCTGCTAGACATCTACCCCACCTCCTCCTATCGGTTTACGAACGAGCCAGATCCTGTGTTGCGCCTTGTCCGTCTGTACGGGGATACGCGACCACTTGCCGGTCAACATGTTCGTCAGCACCACCAGGTAGCCGAACGACTGCCGCTCGACCGCCTCCACCCGGAAGATCGCACCGGAGGCCCTGCCGTGCACGCGCATCCCACGGCGTAGCTCCAGCGTCGAAATCCAGCCGTTGCGCTCCGGCGGCGGCTTGCGATCCTTACGCCACTGCCCCGCCGGGCGATCCGGGTTGACGCTCACGGCGGCTTCCCGGTCCTTCTTGGCCTGCCAGGACCTCTGACGCCTAGCCAGGCAGACCGAACACTGGCAGGACGGGCCGTGACCTGCGTTGATCTCTCGGGTAATCACCCACGGCAGGGCGAACACGGCGGCGGCGACAACGGCCGCACCGGTGATCACGTAGACGACGATCATGAAGATTGAGCCGAGCACTACCCTCCCTTCCTGCGCCGCTTGATGCGGTTCATCAGGGTTGCTTCGGGGATGAGCCGGGGCTTCTTCTTCTTGACGAGGTTCGCTGTCGCGTTCGCTAGCAGCGTAAGAACATTCTCGGGCGGTTTCTTCTTAGCTATTGCTCCTCCTCCTGACATGTGGTAGGTAGCCGGGACGCTTGCCTGCGCCGTGGCCACGGGAGGCAACCTCGGTGCGTCCCGGCTACCCGCCGACCTGGCATTTGGTGCGGACGCCATGCCTGGTGTCCTGCCTGGTCGACAGCACCAACTCCACATCCACGCGCATCTCAGCGCGGTCTGGTGCATCCGTGGACAGGACGGGCATCGAACCCACATCCGTCCGGAGGGGCTGCCTCCGGTGCTCTACCTGTTGAGCTACTGCCCGGCGTTCAGTTGGTGATCGAGGGGGTGGGCGGGTCATAGCGTGCTTGGTGCACCGGCTCACCCGGCACCACCACACCCCCTCGATCAGTCAGCCTCTCACTGACCCTCCGCCGATGTCGCCGGGCGGTCCGCGCCCCGTCTGTCCGGGGTGTCTGAGAGCTCCGTCGGCCGTGATCGCACGTCGTGCCGGGCTTGACCCGATCCCCTCACGTACGGACTCGGTGGTCCTCTCGCGCTCCGGGAGGGAATCGATACCCTCTCACGTGCCCGCTTCCATTCGCGGCCGGAACGGGCGCAGCCTGTGCGCCACTACCCCTCACGGGGTCGTCGTGCCCGCCCGGCAGTGGGACCGTCGTCGTCACGGTCGGGCGGTGCCATTTCTCGCTTGGGTCAACCTCCGTCGAGGTGAACAGCTAGGCATGGCTGCCTCCGTGCGCGTGCCGGAGTCGAACCGACCTGGGGTAGGGCTTTGGACCCTTGCACCTCCCGGGGTGCCACACGCGCGGTACTTGGCCAGTTCGGGTCTCCAGGGCATGCCCCTGGCTCACCGGCTCTCCCATGTCTGGGCGGTGGGTCCTCGCTGGCCTTTCCTGTTACCACCTGACCCTCTTAACCCCGGTCAGGGATGGGGCGGGCACCTTGAGTTGATCGGACCAGTCTTGGGCACCCCTCGGACTGCTCGTGACCCTGGACGGATTCGCGCCGCCGACCTCCCGGGGTTTCCCAGGCGCTCTGCTGCTGAGCTACAGGGTCCGCCGGGTGCTCGGGTCCGGCGGCGTCGGTTGGCACCAGGCTGAGCAGTCGACGGAGGCCGTTAGGACCCGCAGTGCGCGGTACCTGCCGGTAGGTCTCGGTCAACACCTAGTGTTCCTTCGCGTGGATCGGTTGGCATCGAAGCCAGCAGGCGCTCCCCTGCCCGATCCTCCACCACCTCTGGTGGCCGTCACGGCAATCTCATGCCGTCCTCGGCGGATTCCTGCGCGTCACGACTGCTCACCCCTGCGCGTTCGGATCTATCCGAACTGCTTGCGCAGATGCTGTCTCAGGGGTGGATCGTGTACGACCTGCGTGCAATCCACGAAGCACTTTTGGTCGTGGAGAGAGCGGGATTCGAACCCGCGCCTATACCGCTCTACCGCTGAGCTATCTCCCCATGACCGGCTGGTGGATCACCCCTGGCCGCCGGTCGGAGCCAGGGAGGGTTCTCAGGTGCCGGTCGGGTCGTCCTCGGCCGGGCCGCGCTTCGCGCTGGTCGTCTTGACCTGCACGGGGGACAGGATGATCCGTCCCGTCGGGACGCGGTCGTCGGAGGTCAGCTCCACCTCGGCGGTGTAGAAGTCGCCTTCGGTGGCGAGGTCTTCGAGCTGGACGCGGCCACGGGCACCGACCTTGTAGAGCGTGAGCACGGATCTCCTCCTGGAGGTTGTCTGCTGGGCGGGGAGGGGACCGGGTGGCCCGACCTCCCGAGCGAACCGCTCGGGGTTGACAGACCGAAGGAGGCGTTAGGCCTTCCCCGGTCCCCTCCGTCTACCGTGACCCTACACCATCCCGCACGGGGGTCTCTGCCACGTGCACGGAAGGGGTTTGCGGGTCACGCCGGGACAGGATTTCTGCCCGGAAGTGTGCGAACAGGTTCTCCCAGTCGCATTCGGCCGGGTTGCCGTCGAAATTGACGCCGGGCGTGCGAGCGGCGAGGGTCCCGACGAGCCAGGCCCGGTCGGCGGCCGTGGCGGGTCCTTCGCACAGAAGCGTGCTGGCGATCGGGGCTAGGTGCCACGGACCCCAGTCGGAGCGGTACCAGGCGGCTCCGGGCGTGCCGTCGCGTAGTCCGGCGTCGATGCTATCGAGCTGCGCGACGATGAGTTGCACGTCCCGGCGGTTGATCGTGTCGGCGATTCCGGCGTCCATCAGGACACCTCAACCAGGGTCTCGTTGGGGAGGAAGTAGGTAGCTCCGTCCACGACGAGCATGGTCGTCTCGCGCGGCCAGTCGGAACGGGTAAGGGTGCCGGTCTGGCGCACGCCGGTCTCGTCGATGAACGTGACAGGTCGTCCGCTGTACGCGCCGCTGCTCTCGCCGATCCGCTTCGCGGTCCATTGCATCATCTTGTTGCCTCCCTGTTCGATCTGTCTTGGACTACGTTAGTCGCCTCCGCGCCCTCTGTCAACCCCTGATAGACGATTCGCGTGCGTAGATTCCGGCTTGACATCTGCGGATCATCGGGGACCCTGGAGTGCGAAGGAGGAGAAACCCGACGGAGGTGGGACGTGCTGGACACGCAGGAGCTGGAGAAGGACGCATTCGAGCTGCCGAGCATCAACCCGTGGCGGCATCGGCCCAGCCGGGAGCAGATCCGCTTCGCCATGGACCTGTGCCACAGTGAGCTGCCCTACGCCGAGCGTGTCGCCACCATCCGCGGTCTCGACATCCTGGACAGCCGAGACGTGTCGGAGCTGATCGACCACCTGAAGGGCTTGCGCGGCGCGCGGCTGGCGCGGCTGCGGCGCTCACGGCGGCCACGACGTCGGTAGACACAGGAACGCCCCGAGCCCCGGTCGCGGGGTAGTCGGGGCGTCTTGAGTGTCGCGGCACTGCCGCGCTTCATCCCGGTTCGCCGATCCACGCCAGACCGTAAGGCCGCGTGAAGCGTGTCCGCACGCAGACTACCCGTACGGGGAGCCGACCGGCATCCACGCGTCGGCGCTCGGGGCGGCGATGCGGACCAGCTTGTTCTCCTTGCCCATCAGGAACAGCCCGGCCTGCACCAGGGCGTCGATGCGGTCAGGGCTGCCTGGCGTCTCCTCGGGCACCCACGTCACGAGCTGGTCTTCCAGCTCGGTGAAGGTGCCGACGTGATGCCAGCGGTTCTGCTCGTAGCGGGAGGCGACGGGTTCGGCGCGCAGCTTCTTGCCTGCCAGGGAGGTGACCTCCTTGACCGGCGGCGGCCCGGGTTCGAACAGGCCTTCCTTGACCATCTCGGCCCAGGCATCGGTGACGACCTGCATGAGCCACTTTTTGCCCATGTTCGTCTCGATGATCAGCCAGGTGGCGTCGTACCGCAGGAACATCTCCCAGGCGCGGCGGGCGGCGGCGTGCCCGACGATTTTCATGGTCCAGTCGTCTAGGACGTAGTCGTCGCCGTTGTAGCCGCGCCCAGCGGCGATCAGCCCGGTCTCGTCGCCTGCGCCGGTGGCTCCGGGGTCCATGGAGATGACGCGCATCTTCAGTTCGGGCAGGTCGGCGGCCTTCACCCGATTGTTTTCGATCATGCTGCGGGTCCACAGCGCGCCCTCGATCTCTTCGAGGAGGTGACCGTACAGCTCCTGCAACCCGGCCCGGGTGCCCTCGTACTTCTTCTTCAGCTTCTCGACGACCACCTTCGACAAGTTCATGATGTTGTCGAAGATCGAGCCGGTCGTGATGACGATCGTGCCGTCCGTCTCGTGCTGCCATTCGATGAGCAGCTTGATCGGCTTCGGGGTGGTCGTCACCACGGCGCGCGGGTGGTCACCTATCAAGGGTGCGCGCAGCGATGGGAGGATGCCCTCATACCAGGCGTCGTAGGTGTATCGCCACTTCGCCAGCTCGTCGAGCCACGCTCCGGCCGCGTTGTAGCCTCGGCCGACGTCGGCGTTGTCCGCGCCCTCGAAGTAGATGATCTGTCCACTCTTGAACTCGATCATCAGCTTGGGGCTTTTGCGGTACTCGAAATCGCGGTGATTCTCCATGCCGAGGCGGCGCAGGATCGACAGGATGCCACCGTCGCCCTCGATGCACGCCGTCCGGCAGTCGTTGAGCGTTTCGGCGATCACCAGCCACTCGGTGCGGTTACCGAACGCTGTGACCGGGTGCTTGAAGACGCGGTCGAGGAGGTCTTCAGCGCCGGTGCGGGTTTTGCCCCAGCCTCGCCCCGAGCGGATCAGCCAGACTAGCCAGTCGCCGGGCGGCCGGAACTGCTCTGGGCGTCCGAGCCACCACCATGCGCCCTTCTGGATCTCTTCCAGGGTTTCGCGGCTCTGCTGGCCGAGCCAGGCCCGGCGCAGGGTGGCGGGGAGCAGGGCCAGCCTCTGGGCGGCGGACAGACTCATCCGAACATCACCATGAGCATGATCAAAAACGCTACCAGCGGAACGCAGAGTTGCGTCCAGGCCAGGCGCCTTTCCAGCAGGTCGAACCGGGCGGCGGCGTCGCGCGATTCCCGGGGGCCGCCCATCCGCCCGGCAGAGCGGCCCCCGGTCGCGCTCGCCCTCACTGCGGAGGAGGTGCAGGAAGGGCGGCGTCCAGTTCGCGAGTCGCCTCCTCAGCGCTCGCGGTCAGCTCCTCGTATCCGGCGGCGATCTGCTCGGCGCTCATGCGCTGCACCATCGCATCCAGGGTTTGCATGATGCTGTCGTGCTGCACGCCGACCTCAATGCGCATTGAGGGCTTGCCGCCGTCGGCGCTCGCGCTGGCCGTCACCGTGACAGTCTGCGCGCTCGCTGCGCCCTTGTTGAGGACTTCCAGGCCCAGGGCGGCGCGTTCGATGCGGGCAGCCGTGTCGAGCATCAGCACGAGGGCGTGCGGGCTGATCGAGTCGATGTCGAGGGTATTCAGCCGCTCCAGGGCGATCCGCATCAGCTTTCGGGCGGCGGCGGAGTGCGTGCGGGCCATCTCCTCGCGGGCGTCCTGGAGGCGGACTCCCGCGATGCGGTCCTGCTCGGCATCCCACAGTCCAGCCCGTTCCGCCCACTTGTTGAAGCGGGCGACGCGGGCCGTGGCACCGTAGCCCAGCGGGGATAGGGCGGCGAGTTGGGCGACGGTGCGTATCCGGCCCATGTCCCGGTACATCAGGAACAAGCCGTAATTGCGGGGCGTCTCGCGCTGCTGCTGCTGCCAGGCGTCTAGGGCAGGGTCAAGCTCCATGGTGCGACGCTCCAGGGCGTTCAGCACCTCGGGTGACCTCGTGTGATCGTTGCTTCGCTTTTGGCGGGACATGGGCTCCTCCTACGGGAGAGAGCCTACCGGTAAAGCCAGAGACGCCCGGCCCGGTTGTGCACACCCGGCCGGGCGCTGCCGAATCGAACGGCATTACGATCCGCTCACAGGCCGACCAGGGCGGCAGTGGCGGCCTCGTAGATTTGTTCGGCGGCGCGCACCTCGGCGAGATGCTGGCGAGTTACGGGGAGGCCGTAGCGGGTGCTCTCGCGGACGACCTGGCGGGCGCGTTCCAGGCGGATGGCGGCTTCGTAGCGGTCGGCGGGGAACAGGGTGGGCATTGTGCGCCTTTCGTGTTGGTTTAAACGCCGGGCCAGATCATCGAGGCAGGGATGCCGTACGCGGCGGCGATCATCGCCGCGCCGGTCGTCCAGACCTCGGCGCACTCGGCGACCAGCGGCGGGATCTCCTCGGGGCCGAGGCGGCGGCCGGTGGGCCGGTAAACAAGAGCATCAGTGATGCCGCTGCCCTTGGTCGTCTCGCCGCGCCATTCGTACAGCCAGGCGTCGAAGCCCCAGGGGAACCAGCCAGCCCAGACGATCTGTGCGGGAACTCCCAGGTCGGGCGGGGCGAAGGCGGCCTCCTCACCGTCGAACGGTCCGCCAGTCAACACGATGCGAGCCATGAACGGCCTCACTGTCTCCCCTCTCGTTTTCGATCATGGCGCGGTTAGGGCATCGGGTCCACGAGCAGGGATTCCCCCGGAAGACCCACTCGTACATGTCGGCGTAGCTCTCCTCGTAGAACGCGAACTGGCCTGCCCCGCCCGGGTGGCCGCAGTGCGCGCGAACCCACCAGGAGAACGAGTCATCTCGGGGTAGGCGCTGGTTTGCGGGCCACTGCCCGTCGGGCATGGGGCGCTTCAGCCAGAGCACGCCGCCGAGGATGCCGACGGAGGAGCCGCGCACCAGCCAGACGCCGACCTTGGGGCACGCGGCGTCTGGCTGGTGCTTGTGCTGGCAGTTCGGGCAGGTCGGCCAGCGTGCGGAGGCGTCAACCTTCCCGAACTGCCTAGGCACCGTCGGTCACGACCATTCGGGCAGGGCGTTGGAACGCAACCCCTTGTTGTAGATCTCGTTGGTGATGATCTGCGCGACCTGGGTGGACAGGTTTCCGGCGCGGGTGAGCTTGCGCCCACGGGCGTTGCCGAGCAGCCCATCCGGTCCACCGGGGACCTTGGCGAGCTTCTTGGCGAGCACGGCCAGGTCTACGTCCCTGCCGTACCGGGCCAGCATCCGGCCCAGGCCCTCGATCATGGAGCCCTGCGCGGCGGCGGGGCGGTGGCCGTACGCGGCGGTGATCACGGACAGGGTGGCGTCGGCGGCCTCGGGGGACAGCCTGTAGACGCGCTCCAGGCTGCCGATGGCGGACAGCCGGGCCTCGGTGGCGGATGCTCCGAGCGCCCATCCGTGGTCGGACAGAAATCCGGCCAGCCGTAGCGAGTCGGGGTTCTGTTCGACGCACGAGATCAGGAACTCGTCAATCTTGGAAACCTTTTCGGTGGCGTTGAGCAGGCGGAACAGGGCGGCCTCTTCGGGGATGCTCAACCCGTGGTATTCCATGGTCTGGATGGTGCCGGTGTAGGCGGCCTGCTCGGCGGCGCGGTAGCGGTGCTGCCCGTCGATCACGTGGATACGCTTCGGGGAGCGGAACGAGGTGGTCAGCACGCCGAGGGCTTCAGGGCGGAAGTCGGCGGCCATGGTCGTCACGCGGGCCTTGCGCAGGCTGCGCTGAACGGTGGGGTCAACCCACAGGTCTCCCACTTTGCGCTCAACCATCTCGTAGGTGACGCGGTCGGTTTTCGGGCTGCTCATGACTTGCTGGTCTCCTTCATCTGCCTGATGATCTTTTCCAGGTCGCGACGTACGGCCATCAGCCGCGCGCGCACCGGCTCAACCTGATCCCAGGCCAGCTCGGCATTGGGCGGCCCGAGCTCAACGAGTCCGGCCACCAGTCCCTCCATCTGCGGTAGGGACCTGGTCCACGCAGTGCTCTGCCGAGAAGCGGCGGCCGACTCGATCTGGTCTTTCGGGCGTGGTCGGGCGGCGAGCGTCGGGCGGTCATGGATCAGCCGCTCGTAGGCTGCCGAGATGCTGCCATCGCCCGCGTCGAGGCTGCGCATCGCGGTCACAGCCAGCTCACGCCTCTCGTCCGTCGTTTCCATGAGGCCGTTGGCCATGCTGTAGACGGTCCACAGCCGCTTGGCGGTCGCCTCGGACATGCCGAACGGCGCGCTGATGACGCCGAGGGCGTAATCCTCAGTCCGGCTGCGTTCCCGGCCGGGCTTGCGCTTACCGGCCATCGTGAGTCGGCGCAGTTCGACGCCACGGCGGCGGGACACCTCGGCGCGGACGGCGGCGGCCGGGGCGTCGAGGCGGCGCAACACCCCCCAGAGGCGGCACACCTCGGTCCACGTGTACGGCCGGGACAGGTAGGCGTCCTGCATGTCGTCGTGCAGGCGCTTCGCGGCGTCTTCGATGTTGTCCACGAAGATCGCCTGAATGCGCTGCTGGCCTACCAGTTGGGCCGCGCGCAGCCGCCGAGCGCCGGAGATGAGGGTCGCATCGCTCCACACGGTGATGGGACGCCGAAGGCCTTCGTCACGGATGCTGATTCCGAGCTGCACGCAGCTTCCGTAGACGTCGCGGATGTGTGCAGCTCGGACCGATTCGGTGCGGATCGTGCGCTCGCCGAAGCCGGTCATCGGATGACGGCCAGTTCCAGGGTGGGGATGTCTCCGATGACGTGCAGCGGGCCGGGCTCTACCGGGTTCAGGTCGGGAAGCCCTGCCGTCTCGGTCGGTGCCTGGCTCCAGGCGGGGAACTGGCTCATGCGCCGTTCGACTTCGGCCAGGGGAATGCGGTGGTCTAGCGGGTCGTACTCGATACGCAGCTTTCGCGGCGCTCGGGGGGTCTTGCCGGTGTTGGTCTCGACGCTCGGGGGTAGCGGCGTGGCGTCGGCCAGGCGCGGCGTCTGCACGCCGTCGGTTCGGATCATGGTGGTGATGGCGACCAGGGCGGCGACCAGGGCGGCGACCGCCAGGACAGCTAGTGCGACCGGGTTGAGCATCGTCGGTCCTTTCCTTGTGCTTCCTTTGAACGACGCCATCATGCACGAACCCGGATCCCTCTGTCAACCAGGGCGGGACAGAGGGCTTCAGCCAGAGGGCGGCCGAGCGTAGCCGGATACCCGATCAATCCCGTATGCTCATGGCTGACGAACATCCAGGAACCAGGTAAAGGACGAATATGGCCACCAGCTATAAGCCGATGTGGCAGGAGGCGTGCCAGGAGATCCAGCGACTTCGAGACGAAGTCGATCGGCTCACGGGCGAAGTCCAGCGGCTCAACGACGCCATCACGGCCAGCCCCGACGAGAACCTGCGGGAACTGGAACGGACCAGGCTGATCGTGGACCTCGCAGGTATCGCCCGACACATGCGCGTCGAACGGTTCACTCCGCAGCAGTGGAAGCAGCGCGACCACCTGCCCCCCGTCGACTTCCCGGAGATCAGGGAACCTCTCTGGTACGCCTCGACGATCATCGCCGGGTTCGCCACCCCGACCCGGCGCGTCTGGTACGACCAGCCCGGACAGGAGTTGTCCCCCGTCGCCTGACGGGGGCAGAATAGGCAACGCCCCGGGCCGCCAGACCCGAGGCGTTGAAGGCATTCCCTGCTGATCGCACTCAGCACCCCGGAGTCTACCGAGGCCATACAGCCTCGGCAACTCCGTAGGGTGCCCAATCTGAAAGAGGCACCGTGTCGCACGATGCAACCGCCTGGGCTCGCCAGCAGCAGACCGGAAATACCTCCGCAAAGTTCCTGCTGATGATGCTGGCCGACCACGCCGGTAGTGACTATTCCTGCTGGCCCGGCCAGGAATCGCTCTCCAAGCTCACCGAGATGAGCGAACGGACCATCCGGCGGGCGACCGAACTACTCGTCATCCAGGGCCTGATCCGGGTCTTCTACCGCTACCGCAGCGACAACACCCGGCGGTCATGCCGGTATCAGTTGCTCATCGATGGCCCCGGCACGGAGCTGCCCGAGACCGTCGACTGGCGGACGATGAGGCAGCTTGAACCGGACCCTGTGACCGGTACCCCACCGGACTCTCTGACCGAACCCACCGGACTCTCTGTCCAGGACCACCGGTCAGAGAGTCCGGTTATTCCTCCTACTGAACCATCAACTGAACCATCAGCTTTGAACCCCGGCGCTTCGCGCAACGGGGAGGTCGTTTCCGGAGAGATCACCGACGGCGGGGGCCTCTTCGCTGCCCCTGTCGGTGCCGCTCTTGAAGTTGCTGAGACGCCGAACGCCGGGCAGCTCACGCGCCGGTGGATCGACTACTGCACCGAGAACAGCGTCAAGCTCAGCACCTCGGTCATCAAGCGGTACGGGATGGGCGTGCGCCAGGCTCTCGCCGACGGGTTCGACGACGCCTTGATCCGTCGGGCGCTGGCCGCCATGCTGGCCGACCGGGTCGCCTCTCGGCCGTCCCTGTTCGACTCCTACTTGATCCGCGTGCAGCAGGGACCGGAGATGCCCCCGGCCCGCCTTACCGCCCACCAGGCCGACGCGGAGCGCCGCGCCGCCGAGGCGGGCACCACTGCTGCCGCCCGCCTCTACGACACCTTGACGAGGGACGCATGACACCCGAAGAAGTCACCGAGCTGATCGACGTTTGCGCCGCCGCCTACCGGCAGCAGGCCGACCCCCGCGACCAGATGATCTGGTCCGCCGCCGTCGGTGACCTGCCGTTCAGCCTGGCCCGGCGCGCTGTCGTCGAGTGGATTCGCACCTCGCCGTACTGGCCGCGCCCGGCTGACCTGCGCGAGCGGGCGCGGCTGATCGCTGCCCAGGACGCCCGGGAAAAGGCGAAGCGGGGGCAGATCGAGGCTAGGGGCGACGCACCGGTAGTGGCCGGACGTACCGGGGCGGACATGGTGCGGCACGTCTTGGGGCGGCTGAGGGACGCGGGGTCCGACCCGGAGAGCGGAAAGTACCTCGGCATGCAGAAGTGCGGCGACGTGGCCGAAGAAGCCGTTCACGAGTGGCTTCAGCGCACCTCGCAGCAGTCGAGGCCGGGGGAGACTCTGCGGACGCGGGACGCCAAGCCGAACCCGCTATATCGGCCCCGGCCGCCCTACGGTGCGCCGGGCTGCGACTGCCCGCTGCCCGAGAAGGTCTCGGAGACGTGCCCGGTCCACGGTCCGGAATGTACTTGCGGCAACAACAACATGTCAGGCGGCCACATCGACAGTTGCCCGCGCGCTAGCTGGTAGTGTATGCTGTGCGTAGACAGTCAATCGAGGAGGCACACGCATGACGGACACCGTCGTCGTCGACACCAAACTCCAGCACCGGCACCCCAACCTGGCGGCAGCGCTCGCCGCATTCCAAGCGGAGCTCCCGAAGCTCACCAAGGACGAGAAGGCCAAGGTCAAGGGTGAGACCAAGGACGGCCGGTCGTACGACCGCTCGTACGGGTACGCCGACCTTGCCCAGGTCGTGGAGACCGTCCTGCCCGTTCTGGGCAAGCACGGCCTGTCGGTCACCTCGAAGAACGTGTTCACCAGCGAGGGCTACATGCTGAAGGTGACCCTGTTGCACGAGGGCGGCGAGAGCGACACGGGGGATTGGCCGCTGCCGGACCCGCGCCGCTGCGTACCGCAGGACATCGGCTCGGCCATGACCTACGGCCGCCGCTACCTAACCCTGGCCCTGTCTGGTGCCTACCCCGGCGGCGAGGACGACGACGGCAAGCAGGCGCAAGCCACGTCCCGGGAAAGCTGGGACGACGCCAAGCCCGTACGGCAGGCGTTCGACCAGCACCGGCAAGGCGTCAACCATGAGGGCGAGCGGAACCGGCCCGTCTCCGCCCCGCCCGCTGCCGAGCCGCCGAAGGTGGCCAAGACCTCCTGGACCGACACCGAGGTCTACGACTTCCAGGCGAAGATGGGCACCGTCTCCCTGGAGTCCGCCGTCAAGGCGTATGACTGGATGGCGAGCAAGGGCCTACACAACCGCGCGGTCGGCAACCCCGACAACGGCGGCGACAGCGAGCCGAAGATGACCGCCACGACCGTCATCGCGGTCAAGCTTGCGGCAGGGGCGCAGGACACCGAAGCCACGGTCGGCGCGATCGATGGCCTGAGGGCCTTGGCGGCCAACCGTGGCCTGCTGAAGGTGATGGTCTCGCCCAGCTCGCACCTGGAGCAGGCGCTATACGAGGCGCGAGAGCTGGCCGAGCACGCCTCGGCCGAGGCCAGCGGCCCGGCCGAGTGATGGACGCCAGCTCGGCGCTCCGCCAGATGTTCGAGCGGGCCGGGTTCACCCTGGTCCGCTGCACGAACCACGCGATATGGCGCTGCCCCTGCGGACACGCCAAGGTCACCGCGGCGCGCACGCCCGGCAAGGGCCGCCGCGCGCACGACAACGCTCGGGCCCTGATGTCCCGAACCCTGAACGAATGCAACCGACTGAACAGGAGCGCGACATGACCGAACAGATTCCGGATCCCGTGCAGTTCGTGACCGGCGACCGCGTGTACCGCCGGACCGGCGGGGAGGTGGTGACGGTGTCCGTGGTGCGGACCATCGGCGCAGCATCCCAGCAGTTCCGGACCTCTGGGAGCGCGATCTGGTGGCGCTCCGAGGACTTCCGGCACGTCGAGGCTCCGAAGTTGACCGACGCGGAGAGGCTGGCGGCACTTCAGGCGTACCTGAAGTGCCTGGGGCCGATAGAGAAGGGCCTGCGGGCCAGAGTCACCCGGGACATGGGGCTGCGGCACGTGGAGCGGGTCGGCGCGTACCTGCCCGACGGCACCAAGATCGCCGCCGTCGGCTACTCCGAGGGCCGCAGGACGGCGAAGGTGACCGACGAGGCGGCGGCCCTGGCCTGGTGCCTGAAGCAGTACCCCGACGAGGTGCAGACCGTGCAGGTCGTGCGCCCCGCGTTCCTAAAGAAGCTCCTCGACGTGGCGGGCTCTCTGCCCGTCGGCAAGGGACTCGACCCGGCGACCGGCGAGGAGCTGCCGTTCATAGAGGTCACGCGGGGAGACCCGTTCGTCACTGTCACCACGACGAGCGACGGCGTCGGGCGCATGGAAGCGCTGGCCCTCGGCTTCACCCGGACGCTGGAGGCCGCCGCGCCCAGCGGCCGTCTCGTCCCTGAGGACCAGTACGACCCGACGTTCGCGGACCGGCTGGAGAACGGAGCGTACGACCATGGCTAAGGCGGAGATGACCATCAGGGCCGTGGCCGAGCTGGACCCGGCCGTCATGCGGTTGCTCACCGAGATCCGTGACCGGCTGCCCGCGCCCGCACCGGTAGAGGTCGAGGTCAGCACCCCGAACGGCCTTCGGCGGATCGCCCAGAGCGTGGCGCTGCACGCCATGCTCCGCAATCTAGGCGGTTGGATCGAAGGTGCCCGCGAGAACCACGAGGCCATGGACCACCGGAACGAGGGCGTCGGCGAGGAATGCTGGCGGAAGTTCGCCCCGAGCGACATCCGCAACATGATCAACGACGTTGCCCGGGAGTTGGGGATCAGCACGTTCCAGCCAGGGGCGGCCCCTGAGGAGGACAGGCCCCTGATCTAGCGGAGGGGCGGGCAGGCCGTTTCCAACTGCGGCGGCCTGCCGCCTGCGGCCCGGCCCGGCGGGTTCCGCGCACCGGGATTTATGCCACGTAGCTTAATTGGCCAGAGCGACCCGGGGTGCAAACTCGGGGCGGTGCGGGTTCGACTCCCGCCGTGGCAGCGCACATGCCCCCGACCTGTCCAGGCCGGATGACCCGGGGGTTCTCAGCCGGACGCCGGTCCGGGTGCACACCGGCACGGGCGACCCGGGTGGACGCCGGGTCGCCCACCATCTCGCAATCATTTTTGATCTTGGAGGAGAAGGCATGAGCAAGATCCGCATCGTGGCCGCGACTTGCGCGGCCCTGCTAGCCCTGGCCGGAGTGGTCGCCTGCTCCGGCAGCGTCACCCCGACGCCGACCGCTTCCCCCGTGCACACCGCACCGTTCACCCGGCCCGCCACCCCGGCCCCGCCGGTCAGCGCCGAGCAGCGCAACGCCGCCCGCGACGCGCAGGCCTACCTCGACATGCAGCCCTTCTCCCGCACGGGCCTGATCAGGCAGCTTTCCTCAGACTCCGGCGACGGATACACGGCGAAAGACGCGACGGCGGCCGTCGACTCGCTACACGTCGACTGGAACGCGCAGGCCGTCAAGGCGGCCAAGGGCTACCTGTCAATGAGCGGGTTCTCCCGCAAGGGGCTCACCGAGCAGTTGGAGGCGGACGCGGGCGACGCCTTCACGCACGCGCAGGCCGTCTACGGCGTCGCCCACTCGGGGCTCTGATGGCGACGGAAGACAAGCTTCTCGCGCCGGAGAGGGTCAGGCTCGAAGCGCTCGCACAGGCGATCGTCGCGAGCGGCGCTGCCGCCGGGCGCGTCCAGGCCACCGGGGACATCCTGCGCCGGGCGAAGGCCTTCGAGGACTTCATCGTCAGCGGGAACGCGCCCCCGGTAGCCTGAGGTTCATGCAGCTTGCGCAGCTCGCCCGTGACCTCGGCTACGCCCTCAGCCGCTCCTTCGCCGTCACCCCGAAAGGTGTGGCGGGGGAGGAGCGGCTAGACGCCTACTGGACCACCGGCGAGGGCGCGGCGAAGATTCGCTGGCCCGAGCCGTGCGCGTTCTGCCGCTGCCTGGACCACCTGGGCAAGTACGTCAAGCCCGATCAGGTCAAGGGGCACTGCGCGCGGCTAGAGAAGCGAGCCACTGGGCATTGGCCGAACCCGGAACACAGCAAGACCCATCATTGCCCCTGCTAGTGTCCTTGCTGTATGCTTATGGCATACAGAGGGAGATGAGCAGATGTATACGACGCACGGACTGATGACCCCGGCCGACCTTGCTGACCACCACGCCCTGCACGACACTGGCCGCAACCCCGATTGCGAAGGCCACGAAGACCCCGACGGATGGGGCTGCTTCCCGGTCTACTGCTCGGTCAACGAGGTTTGTCCCGACGAGAACCTTGAGCCTCTGTGAAATTTGAAGCCGCCAAAGCCCTCGCGCAGGCCCGAGCATACGGGCGGTGTGAGGGCTGCGGCCTGCCTGGGAGCCTCGATCCGCACCACCGGATGACGCGCGGCTCCGGCGGTGTGCACGGTGCTGCGGCGGCCGTCTCCAACAGCCCGCAAAATCTGCTCATGCTTTGCCGCCCGTGCCACGATATGACCCTTACGGCGGCGCACGTCGGGGAGTGCATCGCGCTGGGCTGGGTCATCGAGCGACGGGCCGGGGCTGACCCCCGCGAGATCCCCGCGAAGATCCACACCGTCAACGGCTACGGCTGGTGGCACCTCACCGAGGACGGCGGCTACCAATGGGCCGACACTCCCAACCTCGATCCCGGATACTCGCTCAACTACAAGATCGACAACGACCAGGAGGAGACCTCATGACCAACGCAGGCAAGCCGGGCACCCCCGAACACGCCGCCGACCTGACCACAGGACGCCACCCCGGCGTCCAGGACGCCATGCAGTGGCTCTGCTTCTCACACCTGTCCGACCAGCTTCGGCGCTTCTCGAAGCCGTTCTACGACGCCGGACAGAACCTCATCCGCGAGGTGAGCGCCGACTCGGCCGAGCTGACGACCGCCCTGAACGCGCTGGTCACAGCCAAGGACCACGGGGTCCGTGCAGGCATCCGCTCCGACCAGGGCAAGCCCGGCCCGGTCCCGCGCCCGGCCACCGTCGTCGACCCCCCGGCGACAACCGCCGACCTCCCGCCGTTCGGACCCCAGACGGAGCACCTTCCGTCATGAAGCGCACGCTGATCGGGCCGCCGCACGCCCACCTCGATGCCCCATGTACTGACGACTGCTACGTGTACGAGGGCAAGCCGAGCCAGCTCAGCGACGGCCACCACACGATGAAGGAGCTGTACGACCACCGGCGAGCCCTCACGGCAGCCCTGGCGGCCGAGCGGGCCGACATCTCCTGGCGGTCTAAGGCGCACCACCCCGACGACAGCCCGATGTTTGAGGGCGGCTACTTCATCGTGGGGATCGACACGCCCGCCGGGACGATCACCTACCACTACAAGCTGTCCCACTGGGATGACTTCGCCGAGGTGCCCGAGGTTTCACACGCGCCGAAGTGGGACGGGGCCACGCCGGGCGACACCGTGATCCGGCTTCTGGGTTGGGCGCGCGACGAGGTGCCGGTGGCGTCTACTGCCGACCCGCTATGACCGAGTCGTGGAAGAGGTTCGTCGTGCTCACCGTGCTCGACACTGCGCAGGCACTGCTTCCCCTGGCTCTGCTGCTCACGGTGCGCTGGTAGCTCAGAGCTACGGCCCCAGCAGCGAATACGCGGCAACCTTGAGGTTGGCGTTGTCCACGTTCCACAGCAGTTGCGAGCTGTAAAACTGGAGCGGGTACGGCCCCACAACCTGGGTGCCGGACGCCGAGACCGGAATCGTGTACGAGCGAGGACCCGCCGTCAACCCGTCCACCCCGGATGCAACTTGCACGGTCAGAACGTGCGTGGAAGCGCCGTCCGCGTTGAACACGGCAAGCATGGTCGCCCCGTCGTTCGGGCTCACGTTGCCGTTGGCCACGTCTCCCGCCACGGACGGCTGCGGGAAGGCCGTCAGCGCGGTACGGCTCACGCTGATCACACTCGTCGGGGTACGCCCGGCCATCGCCCCTCGCTTCGCCTCAGACCGCCTCCCGTGCCGGGCGTGCTCCGCGCGGGGGGCGGGCACCCTGCACAGGAGGCGGGTCGGTCGCAATCCTACTGCTGAGGCGGCCCCAGGAACCTGTCGCGCGCCGGGACCAGGCGGCGGCCGACGGCGTCCCGCGGGTTGGCGACCGGCGTGACGTGCTGGTGCGCATACGCGGTCAGCACCACCTGAAGGGCTCCGGCGGCGGCGTCCACCCAGTGCGCGGCCGAGCCGGTCAGCACGCCCGACGACTGGAGCGCCACCAGTACGCCGCCGAGCGCCGTGGCCCACACGATCAGCGTGGCGATCGGGAAGCGGCGGAACGGGTTCATCCCTGCCACCTCACGCCCATCTGACGCCACGTCTCCGGTCCGACGACGCCGTCCACCGTGATGCCGCGCAGGCGCTGGTACCACTCGACGCCCGACTTCGTGCCCGGCCCAAAGTCGGCGTCCGCCGGACCGGCCTGCTTCGGGCCGATGAACCGCTGCACGAACGCCACATCCGCGCCAGCCATGTGCGGGTTCTGGAGCTGAAGGGCACGAGAGCCGGGAACGTGCCCGCTCGGCGGCGGCGGGGGCGGCGGCGGCGTGGGGCCGCACACGTTGAACGTGGGGGCGCTGTCCTGCGCGGCCAGGTTGTACCCGGTGCAGGTCGCACCGTTACCGTTTGAGGACCCGTGCTTGCCGGAAATGTGCACGTGGTTAGTGTGCGGATCGGAGCCGGTGTACCTACGCGCCTGCCAGCCGACCGACACCGACCAGATCACCCGATTGTGGATGACGTACTGA
>Ga0307495_10000001_pt1 | contig 47518 bp, 73 predicted proteins | sample 7_S_MG_FD_201367 | JGI IMG/M metagenome (GOLD analysis project Ga0307495, IMG submission 201367) | Soil microbial communities from Populus trichocarpa stands in riparian zone in the Pacific Northwest, United States - 7_S | ecosystem: Environmental > Terrestrial > Soil > Riparian zone > Trees... | reverse complement strand
ACACCGCCAGGCTGTACCGCAAGCTCGTAGCGGAGCATAAGAGGCTGCGCATCAAGGCCGGTCTGTTGGACTACGAACACCAGCTTGCACGTATGTGCGCCGTTATGCGGCGCACTGGGATGGTGCTTGATGTCGAGTACACACGGGATCGGGACCAGCAGTTGTTCGATGAGGCGGAGATGTACACCGAAAAGGCGATCAGCCTGGGTGTGGAGAACCCCAATTCGACCAAGCAACTCTCGGAAGCCCTGGTGGAGATGGGCGAGAAGCTGAAAGACACCACCCCCAGTGGTGCCCTGAAAGTAGACGGACCTGTCCTACTTGCTCTCGCAGATATGAACACCAAGTGGGAGCGTCTTAACCTCCGCTCCCCGAATCCGTTGGCGGATTCGGTGATCAGGTCCAAGCGTGCTGGTAAGTGGCAGTCCGCGTATACAGGGACGTTCCTGGAGACGCTGAGTGCCGAGGGTCGGGTTCACGCCAACATCAACTCCATGCAGGCGCGTACAGGCCGTATGAGTATCACCAGGCCAGCACTGCAGACCCTGCCGTCGTCTGACGTCATGATCCGAAGCTGCCTCCTGGCAGAAGAGGGTCATGTCTTCCTCAGTACGGACTTTCAGGCTATCGAGATGCGAGTGCTTGCGGCACTCGCGGGTGTGAAAGCCATGGCTCACGGGTTCAAGAACGCTGATTCGTACCCGAAGGATGAGTACCCCAGGGGTTTCGACATCCATATGTACACCGCCCGCCTGATCAAGGGCGCGGGGGCTACAGACGATGACCGCGGGTTGTTCAAGGGCGCTGGGTTCGGCAAGGTGTACGGGGGTGGTGTTGCCACTCTCGCACGGCAGACTGGCGCCCCAGAGCACGAAATTCAACAAGCTGTCCGTGCGTACGACACCGAATACCCTGAAATCAAGAGGGTGTCCACCCGCTGGCAACAGGAGGCCAGGGCGAACAACTGGGTGTACACCTCGATTACTGGCAGGCGTCTACCCCTGGACAGGCACAGGATGTACGCAGTAGTCAACTACGCGTGCCAGTCAGTAGGGCGAGACTGCCTGGGGCAGGCGATGCTCAACATGGACAGGGCAGGACTACTGCCGTACATGCGCCTGCCTATCCACGATGAGGTGCTGTTCTCCATCCCGAAGGGAGAGAAAGAAGAGTACCAGCGTGAGATCGAGAAGTGCATGACGTTCGACCTCATGGGTATCCCGATCACGTGTAGCACAAACATCGGGGAACGATCGTGGGGCTCTGTCATCGAAGCTAAGAACAAGGAGAAGTGATGGATGAGTTCATTACGACCTCCCAGCTCCGTGAGGAGCTGGGGGTTTCGTACCAGACGGCTAGGTCGCTACTCCAGGACGCCGTGCACACCCAAGTGGGTAACGTCAGGCTGTACAACCGCAGTGACGTGATTCGGCTGGTACACGAGAAGCACCACCGACTGGTGAAGTTTCTGGAACTGACATAAAAAGAAAGGTCCCGCCTAAGGGCGGGACCACTTCTTTACTGCTTTCAGCCCTCGTAGTCCTGCTTGGTCCGGGCCAGTGCTCCAGCGATGCTAGGACGCCCCCTACGGGGGTCGTAGACGCCTCGCATGGTCGAGAGGGGCTCCCCTCCCAGAATCTTACGAATGGCCTGCACACCGCGTTCTACACGGTCTCTCGCCCCTGCTGCGGTGATACCCGCTTCCTCTCCGATCATCTCGTAGGTGTAGTTCGTACCGAAGAACAAGACGACGGCCTGTCGCTGCTTCGGGGTGATCTTATCCACCGCTGCCTTGACGTCTACCAGCATCGCCAGGTGGTCCCCGGACTGGTTGGCCTGAGCCTTGGCTCGGGGCTGTCCATCTCCGTGAGCACCGAATGACTGCCAGTCCTCGTAGTCGAAGACGATGGCAAGCGCCGCCCTCACAGCGTCGGTGGAGTACGTGAACGTGTCTTCCCTGCGGTAGCCGTACACTGCCTCGTCTTCCTTGATGAGGTATGAGTTAGCGGCACGGAAGAGGAGCCGGAACAGGGCGTTCTTACGGTCGTTGCGTAGGAGCGCATCAACAGTCTTCTCGTTCTCCATCGCCCAGACGAAGAGTTCCTGCTCCACGTCCTTGACGTCGTGGGTGTTGGGGAAGTTGGACGCGGCACTAGCCGCGGCCTTGACAACCAGTTCAGCGAATTCGGTGTTCATCAGTACTTCACTCCTCCAGCGTAGAAGCTTCGGTTGTCGGCGAGAACGAGCTCGGGATAGACACGCTTTCCGTCATCCCTGAGGATGGCGAAACTCATCTGCCAGGACACTGACCCGTCCTTGACATACGTGGCTTGCTCGGGGTCCATCACAGATCCGACATTCATTGTCCATCTGGGCGTAACCTTACCAGACCAGCCGTATGCACGCGCCACAATCCCCGGCTGGTGAGTGTGACCAAAGACATAGCTCTTATCGGACCCGTAGCGCTTGGTGAACTTGGTATCCCAAGCTGACAGGCTAGCTGAATACCCAGGTGCCTCATGACCGTGAATGGCGTAGGTGTTGGTCCCTACCCGAACAGGACCTTTGACGTAGCTCCAGCCGTATTCGCGGAGGGAGAAAAGGTTCTCGATCGAGAGGGCATCCAGCGCTGAGAGCGCTGGTGCGTACTTCCCTACGAAGTCCTGGAGTCGAGCGTCATGATTACCCTCAAGCCACGCTAGACGGGCGTTGGGGACAGCCTGGGCCATAGGTTCCAAGAATCCCTTGCAATAGCCTGTAATGTGCGCCTGGAGGGTTGGAGCGTACGCACCTGCGGTACCGACGGACCACCTGGAGACCTGAGGGAAGTCGATGCCATCACCGATCTGGAGAACAGCATCGGGCTGTAGGTCACGAGCAACCCTGATGATCTTGTCCAGCATGAGCTGATCGTGGTAGGGGTGTTGGATGTCCGGAACGACTAGGGTTGTCTTCAAGGTCTCTCCCGGTGTACGGTGTGTAGTTTACACCCGTATAGTAACACAGAGAGTGATCTTAAGTCCAACCCAGCGGATGTGTTACAGCTCACGCCATACTGATTTGACAAGACCTGGAGGTCTAGTTACACTGACTCTTGTGTAGTTAAGAAGAATATGAAGCCCCAGGGAGCCCCCTAGGGCGACCAGGGGCACCTTAATAGTAGTAAAGATGGCGGAGGTTGAAATAAAAGGGTCCAGCCCCCGGAGGGGTCTGGCCCTGAAGATGACTTTCGAGGACCCTAGAAAGTGAAGGATGTCCTGAAGCTGTTAATATTACCCTCCGCTGAATTAATGGTCCAGCCCCGCAAGGGGCTGGCCCTACGAAAGGGTTAAGATGGCTTTGGACCATTTGTCCTATTCGCAGTACAACTCTTACACTCGTTGCCCCAGGAGTTGGTACCTGGGCAAACTGAAGAAGGCAGAAGAGAAGCAAAGCTGGTATGCACCTATCGGTACTGCTGTACACCAGATGATCGAGGACTACCTAGATGAGTCCAAAGAGTTTGACAAGGATCCTGTAGCCGAGGACTTTTTCTATCCGCTGATCAAGAAGCAGATGCTTGTAGAACCAGACACCTCTAAGTGGCTGGCAGGAGGAAGTAAGGAAGAACCGATCGTTGAGGATCTTGCCCTCCGCCAGGTCAAGGAATGTTTTGAGAAGGCTGTAGACCTTCTCCAGGACCTAGAGGTCCTGGAGGTGGAGTACGACGCTTCTGGTGACCTTCCTGGCCTTGAGGTACCTCTTAGGGCCTACGTAGACATCATCGCTGAGCACAAGAAGCACGGTATGGTGATCCTCGACTGGAAGACTGGCAAGAACAAGCCGAAGGACAACTTCCAGCTTGAGACGTACGTAGCACTGCTTAACAGCGGTGTGTACTCTAACGCCAAGACAGCCCTTTGGGGCATGGTCAATCCCCTCGCTGCTCAGGCTCGGCCTATTGATCTCTCCGCTGTAGACCCCGCCGTCATCGGCGGGGCATACCAAGAGGTTTACGACCAGATGAAGGCCAAGATCTACAAGACCAACGCCGGATACGGTTGCAACTGGTGCTTCCAGGAGCCCAACTGCCTGCTTGTGGCAGGCCGGACTGATCGAGCGTTGTACTTCGACAAGGCAGACGAAGACGGGTACCCCTACTGAGGAGTATGATGCGCATGCGACACACCCGTACTCGAACACACACCAAGATCCGGTTCGCGAACCCGTTCCTCGTTTGCGACACCTGCCGCCAGCCCGTGTCTGCGTGGCACAACAGCGACGCTTGTGGCTGCGACGCGGGGTGCTGGAACATACCGTGTGGTCATACTGCTGGTACTACTAGCACTTGCCCGTCGTGGTCTCCAGTAGGTGACTGAAGAGGTATGTTACTGATGAGTAGGGGAAATCTCAATCCCAGGTACGTAGTACGCTGGGTTCATGGCTGGCCCGAGATCGTACCTAGCACCACGGGGACGCTGACCCTCCGGGAAGCGTCCGAGTCCATCACAGAAGAGATCAAGCGGAAGAGTAAGGAGTACGAGAATGGCTAGTCTGGAACGGCGTATCCAGGCCGTAGAAGACGCGCTCATCCTACTGGAGCATGAGTACACTGTTTTCTTCACCCCGGGCAACAACGGTGATCTCGGCAGTCTGTGGGCCGACGATGGGCACACACGGGTGTACGTGACTGGGATTCGCACACTTGAGACCGAACAGGACGGCTGACATGAAGATCACGTTCCGACTGCCGAGTAAGGCAGTCCAGTATGGTTACGTCGAGGTGACCGGCGACGATGAGGAGTTTGGACTCAAGGGTCAGGGCGGAGCCGCCATCGGCGACGCCTACCAGATCTGGGTTACAAACTTCCAGCGGGGCGAGAAGGGCCAGAAGACCCCTACAACGCCGTCTAAGGCCTCTCAGAAGCCCTCAGCCCCCCTCCTGGAGGAACTGTTCCAGGACCCCCCTCAGAGGCCCGTACAGAGCCGTACAGCGGTTTCTGTGGGAGACGATCCGAACAGCTTGCTCGCTGACGATGCTCCTGCTACGGTCAGTGGCACAAGCGGAGCACCGTGGGTCGTGAAGTCAGACCAGCCGGTTCCTCCGAAGCCTTGGGAGACCAAGGCAGCTATCCCGAACCTCTTCGGGTAAACCACACTAAACACACTCAAACTATAATAAATCCTAGGAGAAATTATGGACATGAACGAGCTGCTCGACCCGTCGGGTGAGATCGTCAAGTACAAGCAGATGGAGATCGGTAGTGTGCTCCAGGGGGTCATCGTCAGCGTCCCCAAGGTTTTCCCGGACAACAAGTTCGGCACGAATGAGCAGAAGGAAAGTGCGGCCGGGAACAAGCTTTGGAAGCTGAAGCTGACCCTTGAGACCGAGGATGGGTTCAAGACTCTCTTTCTTGACGGCGGTGCGTACTGGGAGACGCTCAACGCCATCAAGGCTGCGAAGGTTCGCCGGTTCGAAGATGTGGAGGGTGGCACCTACGCCCTGAAGCGTGAGGCTGACACCCCCAGCAAGACTGAGGGCTTTGCCCCTCGGAAGAACTTCGCTGTTCGATTCGTTCTGCCTATCTGATTAACGGTGGCCCTCCGGGGCCACCTCCAGCCCCGTATGGAACGGAAGCCCGTCGGAAATGGGTAGGCCGCCGGTTCGAGTCCGGGCGGGGTACGGGCGGAAGTGGGAGCATGACGTGCGTAACACACGCTATGCTCGAAGGGTTCGATTCCCTTCCCGCCCACGAAACACAGCAAGCCCCCGCCCTTAGGCGGGGGTTCTTCAATCTAAGGAGAGCAGAGTCATTCGCTCACTCCACCGCAACATGGCTAGGGGTGTCTCTGCAGGAGAGCCTCTACCAGACCCGTGGCCCGTCTTCGGGGCACGGCAGATGACATTCCGCAGGGGTTCCATCTCGATGGTAGCCGGTCCCCCTGGCTCTATGAAGACGATCATGATGCTCAACGTCGTCAACCGGATGGGACCTGCGGTCCCTACGATTTACCACTCGTCTGACTCAGACGACTTCACCATGACCTCGCGTAGCCTTGCTATGGTGACCGGCATGCCGACGACAGAAGCTGAGCTCATGGTCATGGCGCAGAAGCCGGAGGCTTACGAAGCACTGAAGCAGCTTGACCACGTGGCTTGGTCGTTCGCAGCGAGCCCTACGATCGAGCACATGTGGTTCGAAGCAGAGGCGTACCGAGAGATCAACGGTGCGTACCCGCATCACACCGTGATCGACATCCTTTTGAAGGTGGACTACGAAGGTATCTCGGAGCACAACTACCTGAACCTCATGAACGAGCTCGACGACATGGCGAGGGAGCAGGAGACTGCGGTCACGATCGTCCACCACACCAGCGAGTCTGCCAAAGCGGGGGCACCGCCACCGCGGGGTGCTATCATCGGTAAGGGAAGTCAGCTCCCCACCCTGATCTGCACCTTGTGGGGCGACAGCCAGGCGGGTACGCTGGACATCGCGGTAGTCAAGAACCGCTTCGGTCCGCAGGATGCTACCGCAGAGACCTTCTTTACGATGAGGGCAGACGCTCGTGTCTGCCTGATCGAGCAGCAGGAGCACGCTGTTCACGACGGTACACCAAGCCTATTCCAAGGAGCATGATGGCTTTGTTCGTCAGCACCGAGCGCATCAAGGGTGACATCCTTCGGCTTGTACCGAAGGCCAACCAACTGAAGGTACGGATCCTTCTCGCTGAACTGGAGAAGGCGAACAAAGACAGGGATGTCTTTCTTATCCGCCGAGACCAGAAGAACCTCGGACACCTGCGGGGACCTGAGGCTATCGTCAACCGACTGACTACCGTACTGATGAGAGGAAAGTGATGGCTAAGAAGGCGGCCGCCCCTAAGGGCGGCCCTGTCAAGCGACAGATCAAGGCCAAGGGTGTGACTCAGGTCAACCCCCGTGAGCGTGTGCTGGTCATGCGTAACAACCGGATGCGGTTCGAGTGGCGGGAGCGGGCATGAGTGCACGTGAGGATCTGGAGAACCTGTTGATGGGTGATCTGGGGATGCGAGGTGCTGACGCTGATCGAATCATCGACGCGTACGCCCACGAGCTGGCAGAAGAGATTCGGGATGAGAGTCCGCAGTACAACTCCGATTGGACTTGCTGGAACGCAGCTGCCGATTTGATCGATCCGGAGGTGGAGTCATGAGCGAGACGCGGTGGCTCAAGCATAAGATCCTTGGACTTATGGTGTCGTACAAGGTGCCGGAGGCGGGGTTGCTTATAGACGCGCTCCTTGACGAGCACGCTCACGAACTGGCAGAAGAGATTCGTGAGCGTGCTCTTGGCGCCTACGGTGGGCGATACGACGGGCTGCACGAGGCAGCTGACCTGATCGATCCAGAGGTGGAGTCATGAGTGCACGAGAAAACCTGATCGATTTTGTCAGCACCCTCGTTGATGGTCTCGAAACTGGTGTGGCCTGCGACCCCCAGACAGGTCATGCCGTTGACCCGGTAGGGTACGTTGAGAAGATGCTCAACCAGCACGCTCACGAACTGGCAGAGAAGATCCGTGCCAAGCGCCGTGATGAGGCCGGGCACAACATGTGCAAGGTGTGCCTTGCGTACAGCGCAGCCGCTCGGCTGATCGATCCGGAAGTATGATGTGCTGTGCCAAGCCTTGTCTTGTGCCTGACTGGCGAGACAAGGTGTACGGCTGGTACTGTACGAACTGCAACGGATTCAAGGAGGGCTGATGACCGAGGTAGACCCTGTTGAGGTAGCCACGCAGCTACGGATACTGGCAGATAAGGAGCTGGGCCGTATCGACAGCAAGGGTATGCGGGCGTCGATACACAACCCGAAGTACGATAAGGTTGCTGTGATGTACGATGTGGCGAACATCCTGGATCGAAGGGAGTGCGGATGATGTCTCAGATTGACGCTGGAGAAGCCAGCCGCACTGAGGCCGTGGCTGACCGAGTGGACGACTTTCGTCTTGCGTACCGGCTGATCCAGGAGGTACGGAATGTGTCGGAAGAGCCGGTCTCGGTTCTCGATGTGATCCGGCTTGCTGAGTTCCTGGGTGAAGGCTGATACACTAGTCCCAGACGACGACAAGGAGAAGCACATGGCATGGGGTAAGGACAAGCGGACGCAGCAGCAGAAGGACCAGGACGACGTAGCTGCCCGGCGTAAGTCGGCCAAGCAGGACCAGGCTATGAAGCGGTATGAGAAGCTCGCTCAGCAGTACGCCAACCTCCAGGGTGATGTGGAGCGGGGTATTATGGGGTCTAACGGATCGGGTGGTCGGAGCCCGTCGTCTGCCAAGGCGTGGGCCGCCAAGCGGGACAAGAACTTCGCTGAACTGAAGGAGCTGGAAGAGGAAGTCAAGAAGGCTTACAAAGACGCTGGTGGTACAGGCCACCCTGCGGGTGGGCCGTACGACTGCGAGCGGGTGTTCAGGAAGCAGATGGATGCGGTGGAGCGCAAGAAGGCTAATCCGAACTGGGAACCGTGGTGGTAAACAAGAAGTGTCGAGACTGCCCTCCCTCTTCGGGGAGGGCAGCTCCGTATCCAGGGCCTAGGTGCGCCTCGCATCATCGAGAGATCAAGAGGGTCCGCCGTCAGGCGGCCCATGAGAAGCGGGTCGGCAAGGTCTACGGCCTCAAGCCGGGGCAGTACGAGCAGCTCTACGCTGCACAAGGCGGGGTGTGTTACATCTGTCGCAGGGCGAATGGGCGTACGAAACGGTTGTCTGTCGACCACGACCACGTCACCGGGTTTACGCGAGGATTGCTCTGTACGACCTGCAACAAGTACATCCTCGGCCATTCAAGGGACGATGTAGAGATGCTTCAGCGGGCAGTGAGTTACCTACTCCGCCCTCCGGCGTTCGATGTAATCGGGAAGGTGAAGAACGATGACTGACGACAGTCGCGCGGAGCGCGTACTGGACTACTACGAACGCTATTCGACGTACGATCTGGCGGAGATGGTAGTGGATCTGGAGGACGTAGTTGACAAAACGAGGGAGCTTCTCCGGGAAGCTTACGGAATGAGGCCTAGTGCGAAGAGGACAGAGTAGGGCGTTCCCTGTGCTCCCCATCGAACCCGTTCTTGTGTTCTACGGGTTCGACAAGCTGCCACCCCGCAAGGGGTGGCAGGCAGTACGCTGTGCTTTCCACGGTGACGCTACTGCCTCTGCTTCGGTCAACACGACCGAGCAAGTCTTTAACTGCCATGCCCAGCGTTGCCCATCAGGCAACGCAGTTCAGATCGTTATGCAGAAGGAAGGACTCAGCTACAGTGAAGCTCTCCAAAGAACAGCGACGATTCTTGGAGGCTGCGACGCTCCAGTTCTTGAGCCACGTGGACGAAGCAGCAGACTGGCTGGAGGGGCGCGGAATCGATCTGGCGTACGCTCGGTCGCGAGGGCTAGGCGTAGTGCCTGAGGACGCCCCTCAGCAGCTCAGGAAGTATCACGGAAGGCTTGCCATCCCGTACCTGACTGACGCTGGTCCGGTCAACATCACGTTCAGGTGCCTCCAGTCCCACGACTGTAAGGTTGTGGGGTTCCACGGGAAGTACGAGAAGATGAAGGGCTGGGGCACCAACCTCTATGGTGTTCAGTCTCTCAGAGCTGCTGACGACTGGATCGCTGTAGCGGAGGGAGAGATGGACGCACTCACACTGGGGCAACTCGGTATCCCTGCCATCGGTGTGCCCGGTGCGAAGAACTGGCAGCCTCACTGGTCGAACGTGTTCGAGGACTTTTCGAAAGTTTATGTGTTTAGTGACGGCGATACTGCGGGAGAAGAGATGTGGGAGACCTTCAGCAACGAGCTGAAGACCGCAGCCATCCAGGTGGCCATGCCGCGTGGTGAGGATGTGAACTCAGTCTTCTTGAAGCAGGGCCCTCAAGCCTTGTGGGACAGGATCCGTCAGTGAGCCAGTGGGAAGATTTCCAGGGCAGGCCGGACAAGGGCACTAGGCGTCTGAGCAACAAGCGTGTTAGACTACAAGAGCAAGAACACGTGTACGAGGAACTCATGGAGGATGACGAAGTGGTTTACGTGGTTGTGAACGAGTGGCATGATGATGCACGGCTCGAAACTCAGGACATCAACAAGTTCACGTCGTTTGAAAAGGCGCACCATGCGTTGAGCAACCTTGCACGATCGTACAGCCTGCCCAGGTTGTCAGTGAAGACGAAGAAGTTTGAGGTCCCTGCAACGAAGCTGGACCGTTCCATTGCGTGGGAGACCTTCCACATCGAAGAGCGGAAGTGGTAGAGTGACTATGTACCAGGTCTGTCATTACGATTCTAGGCACTGCCGGTGGAAGTACCGAGGGCTGACTGAGAGGCAGGCAAAGAAGAAGCTCCAGGAGCTTGCCAAGGAGGTACACCACAAGCTGAAGCGAGGTGCAACCTCGTTCCAGATCCCGTACCAGGCCAACGAGTACTACCACTACCACGAAGAGGTCCAGTAGACCGGTAACACAGCGTTAGTTTCCGGTCCGGAAGTTCCGTAGCCAGAAACACCCACATCAACTAGTGTTATACTGGGTGTTTCACGGCCGGAACTTCCGGACCGGAATTTTGTTTTTAACTACGGAGGGTAACAATGGAGCTCGTTGAGCTACTTGGAGTTAAGGGGGTTATCACCCTACTTGTCCTCGGGTGGATCCTCGTTAAGTCCAAGGCAGCCAGGAAGTTTTTGAAGCGCAAGATCCGTGCTGTTCTCCGCCGAACCAAGATGCTGAGGTTTGCTGCTGCCTACTCTATCCCTGTGCGCCTGGCGCACAGGCTGCAGCCCAAGCAGTGGGCGGAGATGTGTGATAACCGCGGGCTCACAGGACTCAAGCGGGGCAGGCTGAAGAAGACTCCGGCGGGTGTTGACATCCGTGCTGGACTACACGGCAGCCTTACTCTGGACACCCTGCTGTCTAGGATTGTGGCCCTCGAAACAGGGCTCGGAGTCGAGCGGAACACCATCAAAATCGCCTCGACAGACAGGTCTGACAAGGTAGTCGTTCGGTTGAGGGTACGTGATCCCCTTAAGGATGGGGTACCCTACACCCTGCCTACGGGCAGGGTGTCTATAACGGATCCGTGCCCACTGGGTATGGATGTGTACGGCGACTGGACCACGGTCAATCTGGAGCAGCGGATCCTTATCGCGGGTACGTCAGGCTCCGGTAAGTCGTGTACTCAGCGCGTGATGTCCTCCCGGGTTATCCAGGCTGATGACGCTGACCTGGAGTTTTGGGATCTGAAGAACGGTACAGAAGCTCAGAACTACAGGGGCAAGGCGGTGGCTATCGCTACCACCACTGAAGAGTGTGTTGCGCGTATCAACTGGTTCAGGAACGTGGAGATCCCCCGTAGGGCAGCCCTCATGATCGCTGAAGGAACGACTAAGTGGAACCCCACAGCCAAGAACCGGGTGCGGATCATCCAGGTAGACGAAGGTGCTGACCTCATTCGTCACCTCTCAGCGGAGGATCTAGACAACCTGTTCTCCCTGGTCGAGCAGGCCAGGGCGCTGGGCGTGTACATCTGGTGGGCCACGCAGTACCCCCTCGCTACCAATCTGCCGACCGCGTTGCGTTCCCAGCTCGGGTGCATCATCTCCATGCAGCTCAGGCGTAAGAACGAGGCTCAGCTGGTGTTCGGAGATATGGTTTCCGAAGGCTGGAGGCCCGACAAACTCCGTAGCTCGGGGTGGTTCTTGGTGTCTGACAACCAACACCCCAAGCCGGATGAGTACAAGGCACCGCTTATCCCTGATGAGGTGCTTAAGGCTATCCCCATGGTGGGGACTGCTGTTTCAACACCTCCGCCCCCGGAACTTCCGGCTAAGACACTGGAACTTCCCGCCCGGAAAGTCTCTTTGTTCAAGGTCGAGGTTGCTGCTCAGGAGCTGAACACCCGCAAGGCACTGCTCCTGGCCCTCAGGGGCCAGGGTGGACAGAAGGCTACTCAGCTGGTTACTGCTACAGGACGACAGAAGACTCAGGTATACTTGGCACTACTACAGCTCCAGGCGGAAGGCCTGGTGCACAAGACAGGACACGGAAGGTACGAGAGGACATGAAGCGCACAGCACGGATCATCACGTGGACAGTAGCAGGAGTAATCGTGCTGTCCACCCTGGCAGCTTTCTGGCTGTCGTATGCACACCTGGAAGAGGTGGCGTCCACCTACGGGCTGTCCACCTCTCCTGCTAGGGCGTTCGCCTGGCCCGCCACACTGGACCTCTTCATCGTGGCAGGAGAACTCCTCATGCTGCGTGCTGCTGTCCTGCGTTCAGGGGTGGACAGCTGGGCAGTAGGCCTTACTGTCGTGGGTTCCACTGGGAGTATTGCCCTGAACGTCGCAGGAGTCGGGGTGAACGCCCCTCTCCTGAACTACGTCGTGGCTGCTGTCCCCCCTACTGCTGCACTATTGGCGTTCGGTGCCCTTATGCGACAGGTGCACACCATCCTGGAGGGGGAGACGTCCACGGAGTCACCGCAGGTCAGCGAGCCGGAAGCTGTCCTGGAGGACATCATCGAGGTTCCTGAGGTACTGGAAGAGCCCAAGCCCAGTAGTCAGGATGTTCGTACTATCATCGAGAAGGCGTACACCGAGGGGCTGAGTGTACGGGAGGCGGCAAAGCTCGCAGGACGCTCCCCGTCCAGGGTGCACACGGTGTACGCACAGCTCCGGAAAGCAGGACAGCTCAGCCGTTCAGGGGAGGACACAGGGTGAACACCCCGGTGTACACCACCCGTCCTGCATGGGATGAGACGTTTGCTGCGATAGCTCGGGTGTGGACAGCAAGGAGTACATGCAGTAGACGGCAGGTCGCGGCAGTAGTCGTGGTGGACAAGCGGGTGATCGGACAGGGGTACAACGGAGTAGCCTCGGGGAAGGTTCACTGCATCGACGGTGGCTGCCCTCGGGGCAGCTTCACCCACGAACAGATCCCCAAGGACGCGGACTACAACCAGTACCCCTGCCTTGCCCTGCATGCAGAGATGAATGCCATCCTCGACGCAGGCCTTCGGGCCTGCGAAGGTGCTACACTGTACGTAACAGACAAGCCGTGCCAGCAGTGCACGAACCTCATAGAGCACACCAAGATAGCAAGGGTGGTAATCGGATGAGTAAGCGAGTACTTGTGACAGGGTCTCGTAACTGGGGCATCAATTCCCAGCAACAGCGAGACACGCTTGAAGAAGCGCTTAAGGCTGAGTACTCCGAGGGTGCTACCCTTGTTTCGGGTGCGTGCCCTACAGGAGCGGATGCACTTGCTGAACAGCTTTGGAGTAGTTGGGGCGGTGCTGTTGAACGTCACCCGGCTGACTGGAGTAAGGGCCGTGCTGCTGGACCGATCCGGAATAAGCAGATGGTCGATTCTGGGGTGGACGTGTGCCTCGCGTTCATCCTGAACGAAAGCCGGGGGGCTAGTGGATGCGCTAGGCTTGCAGAGCGTGCGGGGATCCGAACTAAAAGGATGGTAATCGGATGAGCGACCGCAATAACGGAGCGATCGACATGGCGTGTGACGGACTGAAGGAACTACTGAGCGAGCGAAGCGACACGTACTCCTCTAAGGGGGAGTTCCAGAACTTCGAGCTTGCTGCCGGACTGGCAGGGCTCAAGCCCGAAGAGGTGATGCTCGGACAGATCGGTATCAAGATCGCCCGTATTCAGAACCTGCGGAGTATGGGTGTACGCCTGACGTCTGACCGCCTGCTCGACTCATACAAGGATCTCGCTGGGTATGCCATCATCCTCTTCGCGTACGCCCTAGCTGAAGGGGTGTCCGATGCTTGATTCGATGCTCACTGTCCTCGCCTGGTTCGGTACCATACTGGGGTTGCTTGTGGCAGCGGGCATGACCACAGGGTTTGCTTGTGTTGTGTACATGCTGGTCGCTGAAGCTTGGTTTGAGTGGAGGAACAAGTGAAGATCCAGATCATCGCGTACACCGACAACCGGCTGTTCGCGTACCAGCCCGGAGTACACCGGCTGCCCGGTAACGCTGGTGGTTCTTCGTTCGAGGATCGGGCAGCAGGGGTGGACAGCTGGAATTCTGGGCACCATCAACAGAACGTCATCGAGTTCGCTGGTCGGCTGTGCTACGAATCCTGGGACATGCCCAACCTCAGTACAGCCACCAGCGAGGGGTACATCCGGAACATCATCAAGCAGGGACATTTCTCGGTTCTTGAGCACGCTTCTGTGACGTTCTACGTAGAAGGTGTCAGCCGTAACCTCAGCCACGAGCTGATCCGGCACCGCCACCTCAGCTTCTCGGAGCTGTCCCAGCGGTACGTGAACATGTCGGACGCCAGTGTCGTTGAGCCCCCGGCTGTGACTGGGTACCCAGATACACTGGTCAGGAGCACCACCCATGACGACTACACAGAGATTGTAACGACGCTTGTCGAAGAGGGTAAGACTCGTAAGCAGGCACGAGAGGCTGCGAGGTACTACCTGCCCTCGGGTGTCGAGACGAAGTTCGTCGTGACCGGTAACCTCCGTGCTTGGAGGGACGTCCTCAGCAAGCGGCACTCAAAGCACGCTGACGCTGAGATGCAGATCTTCGCAGAAGAGATTCTGGAGCAGCTGCACGAGCTGTACCCCAACGTGTTCGAAGACATCACCAAGGAGATGTGAGTATGGACTACACCAGCTACGAACTTCAGATCCGTGTAGCGCGAGAGACCGGTGATGGCCCGGGGCTGTCTGACTGGATCTCGTTCAACACGTACAAGGGGCTTGAGGAGACGGAGGCTGCTGCAAACTTCTTGTACACGGTCTACCGGTTCGTTCGTATCGTGACGTCCACCAGCACAACGGAGTACAGGGAGCTGTGATGCGGGTAGTCCGCATGGTATGCTCGACCTGCAAGCAGGAGAAGGGAAAGGGCCACACCCGGAGGTGTGGCCGTACCCCGCTCTACACACCGGTGATCAAGGAGTTGAAGTGAACGAGACTGCTGTACGGCTCGCTCTCCGTAGGCTGATTTCGTATCTGGACTACGACCTGCACAAGAGTATCGAATGTGATGAAGAGACGGGTGACGACAACTACCCCCTGTACGCAGAGGGTTTCATCAGGTACTACAACCAGAACAAGGAGAGGTTCGGTGGCTGAGTTCAAGCAGGGAGACAGGGTGATGGTCGTCCTCCCCGGGTACTTCCCGAAGTATCTCAACCGGATAGGGACAGTCCATTACCACGACAAGATCAACGACCTTGTCGCCGTTGACTTCGGTGACCGGATCAAGCAGAAGGTTCTCGGACTGCCGGGGCTCCTGCCTCACCAGCTGAGGAAGCTCTGATGGGTAACTGCCTCTGCAACCCGAACAACTCCGGGTTGTGCTCACGGTGCAGCGGTAATGCGTAACGTCTGCTTGTGGCCTGATCGTCCGTGTTCTTGTCCTCCGCCGGATCACCGGTGAACGACCAGTTCAGTGGCCACACAGTGGAGATAGAAGACTTGGGTCACGAGGGCTTCCGGGTAAAGTGCTCACCACACGGCCTCATCGGCGTAACACAGCAGACCCACTTGGGGGCGTTCATCCTCGCGTCTCAACACGACGACCGGGTGTCTCCTTGGAACCTCAAGGGCTGGTCGTAGAAACAAAAAAGGCCCCCTCCAAGGAGGGGGTCTCTTTCTTTTACTTAGCAGACGGTCGCAGTCGTTCACCGATCTTGGCAACCAGGGCAGCGTACACAGCGCGCAGACCAGCACCAGCGGCACCAACAAAGATCGCTCGATTGACGCCACCAGCGATGACCAGCACCGGCAGAGAAGCAGTCAGGAACACCACTGCCATCTCTTCGGCTAGGCGGAGAATATAGACCTTACTCATTTCTTACCTCGCTTGCGTATAGGCGGCCTTGGGGCCGCCTTCTTGGGTTTAGGCCTGACGTACGCTTTGCCCTCAGCAGCCCAACGCTTAGCGATCCCAGGGTGCTTGGCAAACATGTACCTTCGTTGCTTCTCGCTGTTAAACGGCGTAGTAACCACGGATCCTCTCGATCTGGATAGCGGTGGGCTCGTCAAGAGCCCCCGTCACCCTGAGACCGAAGAGGCTCTGAATACCGCGGAGGTGAGAGACAGTAGCTTCGTCCATCTCTCCTGTCGTGTCGCACCTCAGCACACGCTGAGCGTGTGTGACAGCCTCCCTCTCGAAGTCGTTGGCAGGCCGGATGATCGTGCGTTTGAACCACGGGGGCTTGGACGACGGCTGCTCACACACTTCAGGCTCCAACCTTGGTAGCGATCCGCTCCACTACACCGCGGATCCCCTTGACTGTCTCGTGCACCTGCTCAACCTCAGCCCGCTGAGTAACCAGGGATTCGAGTACTTCCACACGAACACGGAGGTCGTTGATAAGGCCATCCTTCTCTCCGCGATCAGCGGAGAGGGTAGCCACCTGCACCTGCAGTAGGCTGACGGTGTCAGTAGCGACACCCATATGCAACGACCTAGCCTGTCGTCGCCCTTCTATGATCCCGCCACACGTACCGGCGAGAGCGATGAACGCCATGATAAGCGCTTGCGGCTCCACTGCTTCCCCTGTTTCTAGAGCCTTGGGTGGACTTAAGTACTTTCGGCTACGGTCCTGAGCTTCACAGTCAGGTAGCCACCTAGTGTTCCTGCGTTGGGGCCAGGAGGGGCAGTCTGTACGTACTGCCAGTCGTCGACGATCACGAGGGTTGAGATGTCGTCTTGAAGTTCCTGGAACACCACGACATCACCGGCACGAGCGACAGTCTTGAAGTCCTCGAACCGATCCCGTGCGTAGGTGTTGTACCCAACGCGTTGACCACCCTTATCTGTCTCTTCATCGAACAGAAGGAACGTGTGGGTGATGATCCTCTGGCGGATAGAACCCGGTAGGGCCTTGACCTGCCAGCCGTTAAGGACACCGCCTGTAGAAGTAACGGATCCTCGGCGGAGGGTGAAACGAAGCTTGATCCAGTTCTGTGGGCCGTTGGGCTGGGGTGTCGAGATGTCCCCGGTACCCGGTGAGAACGTAGGACCGAAGGTTGCGTAGGGTGTTACACCTCCGCCTTGGTCCAGCACCGTAAGCTGGACCTCACCCAACAGCGGGATAGGTGTACGAAGAGACACGAACTTGTACAGCTTGGGCTCTTCGGTGTTGAACCTGATACGGCCGGTGTCGAGGTACCCGTCCGGCAGGAGGATCGTTGCATCCTCTGCGTGGATCGAGTCCCCGGTAATCGAGAACACCTTGCGGTCCGTACCGCCTAGCATGGTCACAGACTGGGCAGCTGCTGTCTCACCGGTAGCGTAGATGTCCCGAGCAAACGCATACCGGATAGCCCGGGTCGTCTGCTCTTGGTTGACGTTACCCAGGTCCACCCTGTAGAGGCCGGACTGACCATCGTGGGCGAGGGTTGTACACGTCCACATGAACCTGTCGAACCCAACCACCGACCGGCATCCGCCGGTCGGAGTGAACAGCAGAGGGCCGTAGTTGATGTCGCCATTCTGGTCGATCTCACCGATACGGAAACCCTTGGTGGTGGCGATACCGACGAAACTCCCGACGTACCCGTAGATGGTGTTGATCCGTTCACCAGTAGGCATCTGGGCTGTGACCACCCCTCCACCTGACAGCGTCGGGACAGCACCTGTACCATCAAGAGTGAATTTGAAAATCGAACCAGTAGTACCGTCGTGTCCCGCTGCGTAGATAGCGTTGGGACCATCGGTAAGCGAGGACCACACCCAATCAGGGTTGTTGTGGGTGTACGTAGCAGCGGGTAGGGTCCCTGGCAGACCTGTAGTTATGATAGGTGCAAAGTACAACGAGGCGTTGAACGCCACACCGATACGAGCCTTGACGTACTCGATGGTTCCACGAGTGATCGTGCCCGCGGGTGGGTTGTACATCTTGACCGCAGCGCCTTCGTCCACCCCAGACCAGATACCGTCGGTAGCCAGGAGCAGACTACGGTTACCCGAGGACGCCATCCACAACGGAGTACCAGCGGAAGCCCAAGTGAGGAATGTAGTAGCCGATCCATCGGTGGAGCGGTAGGCTCCACCGTCTAGATACCAGGCTCTGTCAACCCCTGAAGAGTTGATGTACCCTCGCACTACGTTGAGCGACCCCGTGAGGGTCGCTACGTTGTTGGCACGGCGGAGAAGTTGAATCTGCCCTGTGGTCCAAGGATCGATACCCAGCGACTCAGCGAACCTGTAGTTGAACTGGTTGTCGTTGTCCGGATCCTGATAGATGATCCCAGCACCACCGTTAAAGGTGGACTGCGAACGCAGCCACCACCCGTAGAAGGACTGCTCTCCGGGTTCTGCGAAACTGTCGAACTGCTGCTTCCTGATCTCCGCCATCTGCTCTTGGTACGGCCACTGGTCACGAGTAGCGGAGAGGAAAGGAATCCCGCTCAGTGCGTAGTCGAACTGGTAGTTCTGCAAGGCGTAGGATCCACCAACACCAGTACCATTAAAGTTGGAGATCTGCCACGGTATCTGGTGGACGATGTCTGCCATTGCTGCCCCTTACGCTTCTCGGTACCAGCCCTCAAGAACCCAGATGGATCCTGCGGTAAGCGATGTCCCTATTGCGTCGGTACCGTCTCGGAGAACCATGCGGTCCAGGGTGGCTCCAGAGCCACCAGCAAATACCAGACCCACCAGCGGACCGGTGACGCTTCCACCATCCCTGAGCCCTCCAGGGATGGACTGCCTGTTGCCGCTTCGGAACGGAGTCGACGGCATGGTCACGGTCAGAACAGTCGCACCAGTTCCAGCCACACCGACTACCCAGTAGGCCCGGTAGAACACGATCTTACCGATCTTGTAGAAGAACCCGTCGGTAGTCGTGAACGTAGCTGCTCCACCACCAGACACAGTGACGGTGAACGTAGACCACGTGGTCGTGGTGACAGCCAGCTCGTTGGTGGTCGTGGTACCGGTGACAGACCCTGTACCGGCACTCACAGTGCCGGAGGTAGAGATCGTGCCGCCACCAGTAGTGGATAGCGTCCCACCCGTGCTGATGTTCCCTGTGGCTGCAACGGTGGAGGTCGTGATGACCGCACCGTCCTTGTTTACAGCGAACCTCTGGTTGGTACCGTCGGGGTTGCACACCGTGAAAGCAGCTTCGGAGTTGGACTCCGTGGTTCGTACCGCAATACCGAATTTGGTAGTAGCGGCAGTCGGGAACACCGACAGCGTGCCACCAGACAGCACCTCCCAACGCGGGGTAGTGCCATCGGAGTCTGTAACCAAGAAGCGGAACGTGGTGTCGGTTTCCGCAGCTTTCTTGGTCGAGAACATCCCACCGTTCTGGTCGAACGTCACCATGGAGTTCAGGTTGATCTCGTTGTCAAGGATCTTGAACCTAGCGAGCGTGGGGTTAGCGGAATCACCAACGAGGGTGGTCGTCCACGACCCGGTGTTGAAGATGTCGACACGCTCAAGAGTCCCTGTGGCGTGGTCGAGAGTCTTGTTCTCAAGGGTCTGAGTGCTGGTGGTACCAACGATGTCGTTACCCACACCGGTGACACCGTGCACGTCCTCAGTTGAGTTCTCGTGGGTTCGGGAATCAGAGAAGTCACGCCCAGAAGAGACGTGCCTCACGAACGCACCGGCGTTATGGGAGGTAGCAGACGTGCCGTCTACGGCACGGGTAACTGTGAGCGTGAGGCTGGCCACCATGGTGACGTCCACAAGCTCTTCGTTGGCACCACCGTAGTCCAGTGCCAGGGTGAACGGAGTAGAACCAGGTAGCCCCGCAGTGGACGCTACCTGGATACTGGTGTTAGACGGGCCGATGGAGGCGGTAAGAGTGGTCTGCTGAGCGATCGATGAGTAGTACCTGACAGTAATTGGGACCGCCTCCTAGGATGAGTAAGACTGGTAGTTCTCGAACAGCCTGAACAGCCTGTCTCTTTCCTCCGCCAAACGCTTCTGGTACAGCGACAGGAACAACTCGGATGCCTTCATGGCAGAACCAGGGGGCACCAGAGGTGCCCTCTCTGTAGCTTCGATGTTCTGCTGCTGAAGCCTTGCAGCTTCGTAAGCAGGCAGGAGGCGCCAACACGCGCCGTAGGTGATGAGGTCGACTACACGCTCGGGTAGACCAGAGACACCCTCGAAGTCATCTGAATTGTTGACCAGCACAGTAGGAGCCTTGGTGTAGGTCACACGCACAGAACGACCGGGGACGATGAAGTCGTAGAGCTGGAGACTCTTACCAGTCGCCCCTGAGGGCGACTGGCTGGTACCGAGTGAGGACTGCGAGTTGAATCGCCACTTCTGAGCAGGGAACCAAACCCTGCTAGGCCCGATGGTGTTGACCACGACTTTGTACACGTCCTCAGCAGCGGAGGGTAGAACATACTCGTACCTAGCCGCTACGTAGTTGAACTCTGTGTTGGCAAACACCCAGAGATCTGGGTACACACCTCGGATGGTGTCGTTGATCGCGTCTTTGATGCGCTGCCGAGGAAACACGGGGTCGTCAGTGATGAGTGCGTTGAGTGCATGAGAAGCAGCAGTAGTACCCTCAACACCCCTGGCGTTGGTAGACGAACCACCGAACAGCGTGACCACACCCGAGGCACGGTCGTACTTCTTGACTAGCAGCAGCTCGTCATCAATCTCGATGAGACCACGAGACAGGTTGGTGACAGTCTCAGGGTCCACACTGAAGGTCACATCGGTGGCGTTCATAGCGGCAGTCAAGTACGAAACAGACGCCTGGTCCTTGGTGTACCCCTGTAGCTGCTGCTTGGTGCGGGATACCAGTTGGCCGAACGAGACTGCCATGGTGCTCCTTAGTAGATGAAACCGTTGACAGTGGCAGAACTGGTGCCGTTAGCACCAGCAGTAAATTCCAGGGTGACGTCGTTACCGGCTGGCGCCCTGACGATGATCGGGGTTCGGTTAGAACCGGCAACGGTGGTGAGCGCCAGGCCGTTTAGGTTGAGCCTTGCGACGACTGTTCCGTCGGCCGGACCAGCATCCGCACCACTGACGGACACCGTAGGGGTGGAACTACCTGCAACAGCAACGGAGGCGGAGATAGAAACCTCCCCGGTGTACAGGTTTCCAGCGGGGATGGTGACCAACGTCCCTGTCGTGCTCCTGGTTGAACAACGGATCTCGCTTGTGCTAGGTCCCCAAGTATCCATATTACATCTCCGCCCATATTAGACTCATGTTCCACCGAAGGTCGACATCGCCTGCTTCAGCACGTAGCACCAGTCCCTCACCAGGGAGGAGGGTGAACGCACCGATACCACCCGGTGCCAGAATGACACTGACGGTAGTGGGGTCGACAAGCCCGTCGGTTGCACACGGTACGTTGAAAAAGGCCGGACCAAGCGTGACAGTCGGGTTACCTGTCCTGATCTCAGCTGAAGAAACCGGCATGGTGGTCTGGATCCTGAGTACGTCAGTGGCGTTGACCACCAGCGTGCCGAGGGTGGCGGTCGTGGTCCTGTACGCCCGCATTGGCTCGACACCGGCCGCAGAAGCCGCGGCAGCACTGCTGATAGCCGCACCGGTGAAGACTATTGTCTTTCCACTCAGCAGTGGGTTGAACAGCGAGATGTAGTTGTTTGCAGCAGCTACACCAGGGATAACGCTGACGCTGTACACGTACGCACCCAGGATGCCGGGTACGGCAGCCGGGTAACTCCCCACGGTACCTGATATGGCCTGCGTGCCTGTAGGAGTAGCGGTCACGGTGCCTGTCACTGTCTGGGTTCCCGAAGGAACGGTGGTCACTGTACCGGACACAACCTGCGTACCGCTGGGTACTGCGGTAATCGTTCCTGAAACCGGCACAGTAGCTGGACTAACGAGGTTGACGTCCTGCACCCCGCTGGGCGCGGAGCTGACTGAGCCGGATATGGGCATGGTCCCTGTGAGGGTGTTGAGTCCCTCGATCTTTACTGTCTGTTCTGCCATCTAACTCCCTGCTCTCTAGGATTTGTACGCGATACCGGTCCTCTCACTTGCCTTCATTGCTAGTTCTACTTTCTTCTTGGAAGTACCAGCGGGCTGGACGCCCTGCCGGACTGCATCGCTGTACGCGTGTAGCTCAGCGTCCCAGGCATTCTGCCTGACGCTGTATTCGTGGTTAACGTGTGGGTTAACCTGAAGGCCCTTGGCCCTCAGGCACTCACCGAACGTCTCGTGGTCGCGAGTAACACACGAGCTGGAACAGCGAGTACCCTTACGGATCTTGTACTTATCGCTGTCCGACAAGGCCAATCGCCTCAATCTTCTCGTGGGGGATAAGGACGATCTCAGTCTGCGGAGAGTTCAGGACACTGCCACGGAACTTCACGTAGCGGGCATCGAAATCAAGAACCTCGTAACCCGTAAGGGTACGACCACCCTTCTCCAGGTTGACGATGTCCCCGATCACCAACAGATACGTAGGCGCAGCAGGTGCGGAGGCAGCAGGAATACGCTTGGCAGGCGGCATAGTCAGTCCATATCTCCAGCGGAGTTGGTACGGTAGATGTCTGTGCGGAAAGAGTCGTGGTCAGACCCGAGAGCTGCACGCTGGTGCATGCCCATAGCTTCATGGACTCCGCTCTCCAGGATGCCCTTCTCGTCATGCTCCAGGTTGACAGTCTTACCCGCAGGACCAAGAGCATCGGCAGTACCGGCAGCAACCTGGTTGTGATACTGGTCGTAGGACTTAGACCCCGGCCCCTTGGCCGGGTCATAGATGTTGGGTCCGGGCATTACTTCTTCCTCCCCTTGGCGGACATCTTCGCCATCTTCTTTGCCCCGTACTTCTTGCGTCCTGCCGCGGCAGCAACAGCAGCAGGATTACGGGCACCAGACTTCTTGGCAGCGGCTTCAACAGCCGCAAACCTCCCACCAGCACCAAGCTTTGCCTTCGGGTTGGGCTTGGCCTTCTTAGCAGCCATGGATCCTCCTAGGGGATCAAAACAAAGTTGGAAGAGGTAGCAACCCCAGAAGCGATCAGGTCTGCCCTCACTGTGTCGTTTACCGTGTGCTCGTAACCTCCGCGGAAGTAGTGGAGGCCCGCCCTTGGGGCGGGGTAGAAAGGTGTATCAAGCTCATTCGGGTTCGGGGGCAGGTTGACTGCCCCGATCTCCTCTGTGTACGCGTCGTACCTGATCTCTTCGTACACACCTGGGGTGACCTCGACTGTGGAGATCCCCCGATCAATCCTGAAACGCTGCATCAACGAGTTCCAGGCAAAGGGAGCCTCAGCGACCGTGTTAGTCGTGTACGTATAGCTAGCCACTGAGGCTCCTCTCGATTACGCGGTGGTGTTACCGACCACGGTGAACCAGTTGGTACCGTCGTTGACGATCCACGTACGACCAGCACCGGCGGCAGTACCCGCCGGGGTGACGAACGTAGCCGCACCGTTGATAAGCGCGCCAGACGGGGTAATCGTCAGTGCACCAGCAGCGGTGTTGACGATAGCGAACACACGACCCGGGGTAAGCGTCGAGATCGCAGGGACCGCAACTGCCTTGGCTGACGTGCTCGTGTAGATCACGAAGTAGTCAGTGGCAGTCAGGGTGTCCGTCGTACCACTGACGGTACGGACGGTAAAGGACGTGTTATCAAACCCAGACATAGATTCCTCCTTGGTTAGGCAGCGTTACGAGCGCTGGAGGTGGACTGGGCAACAATCAGGGCCTCAGGACGGTACAGCGTCCAACCAGCCACGCCGTACCAGCCCAGGGGCTGGAACCGGGTGAGCTTGTCGACAACCGGACCACGGACCGTGTGGAACTCCTCAGCAACCGCCTCAGCAAGAGCCTGCTGACCGGTGAAGTAGGTGTTGAACACACGGGTCTGGGTCGCACCAGCACCCGCACCAGACTGCACGTTCTGAGCACGCGGAGTCTCGATGTAGCAAGCACCCTCGTACTCACCGATCTCGCCAGCCCAGATGTTCCCGGCCGCCGAGTAGTTGTGCGGGTCACGCCAGGCAGCAGCACCGGTCTCGGCCCTGAGGTCGAGAGAAACCTGAGGGTGGATGTACGCGGTGTAATAGCTGCCCTTGTTCGGGTGGACCTTGTTCGTCCTCAGCTGGGCCACCGCAAGGCGGGCCATGGAAGAGGTGAACGTAGAGTCCGAGTCGATCGCGGTCAGAGCAATCGGGTTGGTCGGGGTGGACCCGAAACCATAGCCGATCACGCCACCACCAGAAGTACGCACGGTCTGCGTACCAGTCGCGAGGACGTTCTGAACAAGCAGGTCGACAGAGTCAACGAGGTTCCACGCAACCTGGTTGACCAGACCGGCGGTCACGTCGGTGAAGCTGAACAAGTCAAGCTTGTTGGAAACCAGGATGGCGTTACCGTACTCGTTGAGAGTAACGGAAACAGTAGTGGGGTTACCGGCCGCAACAGCGTCCGGGTCCACAAGCTCATTCAGCGGGGTGATAGCCTGAGTGAGGTCCTGGTACAGTTCGAAAACAACAGACGAACCAGGCATAGCCTGCTGCACGGGACGCTTGTCAGCGATCATGCGGAACGTCGGCTGGGCACGCAAGGCAAACTCAAGAGCGCGGTCATACGCGGTCTGGACAAGGTTCGCCATGGCTGAAGTGCCAGTAAAGGCGTTAGCCATCTCAACTCCTTAGAGGATTAGGCCCCATTCCTTAGAGACTGCTGAAACGCAGCGATGAGGCCTTGAACGTCAGTAGCGTCACCGACAGCAGCAAAGGCAGCATCCATGTTCCCCATCGGAGAACCGTGCTGCCCTGCTTCGGTCATACGCTGAAGCTGTGCCTGCTGCCCCGCCTCTAGGGCGGGGGCAGGAGTGCTGTCGGCAGGCGGGGTAGTACCCCCCGGGCTGCCACCTCCGAAGACACCGCGCATAGACTCTGCCCATGCCTTGGCCTTCTCGGGATCGGGCTCACCCTGGTACAGACTGGCTGCACCGGGAATGCCCAGAGAGTCAAAGACAGCTGAGACCTTCTGAGAGCGGAGCTCGTTCTGAATGGAGGCCAATCCATTCTTGAGCTCGTCATTCTGCTTCTTCATCGCCTCGTACGCATCGCGAAGAGCCTTGGGACCGTTGTTGTGGTTGTCCAGGTCGCTGTCTGCGTTGCTGTCAATACCCCATGCGTCACTCATGTGACTTCCTCCTAGTTAGTTGAACGCCAAATAGCCGACCCTAGGGAGAGTCGGCATCGCTCGTTCGGTGTGATGCTGGACTTCGTACATCGAGATACGCCAGCGAGTATCTCGTGGTGGCGGGGGCAGGATTTGAACCTGCGACTTTCGGGTTATGAGCCCGCTGTTCTACCGAGCTGAACTACCCCGCTTGGGCAGGCCCCGAAGGGCCTGCTGTGCTACTTGCGCTTCTTGAGTTCGTCGACGATACGCTTGATGGTGTTGTGCGTACCGTCCTCGAACTTCTTACGGGCAGCAGCAAGCTCAGCCCGAAGCTCTTCAACGGTCATCGACTTGAGAAACATAGTAACTCCTTGGTAGATGCGGGGGCCCCTAGGCCCCCGACTTACACTATATCCTACCTCGCACCGCCGGTTTGGGCCAGCCCACCCTTAGCTCCACCTGCGGAGCCTGAGAACGCACCTCGTTCCTGCCCGATGAGGCGCCTCTTCTGCTCGGTAGCTTGCGAGATACCCTCGAAAGCGGCTTGTTCAGCCTGCCTCTGAGTCCAGCCGCCACCGTAGATATTACCGAGACCCTGGAGAGTCCCGTACTCCTCACCGATCTGCGTGTACCCACGAGCAGCATCCTCACGGGTGACACCCTGGGTGGCGAGGTTCTCCGAATAAGCCTGATCGAAGGTCAGCTTCCTTCTCATCGCCTCCGCCCCAATCTGGGCGGTGGCAGCTGCCTTCTGAAGCAACGGCATAGCCCTACTGGGATCGAGGAAGTAGGCAGCCGCAAGGCTGTCATCGATCCCCATAGCGCTCAGAGCCTTCTTGTACTCTGGGTTGGCAAGAGCAGTGGCTTGCGTAGCCAAATCAAGCCTGCCCTGAAGCTCGGTCGGGCTGACGTCCTTCTCCAAGAACCCGGTGAAGTCACCGTTGGTGTCGTAGAACCCCTCGGGTAGACCGGACTGCCTCATCAACTGCCGATAGCTGGTCTCAGCAGAGAGATACTCGGCGGGGGAAAGAACAGGTAGTCCCTTCTTCCTCCGCTGCTCGTTCGCTTTGAACCGCTCCTTGTACTCCGAAGTATCCTGCAACAGGACAGAGATCGTGTCAGAAGAGTAGCCTTCCTTGATGTACCCGTAGACCTTCCCGGCTAGGGACCCCAGTCCGTAGCCGGTAAAGAGGGTGTTCAACGCCAGGTATGCATCGCGGCTAGGGCCGCTCAGCAGCTTCTCGTACTGACCTCTGGACTCGTACAGCTTGTTCTGAAACTGAGTACGCTTCTCCGAAGAGGACTGGATGATTCTCTTTGAGTTCTCGATCTGAGTCCCGTAGGAGACCTTCTTCTTCTTGTCCTTGGTGGCGTTCGCCTTGGACTGAGTGGACTTGATGAGAGCGTTCTGCTTCACGATCTGCGAGTTGTACAAAGCGACCTGTGCAGCGTAGATCTCTTCCTGACTAGCCATCTACGCTCCTCAGAACTTTAGTCCGAAGTCCGTCAGGACTTGGTGGGCAACCTGCATAGTTGAATCCTGTGCGTTCTTCGTGCTCTTCCAACGAGGGTCATTCCTGACCTCACGCTCGAACTGCCAGATGGGCTTAGCTTCCTTCTTGAGGTTCGAAGGGTTGGTGTAGCTCAACGCTTTGGAGATCGTCGGGTTGAAAAGGTTGACGCTGCCCGGAGGCAGCTCCAGGATCTGAGCCATCGACTGCATGTACGGCTGTGCCAGATCAGCCACACTCTGTCCTGCATCGATCTGCTTCGACCACTGCGAGAACTGGGACTTGGCTTGCTTGGCGATAGCGTTCTTGTAGTCCTGGATAGTCGCCACACCACGCACGACATTACGGGAGTTGTCCGCGTACCACTTACCGGACTTCTTCACTCCCATCGAGTACGCGTACTGGTGCAACTGATCCCATATCTCTCCACCCTCGCCCTGCTGTACATCACCGAAGAACACGTACTGACCGAGGTAGTAGCGAACCTGCTCATCATTCCAGCCCTTGGCTACGATGTTGTAAGCGGCTTCCCCAAGCTTCTTCTTGGTGAAGTCCGTTACCCGAATGCCCAGGGCGTTACCGATCTGGTGGGCTTTGACGTCTGCTGCCTTCTTCTCTTCCCTGGCGGTAGCAGGGTCTGCCTTGAGTTTGAGCAGATACTCTCGTTCATCCTTACCGTGAGTCTTCCACCACTTGGTATTTCGCAGCTTGGCCTGGAACCTCGCAGCGTCCCAACCACCAGACACAGCCTGCTTGAACAAACTCTTCAACTCTTTGTTGGCGTTCAGGAACGAGGATACGAACCCGTACTGCTCTGCTAGTTCAGCATCGCTGAGTCTGGACACGATCGCCCCTCCTGAGTACTGGCCTAGCCCTGTACTACCCCCACCTCCACCTCCGCCCCCGTACTTCGAGGCCTTAGCGAGAACCTGGTCCACGTAGCTCTTGACCGAGGGACCACCGTACTGAGATCGGGTGGACATGTTCAAGTTAGGGTTACCGGAATACCAGGCTGCAGCGGCGCCTCTAGCGCCGTACTTGTTCCAGTACGACTTGAGCTTTCCCTTGGCTACAGCTTCCTGTGCTTTGGGATTGCTGAGAAACTGGTTGGGGGTGAGAGACCTACCGTAGTACGCACGAGTCCAGGAAGGGATGTTGAAGTCCATTACCTGGTACTTCCCGTAGGCGCGGTTACCGTTGACCGGTACACCCACGGCGTTGTAGCGCCCTCCGGATTCCTGTTCTGAAATCCCGTGGAAGAACTGCTCAAACGAAAGGCTCATGAGCTAGCTCCTCAACCCCATATCGGTAAGAACCTTCTTGCCGAGTTGCATCACGTTGTCCTGGGCAAACTTCGTCTCACCCCAGCGAGGATCGCTTCTGATCCTCGACTGGAACGTCGAGAGATCCATGCCAGTCGGCTTGCCTTTGGAGTCGACACCGTTCAACGCCCCCTTGATCAGAGGGTCGGTGAGATTGATCTGAGTGTGCGGGATCTCCAAGGAATCCGCCATCTCCTGGATATACGGCTCAGCGATGTCCATCATGGTCTGACCAGCCTTAAGCTGGTCAGTGTACGAGGGGTAGGCAGACATAGCCGCTTGCATAACCTCGTTCTGGAAGTCCTGCTCTGTGGCCACCTTGCGCACGATCCTCTGAGCCTGACTCTTGACCGTATCTTTACTGAGGTTGATGCCCTGGGCGTAGGCGTACTCTTTGATGGACTTCTCGAACATCCCTGCCTCACCGGCTAGGGTTCCTGTCTTGGTGAACCCCACGTACTTGCCGAGGGCGTTGCGAATACCGTCCTCATCAAGCCCTGTCTGGAGCACGGAGTCGACGATGCCGTTGAGCTTCTTACCCGGAATGGCTGCACCGATCTCACCAGCTAGCTTCTTCACCTGGATACTCGCCGCCTCGTGGGCGGCGTTGTACTCCGCGGGATCGGTTGCTTTCATCACAGCCGTCTTGCGCATGTTGGCAGAGTTCTTCTTCCACCAGCTGGTGTTCCTGAGCCTGGCCTGGAACTTCTCCTGCGACCAGGTATCGGCTACTGCCTCACTGAAGAGGTTGTTCAGCTCGTGGTTCGACTTCAGGAACCCGTAAGCCCAACCGTACGAAGCAGCTAGTTCCTCCTTGGACAGCTTGGCCTTGGGAGAGTCGGTATCTGAAGGATCCCAGTCACCGGCAGGACCACCACCGGTAATCCCACCCACTCTTCGACCGCCCATGAACGAGTCGTGGTAGTATCCGTTGGTGATGTCCACGATCTCAACAGACTTACCAGGGCGGGGGGCATTGATCATCTTGCCGTTACCGATGTAGATACCAACGTGGTCAGGGCCCTTGATCCTGCGGTTCGTGTCGAAGAACACCATATCCCCGGGCATCAGCTTGTTCATGCCGACTGCCTTGCCCTCGCCGATCTGGTCGTACGTGACTCGGGGAACACTAATCCCGAAGTTCTTGTACACCTGCTGAACCAGACCAGAGCAGTCAACCCCCTGGGTAAGGCTGTTCCCACCCCACTGGTACGGTGTTCCTACGAACTGCTTTGCGTAGGCCACGATGTCCGAGCCGGAAACAGCCATTTCTTACCCTCCGCCGATCATATCCATGAGCGCACCGAAATACGTAGTAGCGGCCTGGTAGGCACCGTACTCAGGATCCTTCTTGATGTCTTCCATAGACATCATCTGCTGCTCGTCAGCGCTAACACCACCCTTGGTGGTCGTACTACGCTTCTGTAGATCCTGACCGAGGAACGTACTCGTGGTGGTCTGAACCGTGGGGTGCGCCTTCTCGTACGCGTTGAGCGTGGACTGGAACTGCTTGACTTCCTCACCCGTAGGGTCCCTCCCCAGGAGGGACTGAGCGGACTTGAGGAAGATAGCGTGAGCGTCCCCCCGAGTAGATAGGTTCGTTGCACTCTCGGTTGTCGTGGTAGTCCTCGGCGTAGGGGCAGGTGCGTTCTCACGCATGTTCCTGTCCTTGGCAAGAATGTCCCACGGAGTGAACTTCCTACCAGCGGAGTAGTACATAGCCGACTGCTCGGCGTATGCACCCCAGGCCTTAGCCATATCGCTATCAGTCATGCCCTGGGTGTTGTACCCGGCAAGACTGAGCTGAGTCAGGAACTTCGACCGGGTGTCCGAGTCCCAGCCGTAGAACTGCGATTGGACCTGGGAGACCGTGGCGGTCCTGTCCCCGTAAAAGGGGACAGGCATACCAGTCAGGTGTCTCTTCTCGCCCTTACCCAGATAGACCGGGGGGTCGTTACGAGAGCCTTGAGAAGCACCATTGTGTGCCGCATCGTCCTTAATGGTGTCTCCCAGGGACTTCCTAGGAGCCCGGGTGGCTGTAGGGCCACCGGACGTCCCTCCTATGTCAACCAAAGAGATCAACCCCCAAGCTCTGGCCTGCTGCACTCTTGCCCGCAGCGTCTTCCGTTAGTGTTTCTGTACTTGATCTGAGGGCTGTCTGCTGAGCAGGGGTGTACTCTGTGTCAAGGTTAAACCCCATATCGGTAGAGAACCACCGACTATGTAGCCTGCCGAACTTCGTATCCTGCTCGATCAACATCCTCGTAAACAAGTCGAAGCTGTCCTTGAGATCCTCATTCGACTGAGCGAGGATATCGTTCGAACCACCCTCTCGCTTACGCGAGGCAAGCTGTACCTGCATGTTGATACGCTGGTCCAGGTACGAGCGGAGGGAGAAGATGTCAGAACGAATCCCGACCGTCTTGGTCTCGGGATCGTAGGCCTTCGACCAGAGCTCCGGGTCCTCCACCGCCATTCGGAGATCCTTGGCAGTGCGATCGTACTTGTTCGTGTCGAACGAGTTGAATTCCTCGGACCACGCCTTGTTGTAGTACGGATTCTCAGAACCGTCGTAGAGCGTAGGACTACCCAGTACGTGTACAAGAGACTGCTTCTGGGCTTTCAGATCCTCCGCCCCGGCGTCGTTGAACGTCATCAACCCACGACCGTAGAGCTCGGAGTTGATGCCATCCATGACCTGTCCGTACTGAACCCGGCCCAGACCCTTCTGATTCTCCGCCCAAGCTTCTCGTGCGGACATCGTGCTGCGTTGGGTCGTCGAACTACCCGCAGCAGCGGCATGCGTCTTCTGGTAGTAATACGCACCCTGAGAGAACGCACCATCTCCTTCATCACCGACCACGAGACCAGCGTACTCAGGACCCATCTTGCCGATTAGGTCCTGGTAGTACTTGCTCATCTGCACGGATTCCTTCGTGGGACGAAGACCCGTGTTGTTCTTGGACAACGAGGCGGAGAAGGAAAAGAGGGAGTCACCGTACTTATCGTGGAATGCTTCATCGGCTCTGGCGGGGTCGATCTTCTGCATCCGGTTGTACTCGTCACGGAAGAACTGGTACGGGTCCTGTGCGTTCATACTGACCGGCAGAGAGAATGCCATGATCGTCTTGAAGATAGACCACTTCTTGGCCCTGGCGTCAAGCTCCTTCCAGGTGGGTTCCGTGTCACGGAGTCCGTTCTCGTACTTGTAGTGCTCGACCTGCATCATGTACAGAAGCGCACGCTGCCTGGTTGCCCCCATGTCGTCCATCGAATCCCCGAGCCGCTTACCGGTGTTGGGGTTAATGAAGTTCAGGACTGAGTCCTGAGGACCGAAGGGGAGTACACCCATCTGTTGAGCCCAGTCCGCTACATCAGGGCTTTCCTTGGCGTAGTGGTTGATCGACATCTGTACAAACGGCCCTGCCCCAACGGGCAGGGCACCATCTCCGTGGTTCAAGACGATGTTGACCGATGACATAGGTACGGTGAGCTTGGCGTCCTCATCCAGTCCGAGGAACCGGTTGAGCTTCTTGCCTCCGAGGTACTCGGGGATCTGGAAGAGGATCTTGCGGTCGGCGTACTTGGTCAGTCGACGCTCCCCGGTTACCGGGTCGCGCACATAACCAGCACCGTCGATCGGGTTACCATCCTGATCGGTAACCATCCCTACACGAGCAGGGGCACCGTAGACCTGGGCAATATGCGGCAGCGTTTGAGGTTTGTCTGCAATGATCCTTGCCCAGCGGTTCCACGACTCCTGCTGCGCCCCGAAGAACGCACCGAAGTGACGCATGTTGTACGCCATCTTCGTTTCGTGGTCCATGTTGAACGTGAATGACTTCACGTCAGCGAGTGCCTTTTTACGAGCGGCTGTTTCCAACCGCATCCGCATAGCTTCATCCATCCGAGTGACGCCCTGAGACTCCAGGACCTTCACATCGCTCTGTAGGTGGTGCTTGTACATCTGAGCGAACAACGGATTACGAAGTAGTTTGGTAGCAGGAAGCTGGTTGGCTAGGTTGTAGTACCCGGTGATCGTTTTGTCAACGAGCTGGGAAACCGTGCTGGTACCTTCTGCATACTTGAAGGTCTCTGCGTTGACCATCGGCCGGTTGGCAGCAGGGACAGCTTCCTTGAGAGTCTCCATGTCCAGCCGCCCCGCAAGGGCGGACTGGCGAATAGCGGCCATACCGGGGATCGTGGGGTCCATGACGTAGTCGACCTGGGCCTTCACTCGCTGGGCTAGTTCGGCGTCTGAGATGTTCTTCAACCCGATATCCGCTCGGTACTTCATCCCCTCAGGGGTACCGTGCATCCACCGAACCAGTTCACCCTCGGACTTACCCGCGAGCACCTGCCTCCCGATACTCGACTTACCGATCTGATCGTTGATCAGGCGCTCCCAAGCGCCTGCATGCTTCTCGACCCCGTGAGATCCAGGAGTGATGTTCTCCCAGTCAACCCGGCGCATGCGCTTCAGGTACCAGTCAGCCTCACGGCCCATCAGGTTGGACAGGTTGCGCTTACCAGAGGAAAGATCCTCGAACAGCTTTCCTTGCTGACCACCGAACGGTGCGTCAAACACCTGACGACCGACCTTGATATCCTTGCGGGCAGTCTTCTCGAAGACATTAGTGGCGTCGAGGTGATCGGCCTTGGCAGCTTCCAGCTGGTCCGCTACGTCGATGTTCTCATCGCGGATAGTAGTCCAGTCATCACCCCGAGCCTTGGCTGCTGCCATGTCGACCTTGAGCTGAGACTGTCGAGCACCTAGTTCGCTTATGTGGGTCTCAAGAAGAGCAGCCTTCTCTTGTGCAGTCGCTACCTCATCCGCGGCCCAACGGCCGCGGGTAAACCTGGTAGCCATGTTGGTGGCACCACGCCCTGTACGCCCGACCATCGAGATAGCACCGAACCGAGCAACCTGACCAAGGAAATCATCCGAGAGCGCCCTAGGCGCGTAGCCCAAGCGGAAGAGCTGAGCAAACTTCCAGTACGAACCAAGCGTGTCGGCTACGTGGTTAGCTTGGTACCAGGCCTGCCCCCGAATACCCCAGGTGTTCTTCAGAGCCTCGAACTTCTTGCCATGCCTGGCGATGATCTTCTCGAAGTTACCGAAGTCCATCATCACGTGACTGTTGGCAAGCTGAGTATCGAACAGCGGAGTAGAGATAAGCCTGCCACCGTCGCTATCGATCTCCGCCACCCGAATAGTCTGACCCGGGTTAGCCGGGTCGGGCATAGTACCGGAGCCGTAGGTACGACCAGCGGCAGCTTGCTGACCAGACTGGCGCCTGGCAGCGAAGTCGGTGTAGACATCCTTGGCAACCGCAGGATCCACACCGTACTTCTCAGCAACCTTGTGGACGATGTCGTTTTCCATAGCGATCAGGTCACGACCACGCTCGTTGGGGGTGGCCTTGATGTAACTCGACACCATCTTCTCTCGATCTTCCCGAGAGAGGATCTTTGTCTCCTTGAGTGCTTCCTGAACTTCGAGGTACGAGTTCTCCCCGTGGACATCAATGTGATACGAGGGCTTGATGTCGTTGTACGACCGGATCGCCCGAATAGGCCATGCAACCGTGCTGTTGTACACCATCGCAGGGAAAGCCTGGATCCGTGTCATACCATCACGACTGATCTTCTGGCCCTGAGCCAGACTGGATCCACGGATCTTCATACCGATAGGCGTAGTTACCCGGTTGAAGTTCATGTTGTCAATGCTGCGGAACGCATCGAGCTTCTCGTCGATGAACCTAGTCTCTTGGTTCATCTTGGAGATGTTCTTGGTCTCGTTCTCCAGGTATGACTTGATCCTCTGCCCAGCCGCTGACTCCTGCGAGGTAGGACTGAGACCGTGGTACCGCGCGTCAAGCGCGGTCACCTTCTGAAGCCCCATACGAACTTCGGCTGCTAGACCGATGTTCTTAGCTTCCAGCCCGAGGTAACCCTTGTAGTCACCAAAGCTGATACGAAGGACCTGACCTACTTCTTCTTCGTCCTTTGCCCGGCCTAGGAGCCGGGCCAGGAGGTCACCGTCAGCGGACTTACGGATAGTCGGCATGTCTCGGCGGAGACGAAGAGGGGCTGTTTCGTTGTCGGCCGCTTTGTACTTCATGACGGTGTCAACCATCTTGTTGAACGTCGGCGTGGCAGCGAGCTTGTCGAAGTCCCCACCAGCACGGGCAACCGCACGCTCAGTCGGCTTCAGGAGCGCAGCGGCACGAGTGATGCCAGCGAACCTACCGGTCAGAACCAGCGGGTCACCCCACCAGGACACAGCTAGGTCAGCAGCCCCTGTAGCGTACTTAGCCCCTCCGCTACCGAAGTACTCTTCCTTCGGGGTTTTGTTCCCGAAAGGATCAGCCTCCGTGGGCTTGTCGTGGTACGTACCGGCCAGAACCTTCTTAGAGTCCTGGGTGATCTGGTCGGTAGAGATACCACGGTCCTTCAGCTCTTTGTCGTTCAGACCGAGCATCCAGATAGCCTGACCAGGCGAGGTGTTCCTCGCAGCATCCCAGGCGTCCTGCCAGGACTCGATAGCCGGAGCACCCTTGTAGTCCCTCTGCTGCCCGTACAGCACGTCGTGCAGACCCATAGCCGCCATCGAGACGAGAGGCGAGGTGGTGTGCGAGTACAGCCAGTAGATCTTGGAACCGACCCACTCAATCGGTTTGAGGAAGAACGGAAGATCAGCGGCTGCCTTGGCAGACCGCTCCTTGGACATCTGACCAAGACGAGCTTGGTCCAGGTTCGACATCATCGGGTCGTTGGCGTACGACGCCGGGTTGTCCTCCCAGTACCGCTGGAGGTCACCAGCGGTGGAGTCTGGTAGATCAGCCATCTTCAACTTGCCGTTGACCACGTCTTCCTGGAGGTGGAAGAGATCATTGGGTGAGTACTTGTCGGGCATTTAGACTCCTGGTTCGGGCGACTCCTCCGTGTCGTAAGGAGAGATGCCGACGTTGAGAAGAGAAGACGCGAGATCGTTGGACTCGCTGCGCTTGAGATTCGCACGGGAAATGTCTACACCCAAGACGGGGGTGTCTACAAAAGCCGCCGCTAGAGCACCCATATCATCGAACCACTGCCCGCCGTAGTTGTACTCGACGCCGGACATCAGGTCATCGCCTTCGCTTTGCGAACGACATTCCGCATAGCCCACGACGCACCAGGTTGGTTGGCCATGAACTCAAGCACCGGGAGATACGGGATCATCCGCTGAAGATCCTCATTCGACTGATCAGCCAGACCAAGGGCTTCCTCTCCCGCACCAGCGCCCATCGCAGCACCGTCGGTTACCGGGGTATTGGGCTGCTGAGTATCCTGATCGAGCGGAACAACCCGCTCGGAAGGATTACCGAACATCGCAGCGAAGTCAGCCTGAGGCATAGGCGCTGCACTCTTCTGTTCCTGATAGGCCTTCTGCTCACCGTACCCGGCATTGGGAAGGGTGTCACTAGCCTTCTCCACCGCTTTGTCAGTGCGCTTGCTGAACTGACCAGGACCCGCTACCGGAGTTCCCATGACTACCTCACGATCTCGTAAAACTCACTCTTCTCTTTCTTGTACAACCTGTGCGCAGCTGCCATCACGGCAGCAGTAGCGCTGTAATCCGCAAGGACTTTTGCAAGATCCCCGGTAAACGCCGTCGCCAGAACGAGAAGAGACCACCTGTCGTGTTTCTCGGGAGTGACTATGTACTCATCCTCAGTGATCTCTTCTTCGTTCATAAGGTCCCTACCTTAGTGGGCGAGAGTCCCGCCACCGCGCGTAGGCGCGTCAACGGGGCGGAGGAAGACAGTCCAGTTGGATCCGGTGGACACTTCCTGGTTGAGCCTCTCGGGGCCCATATTCTTGTCCTGCTCGCTAACCGGCTGGAGGTGCGGACTGAGCATCCGACCCTTCAGCGTGAACCACTCACCGCTACGGGGGTGATCCCCGGCAAACATACCGTCGCTCATGCTTACTCCTTAAATGGCGCTCTGGCGCTGTGTACGCGCCGACATCGTGGCTTCACCCTTACCTGACAGACCGCTGAGAAGGCTCATGAGGTCCATACCCTGTGGCTGTCCCTGAGCCCCTGGAGGAGCGCCTTGTGCGCCCGGCTGAGGGCCTCCTGGACCACCACCGGGGCCTCCCCCTAGGAGAGCCTCCATAGGGCTCTGAGCGGCCCCCTGAGGGGCCTCCTTGGGCTTGAACACCTTGAGGACAGCGTCGTGTACAGGCTCGCCCTTCTCGCGCAGTTCAATCAGCTTGGCCAGCTTGGAGAGGGCGTCTGTGGGATCCTGCCCGCCTTGCTGAGCCATGGGGAGAATGGCGTTGGCGAAACCCATCACACCCTGCTTCAACGCGTCCGTGAACTGCTCCGTGTCGATCTGCGTCTGCATCTGCACGACGTCGATCTCCATCGGAAGCTGACGCTGGAAGAAGTCCCTGGAGATCAGCTGGTCACCACGGAGCTGAAGCAGTCCGACGATAGCGCGAGCCGGATCCTGCCCGGCCGCGAACCCGTAGGTCACGTCTACCGTGTAGTCACCCTTGATGTCCTTACCAGGGATGTAGGTCTCCTCGAAGGGAGTACCCTGTACCTGACCACGGATCGTCTTCTTCTCCGCTGGCCAGAGCTTCTCGTCCATCTCGAAGCACAACTCGATAGCGGAGCGAAGAGCCTCAGCGAGGACATTCTGTCCTGTGGTGATGACTGTGTTGAAGCCACCCATCAGGGCCTGGACACCACGACCGGTGATGATCGAAGCGTCCATGTTGCCGGACCGAGCCTCTGGGGTTCTCGTACCAACCCGCAGTTCCTGCTCCAGCATCTGACCTTCCTGGAAGGCAGCTTGCGGAACATCGATACCGACTCGCCTGATCTTGTCAGGACTGTCGGTCCGGATGATCGCGTCGTCTCCGAACGTCATCTTCTGGACATCCCGGGGGACAGCCAGAGGAGCACGAACCGTCTTCTCCGTGGCTTCTAGACCAAGAAGGGCCATGCGAGCCTTAGCGAGCTGAACCCAGATGGCGTCGTCGTACGCACCACGGATCTCGTTGTCATAGCCAGGACGCTTGGCGATCGAGACGAACACCTTACCCAGCGGGTTCGGCATCATGTCCACGACTGTGTCAGCGTGGTTCGGGAGGTACATCACGATCATGTCTTTGTCGGTGTACTTGACGACCTCGATCTCCCGCTCAGCCCAACCCTGCTGCTCGGACTGCCCAGTCTCGTTGGACTGGAGAAGGCGGAGGAGTTCAGGGAACTTGGCGGCAAGATGGATCGCTTCCTCACGCCAGACCTTCGAATACGAGACCAGCCTGCCGAAGAGATCCCATTCGGGGTATACGCCCATCGGGTTCTCAACCCTGATGTGCGGGCGCTTACCCTCGAAGTCCGGCTCGATGACGTAGATCGCCATACCGAACGAACTGTAGTTGTCAGCCATACAGACCTGCTGCCCGGCCTGGAGGCCGGACTGCTGTACGTAGTGGTTGGCGACCTTAGTCTTCTTCGAAGAGAACTTCTTCGCTGTGCTGGTGGTGAGGATACCGTTCGAGCAGTTGATACTCGGCATCGTCCCCATAACCTCCGCTACGTCTCGGGCGGAGGTGTCAATCAGGTTGGCAACGATCGGCTTGGGCCATGCGTCAGGCATGGCCCCTGGAACAACCGTGTCGATGTCGCCAGAACGAACATCGTGCACATCTCGTTGCCGTTGATCCCGTGCGGCAGCAGCGCGACGCAACGCCTCAACCTTCTTGGAAACCCGTTCTACAGTGGGGTGCGTCATGCGTTTACCTCCTAACCCTTAGGGCGAGCAACCTTCAACTTCGCCCACGAGGTCGGACCAGGGATGCCGTCGGCATCGTTACCCGTGTAGCCAAGGTGCAGCTGGAACCAGCGGTAGGCCTTGACGTCGGTGTGACTGAACGTAGGACCAGGGCCGACCTTGTAGCCCTTCCAACCAGCACGGACCAAGGCCTTACCCATCTCAGTGATGATCGGGCTCTGTCGACCGATCTTGAAGAACGAAGCACCGGGATACGGTGCGTAGACCGGCTTGGGCTTCGGTGCGGGCTTGGGGGCCTCAGCAACAGGCTCCAGCTTGCCCGACTTCACGAGAGCGTAAAGAGGTTCCCCGGGGCACGCGGTGGCGTAGCCGTCGCGATGCCCCTTGATCTCCTTACCCGCGCCGTGATCGCGAAGATACTGGACCGCCTCCCTCAGACCGTCGATCATCTCTTCGGTAGGTTCGGTGTCTCCCGCACTGCCCAGAAGGGCGCAGACAGCGTAGTGAGCTCGGTTCAGCGGCTGGTTACCGTTGGCACCAGTCCGCTTGCCCTTACCGCGTCCCTCGAAGACGTAGCCGTGTCGGCACACCAGGAGGTTGTACGCGATGTCCGAATAGCCTTCAGCGGTGTTGGCTAGGTGAGACCGGCGAATAGCCTTGACCTCCGCTACGCAGTCGCTGTGCGTTTCGTTGTGGACCGGAGTGCCTTCATAATGAATCTTGACACCGTTGGTCGTAGCCTGGTCCGGCGCAGCAGAAGCAGGCCATCCAAGCTCTGATCGACTAACCCACTTCACTTACTGCCTCCTGTGTATTCCCAGCCGGTGTCGTCCATTTTAGTAATCCCAAGTCGTTGCCGAGAACTGCGCGTGAACCACAACCGCAGGCTCATGGTGGTTGTGTCGTACCTCGACCGCTATCGGTCGTCCTGCCTTACCCCAGAAGGGCCACGTCACGACACGAAGATCCATACCCACGGTGTCAGGGCCATCCGTCTCCCCGGTGCCGTCAGGGGCTGTGTAGGGGTCACGGACGAACCGCTCGTGGAAGTCCCTCGGTCGAGTGTCCCCTTCGGGGATGGTGATCGAATCCCACTTGACGAACCTGGACCAGATGAAGTCCCCGTCTTCGTCCGGTACGATCAGCGCTGACTGAGGGCTGATCGCGTCGTGTGTACCTTGGTACATCCCGCGGTCGTTGCGAAGGGTTACGTCGAACTTGATCGTGGTCCAGGTGTTCGGAGGGATCGACTGAGGGACGTTGGTGTAGAGCTTGCACTGCGTTGCCATTAATCAGGCCCACCAATCGTGTGAGCCGCCCCCTTGGGCGGCAGACATAGCCATGAAGTCGAGATCGACCGTGGTTTGTTTCTCTTTGTCCCTGGGGGACAGATACTCGTTCGTCACGTGGAAGACAGCTTCGATGTCGTTGACCATCTCACGAGCCCTGGTCTCTGCGAACCACAGCGCCATGACCGTATCCTGCTTGGCCTTCGTCTGCGGGAACCAGGTCGTGAGCTGCTCCACAAGGGCTTTGACGCCCTCCTGCTGAGAACGGCTGGGAAGGCGGATCAGGCCCTTTCCCTCTTTGGCTCCGTCAAAGAGCATGCTCATACTCGCTACACCGAAGTCAGCGTCGTTCTTGTTGTTACCCGTGTAGTGCTCCCGGAGAAGACAGCCACGACTACCGAGGAAGTTCCTCAGGTCACGGTTCTGGGTAACCATGAGGTTCATCGCGTTCTTCTCGATAGCCCACTCATTCACGTGATACTTGACTGTCCAGTCTTTGATCTTGTCGAAGAGGTCATCGGGTTTGCATCCTGCTCGGGTCCATATGTCAAGGACCCAACGCACTCCGGACATTCGGTCCACACCCAGGATGACCGCTGCGGAGTGTCCTGTGATTGCCGGATCAAAACCGCCAATGATATAGAGTCCGTCCATCCCGAAGTCCCGATGACCAGGGGCGCCACGGGACATGAGTCCCGCTGCTCGCATGCCGTCGATCGAAGCGATAACTTTGTCAGTCGGGAAGATAGCATCTTCTACCACTTGCTCCTGTTGGTAGACCATCGCCCAGTTCTGCGGAGACGACGTCGCGCGTCGTCTAGCGAGAGAACGGCCGCTGTGCCAGGGGTAGAGTCCGTCTGCCCCTGCCTGAACCAGTTTTCTTGCTCCGAGCGACACTGGGGGTCGGTTGGTCCAGGGTGCGAGAACATGCCAGTCGTCGGGGTGGTCTGCAAACTCCAGGACGGCAGGCTGGGTGAGATACGTCCAAGGAGACTCTTCATCCTGTCCATACCATTCGGGTTTCTGAATCTCAGAATAAAGCTCGACGGGGGCAAGTCGGGTCCCCACGAGGAGTAGGGTACCTCCAGGATAGGACAGTCGGTTGATGACTTCTCGCTGGATCCAGTCGATCTGCTTCGCGAACTCATGGGCATTCTTTCCCGTCACGGTGTCGTCAAGGATGATGAGGTCGGCACGGTTACCGTAGATCTGCCCGTTCATGCCCAGCGCCTGGACTGTCGGCGTGGGTTCACCGGAGTCACGGGTCTCTGAGTTCACGTAGATGGAGTCGGCTGTCCAGGACGCTGAATTGGCGTCGAAGCCCCCTTCAGGGGCGAAGTCGATCTGAAGCTTGCGATACGCCTGGTTTGGCCCGGCAAGCCGGTCCTTCACAGCCCGAAGGAATCGCTTGGCCATCTCCTGGGTCTGCGAGACGATGATGATACGGATATTCGGATCCTGGCAGATCCGGTAGGTCACGTAGTTCACCGTGATCGTCGTAGACTTGGAGTGCTCGGGTGGGGTGTTGACGATAACCATACCCGGGTCGCCTTGGTGGTAGAGCTGCCGCTCATGGAGGTCGCGAGGAACGCGACCCTCCAGAATGTCGTACCACTGAAGCTGGTGCCAGAAGAGTTTGGTGTCGAGGTACTGCATGCAGAAGTCAGGGAAGTCAGGCATACCTTCTCGTGCGATAGCTGCTGTGTCCGTCTTGGACATGAGCTTGATACGAGCGTACTCGTTCCTGAAGTTGGCATCTGACTTCTTGTAGTACGCAACAGACTGTGCATGGATACCCAGGTCTCTACAAGCCTGAGATACGGTCAAGCCATCCTTCATGTACTTGAGGACGGTGTCCTTCTTCTGCTGAACTGTTCTGTTGACCTTACGTCCTGGCTTGCGTTTGTAGATCTTCCCTTCGTCATCTACGAAAGCTTTAGCCATGTTGTAGTTCCTTTTTTGAAAACAGACCAGTAGGCAGGCGCTTAGGCGCCTGCCCTTTATATATCTTAAAACTACTTAGCGGAGGTTAAGATACTACCCTCCGCCTTAAGGCGGAGGGGTAATACTAGCGGAGGAATAAGTTCCCTTAACTACTGTCTAGTATTACTAAGTATACTTAGTCTAACCCCAGGCCCCTAAGGGCCTGGGTAGTTACTAGTCTGTTTTAGTTCTACTAGAAGGGGCCTGGTCGGCTAGGGCCTCCCAGTCCCTTGTTGTTTTTGTGTTCTCGGTTTCTAGTGTTTCTAAGTTGTTCTCTAAATTATAAGGGGGGCCATTTGATCATGATCCTCGTAGAACCGAGACACAATCGTTACAAACAATTACTCTGTGTGTAGCGCAATGCCCACGATTCTATACGGAGCGTTACTAGTATCTGATTGCATGTCAGATTTCTAGTGACAGTAACTCACACTCACACGAAGATCGTTTAACAACCCCGGGTCACGCTGAGTGACATCGACACTCTTGAAAGTTACCAGGTCAGGGCGTGGTGTGTACACAGCAAAGCACAGTGAGTGACGTGAGCAGAGTGTGATACTCGCTGGTCAGGGCATGATCATGATGTGAGCAAGGCGTCGAGCCTGCTATTAAATAGGCCAGCGTGTGAATGCACGGAATGTGCGCGCTATTCCCTTGATATCGTAGGTATAACGGGGATATTCAACGGATATCGCAGGGATATGCAGCGGATAGCATGATTATCGAAGGCATGGACTGTCACTAGTGGCTTACACAACGAGTGTGTATCACGCTCTCATCATCCTCTCCGCCCTCGCACGTAAGCCTCACTGCCCCTGCTGTGACTATTACATCTGGCCAGCCATCGCGTGTACCATCGATACACCAGCGTCTGTATCCTCGCTAAGAAGCCCAGCTCAGAGGCCCTGGCATGTCAGGATGTGACGAGCTCGGAAGATCTTGACAGGTCTGCTTGACATCGTCCGAGGGGCGTGTCATAGTAGGGACATCGCTGCAAGACAGGGCGATCGAGGGCCTAGCGGCCCGAGGGAACTGGGACCCTTGGCAACCAGGAGACAGGGCACCGACCCTCCACAAGAAAACGGTAGCGAGGCACAGAACGCGGAGTGATGCAGATCATGAACCGCAGGATGCCGAGCGAAGATCACAGTGGTGGACAGCATCGTTCCTTGATTCTGTCCTCCGCTGTGGGCGCACAGCCCGGAAGGCTGTGCGGGAATGGAGCAGCATGTACACCGTGAGGCTTTCGGTTGGCGTGCGGGTGACGCTCGTTGCCCGAGCGACCGAAGATGTGGGCGTCATCGTGGCGATGCCCTGTGAGTTCAACGAGGACGACCCCTGGTTCTACGTAGAGTGGGCTGATGGGTCAGAGGACGCCTACCCCGGGCACGAATTGAAGGCGGTGCAGTGATGACCACTGACTGGCGTGCGGCAGTGATCCGGGCCAACACCGTCGTTGTCCACGGACGAAAGTACGTGGTCGAGCCCGTGGCAGCCGACACACTCAGGGAGCCGAGACCGCATCCCAGGAACGTAGTCCCCGGCACAATGGCTCACGCGATGAGGCGTAGGCAGGATGCAGTCAGGGGCGTAGCTGCTGAACTGGGAATCAGTGTGTCGGACATACCTGACGTAGTCCGGCAACTCAGGGCCCAACAGAGGTAGAAGGGGCTGTGATGACCAACGAACCGAACACGCTCATGGAGCGTGTCATCAGCGAACACACCGGGCACAACGCCAGGATCAGTGGAGTACTGAACTCAACGGTCAAACGCCTGGAAGCGTTGACCGGAGACGACGCAGAATGGCGCTACGGTGGTTTCGTAGTGCACTGCATCACCTGCGATGAACCACTGTCTGTGCAGTGGTGACACCCCCCAAAGGAGCAGCATGTACGAGGTGTGGATACACCTGGACGACGACTACAGCTTTCTGTACGACTACGCAGCGACCGAGAAGGATGCAGTCGAGCTGGCTGTAGAGGCAGAAGCTGCGTACCACGGTACAGCGAGGATCAGGAAGGCATCATGAACCAGTGTTCGTGTCGTGACTGCACAACCCGCATGGACATCGAAGCAGGCGGATGGACACTCTGTCGGGGGTGTCTCCAGTCAGGGTGCACACCATGGCCCAAGGCTGATGAGCCCCGACCTGTTGGGTTCCGGAAGATGGACAGCGAGTACCGCTGCACAAAGGCAGGAGAGAACAATGGCTGAGTACACCCGGTGCGACCGGTGCGGCAAGCCTGAACCAGGCACTCTGGTACGTGTGGACGGCGTGGAAGAATCACTGTGCTACCCGTGCTTCCACGACATCTGGGGTGACTACAAGGTGGTCAACTGGATTGACAAGCACGGCAAGCTGCAGTTCTGAACCACCCGCTCCTGAACAGCCGTGAGGTGCTGGATCGAATCCAGCCGGGAGCACTCGAAGACATAAGGAGGAAGCGCAATGACGTCCCGTCTCGTCTACACCACAGAGACACCGTCCCGACCCGTAAAAGGGTCTGTGTATTGCAAGCACGGTAAAGACGCAGGACAAACCTGCTACCCGTGCGAGATAGGGGACGACCTGTCGTCTGAGTGAATAGCATGGGGCACCGCTTAGGCGGTGCCTTGTGTGGTCTACTCAGGGAGGAAAGAATGCCGAAACAATACGTTGTTTCGTTGTACTACACGCAAGGCGGTGCCAACCGAGGTATCGCCTACACGATCTGGGCTCGCTCTAAGGGTGAGGCTGAGGTCAAGGCTCTGCGTAAGCTGGGTGCTAACGGTGTGCGGGGCGCTACTGGCGTTTCTGCCTCCGCTAGGGAGGTGTCATGACACCCCACCTGGAGTGGCCGCACACCTACGGCTATCTGTACGACTGCGATGGCTGTGAGGACCGGTGCTTCTGCATCGGGCGCCCTGACTGGGCTCCGTGCATCTGGTGTGAGCTGGAGTACCCGTTCGAGAAGAGGGACAACGAATGATCGACCTCGTGTTGTTCCTCTTCTTCTGTTGGATGGTCTATCGAGGCCTTAGGGGCCTCGTCACAGCGATCTGGAAGAAGGTCATGAAGTGACGGTTTGGGTCCTTGTTCACAAGGTGTACTACGAAAGTACACTGGTCCTCGGGGTGTTCAGGAGTAAGGCCGCAGGGATGAAGGAGTTCCACACCGCTGTACGCGAGTGTCTGGACGACATTGTTACCTCCGACGGAGTGGCAGAAGACACCGTGTGGGCCGGTAGCGCAAACGAAGTGGTCGTACTACGCCAGTACAAGGTGGAAGGATGAGCGACGGTAAGCCCGTGTACTGCCATTCCTGCGGTGCTGGGAACCTTCCGGGTGCTCGGTTCTGTAGTGTGTGCGGCAAGATGCTTTTCCCCTAACTGGACAGAAAGGAAGGTGGCTCGATGAAGCAGTTGAGCTTGTTTGACGTAGACGTCGATGGTCTGACGTTCTCTACTCGTGAGGAGGCGGAGGTTTATACCTCCGCTTACAACGCAGCTTGGGGTACCATCAACGAGAACGACCGGGTGGACGTGTGGGACCGGTTGGGTACGGTGAGCCACGTAGAGCTCGGTCACGGCATCTGCAGGGACATCTACTGGGTTGTCTTCGACGGAGACAGCACAGGGGCCTACCCGTTTGATCGAAACGCCTTGGAGGTACCTACCCGTGCATGACATCATCACAGACGAATACGGTCGGTTCACCGTCTGCCAGGCGTGTAACAACCCGACCCCTGTTGACCACCAGGGTCGACTGGTGAGGCACAACCGACCGTTCCACGAAGGACCCTGCCACGCTAGCTGGCTTCGGGTCTCCGCCCCTGTACGGGTCAAGAAGGACTAGCACCACAGCCCCGGCGGTTCAGCCGTAGACCGTCACAGGTCACCGGGGCACGCACAGCAACCGAAGAGAGGTAGCGATGGACGTCAGCAAGCCCACTCTCGCAGTGGTCAAGAAGGTGCACGACCGGCAGGAGATCACCACCAAAGAACGTCTGCGTATCGAAGCAGAGATTGTTCGTCTGCTGAAGAAGGGTGGCGTCCCTTCCGGGGACGCTGTCAACCTCGTGTTGGCGCATTCCTGGGCTTCTTTCGAGCTGGGCTTCGAGGCTAGCGAAGAGTGGAACAAGCAGAAGGGGAAGTAAGATGACCGCGGACCAGATCAAGGAACTCCGCAAGCTGCATGACAAAGACGTCGCAGACCAGCACTGGACCGAGGCACACGACCTCGATCTGGACGACGATCTGTTCCGTGCTCTCGCACCGTCTGAGTAAAACGAGGACGATCTGTCGTCTGAGTGAATACCTTTGGGCCCCGCTAAGGCGGGGCCTTTTGGGGTCTACTCAGTCTAGAAGGAGGTTTTGATGGGTATCGAAGAGTGCCCCGAAGGTGAGCAGTGCCCTATCCACCACCGCTACGACTCCGAAACCGTAGAGGTCAGCACGGAGTGGGCGCGTATCGTCACTTACGTAGGCGACTACGTGGTGGTCACGGACACAAACCCGTTTGTTCTCAGGGGTGTGTTCGGTCAGCTCCTGGCCCGTGAGTACACGGACCGGTATGACATCACGGTGCATGAGATCGGTGAGGGCACGCTGTCCTCGGCGTGCAACACCGGACTTGAGCTCATGAGGTTCCATGAGTCCCACGATGATTTCAGCAACATCATCGATGCTCACGAGCTTGTTGTCGAAGCCGTGAAGCAAGGATGGCTGGTGAACCAGTGATGGGCGAGTGCGACGACGACTGTGTGTGCGCGGTGTGTGACACGCTAGTCATGCGGCCTAGCGAAGACTGGAAAGCTACTCCGCTCCCTGAAGGGGTGGTTGGCACCTGTGTCTTCTGCAAGAAGCGGGGTCAGCTTGCGTACTACACCGCGCTCGGTATGTCCGTTGGGACATGCTGCAGGAGGGGCGTATGAGGGAGATCAGGCACCCGGTCCGTCAGGACACGATCACGGTGCACATCCCTGAGACTGACGATGATCTCAGGGAGTTCAGCGAGTGGTTCCACAGGGTTAACGCCCGTGGACCTATTTCCCTGGACACGGAAACGACAGGGCTCGACGTCTACACCCCTGGCTTTCGTCTCCGCCTGGTTCAGTTCAGTGACGAGCACAACGCTTGGGTCCTCCCTTTCGAAAAAGGAGGGTGGTACCCGTACTGCACCAAGCAAGCCTTGAAGGAGGGTAAGCACTTCCTGATCCACAACGCCCCGTTCGACTGGGCTGTACTGGATAGGCATGCAGGCTTCCCGATCGAGTCTCTCGCTCCTAAGACTACTGATACCCGCCTCATGGCGGGTCTGGTAGACCCCAGGCAACCGCAGGAGGGCGGTATCGGTACCGCTCTAAAGCCTCTGAGTGCCTACTACGTCGATCCTGACGCAGCGGACACACAAGGGGGCCTCACTGCTGTGTTCAGGTCTCTCAAGCTCACCAAAGCCACTGGGTGGGCAGGTATCGACCTGGACGAGCCGACGTACAACCTCTACGCAGGGCTCGATGTCATCTACACCGCCAGGCTGTACCGCAAGCTCGTAGCGGAGCATAAGAGGCTGCGCATCAAGGCCGGTCTGTTGGACTACGAACACCAGCTTGCACGTATGTGCGCCGTTATGCGGCGCACTGGGATGGTGCTCGACGTCGAGTACACACGGGATCGGGACCAGCAGTTGTTCGATGAGGCGGAGATGTACACCGAAAAGGCTATCGGCCTTGGTGTGGAGAACCCCAATTCGACCAAGCAACTCTCAGAGGCCTTGGTCGCGATGGGTGAGAAGCTGACAGATACCACACCCAGTGGTGCTCTGAAAGTAGACGGACCTGTCCTACTTGCTCTCGCTGATATGAACAAGGATTGGGAGCGTCTCAACCTCCGCTCCCCGAATCCGTTGGCGGATTCGGTAATCAGGTCCAAGCGTGCTGGTAAGTGGCAGTCGGCGTACACAGGGACGTTCCTGGAGACGATGAGTGCCGGGGGCCGTGCCCATGCGAACATCAACTCGATGCAAGCACGTACAGGCCGTATGAGTATCACCAGGCCTGCCTTGCAGACCCTGCCGTCTACGGATGTCATGATCCGAAGCTGCCTCCTGGCAGATGAGGGTCATGTCTTCCTCAGTACGGACTTCCAGGCTATCGAGATGCGAGTGCTTGCGGCACTCGCGGGTGTGAAAGCCATGGCTCACGGGTTCAAGAACGCTGATTCGTACCCGAAGGATGAGTATCCCGATGGATTCGACATCCATATGTACACCGCCCGCCTAATTAAAGGTCCCGGGGCCACAAAGCCAGAACGAAATCTGTTCAAGGGTGCTGGGTTCGGGAAGGTGTACGGGGGTGGTGTCGCTACGCTCGCACGGCAGACTGGCGCCCCAGAGCACGAAATTCAACAAGCTGTCCGCGCGTACGACACCGAATACCCCGAAATCAAGAAGGTGTCCACCCGCTGGCAGCAGGAGGCCAGGGTGAACAACTGGGTGTACACCTCGATTACTGGCAGGCGTCTACCCCTGGACAGGCACAG